>Ga0209544_1002060_pt1 | contig 19347 bp, 22 predicted proteins | sample MesohylPK_FD_187297 | JGI IMG/M metagenome (GOLD analysis project Ga0209544, IMG submission 187297) | Host-associated microbial community of the marine sponge Aplysina aerophoba from Gulf of Piran - sponge mesohyl, lysed by proteinase K... | ecosystem: Host-associated > Porifera > Sponge >...
CGCGCACCGCCGCGGCGCGCGGATCGGCCAGCACGCTCGCAGCCAGGTCCTCCGCCATCGTCTCCAGCAGCCGGTAGCGGCCCGTCACGATCAGCGTGGCCACCCGCTCGGCAAGCGCCGCGTAGTCAATGGTGCAATCGAGCTCGCCGGTGCGCGCCGCCGGGACAATATCGGTGCCCACCGCCAGGCACACCACCACCTCCTGCGGCGTGGTGCGTTCCTCCGGCAGCACCCCGACGATGCAGGTTACGCGCAACTCGCGAATAATGACTTGGTCCATCGCCAGGCGCCGGATCAGGCGCTGAGCAGCTGCAGGAATTCGGCGCGGGTGGCGGCGCTGCTGCGAAAGGTGCCGAGCATGCAGGAGGTCTTCATCTGCGAGTGCTGCTTTTCCACGCCGCGCATCATCACGCACAGGTGGCTGGCCTCCATTACCACCCCCACACCCTGGGCGCCGACCGCGTCCTGCACCGCGTGCGCGACCTGCAGGGTCAGCCGCTCCTGGATCTGCAGGCGGCGGGCGTAGTGGTTGACGATGCGCGGAATCTTGGACAGGCCGATGATCCGGCCTTCCGGAATGTAGGCCACGTGGCACTGACCGATGAACGGCAGCAGATGGTGCTCGCACAGCGAGAAGGTCTCGATGTTGCGCACCATGATCATCTCGTCCGACTCCGACTTGAAGATGGCGCCGTTGATGATCTTGCCGAGGCTCTCGCGATAGCCGGAGGTGAGATCGGTTAGTGCGCGGGCGGCACGGTACGGGGTGCGCGCCAGACCCTCGCGGTCGATATCCTCTCCGAGTTCTCGTATAATTCGGCGGTAGCACGCCTCGAGGGACGCCGGTTCGGCGACATCCGGTCCGGTTGGAGCCACAGTGGCCCGAAAGATAGGGGCTCGGTGTTCCGGGGACAAGCGAGGACTGCTCTTCAGACAAGCAGCCGGACGGTGCCGGGCTCACGGCCGCGCCGCCCGCAAGGAGACCTGATCGATGGTGGGAAGAGCCAAGATCGCCGTAATCGGTGCCGGCAACGTCGGTGCCACCTGCGCACTCTGGATCGTATCGCAACAACTCGGCGACGTGGTGCTGGTGGACATTCCGCAGATGGAAAGCGCCACCCGGGGCAAGGCGCTGGACCTGTATGAGTGCGCCCCGGTGCGCCGCTTCGATTGCACGGTGACCGGCACCGCCGACTACGCCGACATTGCCGGCGCGGACGTGGTGGTGCTCACCGCCGGCGTGCCGCGCAAGCCGGGCATGAGCCGCGACGACCTGATCAAGACCAACGTCGCCATCGTGCGCAGCGTAAGCGAACAGATCGCCGCGCACGCCCCCGGCAGCATCGTGATCGTGGTCAGCAACCCGCTCGACGCGATGGTGTATACCGCCTGGAAGGTGACCGGCTTTCCCACCAGCCGCATCGTCGGCCAGGCGGGCTGCCTGGACATGGCGCGGTTCAAGGCGTTCATCGCCGAGGAAACCGGCTTCTCGGTAGAGGACATCAGCACCCTGCTGCTCGGCGGCCATGGCGACGACATGGTGCCGCTGCCGCGCTTCACCAACATCAGCGGTATACCGGTAACCGAGTTCATGAGCGCCGAACGGCTCGACGAGCTGGTGGAGCGCGCCAAGCAGGGCGGCGGCGAGATCGTGGAGCTGCTCGGCACCAGCGCCTACTACGCGCCGGCGGCGGCGGTCACCCAGATGGTGGAGGCGATCGTGCGCGACAAGAAGCGGATTCTGCCGTGCGCCGGCTACTGCGACGGCCAATACGGCATCGACGGGTTGTTCGTGGGCGTGCCGTGCGTGCTCGGCGCCGGCGGCATGGAGCGGATTCTGGAGGTCAATCTGGAGGCCGGTGAGCAGGAGTTGCTGACCTCCTCCGCCGCCCACGTGCGCGAACTGGTACAGGTCGTGCAGCGCCAGTATCCGGAGCTCGCCTGAGCATGGCCGCGCACGGCGGGCCAACGGACCCGGCCAACGGGACGCGCCGCGAGACCGACTCCATGGGCGCGGTGCAGGTGGCCGCCGACCGCCTGTGGGGCGCGCAGACGCAGCGCTCGCTGGACAACTTCCGCATCGGCGGCGAACGCATGCCGCTGGAAGTGGTACGCGCGTTCGGAGTGCTCAAGAAGGCGGCCGCGCAGGTCAACCACGAGCTGGGCCTGCTCGACGAGCGGCGCTGCTCGCTGATCGTGCGCGCCGCGGACGAGGTGATTGCCGGCGACTGGGACGACCACTTCCCGCTGGTGGTGTGGCAGACCGGCAGCGGCACGCAGTCCAACATGAACGTGAACGAGGTGCTCTCCAACCGCGCCATCGCACTGGCCGGCGGCGTGCCCGGCAGCAAGGATCCGGTGCACCCCAACGACCACGTCAACCTGTCGCAGTCGTCCAACGACACCTTCCCGACCGCCATGCACATCGCCGCGGTCAACGCGCTGCAGCAGCGCCTGCTGCCGGCGTTGCGTGACCTGCACGCGGCGCTCGATGCCAAGCAGCGCGAGTTTGCCGACATCGTCAAGATCGGGCGCACCCACCTGATGGACGCGGTGCCGCTCACCCTCGGCCAGGAGTTCTCCGGCTACGCGGTGCAGGTGGAGCGCGGCGCCGAGCGGGTAGCGGCCACCGTGCCGGCGCTGCTGGAGCTGGCGCTCGGCGGCACCGCGGTCGGCACCGGGCTGAACAGCCATCCGCGCTTCGCGGCGCGCGTGGCCGAGGTGATCGCGGAGCTGACCGGCTACCCGTTCGTCACCGCCCCCAACAAGTTCGAGGCGCTGGCCGCGCACGACGCGGTGGTAACCGCCAGCGGCGCGCTGAAGACGGTGGCCGCGGCGCTGATGAAGGTGGCCAACGACGTGCGCTGGCTGGCGTCGGGACCGCGCAGCGGCATCGGCGAACTGACCATCCCGCCCAACGAGCCGGGCAGTTCCATCATGCCGGGCAAGGTCAATCCCACCCAGGCGGAGGCGCTGACCATGGTGGCGGTGCAGGTGATGGGCAACGACGCCGCCATCGGCTTCGCCGGCGCCTCCGGCAACTTCGAACTCAACGTCTACAAGCCGGTGCTGATCTACAACCTGCTGCAGTCGATCGGCCTGCTGGCCGACGCCGCGAACAGCTTCCGGCGCCACTGCGTGGCCGGCATCGGCGCCAACCGGGTGCGGATCGCGGCGCTGGTGGAGCAGTCGTTGATGCTGGTCACCGCGCTGACTCCGCACATCGGCTACGACAAGGCCGCCGCGATCGCCAAACACGCCCACGGCACCGGCGGCACGCTGCGGGAAACCGCCCTGGAGCTCGGCCACGTCACGGCGGAGCAGTTCGACCGTTGGATCCGCCCCGAGCGGATGACCGGTCCGGGAGACTGAGGCGGCGGTGATGGCGGCGATTCAGCGATTGCGCGAGGACGTGGCGGAGCTGGCCCATGCCGAGGGCCGCAAGCCGGGAACCCTCGGCCACCGGCGCGCCGAGCACTACCTGGTGGAGCGGCTGCTCACCGTCGGCCTGTCGCCCTACCGCGGCGACGAGTTCCGGTTGCCGTTCGAGCTCCCGGAAGCGCTGCGCCGCGGCGGAGTGACGGAGGGCATGAACCTGGTCGCGGTTGCACGGGGAACCAACCGCGACGCCGCCCCACTGCTGCTCGGCGCCCACTACGACAGCCTGCTGGAGGCGCCGTGTGCCGACGACAACGCCGCGGCGGTGGCGATCGTGCTGGAGGTGGCGCAGGAGCTGGTTGCCCGTCCGCTGACCCGCGACGTGGTGGTGGCGCTGTTCGACACCGAGGAGCAGCCCTACGCCGGCACCCCGGGCATGGGCAGCACCCACTTCCACGACCGCCAGATGGACAGCCGCGGCGTCGCCTGCGCCGTGATCCAGGACCTTACCGGCCACAACGTGTCGTGGCGTGCCGGCGGCAAGAAGCGCCGGCTGCCGCGCATGAGCGGCCTGTTGTTCATGACCGGCGCGGAGTCGCACGCCGAGCTCGCCGGCGCGGTCGCGGCCTGCCGGCGGCCGTGGCGGCTGCCGCTGATCGCCATACTCAACCGCTACATCGGCGACGTCAGCGACCACCGTCCGTTCCGCCGCGCCGGCAAGCCCTACCTGTTCTTCTCCTGCGGACGCTGGGAGCACTACCACCAGGAAAGCGATACCCCGCAGCGGCTCAACTACCGCAAGATGCGGCGCATCGCCCGCTTCCTGACCGCACTGCTCGCGCGCCTCGATGCGCTGCCGTTCGACGCCGGCAGCGAGCCGGTCGATACTACCGCGTTCGAGTTAAGCAGTCTGCGTTCCGCGTTCGGCCCGTGGTTGCCGCTGGTGCGCCGCGTGTTGAAGCTCGGCAAGATCGAATCGCGCGACGACATCGACCGCATCGCCGGAGCCCTGACCAAGTCCGGGCTCTGACCGCGCCGGCTCAGGCCGGGTTCAGAATCGCATCGGGAGTGGCATAGCCGGCGGTAATGTGCTCGGCGAGCCATTGCGGCGGATCGTTGCGCGGCAGGCTGAGGGCCGGTTCGCCCTTGCAGCTCAGCCGGTACAGCAGCCGGGCATCGTCAATCGTATCGATGTTCGACTTCACCGCCGGCGAGTTGTGCAGCGTCATGTAATTGTCCCACAGCGTTACATCGCCGGGCGCATGCGCATGGTCGTAGCGAAACCGCGGCTGCAGCACGTGCGCCTCCAGTTCGTCGAGGAAGGCGCGCGATGCCTCGGACGACATGCCCTCCACGTCCACCGCCGGGCGCACGCCGGGCCGCGACGCCCACACCGGGCTGTGCAGCGACTTGATCCCGGAGCGCGGGTTGGTGCGCACCAGCGGCGCCAGCCAGCCGCGGTCGCCCTCGTTCAGCCGGCGCCGCAGCATGACCCGCTCCAGTTCCGCCTGCCGCTCGGCCGGCAGCGCCGCGAACGCCGCGGCCGTGTCGGCAAACGCGGTCTCGCCGTTCAGCGGCAGCGTCTTGCGCAGGCGCAGCAACTCGGGATCGGAGTCCTCGAAGTACGGCGCGGCCGGGGCGTCGGCCAGGTCCGGCCGCGCCACCCAGGTACCGCCGGGCGCATCGCGCCGCACCGGGGCGTGGTGGGCCAGGAACATCGACACGTAGATCGGCAGCCGCTCGTATTCAATGTCGGTATGCCACGACCCGCCCATGCCGACCGCGACCGGCTTGCGCTGCTCGCCGCTGCCATTCGCGGCGCGGCGGAAGTTGGCCACCACCAGTACCGCGGGGGATTCGTGCGGCAGACACTCGAGGCGGCCGGGAAATACGCGGTTCACCGCCGCCGCCGGGCGCTGTTTGAACGGCATGATCTCGACCGGCCCGTCAGACGATCCGTCCTGCTGCGCCGGCTTGCCGCCGCGCAGGAAGTTGCTCGGGTGCGGCACCGGCGCCCCCCAGTGATTGGCGAAACGCTCGAAGTGGGCGAGCGTGAACGATCCCAGGTCCTGGCCCGGAATGCTCAGCACGCGCGCCCGGCTCAGCGCGTCCACCAGGAACGTCACCTGCTGCGGCGAGAGCGGCGCGCGCAGGTCGACGCCGGCCAAGCGCCACCCCGCCCCGCTCTCCGCCAACGGACCTTCCACACGGGCCTGCGCCCCGAACAGCCGCCGCACCTCGCGGTCGAACTCCTGTTGCCCCATCACACCGCTCACTATACACGAACGCTCCGGTCTGGAATCGGCGGCCCGGCCGCGGTACGGTGACGACATGATGCCGGACCCGGATCGACCCGAACGCCCCTGGATGCAGGCGATTCCGCGCTTCGCGGACAACCTGCAGCGCATCGTCGTAGTACTGGTGCTGGTGCTCGTGCTGGCGCTGCTCGGCGTGATGATCGCGCGGCTGGGGTGGCTGCTCGGCGTGGAGCTGCTGGGCACCCCGATCGCGCAACTGAGCGCGGACCAGTTCCTGAGCCTGTTCAGCTTCATGCTCCTGGTATTGATCGGCGTGGAGCTGGTGGAGGCGGTGCAGCTGTTCCTGTCCGACGCGCACGTGCACGTGGAGTTCCTGATTCTCATCGCCCTGACCGCGATCTGCCGCAAGATCCTGATTCTGGATCCCACCAAGGCATCCCCCCTCACCCTGGTCGGCATCGCCGCCCTGGTGGTCGCCCTCGCCGGCGCCTACTTCCTGATCAGAGGCCGCCTCCCCGACAACGGCAAGTAGCGGTAACCGTGGTCCCGCCGGTCAGCGGGTGAGCTTGGCGGCGAGGTATTCGCGGTTGAGGCGGGCGATGTTGGCGAAGGTGATGTCCTTGGGGCAGTCGCCCTCGCACTCACGCTCGTTGGTGCAGTTGCCAAATCCCGCGGCGTCCATCGCCTCCACCATGGCGGCGGCGCGGCGGCGGCGTTCCGGGGCGCCCTGCGGCAGCAGGGCGAGCTGGGTGACCTTGGCGCCGGCGAACAGCATGGCGGCGGCGTTCTTGCAGGAGGCGACGCAGGCGCCGCAGCCGATGCAGGCGGCGGCGTCCATCGCCCGGTCGGAGTCGGCGCGCGGCACCGGCAGGGCGTTGGCCTCCGGCGCGCTGCCGGTGTTCACCGAGACGAAGCCGCCGGCCTGAATCACGCGGTCGAACGCGGAGCGGTCCACCACCAGGTCCTTGACCACCGGGAAGGCACGCGCCCGCCACGGCTCGAGCACGATGCGTTCGCCGTCCTCGAAGTGGCGCAGGTGGAGCTGGCACGCGGTGACCCCGCGCAGCGGGCCGTGCGCGCGCCCGTTGATCAGGAAGCCGCAGCTCCCGCAGATCCCCTCCCGGCAGTCGTGCTCGAACGCCACCGGCTCCTCACCGGCGCGCTCGAGGCGCTCGTTGAGTACGTCGAGCAGCTCCAGAAACGACATGTCGGGCACCGCGTCGTCCATCTCGTAGCTCACGAAGCCGCCGCCCGCCTCCGGGCCCGGCTGGCGCCATATTTCCAGGTGCAGTGTCATGCCGCCGCTCCCATCACTTGTAGCTGCGCACCGTGGGGTGCACCTCCTCGAACTCCAGCGGCTCGCGGTGCAGGACCGCCGGCTCGCCAACGCCGCGGTGCTCCCAGGCGGCCACGTAGGCGTAGTCGGCGTCGTTGCGCAGCGCCTCGTTGTCCTCCGACTGGTGCTCCTCGCGAAAGTGGGAGCCGCACGACTCGTTGCGCGCGAGGGCGTCCTGGATCACCACCTCGGCGAACTCCAGGAAGTCGGCCACCCGCCCGGCGCGTTCCAGCGGCTGGTTCAGGTCGCCTCCCGAGCCGGGCACGTTCACCTCGCGCCAGAACCGCTCGCGCAGTTCCGGAATCCTGGCCGCCGCCTCGCGCAGCCCGTCGGCGTTCCGGGACATTCCGCAGCGGTCCCACATGATGCGCCCCAGCTCGCGGTGGAAATGGTCCACCGGCTGGTTGCCGGACACCTCCAGCAGCCGCCTGCTGCGCTGCTCGGCATCCTGCTCGGCGGCGCGGAAGGCGGCATGGTCGGTACCGGCCGGCGCCCGCGCGCCCTCTGCCAGATAGCTGCCGATGGTGGCCGGCAGCACGAAGTAGCCGTCCGCCAGCCCCTGCATCAGGGCGCTGGCGCCGAGCCGGTTGGCGCCGTGGTCGGAAAAGTTGGCCTCGCCGAGCACGAACAGCCCCGGCACGGTGCTCATCAGGTTGTAGTCCACCCACAGCCCGCCCATGGTGTAGTGCACGGCGGGATAGATGCGCATTGGCGTCTGGTAGGCGTCCTCGCCGGTAATCTGCTCGTACATCTGGAACAGGTTGCCGTACTTCTGCTCGACGGCGGTGCGCCCCACCCGGTCAATCGCATCGCGCAGGTCCAGGTACACCGCCTGGCCGGTGGCGCCGACGCCGTAGCCGCGGTCGCACACCTCCTTGGCGGCGCGCGAGGCAACGTCGCGCGGCACCAGGTTGCCGAACGCCGGATAGCGCTCCTCGAGGTAGTAGTTGCGCTCCGCCTCGGGAATGCCCGCCGGCGCACGCGTGTCGCCCTGCGTCCGCGGCACCCACACGCGCCCGTCGTTGCGCAGGCTCTCGCTCATCAGGGTGAGCTTGGACTGGTGTGCGCCCGATACCGGGATGCAGGTGGGGTGAATCTGCACGAAGCACGGGTTGGCGAACAGCGCGCCGCGCTTGTGTGCGCGCCAGGTGGCGGTGACGTTGCTCGCCATGGCGTTCGTAGACAGGTAGTACAGGTTACCGTAACCGCCGGTGGCCAGCACCACCGCGTCGGCGGCGTGGGAATGCAGCCGGCCGGTCACCAGGTCGCGGGTCACGATGCCGCGCGCGACGCCGTCGATCACCACCAGTTCCAGCATCTCGTGGCGCGGGTGCATGGTCACGGCGCCCAGGCCGATCTGCCGGCTCAGCGCGCTGTAGGCGCCGAGCAGGAGCTGCTGGCCGGTCTGGCCGCGGGCGTAAAAAGTGCGCGACACCTGCGCACCGCCGAACGAGCGGTTGGCCAGCAGGCCGCTGTACTCGCGCGCGAACGGCACCCCCTGCGCCACGCATTGGTCGATGATGGCGTTGCTTACCTCGGCCAGCCGGTACACGTTGGCTTCGCGCGAACGGTAGTCGCCGCCCTTGATGGTGTCGTAGAACAGGCGGTACACGGAGTCGCCGTCGTTGGGGTAATTCTTGGCCGCGTTTATGCCGCCCTGGGCGGCGATGCTGTGCGCGCGGCGCGGGCTGTCCTGAATACAGAAACAGCTCACCTCGTAGCCGAGTTCGGCCAACGAGGCGGCCGCGGAGGCGCCGGCCAGGCCGCTGCCCACCACGATGACCGAGTAGTGGCGCTTGTTGGCCGGATTGACCAGCGTCACGTCAAACCGGTGGCGCGACCACTTTTCGCCCAGCGCACCGGCGGGGACCTTGCCGTCCAGGGCAATTCCGGCCATTACGCGAGACTCCGTACGAAAAACACGATCGGCATGGAGGCGAACGCGGCGGCGAACCCCACCGCCAGCAGCAGTCCCACCCCGCGCAACACCGGCGTGTAGCGCTGGTGCTCGATGCCGAGGGTACGCAAGGCGCTCAGGAAGCCGTGCGCCAGGTGCACGCCGAGCAGCACCATGGCGATCACGTACAGCGCCGCGTAGCCAGGCAGGGCGAAGGTCTCGGAAACCACCCGGTACAGCGACTCGCCGGCGGCCGCGCGCCCGAAGCGCGCCTCGTAGAAGAAGTTGCGCAGGTGTATGACGATGAAGATGAACACCACGCTGCCGGACACGATCATGCTGCGTGAGGCCAGCGTGCTGAAGCCGGCACGGCGCTTCACGCGGTACCGCTGCGGGCGCGCGCGCCGGTTGCGGATGGTGAGTTGCACGCCGCTGACCGCGTGCGCGATGATCGACAGGAACAGCACCACCTCCACGATGCGGATCAGGGCGTTGCCGGAAATCGATTCGGCGTGGTGGTTGAACGCCTCCTCCCCGGCGTACAGGTACAGGTTGCCATACAGGTGCACGGCCAGGAACAGCACCAGGAACAGGCCGGTGAGCGCCATCAGCACCTTTTTGCCGATGGAAGTGGAAAGCAGATCGAGCAACCAGCGCATAATGACAGTACGCCGCAAATGTACCCCATGCGCAGCAGCCGCCGCCAGAGGCCGCGGCACAATCCGTACAAGCGGTCTACCCGGTGCCTCGCGGACCGGCCTACGGATTCTCCTGCTGCTCGGGACGGTGCGCAGCGCGGTGCCGGAGCGGCATCTGCGGCTTGAGGCGGCGCACCTCGGGGAGGTAGGTGCGGCTCACCGGCACCTCATAGTCGCCGGTGAGGTGCAACAAGGTGCGGCGCTCGCGGCGGACGACGTACCGGATGTGACGATGGGCTACCCAATAGGAGCGATGGATCTGCATGCCGTGGCCGCCGAGTTCGCGGACCGCGTCCATGAGGCGCTGCAGAATGACGGAGGTTCCACGCGTGGTAACCACCTCCAGGTAGTGGCCGGAGACCTTGAGATATACCACGTCGCTACCGAGGTGTGCCGGCAGCCGGTCCAGGAAGCTGGCGGACGGCGGCTTGACCGGGACGTTGGGCGCCGCCTTCCCGCCTGGCACAGCGGCGTCGGCACCGGGGGCGCCAGGCCGGACGCGGTCGGTCGTGGGCGCCCCGGAAGCGGGCTTGATCGACCCGCCGGCCGGAGTCACTCGGGTCTGCCGCGCGCGATTGCCGGTCTCCGGACCCGGGTCCGGCGTGGCAGCCCCTGTCGAGGGGGTGGCAGTGTTGGCGGCAGGTATCTGCCTGCCGCTCACGCGCAGGTACAGGACGAACTGAACCAGCGCCGTCGCACCCAGGATCGACCCTGCACACACCAGGTAGGTAATCGGCAATTCGCCACTCGCGAGAGGTGCGCCGTGAAATACCCCGTACACGCCGTAGGCAATCGCTCCGCACGGCACGGCCATGATCAGCGCACACGCCGCAAGCGCCAACGCGGCAACCGCGCCCGTTCGAAAGCGGCACAGGAAGAGGGTCAGCGCCGCCGCCGGGTAACAGATCAGCAGGCAGAGGGCGCCGGCTGTCACGCATAAGGCCAGGCGGCCGTTCCAGCTCAGGGTATACCTGATGCCGAACGGTCCGATGAAGGTCATCAGAATGATCAGACCGCTGCCAATGCCGAGCACCAGCATGAGCATGCCCGGTGTCACGAATTCCCGGTAGGCGAACCTCATCCAGCGGTTCGCTTCAGTTACACCAGCGTCGGAGCAATCCATAGTCACAGTCCAGCGTCTATCAGGTGCGGCATAGTAGCTCACCGCTCAGAGAGCAACAGTGCATTTCGGGAAAACACGAACCACTCAGGAAGGAAACGGACCCGGCCAGGAAAATGAACGTGCTTCGGGAACCACGTAAACCAGATAGAGTGTCTCTAAACCATTGCCAGCAACTCCTCTGCCTCCATTGTGATGCGTCTGGTGTCGCACGTTCGGCGCTCCTGTACGGCATAATGATGGAACGAACATTACACTATATTCGCCGGCGGTGCTTGTCCATCGTCCCGCGCCCGGCGCCGCCCGCCCGAACAACCGGTCACGGCTCCGCCCCGCTGGCCGCGACACCGGTTTCGGCGTAGATTGAGGCCCGATCATGGTTACCAAGGATCAGGTGCTGGGAGCGCTGGCGCAGATTGTCGACCCCGATCTGGGGCGCGACATCGTGGCGCTCGGTTTCATAACCAGTCTGGAAATCGAACACGGGCACGTGCTGGTGGAAATTCGCGTCACCACGCCTGCATGTCCGGTGCGCGACCAGTTCAAGGCGGAGGCGGAGCGGCTTGTCGGGGCGTTGCCCGGCACCAGGTCGGTTACCGTCACCATTACCAGTGCGCCGCAGCCAGCCGCTGCAGCGCGCTCCGCATCACGCCCGCCGGGTGCTGCCCGGGAGAGCGGGCTCGATCAGGTGGGAGCGCTGATCGCCGTGGCGTCGTGCAAGGGGGGCGTGGGCAAGTCCACCGTGGCCGCGGCGCTGGCGTGCGAGCTCGCCGGGCGCGGCCACCGCGTCGGGCTGCTGGACACGGACATCTTCGGCCCATCGATTCCGACCCTGTTCGACTGCCGCGACCTGGACCTCAAGGCCGGCCCCGGCAACATGCTGCTGCCGGCTCAGGTCGGCGCACTCAAGTTGATGTCGTTCGGTTTCTGGCTCGGCGACGCACCGGCGGTGATGCGCGGACCGATGGTTACCAACTACATTCAGCAGTTGCTGCACGGTGTGCAGTGGGGTGAGCTGGACTACCTGTTCCTCGATCTGCCGCCCGGCACCGGCGACATTCAGCTCACCATCACCCAGGCGGTGCAGTTGAACGGCGCCGTGGTGGTAACCACCCCGCAGCCGCTGGCGCTGGCGGACGTCGGCAAGGGCATCCTGATGTTCGACAAGGTGAGCGTGCCGGTGCTCGGCGTGGTGGAGAACATGTCCTACTTCGAAGCCGGCGGCGAACGCCACGCGGTGTTCGGCAGCGACGGCGCCGGCCAGCTTCAGGAACGGTTCGGAGTGGACGTGCTGGGGCGGCTGCCCCTGGACCCGCAACGCTTTGGACGTACATTCGGCGACGAATTCGAGATGCCGGAGGTCGCGGCCGCTGCCGACCGGATGGTTCGCGCCGTCGGCAAGGCATCGGTTGCGCAGGAGAGCATCGGCGTAGCACACGACGACAAGCAGATCACCCTGCGCTGGGCCGACGGCAGAACGGTCTCGGTCGCCAACCGCGACTTGCGGGCGAGTTGCCGATGCGCCCACTGCGTCAATGAGTACACCGGCGAGCGGACCGCCGACCCGGCCGTGATTGCGGCCGACATCCAGGCGAAAGAGGTGCGCACGGTCGGCAATTACGCCCTGTCGATCACCTGGAGCGACGGCCACAGCACCGGGTTGTTTCCCTATCCCGTCATCGAGCAGTTGGCCGCGGCCGCCGTCGCATGAACCACAGCCTGCGCATCTGCGTCGGCCCCACCTGCGGCGTCAACTTCTCGAACGACCTGCTGGCGGAGACGGAAGACCGTCCGCGTGACGACGTGATGGTGGAGCGTTGCGGCTGCCTCGGCCACTGCGAGGAAGGTCCCAACCTGATGCTGAATGGTGCCGTGCACATTGACATGACCCCGAACCGGCTGCGCGACCTGGTGAATGCCCTGCCGGCTCTGCCGTTGGGAATGGAAGTGTCACGATGACCGAATCCCAGCCCCTGGTGCAGGAGATCAGCGCCGAACTGCGCGCCCGGCAGCCGCTGCCGCCGCTGTGTCCGACCGCCCCGTGGAGCCGCGACCTGAGCCGGCGCATCGCCGCGGCGAACCTGCCGGCGGCGGTCGCAAGCGCGCTGCTGCTGTGGAACGACGACCTCGATGGGTCGCACACCCTGTCGCAGGCGCTGCCCGACGCGTTCGGAAGTTGGCTGCACGGCACCATGCACCGCCGCGAGGGCGACTTCCCCAACAGCAAGTACTGGTTCCACCGGGTAGGTACCCACGCCGGCTTCGCGCAGATGGCGCGCCGTGCGGCCACCGCGGTGGCCGCGGCCGGCGGCCAGCCGGCGCCGGAACTCAGGGCGCTCGCCGAGCGTTGGGACCCATACGCCTTCGTCGACCTGTGCGCCGGCGCCGCGCGGCGCCCCACCAGCTCGACGGCGCTGCTCCAAGCCGTTCAGGCCGCCGAACTGGACCTGCTCACCGAGCTGGCCACCTGACGGCCGGGACCGCTCCGGGTCAGTCCAGGACGGCGAGCATCTCCGCTACGGAGGTGAATTTCTCGCGCGGTTTGCCGTTCGGCTTGCCGCGCGCCACCTCGGCGGCGTCGATCTTCTGCCAGTCGGCGTAGCTGACCACGCGCACGCCGCGGGAAGCCAGCAGTTCCTGCATCGACCCGCTGTCCGGGGTCGCACAGCCGGGCAGCGAAGGCAGGTCTTCAAGCAGCTTCTTTACGGTCTCGACGCTGTCGGGCTTGTTGGTGCCGATCACGCCTGACGGTCCGCGCTTGATCCAGCCGGCGGCGTACAGGCCCGTGACCGGCGCGCCGTCGTCCACGATGCGCCCCGCCTCGTTGGGAAACACCCCGCGCCGCGCCTCGAACGGCACCCCCGGGATTGCCACGCCGCGGTAGCCGACGCTACGGAAAAACAGCCCGCAGTCCATGCTGTCGGTGTCGCCGGTGCCTTCCGCCCACTGGTCGTTGGCCTCGCCGGCCAGCCGGTTGCGCTCCAGCACCAGCGACTCCACGCGGCCGTTTCCGGCCAGCTCGCGCGGGCTCTGGAAGAAGTGGACGACAATGCGCCGGCTTTTGCCCGCCGGCGGCAGGACGCGCAGCTCATCGAGCACCTTCCAGTTGCGGCCGGCGCCGATGTTGGCGGTGTCGTCCAGTTCCGCCTGGCTGGCCGGGTTCAGGTCGAAGTCGCCGAGGTCGTTGAACACCAGGTCGCAGTCGTCGAGCTCGCCAAGCTCGCGAATCTCCTTGTTGGTGAACGCCGCCTGCACCGGCCCGCGGCGCCCGATCATGTGCACCTCCTTCACCCGGCTCGCGGCCAGGGCGTCCAGGGCGTGGGCAGCGATGTCGGTGTCCTTCAGTTCGTCCACCGTCTTGGCCAATACGCGCGTCACGTCCACCGCGACGTTGCCCTGGCCGATTACCACCGCCACCTCCTGCGTCAGGTCGAAAGAGCGGTCCAGATAGTCGGGGTGGCCGTTATACCAGCCCACGAATTCGGTGGCGGTGTGGCTGCCGGCCAGCTCGATGCCGGGAATGTTCAAGGTGCGGTCGGTCTCCGCTCCGCAGGTGAAGATCAACGCGTCGTAATGCGCGCGCAGCTCCTCGACGCTCACGTCGCGGCCCACGTTCACGTTGCCCAGAAAGCTGAACGCTGCGTCCCGGGCGGTGCGCTCGTAGATGCGGATCACGTTCTTGATCTTGGGATGGTCGGGGGCAACGCCGCCGCGCACCAGGCCGAACGGGGTCGGCAGGCGGTCGTACATGTCGATGGCCACGTCCTGATCGGCTTTGATCAGTGCGTCGGCCGCGTAGAATCCGGAAGGGCCACTGCCCACGATGGCAACCCGTGCCGGGCGCCCTGAAATGGTGCTCATGCTGTCTCCTGAGGGGAAGTAAGCGTGTCGGCGCCCAGCCGGGCCACTGGCCGCGGGCGCTCATCGCCGCTACTGTTCCATCATATGTTGGTGTGTGCGGCTGTCAACCGCTGGGGAACGTCCCCGTGCTGATTGCCGGCAAGATACTGCAGGCGGCGGCACTCGCCTACCTTGGGGTGAGCTACGTGATCACGCTGCCGGCCGTGCCGCGCGGCCGCGACCTGGCAATTGCCGCGGGAGCGTTCATGCTGGGCTGGTTCCTGGTCCGGGGCGGCAAGGGCAGCGGCTGATGGCCAGACGGCAGGACCCGGCCACCACACGTACCATTCTGAAGTTCGACAGCGGGCGCCGCGCCTTCACCCGGGCGATCGTCATCCTGGCGGTCAGCGCCGGCGGGCTACTCGCGTTCTCTGTCTACTTTTTCTGGAGTCTGCTCCAGTAGCAGCCGTCCGCCGCGCGCCGGGATCAGCCGTCCGCGGCGGGATCCGCGCGCTCAGGGTGATCGGGCCGCCCGTGGCCGGTCATTTCCACCACCAGAGCGGTCATGTCGCGAAACGCCAGGTGCTCGCGCCACATGACGTAGTGAAAGTGCACAAACGCCGCCACCACCAGCGTGCCGTGCAGGAAGCGCGGCACGGCACGCGCCGCCACCGCGCCGCCAAGTATCGCCTGCGCCAGGAACAGCAGGATGTTGAGGTACACCTGCCCCGATACCGCACCGCGGATGTGCCGTGCACGGGCCACCAGTTTCGCGGGCGTCCCGTTCGGATCGGCACGCGCCGCCTCCTCCAGGTACTCGCGGATGTTGGTGCCGGTGCCGACGAAAAAGAAAATGATAAGCGTCTGGGTGAAGAAGTAGATGATGGCGGTCAGGAACGAGAAGGTGGGGTGCGGGGCGCCGAGCACGGGAAACCCGAATATGCCCTGCAGGCCGGCGAGCACGAACAGCACGTAGGTGAGCGCGGCCATCAGGTAGCACGCGTACATGAACAACCACATGGGTGTGCGCGTTACCGCCGGCTACGGAACTGTCAGGAGGCGGTCCGCGCCACTGGCGGACCACTGGGTCAGGAGCCTAACCCTCGACCGTAATGCCGTACTGCGCCTCGAATTGCGCCGTCGGCAGCATGCGGATGGCGTCCCAGGTGAGTTGGGTACACACGCGCGCGCAGATCTGGCAGCCAATGCACTCGTCAAAGCGGATCTGCACCGGCGGAATGGGACGGTTGTCATACACGTCCGTGTCGACCGCGGCAATACAGTCCACCGGACAGAACGGCACACAAACCTGGCAACCGGTACAGTTGTCCTCGTCCACCACGGCCATGAGCTTCGGCTTGCGTTTCTTGGTCTGCATCGCCTTGGGAAGCTCGGGAATCGACTTGTAGAAATTCTGTCCCGTCTTGGCCATGTTGTCCGGTTACCTCGGAAACCGTGTGCCGCCCTGCTGCCGGGCAGCCGTCCTACTTGAAGTAGTTGGCGTTGATCTCGATGAAGTGTGCCCACTTGTCGGGCACTTCGCTCTCCTCGTAGATCGCATCGACCGGACACTCGGGAACGCACGCTGCGCAGTCGATGCACTCGTCAGGGTCGATATAAAGCTGCTTGTCCGCCGGGTCGTCGAAACCTTCCGCCGGGTGGATGCAGTCCACCGGGCACACCTCGACGCACGAGGTGTCGCAGGTGCCGACGCACGGCTCTGTAATGATATACGCCATGAGTAAGGTAAACCTACTGATCGGCGGCCGTTTGTCAAGCGGAATTCGCGGCGGCGTGCGGGGCTAGCGAGCGGTCGCCGGAACCGGGCCGGCGTACCGCGCACCGGGGCGCAGCAGCGCGCCGGTGTAGTACTGCTCGAGGCGCGCTGACCCCCGGGACTGGAGCGTCGGGAGCCGGTCCGGCGCGTCGGACCGGTGTGCGCGGCGGCAGAGCAGAATTGCCCATCAATTGGTCGGCGGTGCACCATTGCGGGCATGTCGGACAAACCCCGTGCGGCCGTGCACTGGTACGCGCATCCCGCCTGCCTGGACCATGATCCCGGACCGGGGCACCAGGAACGCCCGGCGCGGTTGGCCGCCGTGACCGCTGCGCTGGAGGGCGGCGGGCTGGCCGACCGGGTGCACCGATGCGAACCGCGGGCTGCGCCGCGGGAAGCACTGCTCCGCGTACACGACGGCGCATACGTGGACATGATCCTGGCGCTGCGCGGCAGCGCCCGTCGCCTGGACGCGGACACCGCCGTGTCGCCCGGCAGCGTCGACGCCGCACGCTACGCGGCGGGCGCCGCGCTGGAGGCATCTGCCGCGGTGCTTGGCGGCACCGCGCGCAGCGCGTTTTGTACGGTCCGTCCACCTGGCCATCACGCCGAACGCGGTCGCGCCATGGGGTTCTGCCTGTTCAACAACGTGGCGGTCGCCGCTGCCGCCGCTGTGGCCGGCGCGCTTCCCGTGCCCAATCCCGGTCTCGCCCTCGCGCCGCTGCAGCGGGTGTTGATCTTCGATCCCGACGTCCACCACGGCAACGGCACCGAGCACATCTTCTACCGGTCCGCCGCGGTTCATTACATCTCCATGCACCAGTACCCGTTCTATCCGGGTACCGGGGCGGCGCGCGAACGCGGCGCGGGACCGGGCGCCGGCTACACCCTCAATGTGCCGCTGCCCGCCGGCTGCGGCGACAACGACTACCTGGCCGCGACCGATCGGCTCGTCCTGCCGGCGATGCGGGCGTTCGCCCCGCAATTGGTCATCTTCTCGGCGGGATTCGATGCCCACCGCCGCGACCCGCTCGGCATGATGCGCGTCACCACCGCCGGCTTCGTCGCCCTGTACCGGCTGCTGCTCGACGAGCTGGACCGCACCCGGACGCCGCACCTGTTCGTGCTCGAGGGCGGCTACAGCCTGCCGGCGCTCGCCGACGGCGTGACGGCCGTGCTCACCGAGCTCGTGGACCGCTACCCTGTCGATCGACTGCTGCCGTGCGTCGGGACTCCGACCGGCGGCAGCCCAGGGCACACGAGTACGGGATGACCCGAAGCATGCAGATCGCCCTATACCTAGATCGCGACGTGAGCTTGGGTAGCGTCCGGCGGAAGGCCGTAGACCGGCAGCAGCTCCCGCTGCCGGCCGGCGAGGATCCGCTACCAGCCGAACTCGGAGTAGGGCCGGCCGGCCAGGGCGCAGGTAATGGCCTGGCGCACGTAGGGCACCGTGTTGGCCGGCAGGGCGCCGGTCGGGAACCAGCGCAGGTCGTCGCACTTGTGCGGCTCGCGGTTAACCGGTTCGCCGGACCAGGCGCGGCAGACAAAGAAAAAACCCACGCTCTCGCGGTCGGAACGGCGGTGCATGACGTGGCGCAACAGCAGCGCATCGGGCCGGATGTCGATCCCTGCCTCCTCGCGCGCCTCGCGCACCATTGCCAAGCGCGCCGGCTCGTTGCCGTCGACATGACCAGCCACCACGCTGTAGTTGCCATCCTCCCAGCCGGTCCGATAGCGGCGCAGCAGCAGGATCCCGCGCTCGTCCATCAACAGCAGGTACACTTCCGGCACCAGCCGAAACCGCTCCATCGCTTCCCATCGTAGCACGTTGCGCGGGCGGCGATTGGCGGTTGATGGCCGCACGCCATTTCCGTAGATTACGCATGATGGACCCTGCGGATCAGGCGCCGGAAGTCTCCATTCCCGAACCGCACCAGCCCGGCGCCAACGGCACTGGTCCCGGGGCGCCCGGTGGCGGCGCCGGCGGCGAATCGAAACAGCCGGAGCAGCGTTCGTTCATCAGCGTTATCATCCACTCCTTCTTCATCATCCCGTTCCTGATCGCCATCTTCGCCGGGCTGCTAGTCGTGACCTGGCGCATCCTCACCAACGAACCGCACTCGGTGTACGACTACGTGGCCGACGTCAAGGTGGGCGGCGCCACCAAGCGCTGGCAGGCGGCGTTCGAGCTGTCCAAGATTCTGGCCGACCCGGACCGGGTACCGGACGAGCAGCGCTTCGTGGACGAGGTCGTCGGCGTGTTCGAGGTTTCCGAGCACGATGACCCGCGGGTGCGCCAATACCTGGCGCTGGCCATGGCGCGTACCGGCAACGAGCAGTTCATTGCCCCGATCGCCGAGGCAATAGGAGACGAGTCGGAAGGCACCCGGTTCATGCTGCTGGTGGCACTCGGCATGTTTGGCGACGCCGCCGTGCTGCCGGTCCTGGAACCGTACCTGGCCGACCAGTCCGGGCGGGTGCGCTCCGGCGCGGCAACCGCCATGGGTCTGGCGGGCAACCCGGACGCGGTAGCGCCGCTCACGCGGGCGCTGCACGATCCGGAGCCGGGCGTAACCTGGGATGCAGCCCTGGCGCTGGCCCGGCTCGGCGACCTGAGCGGCAAGACGGTGCTGCTGCGCCTGCTCGACCGCGACCACCTGGCGCAGTTCGCGAACGTGGACGACCGCGACCAGAATCTGCTCATGGCGACGGTGATCGAGGTGGTCGCACCGTTCGGAGACCCCGACTTCGAGGCGCGCATCGCGGAATTGGCGCGCGATGATGTAAGTTTGGACGTCAGGAGAATTGCACAGCAGGTGGGAAAGTGATTAAGGTGAGAGTGCAGGGTGAACCTGCCGGGTCCGGCACGCCGGATCGCGCGCGGTCGAAGATCGCCGTACGAGTCAACTTCACGAGTATGAGAGTATGAACCAGGAAGACGCGAAGAACGCAAACGCGCCGCAGACTCCAGATTCAGCCGGCGGCGAGCAACAGCCGGCGACAGACAAGCCGGCGGCGGCAAAGCCGGCAGGACCGGCGG
>Ga0209544_1002061_pt1 | contig 19345 bp, 16 predicted proteins | sample MesohylPK_FD_187297 | JGI IMG/M metagenome (GOLD analysis project Ga0209544, IMG submission 187297) | Host-associated microbial community of the marine sponge Aplysina aerophoba from Gulf of Piran - sponge mesohyl, lysed by proteinase K... | ecosystem: Host-associated > Porifera > Sponge >...
CCGCCAGCGTGACAAAGTCCCGCCCTGCAGCGGGCGATTGTCACGAAACGCCGATTTGGACTGTCTACAGCCACCCATCAATCGCGCTAGATCAATGACTTACGATTGCCATGCCAGACCCACACCCAGGCAGCTCGCGGTCAGCTGCTGCGTGGGGAGATTGACAGACGCCAGTTCATGACCCGCAGCATTGCCGCCGGCCTCGGTCTTGCGGGCGCGAGCGTGGCGGCGAACTACGGCAGCGGATTCGCGTTCGCTCAGGAGCGGCCCCTCACGCCGACCTTCTATCAGTGGATCGAGGACCTGCACCCCTCGATTCCCCAGGTCAACGAGCAGTTCCCCGACATCAACTACCAGATCGCACCGGTCGAGGGCTTCGGCATCGAGCGCTTCGTCGCCGAGGCGCGCAGCCAGGAGAGCACCTGGGACGTCTATGTCGGCCAGACCCCATTCGTTGAAATGACCTCGATGATCCAGGCCGACGTCATTGAGCCGTGGGATCCCTACATCCCTCAAGAGGTCATCGACGACATGATCCCGGCGATCCGCGATGAGTGCACCATCGACGGCAAGCTCTACGGCTGGCCCTTCCTGCTCGACGTGATCGGCATGGGCTGGCACTCGGGCATCACCGACGCAGCAGGCGTAGGCGAGACGCCGCCCACGACCTGGGACGAGTATCTCGCCAACTCCCAGGCCGTGGTCGACAGCGGTGCGGCGCCCTTCGGCGCGACCTTCGACGCCCATGGCTGGCGCTCGCTCGCGCCCATGACGCACAGCCTGAGCACTGACGTCTACACCGAGGACGGCCTCTTCGACTTCACCCACGATGCGGCGGTCGAAGCGTTGATGCTGATGAAGAAGATCATGGCCGTGTCGCACCCCGACATCCTGCTCGCGGGCGCGACCGACGGCGGCGTCAACGGCACACCCGACGAGGTCGCCTTTGCCGCCCAGCGTGTCGGCTATTACACCAAGTATTTCAACGCCCCGCTGCGTTTTGCTCAGTATTGGGACGAACCGGGTGCGCTGAAGATGGCCGGGTTGCCGAAGTTCGCCGGCGGCGAGGGCTCGACCGTGTTCTGGACCACAGGCTGCGCGCTCTTCAAGCATGGCAGGAACAAGGAGCAGGTGGCCGAATACATCCGTGCCCTCACCTACGACCGGCAGATCTGGCAGGACTCGATCGCCGGCACCGAGACGGCGCATCCCGGGCAGCTGCCGCCCTACAAGTCGATCTTCGCCGAGTGGGAAGCCAACCCGCCTGAGTGGATGCTGCCCTACGTGGGGCTGGTCCGGGGTCAGCTCGATCGGGCCAAGGCGATCACCAACCACCTGATCGGCCTGCACCAGTTCATCATCGGCCAATCGACCTGGGAGACCTATCTCAAGGGCGAGGAGCCCGATCCGCGCGTCGCCTTGCAGAACACCCAGGATGCGGTGCGCGCCGAGCTCGAGCGCATGTAGCAACGCCTTTCGCCCGGGGGATGGAGCGCGGAGCGCGCGCCGTCCCCCGGCGCGTCGCGTACCGGCATTGACGCACTTACTTGCCCTGCCCGCGGCGCGCCCGCATCGCAGGCCCGCCTGACGCCGCGCGCAGCCCCATGGCGCAGCGCTACAACGCGACCAAGGCGCTCCGGGATCTCAATACCTGGACCCTGCTGGCGCCGGCGATAATTTTCTTCGTCGGCTACCAGGTCTACCCGATCATCCGGGTGATCTGGATCAGCTTCACCGACTTCGAGTTCCTGACCAACGAGCCGGCCAACTGGGTCGGCATCGACAACTACGTCGAGGCGTTCAACGACCCCTTGATGTGGACCAGCCTGTGGCGGGCGGCGCTGTTCACGATGATGTTCCTGCCGGGAACCATCATCTTCCCCCTGCTGCTCGCCATCCTGGTGGACCGCGTCAGGGAGCCGGGGCTCGCGACCTTCTACCGCGTGGTGCTGCTGATCCCGGCGATCATCCCGTCCACGCTCGTCTTCGTGCTGTGGAAGTGGATGTACAACTACCAGGTCGGCCCGATCAATTTCGTCCTGGTGGAAGTGCTGGAGATCTTCACCTTCCACAACGCGCCGCAATGGCTGGGCGGAACCCCGCTCACGTTGCCGTCAATCGCGATCATGGAGATCTGGTGGGGCCTCGGCTACCACACCATCTTCTTCCTCGCCGGGCTCGCCGTCATTCCCAAGGACCTGAACGAGGCGGCGCGGCTCGACGGCGCCAACGAGTGGCAGCTCTTCTGGCACGTGACGATGCCGAGACTCGCGCCGATCATGATGATCCTGGTCGTGCTGCGCTTCGGCACCTCGATGGCGGTGATCGACGAATACCTCATCTTCGGCGGCTTCAACCGCGCCTCGCCGACCTATACCTGGACCATCTTCATGTATGACCAGGCCTTCAAGATCGGCTTGTGGCGCCAAGGGTTTGCGGCTGCGATCGGCATGATCGGGTCGGTCGTGATGATGTTCTTCGTCGTCATCCTGATCTACATCTTCCGGCCACGGGACTGATCACGTCATGGTCACACACGCCGCCGCTCCCGCCCCGCTCCGGCGACGCCGCAGAAAGACGTGGCTCCAGCGCAATCGCAGCGCGCTCACCCGTCACGGGGTAATCTGGATCTTCGTATGGATCATCCTGCTGCCGCTGGCCTGGGTGCTGCTGCTCTCGGTCAAGTCGCTGCCGGATTCCATGCGGGGCCAGCTCTGGCCGCGCAAGTTCGACCTCTCCCACTACGGCTACGTCTTCGACAAGATCGAGACGCTGCCCACCAACCTCTTCAACAGCGTCTACGTGACCGGGTCGACGGTGTTCATCACCACCGCCTGCGCGGTGCTCGCAGGCTATGCGCTGGTTCACGTGAAGCCGCGCGGCACCGGGGTTATCGTCACGGTCTTTCTGGTCTCGCTCTACTTCCCGATCCGCGTGGTCTCGATCATCTCGATCTACGAAATCCAGAATGCGCTCGACCTGATCAACAGCACGAGCGGGCTGATCCTGCCTTACATCACGCTCAATCTCGCCATCAGCGTGCTGATCATGCGGGCCGTCTTCCAGCTCGTGCCCCACGAGCTGATCGAGGCGGCACGGATGGACGGCGCCGGCCACTGGCGCACCCTCTGGATGGTCTGCCTGCCACTGGTTCGCAACGGGCTGGTGGTGGTCTTCATCGTCAACTTCGTCACAGCCTGGGGCGAGTTCCTGCTGGGGACGACGCTGACCAACGACCAGGAGGTCCGCACCATGCCGGTGGTCCTCGCCGCGGCCCAGGGCGGCATGGGGCAATGGGCCTGGCCGCGCATCGCGGCCGTCTACGTGGTGGTGGTCGCCCCCGGCATCATCGCCTTCACCTTCGCCCAGCGGCTCTTCTTCAAGGGCCTGATGGAAGGCGTGACCAAAGGCTGACGCCCCGGCGTGCCGCTTCCGGCGCCGCGGCCGGGCAGTGACCCTGCGGCGCGATGCTATACTGCCGATGCTGCAGGGATTCGGTGCCGTGCTTCCAACGAGGGGCTCACGGATGCAATCGCTTGATCTCGCCATCATCGGGAACTGTACCTACGCGGGTCTGCTCGATTCGCGGGCACGCCTGGTCTGGGCGTGCATGCCCCGCTTCGACGGCAACCCGGTATTCTGCGATCTGCTGCAGCCGATCGAGCCCGTCGGCTTCTACGAGGTCGAACTCGACGACCTCGCCAGCAGCGAGCAGCGCTACCTGCCGAAGACGGCGATCGTCGAAACGACGCTGCGCAGCAAGTCCGGCGATGCGCTCAAGGTCCAGGACTTTGCACCGCGCTTCAAGCGGCACGGCCGCCTCGCGCGCCCCTTGACGCATGTGCGCCGGCTGATTCCGATCTCCGGCAACCCGCATGTCCGGGTAAGGCTGCGGCCGGCCGGGAACTACGGTGCCGAGCGGCCGACCGTCACGCGCGGCAGCAATCACGTGCGTTACGTCCTGCCCGACCACGTCCTGCGGCTCACCACCAATGTGCCGGTCTCATTCGTGCTCGAGGAGACGGCGTTCCTGCTGAACCGCCCGATGGACCTCATTCTCGGCCCCGACGACTCCATCGAGCGGGACATCGCGGAGCTTTCCCGGGAGTTCTTCGAAAGGACGGAGGACTATTGGCGGGAATGGGTCCGTTACCTCGCGCTGCCCTTCGAATGGCAGACCGAGGTTATCCGGGCCGCCATCACGCTCAAACTCTGCGAGGTCGAAGAGACCGGCGCCATGGTGGCCGCCATCACCACGTCCGTACCCGAGGCGAACGGAACCTCCCGCACCTGGGACTACCGCTTCTGCTGGCTGCGCGATTCCTATTTCGTCGTGCGCGCATTCAATCGCCTGGGCATCACCCGCACCATGGAGGAGTATCTCAACTACATCCTGAACGTCGTCGCCGCGAGCCCCGACGGCACGCTCCAGCCGGTGTTCGGCATCAACATGGAGACCGAGCTCACGGAGCGCACGATCGATTCGCTCAAGGGTTACCGCGATCACCAGCCGGTGCGAGCCGGCAATCTCGCCTACGTCCAGACCCAGAATGACGTCTACGGCACCGTGATCCTCGCCTGCGCCCAGGTGTTCTTCGACGAGCGCATCGATCTGCAGGGAGATGAGAACCTCTTTCGTGCGCTGGAGCGGGTCGGCGAAGCGGCGTTCCGGCTCTACGACAAGGTGGACGCGGGGCTATGGGAGCTACGCGGCACCGAGCGCGTCCATACCTTTTCGGCCCTCATGTGCTGGGCGGCCTGCGACCGCCTCGCGCTCATCGCCCGCCGTCTCGAGCTCGAGGATCGCGCCGCGCTCTGGGACGAGCGCGCGGAGACGATCCGGGAATGCATCGAGCGCGAGGCCTGGAACGAGGAGAAGAAGAGCTACGTAAGCGCATTCGGAGGCAGCGAAATCGACGCGGCATTGCTGCTCATGCACGAGATTTCGTTTTGCAGCGCCTGGTATCCGCGTTTCAGCGGCACCGTGGCAGCGGTCGAGCGCGAACTGCGCCGCGGCGATCACGTGTTTCGGTATGTCGAAACGGACGATTTCGGGGCGCCGGAGAATGCGTTCAACGTCTGCACCTTCTGGTACATCGACGCCATCGCGGCCCTCGGCAGGCGGGACGAGGCGCGGCAGCTCTTCGAGAACATGCTCGCCTCGTGCAACCCGATGGGCCTGCTCTCGGAAGACCTCGATCCCAAGACCGGAGAGTTGTGGGGCAACTTCCCGCAGACCTACAGCATGGTCGGGTTGATCACCTCGGCGCTCAAGCTCTCCCGGCCGTGGGAGGACGCGTTCTGATGCTATAGTTCCGACGCCTGTCCCCACCGAGTCTCCGTCTTAGGGACAGGTCGAACGATTCCATTCGTGGGGGTACCGCGACACCCATGGCGAATCGCATTGTCGTCGTTTCCAACCGGGTTGCGCCGGTCAACGAGGGCAAGACCGCTGCTGGCGGTCTCGCCGTGGCTGTGCTTGCGGCGCTCCGGCGCTCAGGGGGTGTCTGGTTCGGTTGGAGCGGCGAGGTGGTCGCCGCTCCCGACGAGACCGTAAAGATAACCGAGAGCGGACGCCTTGCCCGCGCCACCGTGGACCTCAGCGAACGCGACCACGAGGAGTATTACAACAGCTTCGCAAACTCCACGCTCTGGCCGCTCTTTCATTACCGCGTCGATCTCGTCAACTTCGAGCGCGGGAACTACACCGGCTATCGGCGCGTCAACAGGGCGTTCGCCCGCAGGCTGGCCGGCCTGCTGCAGCCCGACGACCTGATCTGGGTCCACGACTACCACCTGATTCCGCTCGGCGAGGAATTGCGCCGGCTCGGAATAGGGAATCGGATAGGCCTCTTTCTGCACATACCCCTGCCGCCCCGGGAGCTCCTGGCAACCCTGCCGGTTCACAAGGAGCTCATGCGCTGCTTCTCCCACTTCGACCTGGTCGGCTTCCAGACGGAGACGGACCGCGCTCACCTTCTCGACTATCTGGTTCGCGAGGCGAAAGCCCGGGTGGAGGAGCATGAGGGAGGCGCAGTCGTTCGCGCGCATCGCAGGGTCTTCAAGGTCGAGGCCCATCCGATCGGCATCGACACTCGCTACGTCGAGCGCAGTGCGGCCAGGGCCGAGAGCAGCCGGGATTTCCAGCGCCTTCATGTCAGCCTCGCCGACCGCCGGCTGATCATCGGCGTGGACCGGCTCGACTATTCGAAGGGACTGGTACATCGCTTCGATGCGTTCGCAAATTTTCTGCGGGCCTATCCCCAACACCTCAACCGCGTCTCCCTGATGCAGATCGCGCCCCCCAGCCGTGGCGGCATCGCCGAGTATTCCGAGATCCGGCGAACTCTCGAGACCCTCGCCGGACACGTGAACGGCGAGCTGGCGGACGTCGATTGGGTGCCCATCCGCTACCTGAACAGGAGCTTCGGCCGGCGCACCCTCTTCGGTTTCCTGCGCCAGGCTCAAGTCGGCCTGATCACGCCCCTGCGCGACGGCATGAACCTCGTCGCCATGGAGTATCTCGCGTCCCAGCGCCCGCAGGACCCGGGAGTTCTCGTACTCTCACGCTTCGCCGGTGCGGCCGAAACTTTGCCGGACGCGCTGATCGTGAATCCCTACGACGTGGAAGGCGTCGCCAAGACCATCCAGGCAGCACTCACGATGCCCCTGGAGGAGCGCAGGGAACGCTGGCAGAGTTCGATGGACGTTCTCCGGTCCAACAGCGTGGAGACCTGGTTCGAGCGCTTCGTCACCCGGCTCTCCAAGGCTTAGAGCGCGTCCGTCTTTGCCGGACGCGCGACAGGCCGCGACCGCGGCCCGCCGCTAATGCGGCGCGCCCGCGCAGGCGCCGGCCGCAGGCCGGCTGCCGTGAGCGACAAAGACTCAGAGCGTTTCCGCGTGAAACGGATACGCTCAAGCCCGCGCCGCGCCGGCCACGCGCGTCAACCAATCCAGCAATTCCCCGACCGAATCGACCTGCGCCGCCGCCCGCGTGGCCGAGCCCTTGCCGACGCGGATGCTCACGCCGCCAAGCGCGTTGACAACCTCGAAGCCGTCTTCGTCGGTGATATCGTCACCGCAGAACACCGGCGTCCGCCCGAGGAACGGCGCTTCGTCCATGAACGCCTCTATGGCCGTGCCCTTGGTGTGCTCGCACGGCCTGATCTCGAATACGAACTTGCCTTCGATAGCCTGCCAGCCCTGCGGGGCGCCCCTGAGGGCGGCGTTCACGACCTCCCTGCAGTCATCCCGCAGCAACGGGGCAAGGCGATAGTGCAGGGCGAGCGTGTATTGCTTGTCTTCGACGAGAACACCCGGACGCGCCGCCGCGAACGCCTCCAGCACCGCCCGGACAACCTCCAGGTCATTCCGCGGCAAGGGAGGACGCAAGATCGCGCCATCCGCCCTGCGCCGTTCAAGCCCGTGCAATCCGGCAACGACCGGGACGGCAGCGCCCAGAAAGCCGTCGATCTGCTCGATGGGCCGGCCCGATACGATCGCGACGGCCCCACCCAACGCCTCGCGCAACGCGACCAGGAGCGAAGGCAAGCCGTCCGGAACGTCGACGGCCTCCGGCGTCGGCGCGATATCGACGATGCAGCCGTCAAAGTCGAGAAACAGCGCCCAATCCAGGCACGGTTCGGGCAGAGTCCTGAGCTTCATAGTGCCCATAGGCGCCAATTCCCCGCGCGAAACCACACCTGAGTTCATCGAACAGCACATTCAAGCACGAATAACCCCTTCGCAAGAGGGGGTTATCGCCATTCTCGGGAATGCACGGAATTACCGGAAACGGGGCGATGGTGCCGCAGGAGAGATTCGAACTCCCGACCCATGCATTACGAATGCATTGCTCTACCGACTGAGCTACTGCGGCCCGGTTCCGCGCCGGACTATCGTCAAGGCACGCCGCATTGTAAAGGCGCCAATCGCGGGCCGGTGCCGCCTTCCTGCCGCGACGGTCACTCGGCAGCGGTGCCTGCGGCTGCGGGCGCCGGCTGCTCTTCGTCATCGTCGGCAGCGGCGGTGGGCTCCTGCGGCAGCGCGCTGGTCTCGGCACGGGGGGCTGAGCGCCACTCGACCGAATCGAAGGCGCCGCAGCGATCGCAGACGATCGACCACGCCGGGCTCGCGCTGGCGCAGCGGGTGCAGAGCCAGGCCGGATCGGGCGGTGCCTCGCTCGCCTGCTGGAGACGCCGGCGAACCGCCGCCCCGTCCCCCGTCTCGGCCTCTTCCAGGCGGGCGAGCAGGCGGTAGACACCGGCCGTCGGCCGCTCTGCGGCGGCGCGCTCCAGGTGCCGCCGCGCCGTCCCCCACTGCTTCGCCTCGAGCGCCTGAGTGGCGAGCAGCATCAGGCTCTCCGCATGGCCGCTGTTGTCGGCGACCAGCGTCTCGACCCGCTTCAGCCGCTCTGCAGCCGAGCGGTCCGCGTTCAGCGCGAGGAAAAGCCGGCCGAGCGCCGGATGGGGGCAGTGGCGCCAGGCCTCCGTCACCGCCCGCTGCGCCGCACTGTCGCGGCCCGCTTCCTTGGCGAGGCCCGCGCCGAGCACCGCGGCGGGAAGGAAGGTCGCATCCGTTGACCGCGCCTCGTCGGCGATGCGGAGCGCCTCCCTCACCTCGCCTTGTTCACGCAACGCCCGCGCACGCTCGAAGAGCAGCCCCGCCTGGCGGCGGCGTCCGACCTCCTCGCTCACGGCGCCGTGGCGCCGGGCCTGCTTGACCGTGCCGAGCGCATCCGACCAGCGGCCCGCACGCGTCTGCATCTCAAGCAGCGCCGTCAGCACCCAGGGCGTCTCCGGCCTGAGCGCGAAGGCGCGCTCGGCAAGCTCCAGCGCCCCGGCCGTGTCGCCGGTGCGCTCGGCCTGGACCAGCAGGCCGCGCAAGCCGAGGAACGCCGTTGTCGGTTGATCGAGCATGGCCTCGAAGTAGCCGCGCGCGGCGTGGTCGTCGCCCTCGAGCTGCGCCGCCTGGGCCGAGAGCAGGAGCGTCAACGGCGGCTCCTCCAGCAGCGCATCCGCGCGCCGCGCGAAACGCCGGGCCCGCTTGGGATCGCCCGCCGCCGCGGCAACCAGCCCTTGCGTGAGCGCGCGATAGCCGAGCCGCTCGCGGCGGCGACGGCGCGCCAGCGCGACCCGGCGGGGGCCGATCCAGACGAAGCGCACGAGGGCGGTGATCGTCAGAACGACCGCGGCGGCCACGGCGATGGCAGCCGCGAGCACCCCCGGCGAGCTCTCGACCATGTAGTCGCCCCAGGCGATCTCGACCCAGCCGGGCGGCTCCGAGATCCATGTCGCGGCAGCCGCCACGACGATCACCGCGACGACGAAGGCGATGATGCGGATCATTGGGTCCCGCCGGTCGTCGCCCAGCGGGCGCCGATGCGCGCGTGCACCGTGGCGACGAGGCCGCCGAGCGCCGTGTCGGCCTCGTGGCGCGCGCGGGCGTCGCGCAGCCAGGGCCCCGCGCTGCCGGCCTCGGCATCATCCCCCATCAACGGCTCGACGATGGCGATGGCCCGCTCCAGATCGCCGGCCTTGAGCGCCGCCTCGGCCTCGACCAGCCGACCCTCGAGGCTTGCGGGGTCGATGGCACCGCCGGTCCGTCGGATCGTCACCAGCCGGCTCAGCCTGGTAACGGTCTCGTCGATCCACCCCTCCTCTTCGGTCGCCACTGTGCCACGGACGATGGCATTGGCGGCCTGGGGGAAGCGTGCGCTCAACCCGTCGAACGTCGACACGCCGGTGGCGGCGAAGGGCGCGAGCCGCGCGAGGGCGCCTTCGATCTCCGGGTCCTCACCGGCAATCCCGCGAATTGTATCGAGCGCCGCCGTGAAGGGCCGGGAAGAGCCGAGGGCGGCAGTGAGCTCGCCGGTCGCCAGCACCAGCGTCACCAAGCGTCCGTCGGCGGCGGTCTGATGCGCCGCCTCTTCCTCGAAGCGGGCAAGCCGCGCGCTCACCTGGGCGAGCGCCGCCTCCAGCGCCGCACGCTGCTCTCCCCATGCCGCGAGCGCCTCGCCGAGGGGCTCGCGCGTCGGATCGTCCTCGAGCGCGCGGATCCGCTGCTCCAGGGCGATCACCGCCGCGCCGGCGCCGATGGCGCCATCGGACCGCGCCTCCAGGGCCTCCAGTCGGGCACTGAGCACGCCGAGCGTCTCGACGCCGAGCGTGTCGACGCCCGGCGTGTCGGCCCCGAGGTCGGCCTGGGCAGGCGACGGGGCGGCGGGCGAAGTGTCGGGAAGCGCATCGGCGGTCGCTTCGGCAGCAGCAACGTCATCGGGCGCTGCCGCCTCCTCGGCGCGCGCCGAGGCAATCGTGGGGGTCGCCGGCGGGTCGTCGGCCGCTAGTGCCGGCGATGGCGACGGGGGGTCCACTGCCGGCACTGCCGGCTCAGCGGCGGCGGTCTCCGGTGGATCGGCCTCATCGTCCTGCGGAGGGGCGACGGCCGGGACCGCCGCCTCCTCGGGACCGGCTTCGGCGTCCTCGTCCTCCTGCTCCGCGACGGCGAGCGGAGCGCCTGCGGTGTCGGCAGGAGGAGACTCCGCCGCGCTCCCCCCCGCCAGACCGTCACCGGTCGTCTGGACAGCGGGGGCCGCCGACGGAGCCGCGGGGACATCCGCCTCGCCTCCCGTGCCGAAGATGTCCGATCCGAACTCCGACCACGCGGCGTAGAGGCCGACGCAAACGAGAGCCACGGCAAGGCCTATGGCCGCCAGCAGAGGGGCACGGCGTCCCTTCGGGCGGTCCGCCCCGGCGTCGGGAGTCTCGGGCGCTTCGGGAGCCTCCGCGCTCTCCGACGAGCCCGCCGCCGGCAGCCGCCAGATCACCGTTTGCCGGCTGCCCTCCGGCGGCTTCTCGCCATCGTCGTTGCGCGCCGCCATTCGTCTCTCGCTGCGCTTGCTGCGGTCCGCTCGCCGCCTGGGCCCTCTCTTGCCCATCCCTACCGCCTGTCGCTGCAAGGGCCCGGTGCGAGCGCGCCCGTCACACTGGCGACCAGCGAGTCCTGTCGCGGCGCGGCGGCCACAGAGATACGCTGCCAAGAAAGGGTTGCTGCCGCCTCGGCCACCGCTTGGCTCAGGCAGAACGCGGTGAGTGTCCGCGCCGTCGAGTCGAGCCCCGACTCGTGCACGAGCTTAGCAAAGAGGCGCGCGGTGCGGGGAGAGAATAACGCGACGCCCGCGAGGGTTCGCGCTTCCAACGTCCGGCGGGCGGGTGCCGAGAGGGCGTGCGAGGCAAGCGCGTCGTAGAGAGGCGCGCGCTCCGCCTCGAAGCCGGCGGCGCGCAGCCGGGCCGCGAGATCGCCCCTGCTGACCCGGCCGGCCACGTGCACGAGACGGCCGGAGCCGGGATCGAGCCGGGCCGCGGCGAGCGCGGCGAGCGCATCCACGTCGCCATCCGCCGCCGCCACCGCACGAAAGCCCGCGTCCCGTGCGGCGTGCGCGGTGGCGCAGCCCACGGCCAGGACCGGGAGTCGGCGCGCTTCCTCGTCAGGCGACGTCGCCGCGAGCGCCCGCGCGCCGTTCGCGCTGGTGAGCAGGATCGCTTGGGCGCCCGAAAGGTCGAGCTTCGCATCGTCGTCGATGCGGATCGTCATCATCGGCTCGATCAACGACTCGACGCCATGACGCGCCAGTTCCGCCGCCAGCGCGAGCGAGTCCTCGCGCGGGCGGGTCAGGAGCAAACTGGGACCGCTCATGACTCGAACCAGTCGGGTCCGCCGGCCGCACGCAGCGCGGCGCCGGCGTCGCGGCCGATGGCGGCCGCGTCCGCCATGGCCCCGGCCCGCTCGATTCGGTGGCAGACGCTGCCGTCCACCCGCGCGATCAGGGCGTCGAGGCGGAGCCCGCCCCAGTCATCCGCCACGGCGAGACCCGCGATCGGGCTGCGGCAAGAGCCGTCGAGCACCTCCAGCAGCGCCCGCTCGCACTGGAGGGCGGCGGTCGCCACCGCATCGACGATGGGTCGCAGCAGCTCCTGCATCCGCTCGTCGCCTGTCCGGCACTCGATGCCGAGCGCGCCCTGGCCCACCGCCGGCAGCATCTCTGCCGGCTCCAGCACCGCTATCCCGTCCACCCTCTCTCCCAGCCGCTTGAGGCCGGCCAGCGCCAGCAGCGTGGCGTCGGCCGCGCCATCGGCCACCTTGCGCATCCGGGTTCCGACGTTCCCCCGCATCGGAACGACGTCCAAATCGGGGCGGTGCGCCAGAATCTGCGCCTGGCGGCGGAGCGATCCGGTGCCGACCCGCGCCCCCTGCGGCAGGTCGGCAAGGCCGCGAGGGCTTGGCCCGGCGCGCGCGATCAGCACGTCGCGCGGATCCTCCCGCTCGGGGATCGCGGCGATCTCCAGCCCCTCCGGCAGCCAGGTCGGCACGTCCTTCATCGAGTGCACGGCGAGGTCGATGCGCCCGTCCTTGAGCGCCTCCTCGATCTCCTTGGTGAAGAGCCCCTTGCCGCCGATCTCGGCGAGCGGGCGGTCGACGAAGCGATCGCCCGATGTGGTGATGGTCTCGGTGACCAGCGCACCGTCCTCGCCCAGCGCAGGATGAGCCGCAACCAGCAGGTCGCAAACGTGGCGGGTCTGGGCGATAGCGAGCGGGCTGCCCCGCGTCCCGACGACTATTGGCAGGCGCACGTCCACGGCACCGAATCGGAGCGTTGCGCCCCTTCTACACAGCGGACCCTGCCGATGCGAGCGCTTTCGGGCCGCGCGAAGCCGGGATCGTTGCGGCGCCGGCCCCCGTCGGCTAAGGCTCGCCTCAATGATCGTCCTCGGCATCGAGACGAGCTGCGACGAGACGGCGGCCGCGGTCGTGACCGGCGAGCGCCGGGTGCTGGCCGACATCGTGCTCTCCCAAATCGCCGACCACGCGCCCTACGGCGGCGTCGTGCCGGAGATCGCCGCGCGCAGCCACGTCGAGCATCTCGACGGCCTCATCGCCCGTGCGATGGCCGACGCCGAGGTCGGTTTCGCCGAGCTTGACGGCGTCGCCGCCACCGCAGGCCCCGGCCTGATCGGGGCGGTCATGGTCGGGCTCATGACCGGCAAGGCGATTGCCGCCGTCCACGACAAGCCGCTGCTCGCGGTCAACCATCTGGAGGGGCACGCGCTCAGCCCCCGTCTCATCGCTCCCGACCTCGACTTCCCCTTCCTGCTGCTGCTGGTCTCGGGCGGGCACTGCCAGCTGCTCCTGGTCGAGGAGGTCGACCGATACCGGCGGCTCGGCACCACCATCGACGACGCGGTGGGCGAGGCCTTCGACAAGGCGGCGATGCTGCTGGAGCTTGGCTATCCGGGCGGGCCTGCAATCGAGCGTGCGGCCCAGGACGGCGACCCGGCACGCGTCCCCCTGCCCCGGCCCCTGCTCGGTCGGCCCGGCTGCGACTTCTCGTTCTCGGGGCTCAAGACAGCGCTGCTCCACGCCGTCCAGGCGATGGGCACGCCATCGGAGAGCGGCCGCGCCGACCTCGCGGCATCGTTCCAGAGGGCGGTCACCGACGTGCTCGCCGACCGCACCGCAAACGCCATCGCGCTGCTCCGCGACTCGAACGTGGAGCCGACGGCGCTGGTGGTGGCCGGCGGCGTCGCGGCCAACAGCGAGATCAGGCGCCGCATCGAAGAGCTGGCGGCGGCTCGCGGCCTCGCCCTCAACATCCCGCCGGCCCGGCTTTGCACCGACAATGCGGCGATGATCGCCTGGGCCGGGATCGAGCGGCTGACCCGTGGCCTGACCGACCCGCTCGACGCATCACCGCGCGCGCGCTGGCCCCTCGACGAGGACGCCGGGCTGGCCCAGGGCGCCGGCGCGCCGGGACGATTGGGGCGAAAGGCCTGAGGCTCGCGACTGCCCTCAGGGCCTAGAGATCGCCGGCGCAACGGAAACCCACCATGTCGAGGCCGATGTCGGGCGGGTTCTTGTGGCGGTAGCTCACCCGCAGACAGAAGGGATTGTTGCCCCAGCCGCCGCCCCGAATGACGTACTTGCCGGTGTCGCCGTCGGGGCTGGACGTCCATTCCCAGACATTGCCGCCCATGTCGTGAAGCCCGAAGGGCGAGACCCCGGCGGGATAGGAGCCGACGGGCGCGGTCTCGTGGTAGCCGTCGGTCATGTCCGCCGCGCAGCACTTGTTGGTGCCGTAGTTCGCGCGCCTGGCTCCGCCCTCGTCCGGCGCCCCATCGCCCCAGGGAAAGATGCGCCCGTCCGTGCCGCGCGCGGCGAACTCCCACTCCTCCTCGCTCGGCAGTCGAAGCCCGTGGTGGCGGCAGAAGGCGCGAGCGTCCTGCCAGCTCACCTGCACCACCGGATGGTCGTCGAGGCCGATGGGATTCGAGGCCGGCCCGCTACGATGCCGCCAGTCTGCACCCGGCACCTTGATCCAGCGCCCCGGCCAGACGTAGCCGAAGCCGCGGCGCTCCGGATCGGTGACGTGCCCGGTCTCGGCGACGAAGGCGGCGAACTGGGCGTTCGTCACTTCCAACTGCATCAGGCGAAACGCCGCGACCGTTGCCGGCCTGGGCTCTTCGTCCGGCCGGCCCTCGGGATCGCCCATCTCGAAGCTGCCGCCCGGGATCTCCACCATCTCGAAGGGCGCATCGGCCCACGAGGCGGAGGTCGCCGCAACGACACCGAGCGCAACGGCAAGCAGACGCCCAATCCCAGCCACCGCGTGCATCATGCGCCCCTCCCCTGCCCCGGCATCGTCCGACAGGTCTTCAAGCTACCACTGGCCATGACGCGCCGAGCATCGTTTCGACATAGTATCGGCAGAATGCCCGCGGGTATGAAAGAGACCGCCCGCGACGAATGGCGAGAACGCGCCTGATCGACTCCGGACAGGCAAGGCCCGACAGGGAGTGCAAGATGGTGAGTTTCCCGATCGTCGATTCCCACGTCCATCTCTATGACCCGGGGCGCTTCCCCTATACGTGGATGAAGGACGTCCGGAAGCTCAACAGGCCCCACTTGCCGGCGGATTACCTCGCCGCCATCGGCACCGTATCCGTCGAGCGAATCGTGTTCGTGGAGGTCTGGGTCGACAAGCCGCACCAAATGGCCGAGGCGGAGTGGGTCTCGGGCCTGGTCGAGTCGATGCCGCAACTGCGGGGCATCGTCGCCTCGGTGTCGCTGGAAGAAGGCGCGGGGATCGAGGGCGACCTGGCCCAGCTTGCGGGCATGGAACACGTGAAGGCGGTTCGCCGCTTGATTCAGTTCGAGCCGGCCATCGACTTCTGCCTGCAGCCGGGCTTCATCGAAGGCGTCAGGCTCCTAGCCAAGTACGACCTCAGCTTCGACATTTGCGTGAAGCACCATCAGCTCGCCAATGCGGTCGAGCTGGTGCGGCGCTGCCCCGAGGTCCGCTTCGTGCTCGACCATATCGGCAAGCCGCCGATTGAGGCGGGAGAGTTCGACCCCTGGCGGGAGGATCTTCGCGCCATGGCAGCCTTGCCCAATGTCTGCTGCAAGATTTCGGGCGTCATAACCGAGGCGGATCACGACAATTGGACGCGGGAGCAGTTGCGGCCCTACCTCGATCACGCCATCGGCGCCTTCGGCATCGATCGCGTCATGTTCGGCAGCGACTGGTCGGTTTCCACGCTGACTCATGGTTACGAAGAGTGGGTCGACATCGTCGAGTGGACGATGAGCGGCAGCTCCGAGAGCGAGATGAGCAGGCTCTTCCGCGACAACGCGATTTCCTTCTACCGGCTGCCCTAGCTGCGTGAGCGCAGGTTCGGTCGTGTTGGCGGCTTGTTTCCGATGCGGCGCGCTCCCACATTGTGAGCCCATGAACCCCGAACTCTCGCTGGCGAGTGCGAGACGATGAAGCGCATCGGCGTGATCGGCGGCGGTGCGTGGGGCACGGCGCTCGCGGCGGTGGCGGCGCGCGCAGGCCGCACGGTGACGCTCTGGGCGCGCGAGCCCGACGTCCCCGCCGCCATCAACGACCACCACGAGAACCGGCGCTTCCTGCCGGGCGTCCCTCTCGACCCGGCGATTCGGGCCACGGACGACCTGAGCGAAGCGGCGGACGCCGACCTCCTGCTCCTGGTGACGCCGGCCCAGAATCTCGCCGCCATCGTGGAGCAGCTGACCCAGGCTGCCGACCCCATGCCGCCCTGCGTGGTCTGCGCCAAGGGGATCGAGCGCCAGACCGGCGCGCTGATGAGCGACGCCGTGGGCCGCGTGGCGCCTGGGCTGCCGCTCGCCGCGCTCTCCGGCCCCACCTTCGCGCGCGAGGTGGCCCAGGGCCTCCCTGCCGCCGTCTCTCTCGCCTGCGAGGACGCGGGCCTGGGCCAGGCGGCGGTCGAGGCCCTCGGCGGCCCGGCCTTCCGCCCCTATCTCACGGACGATCTGATCGGCGTACAGATCGGCGGCGCTGTGAAGAACGTCATCGCGATCGCTGCCGGCATCACCATTGGCCGCGGCCTGGGCGACAACGCCCGCGCCGCCGTCATCGCGCGCGGCTTCGCCGAGCTCACGCGGCTTGCCGCCGCCAGGGGCGCGCGGCCGGAGACCCTCGCCGGCCTCTCGGGCCTGGGCGACCTCGTGCTGACCTGCGCCAGCGACGAGTCGCGCAACTTCAGTTTCGGCCGCGCGCTCGGCGCCGGCGCGGAGCCGGGCACGGTGCTCGGCCAACGCGAAGCCGTGACCGAGGGCGTGAGCAGCGCGCCGGCCGTCATGACCATGGCCGGCGGCCTCGGGGTCGAGATGCCCATCGCGGGTGCCGTGCACGCGGTGCTTCACCGGGGCGCCTCGATCGAGGACGCGGTCGGCGGCCTGCTCGCCCGCCCCTTCAAGCCCGAGGCCGGCGCCGGGCGCCGCGGCCGCGCATAACTGCCCGCCGAGGCGGGCTTGACAAGACGCCGCCTTACCTTGTTTTCTCCGCCCGCCCGCTCTTCGAGCTTGGGTGTCTTGCGGCTGTGGCGGAACTGGTAGACGCGCAGCGTTGAGGGCGCTGTGGGGGCGACCCCGTGGAGGTTCGAGTCCTCTCAGCCGCACCATCTGACCTGGCGGTCGTGGCGGAATTGGTAGACGCGCTAGCCTCAGGAGCTAGTGGGGGCAACCCCGTGGAGGTTCGAGTCCTCTCGACCGCACCAGATGGCCCGGCAACGGTGAGCCCTCAGCGCTTGGGCCGCTCCTCGCCGGAAAAGAAGGCGCCGAGCATCTTGCCCGCCTCGCGCGCCGGGTCCTTGGCGGCGGCGACGTCCGCGACCTTGTCGGCGGCCTTGTCCATGCCCTTGTCGACGGTGCGGAATGCCTGCCCCGCCTTCTTCTGCACCCGCGGGTCCGCGGCGGCGCGCTTTGCCAGCGACCAGAGGATTGTGCGTACGATGGCCATGCCGTCATTCTAACCCGCCCACACCCAATCCGATAAAGAATCTCTCCCTCGACTCCGGCGCGCCCCTTGGGCACAAGGGGCAGCCCCAAGGAGAACCCTCGATGAAGCTGCCGTCAAAGATCGTCGACATCTCCCAGCCCCTCGACAACGAGACGGTCGTGGACCCGGATTTCATGCGGCCCTCGATCCGTTACGTGACGGGCAAGGAGAACGCGGCGCTCATGTGCGAGCTCTTTCCGGGCCTCACCGAGGACCAACTCCCCGGCGGCGAAGGGTGGGCAATCGAATTCATCGAGCTCGCCACCCACAACGGCACCCACATGGACGCGCCCTACCACTACAATTCGCGCGATTCGCAGGGCAACCGGATGCCGACCATCGACGAGATGCCGCTGGACTGGTACTTCCGGCCGGGGGTCAAGCTGGACCTCCGCCATCTCGACGACGGCTACGTCGCCACGCCCGACGACGTCGAGACCGAGCTCAAGCGCATCGGCTACGAGCTCCAGCCCATGGACATCGTGCTGGTGAACACGCGCGCGGGCGAGCGCTACGGCCACGACGACTACATCCATTCCGGCTGCGGCGTCGGCCGCGAGGCCACCCACTACCTGACCGAGCAGGGCGTGCGCGTGACCGGCATCGACGGCTGGAGCTGGGACGCGCCCTTCTCCGCGACCCGCGAGCGCTGGCTCAAGTCGCGCGATCCCAAGATCATCTGGGAAGGGCATTACGCCGGCATCGACACGCCCTACTGCCACATGGAGAAGCTCCGGCACCTGGAGGAGCTGCCGCCCTTCGGCTTCACGGTCGCGTGCTTCCCCTGCAAGATCAAGGCGGCGTCCGGCGGCTGGACCAGGGCCGTCGCGCTTTTCGACTGACACCTTCACCCCGCGCCCAGGAACGTCCCCAAGAGTTTCCATGAGCACCTATCTCTGCGGCATCGACATCGGCGGCACCTTCACCGACTGCGTGGTGGTGGACGAGGCCGGCCGCGTCACCACCGGCAAGGCGCCCTCCACGCCCTCCGATTTCGGCGAGGGGCTGATCGCCGCCCTCGACATCGTCGCCGGCAAGCTCGGCACGCCGCTGGATGCGCTCTGCCGCGAGCTTGCGGTGCTGGCCCACGGCACCACGGTCGGCACCAACGCGATCATCCAGAAGCGGGGCGCCACGGTCGGCCTCATCACCACCAAGGGCCACAACGACGTCATCCACATCATGCGGGGCTCGCGTGGACTCACCGGCCGCGACATCCGCCTCGTCGTCCACATTCCGGAGAGCAGCAAGCCCGACCCCATCGTGCCCAAGTACCTGATCGAGGGCGTGTCGGAGCGGGTGGACTGCTTCGGCAAGGTCGTCGTCGAGCTAAACGAGGAGGAAGCGGAGCAGGCGATCCGCCGGCTGGTCGCGGACGGCGTGGAGGCGATCGCAATCTGCTTCCTCTGGTCCTTCCTCGCGCCCGAGCACGAGCAACGCGTCAAGGCGATGGTCGAGTGCATCGCGCCCGGTCTCTTCGTCACCTGCTCGTCCGAGCTGGTCCCCAAGTGGGGCGAGTACGAGCGCACCGCCGCGGTCGCGCTCAACGCCTACATCGGCCCGCTGGTCACCGGCTATCTCGCGCGCATGGACCGGCGCACCACCGAACTCGGCTATCACCACCCGTTGCAGATCACCCAGTGCGCGGGCGGCACGATCCCCGTCGCCAAGGCGATGGCGGCGCCCCTGCTCACTCTCGATTCCGGCCCGGTCTCCGGCGTCACCGGCTCGCGCTACGCCGGCGGCATCATGGGCTACGACAACGTCATTACCACCGACATGGGCGGCACCTCGTTCGACGTCGGCATCATCCACGCCGGCGAGCCCGCGTTCTCCTACCGCAGCCTGGTCCACCAGTACGAGTACTACCTCTCGAAGGTGGACATCCAGGTGATCGGCGCGGGCGGCGGCAGCATGGCGCGGCTCGACGAGACCACGGGCGCCTTTCGCGTGGGGCCGGATAGCGCGGGC
>Ga0209544_1002062_pt1 | contig 19343 bp, 14 predicted proteins | sample MesohylPK_FD_187297 | JGI IMG/M metagenome (GOLD analysis project Ga0209544, IMG submission 187297) | Host-associated microbial community of the marine sponge Aplysina aerophoba from Gulf of Piran - sponge mesohyl, lysed by proteinase K... | ecosystem: Host-associated > Porifera > Sponge >...
GCGCAAGCTGGTGGGCGCAGTGAAGACGACCGACACGAGCCTGGTCTTCACCAACCAGTTGCGGCAGAAGATCGGCGTGATGTTTGGCAATCCGGAGACGACGTCGGGCGGTATGGCGTTGAAGTTCTATGCCAGTGTGCGGATGGATATACGGCGGATACAGTCGATCAAACAGGGGAGTGACGTGATCGGCAACCGCACGCGGGTGACGGTGCGCAAGAACAAGGTGGCTGCACCGTTCAAGGTGGCGGAATTCGACATCATGTACAATGAGGGCGTCAGCACGCAGGGAGACCTGTTGGACCTGGGCGTCGAGTTCGACATCATCGAAAAACGGGGCGCATTCTATCGCTATAGTGATGATCTGCTCGGACAGGGGCGCGAAGCCGCGAAGAAGAATCTGCGCGAGAATCCGGAGACGGCTTCAGAGATCGACAGGATCATCAGGGAAAGAACAGGACTGCCAGCACGTTCGAATGCAGAAAATGCTTTGTCCTGACGAAATCCTGGCACTAAACAACGTGCCAAGCACAGTTTGTATGCACTGAATTTATCTTTCTTATCACTCTTTGTGCAAACATACACGGGAGTTCACATAACACCGAGAGGTCTCAATCGTCGCACGTGTTGCCAAAATTGAAAACGCTCACCACAGCGCTCTCAAATTGGATGCGATTTTGTGCTGACACACTACCGCCAAAAGCCAGGACAGCAACCAGAACACACTTATTCTATCTTATCAGGGCACGCCCTTGGTCGCTGACGTAACTGAACAGATAATTTGGCAGACGTACGTTTAGCTGTTGATCGCCGATAACAGCGCGAGCGTCTTAGCGAGTGTTGATGTAGAGCCAGCTGTTGATACGGAATAACGGATTCACAGACGATCACCCGCCGCAACTTTTCCCTATGTGTAATGAGGGGCAAGCCGATCTTGAATCGGTGAGTTGTGTAATGCAACAGCAGGTATCCACATAAAATCGCCCTTGTCGAGGCGCAATGCTGAACTGATGCGTCTTTTTTTGGTATGGTCTGTTCTGAGACAATAGCTCAGGCAATACCATTGTGGGACTTTCAAGTCGCTGTGGTTTAAGGCCACGGCGACTTTTTTTTCGAGCCGATTATGACAGCCAGAACCATCACCGCGATGCGTTTTCAGAAAAGGGACAAGGAGCGAGTCAATCTCTTTCTGGACAGCGAATATGCGTTTCCTTTGCCGGCGGTTGATGCCGCCCAACTGAGGATCGGCCAGCAGCTCAGTGCGCTGGAGATTGAGGAGTTGAGGGCCGTCGATCTGCGCAGCCGCGGCTACAACAAGGCACTGCGTTTTCTGGCAGTGCGTCCCCGCAGCCAAGCGGAGGTGCAGCGCAATCTCCAGGCGTACCGGCCGCGGGACGGACGCCGGCTCAGCGCGACGCAGATCGAATGGATCATCGCGAAGCTGCAAGATAGACAGTATCTTAATGATCGGGAATTCGCCCGCTATTGGGTGGAACAGCGTAATCAATTTCGACCTGTTGCACCCAGGGCACTGCAATACGAGTTGCGCCAAAAAGGTGTAAATGAAAACGTTGCCCAGGATATCATTGACGAACTGAGCGACGCTGCTTCGGCCTGTGAAGCTGCTGCCCGCAGCCGTCTGTACAGATGGCAAAGGGAGACAGACTTCAATCAGTTTCGCAGGAAGCTGGGGGCCTTTTTGCAGCGTCGAGGTTTTAACTGGAATGTGGCCAGGGACGTGATCGACCTCATCTGGCGAGAGTTGGAGGAGGCGCGCGAGCTGCCCGATGCCATCCCGAAGGAGCGGTATGATGGGTGAGCCGGACCGCACGGCCACTGAAACGACAATGAACACACGAAAGTTCAGGCTTATTGAGGGAGGGAAGGGAAGGATACTACTGTATCCAACCGGCGCAACCATGGCTGTTTCAGGTTGTGCGCATCCAAACCAAGGGGTTCGGAGATGGATTTATTAGCTGTAGTTGCTATTGTTGTCGCTGCCCTGCTTGGCGCGACATTAGTCGGGTATCTGGTATATCTCGCTTATCGACGCGGATTAACATCCGGCGTAGCTCAAGAGAAGGAGCGGCAGGAGCTCGCTGTACAGAGCGCGGAAGCACAGGCGACCCAGATTCTTACGGAAGCCGAGGCTGAGGTCAAACGCCAGCAGTTGGCGTTGAAAGAAGACGAAGTACGGATACGGAACGAGCTGGATGCCACACGCACGCGCCAGCGCAAAGATCTGGACCGTGCAGAAAGCCGGCTTCGCAATCGTCAGGAGCAGATCGATAAACGGGTCGATCAGATTGAAAACCGTGAACGCAAGCTGAACCAGCGGGAAAGCGGTCTCGACAAACGGACGACTGATCTGGAGGCCGCGGAGCAACAGCGCAATGAAGAGTTGCAGCGCGTGGCCCACATGACCCAGGAAGAGGCCAGACAGACTCTGCTAAAGGAAGCGGAGAAAAATTCGCGACAGGAGCTGGCACGCACAATTCGTGAGGTCGAGGCCGAGACGCAAGAGATCGCGGAACGCCGCGCCAGAGAGATCATCACACTGTCCGTAGAACGGATTGCCAGCGAGCATGTCACCGAATATTCCGTCAGCGCCGTCAACCTGCCATCCGATGAGATGAAGGGACGAATCATTGGGCGGCAGGGCCGAAATATTCGCGCCATCGAACAGGCGACAGGTGTCGATCTGGTTGTGGATGATACGCCCGAAGCGATCCTGATCAGCAGCTTCGACCCGGTGCGGCGCGAAGTTGCACGTATCTCTCTCAGCAAACTGGTCTCCGATGGCCGCATTCACCCGGCCCGCATCGAGAAAGAGGTGGAGAGGGCGCAGCAGGAGGTGAATCAGGTCATTCAGGAGGCTGGGGAGCAGGCCCTGATTGAGACCAATACGCAGGGGCTGCACAGAGAAATCCAGAAGCTGCTGGGTCGTCTGAAATTCCGTACCAGCTACGGACAAAATCAGTATTACCACGCAATTGAGACGGCGCATCTGGCAGCGGTGATCGCCGAAGAGCTACACGCCGATGTTAAGACGAGCCGCCTGGGGGGCCTGCTGCATGACCTTGGCAAGGCGGTCAGCCATGAAATCGACGGCCCGCACGCCATCGTCGGCGGTGAAATCGCCAAGCGGTACGGGCTCAATGCCAAAATCGTCAACTGCATTGCCAGCCATCATGGGGAGGTCGAGCCCGAATCGATCGAAGCCATAATTGTGGCGGCGGCGGACGCCATTAGCGGCGCACGGCCGGGTGCGCGTCGAGAGAGCCTCGAGGCGTACATTAAACGGGTGACGGCCCTGGAAGATATTGCCAACGGCTTTGAAGGGGTAAATCAGACATTCGCCATTCAGGCCGGCCGCGAGATCCGGGTGATCGTGCAGCCGGATGAAATCGACGACCTGCAAGTAATCGAACTGGGGAAAAACATAGCCAGTAAAATCGAAGACAACCTGGAATATCCGGGACAGATTCGAGTTACGGTCATCCGCGAAACCCGCTCTGTCGCCCATGCAACATAGCGGGTATTCTGACATGGCTGCACGCATGGCGTAGACGGACCGTCAGGGCCATGATAACTAAATCTCTCTGTCGAATTGAGAGTTTGCCTGCGGCAGGGAGGCCTCTGACAGCATAAATTCACTGGTGCGCGCAGGCGGATTTCTATTCCTCGCCCGCGCGCCGCTTGACGGTGCAGCCGCCGCAGGTGCCACAGCCGCCGTCCTTTTCCTTTTTCCCTGAAATCAGTTCTGACAGTTCGAATTCGGCCAGGACGTTATTTTCAAGCAGAACGGTGACACTTTCCTTAAGCGGGTGCAGGTGACGGATCCGTCCCTTGCCCTGGAGCGTCGTCACCTCTGACCCGACTTTCGGCATCTTCTTGTTTGCCTTCTTGTATACCGGATCTTCATATGAGAGGCAACAGAGCAGTCTGCCGCAGACGCCGCTAATCTCGTCCTGGTTGAGGGGCAACTGCTGATTCTTCGCCTGGCGAATGCTCACCGAGGCAAACTCGCGCAGCCAACTGGTGCAACAGAGTTGGCGGCCGCATTTACCCACTCCGTCCAACAACTTGGCCTCGTCGCGCACGCCAATCTGTCGCATTTCGATGCGGGTGTGAAAAGTGCGGGCCAGATCGCGTACAAGCGCGCGGAAATCAATCCGCTGCTCCGCGGCGAAGTAGACGGTCAGCCTGCCGCCCTCGTAGTTGTATTCACAACGACGCACCTTGATGTCTAATTTGTGCGCCCGCGCCTTCTCGCGACAGACGGCCACCGCCTCGGTCTGCTTCTCCTTCCACAGATCCTTCTGCAGGAGATCCCATGGTGTTGCCCGGCGAATCACCTTCTTGATCTCGCCGACGATTTCGTTCTTGGCAACGTCATGAGGCGCTTGAACGATCTGCACCAGATCCCGGCCTTTGACCGTATCCACGATCACATAATCTTTTGGAACCAGATCCAAGTGGTTAACCGGGTCGAAAAAATATATCTTCGTAACGGGCTTGAACTGGGCTCCGACTACAATGGGCATGGTAGATTCTCCATTATCGTTTCCGCAGAGGGCCTTGCATCTGGCCGCCGGCGAGTGTGCTGTATTACACTTGTCAGGCGTGCGGGCGCGGCATCTGCAACAAAAGTACGTCCAGCGCCAGCCCAGTGTTAACTGTATGCCGCAAATAACCTTCAATACGGCTCAATGTGTGCAAATACGCCTGGACATCGGTGGGACGAAAGTCGGCGGCTGTCTGCGCGAGCGTGTCCAGCAGGTCGACGTTGGCGCACTGCTCCAGACAGCCGGATTGGGCCAGCATTACATCGCGCCACCAGCTCGTCCACAGGGCAAGCAGGGTAAACAGGCGCGTCTGGCTGCGCGCGGCCGCGAGCTTCTGTGCAAAAGCAAGACGTGTGACGCGACTGCTGCGACTGAGTTCCTGTAACTCCGTCAACCGCTGGCTTCTTTCCGCCAATGGTTCCGGTTGTTTCACCTGGTCAACCGCCCATCCCAGGCAGCCGTTTGCCAGACGAGCCAGCAGTGCGGCCTGCTGCGAAGACGCTCCCCAACGTGTGTGCAGCGCCTCTTCCATGACCTGCTGCCCAAGCGGCCGCAACGCCAGAACCTGACAGCGGCTGACGATCGTTGGCAAAAGAGCCGACTTGTCCTGGGCGGTCAGACAGAGGACCACGTGCGGCGGCGGCTCTTCCAGCGTTTTCAGGAGCTTATTGGCGAAGCTGATGTGAGCTCTGTGCGCGTCCTGAATCAGGAAGACTTTGTAGCGCCCTTCCATGGGGTGCAGCATCGCCTGTCGAATGATATCGGCCGCCTGTTCAGCGCGATGAAGACCATTCTCTCTGTCCGGCTCACCGTGGCGGTCGGTCGGCGCCAGCAGGATGAAATCGGGATGGCTGCCCGACTGCAAGAGCCGGCATGAGCGGCAGTTGGCGCAGGCACGGCCCGCGACTGCATTTGGGCAGAGAAGCGACTGGGCAAAGCTGCGGACCAGGGTTGACTTGCCCAACTGGGCCGGGCCCACAAACAGATAAGCATGGCGCAGCGTGTCATGCTGGATGCTATTGTGCAACAGTTCGACAGCCCACTGATGGCCTACGACCGGGCCTTCAGGCAATTGTATCTCCCTCTGTGATTCTGTAGTAAGACATCACGGAATTGTATCATAGTGCAAATGGCCGAACAAGCAGTCTCAATCTTCCGGCCTGCGCCCAAAGCTGCCGGCTGCTGTCGGCCGGGGTCCTGAAAAAAAAGGGGCGCATCCGTTATCGGATGCACCCCTTTGATCGGTCAGGTCGGAAGGTTACTTGATCTCTACAGTTGCCCCTTCGGCCTCCAACTGGGCTTTGGCGTCTTCGGCGACGTCCTTAGCCACACCCTGCACCACAGGCGCCGGTGCGCTTTCGACCAACTCCTTGGCCTCTCGCAGACCCAGGCTTGTGACCGCACGCACAGCTTTAATGACGTTGATTTTTCTGGCTCCGATATCGCCGAGGATCACGTCAAACTCTGTCTGCTCTTCCACCTCTTCTTCGACTTCAGCCGCGCCGCCAGCCACGCCGGCCACCGCCACAGATGCGGCCGCGCTGACGCCCCAGGACTCTTCCAGCATTTTCACCAATTCAGCGGCTTCCAGAAGAGTAAGTTCGTCCAGTTGTTCTTTGATTGCATTCAGATCTGCCATTTTTAGAATTCTCCCAATTGTCTGTTTCTGTGGGTTGCCTGTCTCGACTGTCTAACTGTGCTTTCCATGTATGTAGGAGGGGTTGAATCCCCCGGTTGATGCTCAGGCGGCCTCTGCCTGCGCATCGGCGTCTGCATCGGCGTGTGCTTGGACGACCCGTGCCAGGCTGGCTCCTGGTTCGTTGACGACCCGGGCAATCTGGGTGGCCGGCGCGATAATTGTCGCCAACAGTTTGGCCAGCATCTCTTCGCGCGTGGGCAGTTCGGACAGAGATGCGGCGCCGGTGGCATCCAGAACGTTCTTCTCCAGGATGCCGCCTTTGATTTCGATGATTTCATCGAGGTCTCGAAGACCTTCCTTCAATGCGGACACGCCTCTGCCGATATCCTCGCCAACAAATGCGACTGCATTCGGCCCTTCCAGCAGCTCGTCCAACTCTTCGGTGACTCCCACACTCGCCAACGCAAGCCGCAGAAGCCGGTTTTTTACGACCATATAGGACGTATTCGATTCTTTGAGATGGGTGCGCAGCCCGTTTATCTGCGAGACGGTGGAGCCGCGATAGTCTGTGAACACGACCGCGGAAGAGTTCTCCAGGTGTGATGAGTACAGCGCGACCAGTTCTTCCTTTTTCTCTCGACTAAGTGCCAATTGATATTCCCCCTTTCTTCAGGATTCCTGTGGAGACGCGGACTATTTCGACCTGCGTCCCTGACAATCTCTGACGGGCGTTGCAAACAAAAACGCCCTTGCGGATGCAGACAAGGGCGTGGCAAGCAACTCCCGCCGGAAAACGACGGTCAGGTCGCTGTGTTCATCCCTTGGCCGGCTGCGCATCTGGACGCAATTATATTCGCAACGCGAATGCCGACTGTCTACGGAACTGAGTATCTTATGCGGTTGATAAGTGCCAATTCTACCGTACAGCGCCTGGCAATGGCAAACCGGGCCTATGCAGCCTTAAGCATGGAGGCCGCATTGACATCGATGCGAATCCCAGGCCCCATGGTGCTTGTCAGCGTTACCCGTTTCAGATAGATCCCCTTCACAGCCGAAGGTCTGGCGGCCATAACCGCTTCCATAATGGAGGTGAAGTTGTCGAATATCTGCTCGCTGTTAAAGCTCGCTTTGCCGATGGGAACGTGGATATTGCTTGTCTTATCGACGCGAAATTCGACGCGGCCCAGACGGGTCTCCTGAATGACGCGCGGCAGTTCAGCGGCCTGAACGATTGTGCCGGCTTTGGGGCTGGGCATCATTCCGCGCGGACCTAGCACGCGACCCAGCCTGCCAACAACCCTCATCATATCCGGTGTGGCCAGAACGACATCAAAATCGAGCCAGCCTCCCTGAATCTCCTTGGCCAAGTCTTCGCCGCCGACATGGTCGGCGCCGGCTTCCTCAGCCAGGCTGACGCCATCGGCGCTGGCAAAAACCAGAATGCGCACGACGCGGCCTGTCCCATGGGGAAGGGTTACGACGCCCCGCACCTGCTGGTCGGCGTGACGGGGGTCGACACCGGTGCTCAGATGGACCTCCACCGTCTCATCGAACTTGGCGGTGGCGCCGTCTCGCAGCAGGTCAACGGCTTCCGCGGGCATATACTGCTTATGGCGGTCGACCTTGCTGCGGGCGTCGTTGTAACGTTTACTATGTTTTGGCATTTTCGCTCCTCGTGGTGCAAACGGGGCACTATCGGGCGCCCCTCCCATCGATGATTCATTGATTTCTGCGGGGTCACAAATTGAAGTGCGGATCCCGCCTATTCGACAACTGTCACGCCCATACTGCGGGCGGTGCCTTTCACCATCTGCATGGCGCTGTCTATCGGGATATTGCCCAGATCCTTCAACTTTATCTCGGCGATTTCCCGCACCTGTTGATTGGTGATCTGTCCCACCATCTCCGTATTGGGAATGCCGCTGCCTTTTTCGACCCCGGCTGCCCTTTTAATCAGTTCGGCCGCCGGCGGGGTCTTGGTAATAAATGTGAAGGACTGATCCTGGAAAATCGTGATTTCGACCGGAACGACCTGCCCCATCTGACTTTGTGTGCGCGCGTTATACTCCTTGCAGAAGCCCATGATATTGACACCATGCGGGCCGAGCGCCGTGCCTACCGGTGGGGCAGGGTTGGCTTTGCCGGCAGGGATCTGCAACTTTACAACCGCTTTGACTTTCTTCGCCATCTCGCCTGCTTCTCCTTTTACGAATCCCGTTCCAATTGGAGGAAGTCCACCTCCACCGGTGTTTCCCGGTTGAAGAAACTTACCATGACACGGGCTTTGCCCTTCTCCGCCTCCAGCGTATCGACGACACCTGTGAATTCAGCAAACGGCCCTTCTATAATTCGGACGCGCTCGCCCACATCGAAGCTGACCTTGACCCGCGGTTCATCCGATTCGATGCGGCTCATGATGTGGCTCACTTCGGCCTGGCTCAAGGGGCTGGGCTTGTTTCCCATACCTACAAAACTGGTCACGCCCGGGGTATTGCGCACCACATACCAGCTGTCCTCATCCATAATCATCTCGATGAGAATATAGCCAGGGAAAACCTGGCGCTCAACCTCGCGACGGATACCATCTTTGATCTCGATTTCGGTTTCGGTAGGTACAACTATCTGCAGGATCCGGTCGGTCATGTTCATCGATTCCGCCCGGTGTTCCAGGTTCTTTTTTACCTTGTTTTCCTTGCCCGAATAACTGTGCACCACATACCATTCCGGTTTCGGGCCGGTCGGTTCCTCATCAGTGGCAGCGGACGACTCATCGTCCACAAGCGCGGCAACTGTCTCATCTTCCTGGGATTCAGGGTCGGCGTCTGTATTCGTTATATCACCCACAGATTCCTCCTTGCGCGACACATTTCAAAACCGGCTCTTCCTCGACAACAGAAGGCGGTTGCGCCAAAGATGCGGCCTAAAATACTTGCAGAAACAGCGTCACCAGATAACTGAAGAATGAGTCTACAGCAAACAGTACAAGCGCGGCGATTGTGGTGACAATCAACACAACGATAGTCAGGCGTGTACCCTCTTCTCGCGTCGGCCAGGTGACTTTGCCAATCTCAGCGCGCGTTTCCTTAAAGTACCGTACAATTGCGTTATCAGTTCTTGGAACAGTTGATGACCGGCTCACGATTGACTCCATTTTGTGCGTGAACACAAGAATATGTTCACAACTCCACAAATCTTACTTGCTCATCTACCTCATGCAGCTTTTTGAGCCTGTATAGGCGGAAAATGACCACCGAGCGGCTGCTGGTGGTCATTTTCTGACAGGCGAGGCAGGACTTGAACCCGCAACCTGCGGTTTTGGAGACCGCCGCTCTGCCAATTGAGCTACTCGCCTAAAGTGTCCGAAAGTATCGGTTCTCTTTCGGACAATCTCAACTTATCCAGAAGGTTACTCGATTACTTCGGTGATAGCGCCGGCAGCGACGGTGCGGCCACCCTCACGGATGGCAAAGCGGCCGCCGGTCTCGATGGCGACAGGCGCAATCAACTCGACTTCCATCGTCACATTGTCGCCGGGCATCACCATTTCGACGCCGGCCGGCAGGTCGATCGAGCCGGTGATGTCCATGGTGCGGATGTAGAACTGCGGGCGATAGCCCTTGAAGAAGGGAGTGTGACGACCGCCCTCTTCCTTGCGCAAGACATAGACCTCGGACTTGAAGCGTGTGTGCGGCATGATGCTGCCGGGCTTGGCCAGCACCTGGCCGCGGTCGACCTCTTCGCGGTCGATGCCGCGCAGCAGACAACCGACGTTGTCGCCGGCCTGTCCTTCATCGAGCAGTTTGCGGAACATCTCGACGCCGGTGACCGTGGTCGTGTGTGTGGCTTTGATGCCGACGATTTCGACCTCTTCCATCGGATGGATGACACCGCGCTCGACGCGACCGGTGACGACGGTGCCGCGGCCCTTGATCGAGAAGACATCCTCAATCGGCATCAGGAACGGTTTGTCGATTTCGCGCGCAGGGGTGGGGATGTATTCATCGACCGCCCGCATCAGTTCCCAGATCGGCTCATACTCGGGCGCATCGGGATCGTCGGAGCTGCTCTCCAGCGCATGCAGAGCACTGCCGCGCACAAAGGGGATGTCGTCGCCGGGGAACTCATAAATGTCGAGCAACTCGCGCAACTCCATCTCCACCAGTTCCAGTAACTCCTCGTCCTCCATCATGTCGACTTTGTTGAGAAACACGACCATGGCCGGTACTTCCACCTGCCGCGCCAGCAGGATGTGTTCGCGCGTCTGCGGCATCGCGCCATCAGGCGCAGCCACCACCAGAATCGCGCCATCCATCTGGGCAGCGCCGGTAATCATGTTCTTGATGTAGTCGGCATGTCCAGGACAGTCCACGTGCGCATAGTGCCGATTTTCGGTCTCGTATTCTACATGCGCAATGGCGATGGTGATGCCGCGTGCCTTTTCTTCGGGCGCATTGTCGATCGACTCAAACGCACTGAAATCCGCCATCCCTCGCAGCGCCAACACCTTGGTGATCGCCGCTGTCAGCGTCGTCTTGCCGTGATCCACATGTCCGATCGTCCCCACGTTCACATGGGGCTTCGTCCTCTCAAATACTGCCTTCGCCATTCTTTCTCTCCTGAATGTTTCCCATGTCTGCTATGAAGAATCAAGCAGCCTCGCAACGAAGCTGAAGAATTTTTCGCCATATACGGTTGCTCAGGCGACCCCATATCCAACCGGCTGACAGCCCGCCAGACCGGTGCAAGCGTCGCAACACAAACAAAGGTCCTGCGTTCGCAATTGCGTCACTTTTGGGCAGAAGCGCCTCAAACAGTTGTGGCGGCGGCATAGACGCCGCCTCTACAACCTGAACAGTATACGAAATGTCCTGACGGTTGACAAGTCTGGACTCAACTGAAACGGCAAACCTGACTGCAGAGCCGCATACAAATCAGGCGAACTCCCGCCGCGGCGCGCTAACGTCCGTCTTCTGCGTGTTAGGCCGATAGCTGTCGAACTGCATCGTAAAGGTGCCCCGCCCACTGGTGATCGAGCGGAGTTTCGTCGCGTAACCGAACATTTCCGCCAGCGGTACGATCGACCGCACAGCAGTTACCTTGTTGTTATGGGGGGTCATGCCTTCGATCTGCCCGCGGCGGCTGGCAAGATCGCCCACGATATCGCCGACAAACTCCTCCGGCACGACCGCTTCAACCATCATGATGGGCTCCAGCAGAACGGGGCCGGCCTTTGCCATGCCCTCCTTGAACGCCATCGAACCGGCTATTTTGAAAGCGATTTCACTGGAATCGACATCATGGTAGCTGCCGTCCACCAGCGCAGCGCGAACATCCACGACCGGGTATCCCGAAAGCACACCGCTTGCCATCGATTCTTCGATCCCCTTGCGAACCGCGGGGATGTATTCCCTGGGGACTGCGCCGCCGACGATTTTGTCCTCAAACTCGAAGCCCTTGCCCTCTTCGTTCGGCTCCAATTCAATCCAGACATGGCCAAACTGTCCGCGGCCGCCGGTCTGGCGAACGAACCGCCCTTCTGCTCGGGTCGCCTTTGTGATCGTCTCCCGATACGCGACCTGCGGGCGGCCCTCGTTACACTGCACCCGGAACTCTCTCTTCAGACGGTCAACGATAATCTGCAAGTGCAACTCGCCCATTCCGCTGATGATCGTCTGCCCCGTCTGATCGTCGTACCGCACCTGAAAGGTCGGGTCTTCTTCGGACAACTTTAAGAGGCCGTCGGCCATCTTGTCCTGATCGGCTTTCGATTTCGGCTCAACCGCGATCCCAATCACCGGGGCGGGAAACTCGATTGTTTCCAGCAAAATTTCGTTGGCGCGGTCGCTGAGCGTTTCACCGGTCAGGCTCTGTTTGAGGCCGACAATGGCGGCAATGTCGCCCGCGCGGCATACTTCGATCTCTTCCCGTTTGTCCGCATGCATCTGCAGGAGCCGGCCGATTCGTTCTCGCCGGCCTTTATTGGCGTTGTAGACCATACTTCCCGACGCCAATGTACCCGAATACACCCGGACATAGGCCAGGCGCCCGACAAAGGGATCAGTCACGATCTTGAAGACGAGCGCGGAAAAAGGTTCTTCCGGATCGGCAAACCGAATCTTCTCTTCCTCTGTCCTGGGGTCAATGCCAACGACCGGCGGCACGTCCAGCGGGCTGGGCAGATAGCGAACAATCGCATCCAGAAGCGGTTGTACACCTTTGTTTTTCAGAGCCGACCCGCACAGGATTGGCACGATAACATTGCCTATGACGGCAGTGCGCAGGGCCCTGATCAGCTGTTCGTTGCTGATCTCTTCGCCCTCCAGATAGAGCATTGTCAGTTCGTCATCAGTTTCCGCGATCCGCTCAATCATGGCGGCGCGCGCCGCCTCCGCGGCGACTTTCATCTCTTCCGGAATCGGGGCAGTTTCAGGCGTGGCGCCCAATGCGTCGCTGTAGCGCAGGGCCTTCATCGTAAAGAGGTCGATGACGCCATGGAAATTTTCCTCCGCGCCCCACGGCAGTTGAATGGGCAGCGGGTCCGCGCCGAGGCGGTCGACAATCATGCCCACCGTACGATCAAAGTCGGCTCCCACCCGGTCCATCTTATTCACGAAGCAGATGCGAGGCACATGATAGGTGTCTGCCTGCCGCCAGACGGTTTCCGACTGTGGTTCGACACCTGCAACAGCGTCGAAAACAACGACGCCGCCATCGAGGACACGCAAGCTGCGCTGTACTTCGGCGGTAAAGTCGATATGGCCCGGTGTATCGATAACATTGATCTGGACCTCTTCGCCGCTGCGGCTGTCAACCCAGTTGGCCGTAATCGCGGCCGCGGTAATGGTAATGCCGCGTTCCCGTTCCTGCGCCATCCAGTCTGTGACAGCGGTTCCTTCATGCACTTCGCCCATGCGGTGAATACGACCGGAATAGAACAGAATTCGTTCCGTTGTTGTCGTCTTGCCGGCGTCTATATGGGCAATAATTCCGATATTGCGGATCTTATGTAATGGTACCTGACTCATCAAATTCACCTAATTTTGTCCTGGTGGGCAGCGCCGCATCCCTTGCCGACCGAGGCGCATAAAAATGTCGCGCCCCTTTCAAACAGGGGGTACAATCTGCCGCCCTGCAACGTTATATTGGTGTTGTCCGGCGACAACCTGGCCTCATCGAACGGCTTGCCGCGACCGCCGGCGCCCACGGAGAGCACGCTGGCCCCCGACAAACAGACGACGCAGCCGTCTCACAGGCACCAGAATTCGACGTGCCCTACTTGAGCAGGAACATATACAATCTGCTCAAAAGGCAGCCTGCTGATCCGGCAACGTCGAATCTCGCTCAACGACATGCTGAGCGCAGAGCGACATCATCCTGTGGCTCGAATGCGCCGTGTATAGTTCGTTTTAGAAGAACATCCAAACCCGGAGGTGTCGGATTTCTTCAAAGTTGTGCCCAGCATGGGCGCCGGACACATCAGGAAAAACCAATTTTTCTGTCTGTACTGCCGCGGCAGGGCTGCCGGGCAGAAACAGCTGCCGTGAAGGCAAAACTCCTAGCGCCTTCTGGCAAAATGGGCAAAGGCTTGATTGGCTTCTGCCATCCGGTGCGTCTCTTCACGCCTGCGAACGGTCTGTCCTTCGCCGCGCGCCGTATCCAGAAGTTCATTCGCCAACCGAGCGGCCATATTGCGGCCGCCCCGCCCTCTGGCATTCTGAATCAGCCAGCGCATGGCCAGGGCCTGCCGCCGGTCAGGGCGGATTTCCATTGGCACCTGATAGGTTGCGCCACCAACGCGCTGCGGTTTGACCTCAACCAGAGGAGTGGCGTTCCTGAGCGCTTCTTCGAAGACTTCCAGTGGTGGACGGTTGGTGCGTTCGGCTATAGTATCCAGTGCGGTATAGACAATTCTGGCGGCCAGACTTTTCTTGCCCCGTTCCATCAGATTGTTGATGAATTTCGCCAGCACTACGCTATTGTGCCGGGGATCGGGCGTGACTTTACGCTTTTCGGGCCGGTTTCTTCGCGGCATTCTACAACTCCATCCTCATAGTTTGCGCCTGCACGCGTCTCTTGAGCAAGGACGCACACAGCCTGTCCCGCCTTGCCAGAGTCGGCGCTTAACGCGGTTTCTTGGTACCGTATTTGCTGCGGCTTCGTTTGCGGTCGTTGACGCCCGTGCTGTCCAATGCGCCGCGCACGATATGATAACGCACGCCGGGCAAATCTCTGACCCGACCGCCGCGTACCAGAACCACACTGTGTTCCTGGAGGTTATGGCCTTCGCCAGGAATATAGGCCGTTACTTCAACGCCATTGGTAAGGCGCACACGGGCTACCTTACGCAAGGCGGAATTGGGCTTCTTGGGTGTTGTCGTTCGCACCTGTGTACAAACGCCCCGTTTCTGGGGGTTGCCTTGCTTGACCCGCTTGGTGCGGCCGGTCAATGTGTTTTGCGTAAAACGCAGCGCAGGCGCGGTCTCTTTCTTCGGCTTGGTCTTGCGGCCCTTGCGGACCAATTGATTTATCGTCGGCAAATGTTTCCTCCCTGGTGGTCATCTCAGCCCACGAAAAGACAGTAGTCTACTATAGCATAACCGGACTGCTGAAGGCAAATCATTATGAGCACGCGGCAAACGCATCCCAATTCGGTCCCCAAAGTCGCTACGACGCGTGCACACAGATGGAGCCCCTGCCGATTCAGGCAGCATCACGAGGTTCTTTCCCAATTCGAAACTGCTCAGCCACAATTGATTTGCGATCTTGAATGAGGCGAGCGAAGGCTTTTCTCACTCCTCACTCCTCTTCACCCTCTCCTCGCCTTTGGGCGGTCGGCCGCAAGCGGCCTCCCTTGTGCAGGGGCTGCGCCCCCGCAACGCCCCCCTACAAAAACATCGCTCACCGACCGTGGTTACTCTTCCCCAGCGTCGTGTCTAGCAAACGGTGTCTACTCTCTCACCTGCCGCCTCAACCCACCGACCGCTAATCACCGGCGTTCCACTGACGACTGGTGTTCCACTGAAAACCAAAAACTGAAAACTAAAAACTGCAGTTCCGACCGTGCCTGCGCATTCCAGCCGCGCCGCTTCAGAAACGCGGTTGCCGCCAACCGAATACGCAATCGGATTGCCTGAATGGCGGCAGCGATAAAGGGCTGGTCAAGGCAGGCACTGTATATGGCTTGGTAGTTACCCCAATGCAGTTGCTCTCGGTTAGGGCATATCAGGTCGAGCTAAGCCGTGCCAGGGCGAGGTCATCTTTTAGGGCTCTATGGCGGCCCCGACATCTGGTCCAGCCACGCTTGTCAGGTCCGCCCGAAATGCAGAGGCCCGAATTGCAGAGGATCGCGGCCGCAAACTGTCTGGGCTCCAAGGCGCGACTTTTCCGCATGGTCGCGAAATGGCGCTGGCTGAGGAGTTGCTGATATTGAACCAGCGCTAAGAGCTCTCGACGAGAGATGCACAAGAGATGCACAAGAGATCACGAGCGAACAAGAGAATGAGGTTCTTAAGAAGACGAGCAGAGGCTAAAGAACAAATCTCGACGAGGATGCTGTAGTTTCTCAGGCAATTGCAGGTGCCGGGCAGATTGTTCACCCGACGCCGAGTGCCCAAAGATTGCGTTGACGGAGGCATCAGGCAGTGGCGGCGTCAGGCAGTGAGGGCATCAACTATTGGGGGCGGCAAGACCGGAAAAAAAGCGAGAGTGGAAGAGCCGTCGCCTTCCACTCTCGCTTGCAAACTTCAATTGGTTCTTAGCTTAGATCGACGTTAATCTCTTCGCTTTCTTCGTCCTTCAGATTGTTGAAGTCGAAGTCGAGCTCTTCGTCCTCGGCGTTGCCGCCAAAGCCGGCCAGCATCCCCAGCGGCCCGATTCCCATTTCCGCCAAACCGGAGATTTCGGCCAGATCCAGATCCGGTTCGTCCAGGTCGAATTCCAGCTCGCTCAGCCCTTCATCGACGTCTTCGTGCTGTTCGGCCAACTGATCAGCTACCTGCTGTTTCTCTTCCTCCCACATGCGGCGGGTACGGAAGCCGGAGCCGACCGGGATCAGCTTGCCGATAATGACATTCTCCTTGAGGCCTCGCAACTCGTCCCGTTGCCCTTGCACAGCAGCATCGGTGAGGACGCGAGTGGTTTCCTGGAAGCTGGCTGCAGCCAGGAAGCTTTCGGTATTCAAGGCGGCCTTGGTCAACCCCAGGACGACCGGCTCGGCTTTAGCCGGGCGGCGGCTGAGGGAGATCGTCTGGTCGTTTTCATCCTCAAATAGGAAACGGTCCACCAGTTCGCCCGGCAGGAATTCAGTGTCGCCGGTCGCCCGGATCATCACGCGCCGCAGCAACTGGCGCAAAATCACCTCAATATGCTTGTCGTGGATGGCGACACCCTGGCTGCGATACACCTGCTGCACCTGTTCCAACAGGTACAACTGACAGGCTTCCCGGCCCTGAATGCGCAGGATTTCCCGCGGATTCTTTGAGCCTTCGGTCAACTGCTGGCCAGAGCTCACCTCTTCACCCTTCTCCACCCGCAAGCGGGCATTGGCGGGGATATCGGTCTCCCATACCAGGGACTCTTCTCGACGGATGACGACCTGCCCGTTTTCCGCGAAGATCTGGCCTTCCATTCCTGCCAGGAGCCCCTGCCCATCCCCGTCTCCGTTGCGGGCGATGACCGTATCTTCCTGCACGCGGTCATCGGAATCGACCATCAACTGATAACCCTCGGGGATGGCGATTTCGCGTCGGTTGAGTTCGGTGCGGCTCACTTTCAGCATGCGCTGATCGCCTTCCCACCAAATATCAACCTTGCCATCGATTTCGCTGATGACAGCTTCACCTTTGGGGTTCCGCACCTCGAAGAGCTCCTCGACGCGAGGCAAACCCTGTGTGATGTCATCGCTGCCGGCCACACCGCCGGTGTGGAAGGTGCGCAGCGTCAGCTGCGTACCGGGCTCGCCGATCGACTGGGCCGCGATAATGCCCACCGCCTCGCCCTGCTCCACGGTCCCCCCTCGGGCCAGGTCGGTTCCATAACACTTCTTGCAGAGGCCAAAGCGGGATTCACAGGTCAGCGGGCTAAAGACGAATGCCCTTTCCACCTCATAGCGTTCTATGGTTGCCAGGGCGGCCTCGTCGATGACGGTATTGCGTTCAAGCAGCGGTCCATCGGCATCCGGCGGGATGATCGCGGCCGCAAGAGTACGTGTGGCTATGCGGTCGGCGAAGCTCTCGCCCATCGCTCTTGAACCTGCGGCATCGATCCAGATGCCGACATTGGTGCCGCAATCGTCCTCGGTCACGATTACATCCTGGGCGACATCTACCAGGCGGCGGGTCAGATAGCCGGCATCTGCAGTGCGCAAGGCGGTATCCGCCAGGCCTTTGCGTCCGCCGTGTGTGCTGAGGAAATATTCCAGCGCGGTCAACCCTTCGCGGAAGTTGGAGCGAATCGGCAAGGGAATGATGCGCCCATTGGGGCCGGCAATCAGGCCGCGCATACCGGCCAACTGCCGCACGGTATTGACACCGCCCTTGGTGGAACCGGAATGGGCCATTGCACCCAGCCCCTCGAGCGGGCTGAGCAGTTTACGCACCGCAGCCGTTACTTCGTCAGCGGCCCGTGTCCACAGCTCAACCGTCTTTTCGTACAGCTCTTCCTCAGTGATCAGGCCGCGCCGGTACTGGCGTTCGGTCTGCGCCACCTCTTCCGAGGTGCGCTCAACGATCGTATCCTTTTCATGCGGCACCTGAATATCACTGACCGCAATTGTTATGCCGGATCGGGTGGCGTATTCGAAACCCAGATCCTTGATATTGTCTACTGTTTCGGCTGTCACTTCCCGGCCCAGATGCTTGTAGCAGAGGTCAATGATCTCATTGACACCCTTTTTATCGAGAAGCTTGTTGACGAACCACAACTCCTCCGGCAGGGCCCGGTTGAAGATGATACGACCGATCGTGGTGCGGAAGATTCGGTCTTTCGGCCAGTCGGCCCCCAGCAGGCGCAGTTTTCGCAGGGCGTCCCGCACCTCATTCATGGCTGCCTGCCCAAACGCCGGGATCTCCTGGATCATGTGGCGTTCGCCCTGGGCATAGATGTCCATCAACTCGCCGACGGTGGCGATGCCGTGTTCCTTCAAGGCATCCATTACCCGTTCGCTCACTTCTGTCGACTCGATCGGCTGCACGTCAAAACGGGTTGTAAAGCGCGCCCGAATCGAATCGCGCAATTTGATATGCCCGAGGCTATAGATGTAATCCGCTTCATCCATCGAGCTGAAGATTGGCAGTTCCGCGTCCGGTGTCGACTCGTTTTCTTCGGTGGTCAGGTAGTAGACACCCATCACCATGTCTTTAGACGGGCCGACGATCGGTTCACCGCTGCTGGGCTTGAGCAGATTCTGGCTGGACAGCATCAGTTGCCGGGCTTCATCAACCGCAGACTGGCTCAGCGGCACATGCACGGCCATCTGATCGCCGTCGAAATCTGCATTGAAGGCGTCACAGACCAGCGGATGCAGCTGAATTGCGCTTCCCTCTACCAAGGTTACTTCAAAGGCCTGAATACCCAGCCGGTGCAGGGTGGGCGCCCGATTCAACAGCACCGGCCGTTCTTTGCAGATCTCCTCCAGCTCGTCCCACACTTCTGACTGCTGGCGATCTACCATACGCTTGGCGCTCTTGATGTTGTGAGCGTAGTTATCCTCCACCAGACGACGCATGACGAAGGGTTTGAACAGTTCCAATGCCATCTTTTTCGGCAGGCCGCACTGGTGCAATTTCAGCGTGGGGCCGATGACAATGACCGACCGGCCGGAGTAATCGACGCGTTTCCCCAACAGGTTGCGGCGGAAGCGGCCCTGCTTCCCTTTGAGCATATCGCTCAGGCTCTTGAGTTTGCGCTTGCCACTGCGGCTGACCGCCCGGCCCCGCCGCCCGTTGTCGATGAGACTATCGACCGCTTCCTGCAACATGCGTTTTTCGTTGCGGACGATGACATCGGGTGCGCCGAGGTCAAGGAGACGCTTGAGGCGGTTGTTGCGGTTGATCACGCGCCGGTACAGATCATTGAGATCGCTGGTGGCGAAACGGCCACCGTCCAACTGCACCATCGGCCGCAATTCCGGCGGAATC
>Ga0209544_1002066_pt1 | contig 19329 bp, 21 predicted proteins | sample MesohylPK_FD_187297 | JGI IMG/M metagenome (GOLD analysis project Ga0209544, IMG submission 187297) | Host-associated microbial community of the marine sponge Aplysina aerophoba from Gulf of Piran - sponge mesohyl, lysed by proteinase K... | ecosystem: Host-associated > Porifera > Sponge >...
CATGCCGCGTGCAAGATCGAGTTCCAGGCTCGACGCGGTCGGCCGCCGGCCGAGCTGCCAGCGGTAGACTTGCGTTCCTTCGAGGACCCGCTGCACGTAGTTTCGCGTCTCTGCGAGCGGGATCATTTCGATCCAGTCGATGATGTCCACGTCCGGGTCGTGCCGGGGGTCGCCGTTTGCCGCGATCCAGCGGGCGACATTTCGCGGCCCGCCATTATAGGCTGCGGTGGCCAGCAGGTACGAACCGTCGAAGCGCTTGAGCATGTCGCTCAGATAGCGGCTGCCGAGTGCCACGTTGTGCGCGCGATTCGAGGTCAGGCGCTTGCTGGATTCGCTCAGACCCATCCTGCGGGCGAGGCTCCGCGCGGTCCGGGGCATGAGCTGCATCAGGCCGAGCGCGCCGGAGCCGCTCCGCGCCTCCCGGTCGAAGCGGCTCTCCTGGCGGATCAGCGCGAGCACCAGGGCGTGTTCGAGGGCGGAGTCATCCCTTGCGAAGGGCACCTTTACCAACGGAAACAGCCGCTCGATGGAGACGTAACCGTCCCGCGCGGCATGCTGGGCGGCACGGATCGCCTGCTGGGGCCGATCGACGGAGAGCGCGAGCGCCGATACCAGGGCGTGATCCGCTTCGTTGCGCGCAAGCGTGCTCAGGCGCTTGTAAAAAGGCTCGGCGAGATAGTCGCGCCCGAGAAAGGTCAGGAAGCGAACGGCCGCGAATAGCGCATGGCCGTTGAGCGTCGGGGCGCCGGTCGCGCCGGCTTCGGCACCGGGCGCAGCACCGATCAAGGGGGCATCGGGCGAGGCGATGCGCGCAATGGCGATCTGGCCATAGAAGGTGGCGGGATATTCCGCCGCCTTGCCGTACCAGAGATCCGCACTCTCCGGATCGCCGGAGGTCGCGGCGGCGAGACCTGCCCAATAGGCCGCGCGCGCCCGGCTGATCGGCAGGGTGACCGCGCCATGCATACGCTCGAAGTGGAGAAACGCACCGCGCGAATCGTCGAGGAAGCGAAGGGCGAGCCACCCGGAAAGCCACTCGGCTTCGGAATAGGTCGCGGCTGCGGTCTGACGATGACCGGAGGCCAGCGCGTAGGCCTCATCGATCAGCCCGTCCTCTAGGGCTCGGCGCGCCAGAATGGCACGCTCCCGCCACCAGAGCTTGGGTCGGGGGCCGAGGTCCTGTGGCGGCGTCTGCAGGAGGGCGCGGGCATCCCCGTCGCGGTCCTTCTTCCGTCGCCAGCGCAGCCGCTCGTAGACCAGCCCCGGATCGTCGCGGAGCGAGCGCGGCACCCGCGCGATCGCCTGGTCCACGCCGCCGGAATAAGCACGGAGCGTCAGCCGCGCCTCCGCCAGCCGTTGCTGCCCTTCGTCGACGTAGCGGTACATGCGGCGCGCCGCACGGGCGTAATTGGCCCACACCAGGCGCTCCAGGCGGGCGACGTGATCCTCCGGCCGCAAGTGCGCGCGGTAGCGACCATAGGTCTCGCGCAGCTCCGGCCCGCTGAACCGTCCCTCGATCCATGCCCTGCGGACGAGCGCAGTCGCGCGATCCTCTTGGCCGGCACCGAGCAGGGCGTCGGCATAGCGCAGACGGCCCTCGCGGCTGACGGGATCGCGCCAGCGGTACCAGGCCAGGACATCCGCATCGGAGACACCTCTCGCCATCGCCGATTCGGCGTTGATTTGCAGCAGTCTCTGGTCCGGCCAGTCCGGGTGCTCGTCGATGAAACGCGCGATGTCGGCGAAGGAGGCGCGCGTGCCGGGGCTGCTGTAGTCCCACCAACGCAGGATCGTGGCGCCGAGCGGATCGTCGGCACGACGGGCCAGACGATGGGCGCGGCCCCAGTTGCTCCGCGCCGCCGCCCTGAAGGCGTCGGCGTAGAGTGCGATGTCCGCCCGCGCCACGGCAGGCGGCATCGGCGGCTCCGGCCCGGCATGCGCGGTCGCATCGAAGACGAGCGGCAGGATAAGCGCCGCCAGGGCAAGAAGCCCCCAGCGCACTGCCCGCGACGCATTACTGAGGGGAGAGGACTCTTGACGCGGTCTTGTTCCCATCATGCTGCCAACCTATTCTCGCCGAACCGGCAACGCACGACCGTGGGAGCGTGTCATGTTCCAGGGATACCTGACGGCCCTGATCACGCCGTTCCGTAATGGCGAGGTGGATGAAGACGCCTACCGTGATTTCGTGGACTGGCAAATCGAGGAAGGTGCCGCCGGGCTCGTGCCCTGCGGAACCACAGGTGAGTCGCCGACCCTCAGCCACGAGGAACACCACCGGGTGACCGAGATCTGCGTCGAGGTCGCGGCAGGGCGGGTTCCGGTCGTGGCCGGCACGGGCTCGAACTCGACCGAAGAGGCGATCAACCTCACCCGCCACGCCAAGGACGCCGGCGCAGACGGCGCGCTGCTGGTCATGCCCTATTACAACAAGCCGACGCAAGAGGGGATGTACGCCCATTACAAAGCTGTGAACGACGCCGTGGACATCCCGCAGATCATCTACAACATCCCGGGCCGGAGCGTGGTCGACATGTCGGTGGAGACGATGGCGCGTCTCGCCGAGCTCCCCAACGTGGTGGGCGTCAAGGACGCGACCGCCGATCTCGCCCGGCCCACGCGCACGAGGACAGCCATCGGCGACGATTTCTGCCAGCTCTCGGGCGAAGACGGCACGATTCTGGGCTTCCTCGCCCAGGGCGGCGACGGCTGCATTTCGGTGACCGCGAACGTGGCGCCGCGCCAGTGCGCCGGCTTCTTCGCCGCCTGGGAGCGGGGCGATGCCGCAGAGGCGCTGGATCGGCACACCCGGCTCATGCCGCTCCACGACACGCTCTTCGTCGAGAGCAACCCGATCCCGGTCAAGTATGCCGCGTCGCTCCTCGGCAAGTGCGAGCCTGAGGTGAGGCTGCCGCTGACCTCCCCGAGCGAAGCGAACCGCGAGCGGATCGAGTCGGCAATGCGCCGAGTCGGCCTGCTCAACTAGGCACGGCGCCGGGACCAACACCCCGCAGCCGGTCCCATAGGGTGAGCGACAAGACCGCCTCCGGCGGCCGGCGAATCGCGCAGAACCGCAAGGCGCGCCGCGACTACCATCTCGAGCGCCCCTTCGAAGTGGGCATCCGGCTTACCGGAACGGAGGTCAAGTCGCTCCGGGCCGGGCGCGCCAACATCAACGATGCCTACGCCACCGAACGCGGCGGCGAGGTTTTTCTGATCAACGCCCACATCTCTCAATACGACGGCGCCGGCCCCTTCAATCACGATCCCCTGCGGCCTCGCAAGCTGCTGCTGCACAAGCGGGAGATTCGGAAGCTGGTGGGCGCGCTGCGCCGCGGCGGCGTGACCCTGGTGCCGCTGACCCTCTATTTCAACGATCGCGGGATCGCCAAGGTGGCGCTCGCCATGGCCTCGGGCAAACGCAAGTACGACAAGCGCGCCGCCGAGAAGGCCCGGGACTGGCAGCGCCAGAAGGAACGACTGGTCCGCGAGCGCAGGTAGAAGGGTTCGCCGGCTCAGGCGCGCGCTTCTCCCAATTCGTCGCGAATTCCGGCGAAGACATCCGCGAACATCGCGGGCGTCAGGCGCCCGGTGTTCGTGTTGAGGCGCGAGCAGTGGTAGCTGTCGAAGAGCCGGCGGCCGTCATCCAGGCGATGGACCGCGCCGTGGGCGAAGCGGCAAGCACTGGCGCGGAGACCAAGCGCCTTCAACACCGCGCCGTGGGCGACGACGCCCAGCGCCAGGATGGCGCGAAGCCGGCTCATCGCCGCAATCTCGGCGGTGAGGAAGGGGCGGCAGGCGGTAATTTCCGCGCCCTTGGGCTGATTCTGCGGCGGCACGCAGCGGACGGCATTGGTGATGCGGCAGTCGTGAAGCGTCAGACCATCGCCGGTCCTGGCGCCGTAGACCCCGCGGGCGAAGCCGAACTCGCCGAGAGTCGCGTAGAGCAGATCGCCGGCAAAATCGCCCGTGAAGGGCCGGCCGGTGCGATTGGCTCCGCGCAGTCCGGGCGCGAGGCCGACGATCAGCAGCCGCGCGTCAATATCGCCGAAGCTCGAGACCGGCGCGTTGTGCCAATCGGGTTGGGCTGCGCGGTGATCCTCACGATAGGCGACGAGTCGTGGACACAGGTCGCAGTCCCGGTCCGGTACGGGCGGAGCCGGCGCCGGTGTGCTCACGCGGAGTGCACGACCTCATCGGCCATGTCTTCCTCGTCGCCCTCGTCGTCGTACTCTTCGTACTCATCCTCCATCGGCTCGCGCAGGTTCCGGGCGCGCTCGTTGCGCCACTTGGGCTCGCGCGCGATCACGGGCTCGAGCTCCTGAAGCTCGATGAAGTTGTCGGCCTGGCGACGCAACTCGTCGGCGATCATCGGCGGCTGCGAGCGGATGGTGCTGACGACCGTCACCAGCACGCCCTTGCGCTGGACCGCCTCGGTCACGCGTCGAAAATCGCCGTCGCCGGAAAACAGTACGATATGGTCGAGCACGTCGGCCAACTCCATCATGTCGACCGCGATTTCGATATCCATGTCGCCCTTGACCTTGCGGCGGCCCATGGAATCGGTGAATTCCTTGGTCGGCTTCGTGATCAAGGTGTAGCCGTTGTAGTCGAGCCAATCGACCAGCGGCCGAATCGGCGAATACTCCTGATCTTCGATGAGAGCCGTGTAATAGAGAGCGCGGATGAGTCGGGCCTTGCCCGCGAACTCTTCCCGCAAGCGCTTGTAGTCAATGTCGAAACCGAGCGAACGGGCCGCGGCATAGAGATTTGAGCCGTCAATAAAGAGGCCGATCCGCTCCTGCGGATTGAATTGCATCAAAGTCTATCCTTCTCGGTCAGGTGAGTCAGAATGCCGGAGAGCATGCCGTCGCCGCGTGGCATTCTCCCTCTGTCGTCCACACTGTCGCGACCGCCTGGCAGGCACACCATAACTAGGGATTCCCGCGGAGAGGGACAAGTGCAAGAGCGAGTTTCGTCGCAATGATTTTGATTGCACTCGGTGCGAACCTGCCGACCGCGCGCCACGGCACGCCGGCCGAAGGGCTGGACGCTGCGCTTGCGGTGCTTGCCGAGGGCGGGATCCGACCCGTGGCGCAATCGCGCTGGTATCGCAGCGCGCCGATAGCGCCGGCCGAGGGCCCTTGGTTCGTCAACGGCGTGGCCAGGGTCGAATCGACGCTCTCCCCCGTCCCGCTCATGGCGCGCCTCCTCGCCCTTGAGGCGGCGTTCGGGCGCAAGCGAGGCGTCGCCGGTGCGGACCGCCCTCTCGACCTCGATCTCCTGGACTACCACGGCCGGGTTATTCGCCGCGAAGCCGACGACGAGGGGCCGGCACTGATACTCCCTCACCCGCGGCTTGGGGAGCGGGCATTCGTGCTGGCGCCCCTTGTCGAGGTGGCGCCGGAGTGGCGGCATCCGGTCAGCGGCGCCAGCGCTGCGTCCCTGCTCGCGGCGGTGGCGGATGAGCAGGCCCTGGAGCCGCTCCCCCCTGCCCCGCTCGATAGGTGATATCGGCAGCGTGCCAGAGGCACGTCGGCGGCGTGGGTCGTTAGCGGTGCTCCACACGGAGCCGTGACCACGCGGCCGCGCATATTGATTTGATCATGTTCGATAGCGAGAGATATCATGCGCGTGCTCCGCATAGCGGACCGTCGGGATGGACCCTTGCCTGGCCTGCGCCGCTTCGCGGCAGGCGTGGCGGCCCCCGACGGTAGCCCCGATAATGCGCCGGCTTGAGATGCGGCAACCGGCGCGACGGTCGAAGGACGGAATGCGAAGACTACTGGTGGCCGGCCTCGCCGGCCTGATGATGATCAGCCTCCCGGCGATTGCGATCGCCGACGAGGACGAGGAAACCTACGAGCAGCTCAAGCTCTTCGGCACCATCCTCGAAAGAATTCGGGATGAGTATGTCGAGGAGGTGAGCCCTTCGGATCTGATCGATGCCGCCATCGAGGGCATGATCGCTTCGCTCGACCCCCATACGAAGTACCACAACCCGAAGAGCTACAAGGAAGTACAGGTCCAGGCGCGGGGCGAGTTCGGCGGCCTCGGCATCGAGGTCACGATGGAGGGCGGCTACGTCAAGGTGATCGCACCGATCGACGACACGCCCGCGCAGCGCGCCGGGATCGAGGCGGGGGACCTGGTGACCCATCTCGACGACGAGCCGGTGCTTGGTCTCACGCTGCAGCAGGCGGTCGACAAGATGCGCGGCCCCGCCAACTCCGAGATCACCCTCACCATCCGCCGCGACGGAGTGGAGGAGGACCTCGAGTTCCCGATCACCCGTGCGATCATCAAGATTCGTTCGGTGCGCGCGCGGGTGGTGAATGACGAGGTCATCCTCGCGCGGATTTCGACCTTCTCGGAGCACACCTCCGACGATCTCGACGGCGTGCTGGGCGACCTGTGGGAGGAAGAGGGCGATCAGGTGTTGGGCGCCGTGCTCGACCTGCGCAACAATCCCGGCGGCCTGCTCGATCAGGCGATCGCGGTCTCGGATGCCTTCCTGGAGAAGGGCGAGATCGTATCGACCAGGGGTCGCGACCACGACAGCATTTACCGCTTCAACGCGAACAGGGGCGACATCATCGACGGCCTGCCATTGGTCGTGCTGATCAACAGCGGGACGGCCTCGGCCTCGGAGATCGTGGCCGGCGCACTGCAGGACCACGGGCGGGCGCTCATCCTCGGCACCCGCTCGTTCGGCAAAGGCTCGGTGCAGACGGTGCTTCCGCTTGGCGGGAGCGGGGGAGGCGCACTGCGCCTCACCACGGCACGCTACTACACGCCATCCGGCCGCTCGATCCAGGAGCAAGGGATCGATCCGGATATCGTCGTCGAGCAGATTCGGCCCGAGCCCGAGGAAGAAGCGTTGCCCGAGCGGCGGGAGGAGGACCTGCGGGGTCACCTGGACAACGATGGGTCCGCCATTCAGGACGAAGCAGTCCCGCCAACGGAAGAGACTACCGAGGTAGAGGCCGACCCGACGGATGACGACTATCAACTCGCCCGCGCGATAGAGCACCTGCGCGGCGCTCGCATTCTCTCTGGCAACGCGCTCGTCAACTGATCAGGTACGCACCCCGGCCCCGTCGCCGGCGAACATGAACGCTCTGGACGGCCTCCCCTACCGGCCCTGCGTTGGCGTGCTGCTCTTCAACACGCAGGGGCTGGTCTTCGTCGGCCAGCGCATCGACATGGTGCAGGAAGCCTGGCAGATGCCGCAGGGTGGAATCGACCGGGGCGAGGCTCCCCGCGACACGGCGTTGAGGGAGCTCGAGGAGGAGACCGGCGTTTCACCCGACAAGGTGAAGATCCTTGCGGAAACGCGGGAGTGGCTGCGCTACGACCTGCCGCCGCACCTGGTAAACCGCGTGTGGCGAGGGCGCTACCGGGGTCAGGAGCAGAAGTGGTTCGCCGCGCGCTTCCTTGGCACCGATGCCGACGTCGACATCGACACGGCCCATCCGGAGTTCAGCAACTGGCGCTGGTCGCCGGTCGACGAGCTGGCCGCGAATGCGGTTCCCTTCAAGCGGGCGCTCTACGAAGCGGTGATTGCCGAGTTTCGTCCGATTCTTTCGCCCTGAACCGCTCCAGACGCCGGACATAGAGCCTGAGCACAAGCCAGGCCAGCGCGGCGGTAATTCTCCCCAGCCGCCCCTGCGGCTTGATGCCGATCGCCTTCAGGGTCATGCCCACCCCGCGCTGAACGTGATCCCGCCGGTAGAGCGGGAACGTGCGCGCCGCATAGGCGAGGGCGGCGCGGCGGCGAACGTAGGGATCGGGCTCGCCGGCACCGCAGTGGTAGGCGTAGCAGAGCTCGTCGTCGGTCGACTCGAAGAGACGGCCGAGCGCCACCCTGGCGCGCGCGAGCCGGCCCACGCCCTCGATATCCCGATAGCGCTTCATGGTGGTGTAGAAGAGCTTGTAGTGGCGAAACTCGTCACCCGCGATCCGCTTGCAGATCGCCTTGAACACGGGCTCTTCGGCAGCATCGCGCAGCGCGCTGTAGTAGGCGGACGTGCCGACTTCGACGATGCAGCGCGCCACCATCTCGGCGCAGCGCGACCCTCGAACCGACTCGTTCGCCTCCACGTCGATGCGGTGGCCCGCGACGAAACGGGCGAAGGTCGTGTCGAAGTCGAACGCGGGGTCCGCAAGCTCGGCGTAGCGGCGCAGGACCACGCCGTGCTGGACCTCCTCCTTCGCCCAGGCGAGCGCATCGGCGCAAAAGCCGGGATCGTCGTGAAACACGCCGCAGAGGTACCTGCCATAGTCGGCACTGTGGTGCTCGACCATGCACGCCGCCTTGGCGATCTTGACCATCTCCGGGTCGAGCTTCGACCGGTCGAACTGGTCCCACGGAATGTCGTCAAGGGCCCAGTGGCCCATAGTCCCACCCCAATCAGCGACGTCTTGACGGCTTCCTATAATACCACGGACGGGCTGGTCAAAGCCCAAAAGTTGGGCGCCGTCCGACACCCTTCGGCGCTGGATACCACATCCCGCTTGACGCCCATAAACATTCATTCAAGATACATCTTCAGTGTCGGTCGGTCGTCCCCGCGGGTCGTCGAATCTGGCGATGCCTAAGTCGATCCGCGTGTGGCGCACTGCAGGCAAGGAGAGGCAACAGCCGATAGGAGGGTGCAGCCATGATGAAAGTGAACAGGCGTGATTTTCTCAAGGTCGGAGGCGCGTTGGGAGCCGCATCGGCAATGACTCCCGTAATGATGGCCTCGGCCAGCGAGGCGGACATCAGCAGCCTGCCGAGGGTCAAGCAGGAGCTCGTGGCGCCCCCCTTTGTGCCGGCGCACGATCAGGTCGCCACCGGCGGCCCCAAGATCATCGAGGTGGAACTCAGCCCCGTCGAGGACAAGCGCGCAATCGACGGTGACGGCACCATGTACAACACCCTGTCGTTCAACGGCTCGATTCCGGGGCCGCTGATGATCTGCCACGAGGGCGACTACATCGAGCTCACGCTCAAGAACCCGGCGAGCAACATCTTCGAGCACAACATCGACTTCCACGCGTCGACGGGCGCGCTCGGAGGCGGCGCGCTCACGCATGTCCAGCCGGGCGAGCAGGTCATGCTGCGCTATAAGGCGACCAAGCCCGGCACCTACATCTACCACTGCGCGCCGGGCGGCTCGATGATCCCCTATCACGTCGTCTCAGGCATGAACGGCGCCGTGATGGTGCTGCCGAGAGACGGCCTCAAGGACCGCCAAGGCAATCCGCTCCGTTACGATCGGGCCTATTACATCGGCGAGCAGGACTTCTACGTGCCGCGCGACGCCGAGGGCAACTTCATGGAGTACGAAGAGCACGCGGATGCGATGGCGGATGTTTTCGACGTGATGCACACGCTTACGCCAAGCCATGTCGTGTTCAACGGCGCAGCCGGGGCACTCACCGGGGATAACGCGATGACCGCCAATGTCGGCGAGTCCGTGCTCTTCATCCACTCCCAGGCCAACCGCGATTCCAGGCCTCACCTGATCGGCGGCCACGGCGACTATGTCTGGGAGGAGGGCTCCTTCGTCGACCCGCCGCTGGAAGGGTTGGAGACCTGGTTCATCCGCGGCGGCTCCGCCGGTGCGGCGCTCTACACCTTCCGCCAGCCGGGCGCCTACGTGTATCTGTCGCACAACCTGATCGAGGCCGTGGAGCTCGGTGCGCTGGCCATCGTCGTCGTGGAGGGCGAATGGAACCACGACCTGATGACACAGGTACAACCGCCGACCATCATGACGGCTTAGGCCGTCGCAGCAGAGGGGCTGCTCCCGCTTGCCGGGAGCAGCCCCTGCCTCGCCCGACACGATCGAGAGGGAGGGTGCAGCACATGATGGATTTCAGGAAGACGAGGCTGCTGCCTCGCCTGGTTAGCGCGGGCGCGTGCCTTGCGGCGGGGATCCTGGGCGTGTCGCTCTTCGCCGGCGCCGGCACGGCCGGCTCCGAAGCCGCCAGCCTCTCGGTTCCCGGGGAATACTTGCCGGAGCTCGTCCTGATCCCGGCCGGCGAGATGGCGGTCGGCGACCCCGACCGCCGGTCCGCAGGGACGGAAGAGGCGGAGCCCCGCCGCGTCGTCTTCGAGCGGCCCTTCCTCATGGGCAAATTCGAGATCACCTTCGAGCAATGGGATCAATGCCACCGGTCCGGCGGCTGCGACCATCGCCCGGACGACAAGGGCTGGGGGCGGGCAGACCGCCCCGTCATCGACGTGAGCTGGGACGATATCGCGCAGTACCTCGACTGGCTCTCGGCCGCGACCGGCGAGCGTTACCGCCTGCCGACCGAGGACGAATGGGAATACGCGGCGCGCGCGGGCTCGCCGGAGCCGGTCGAGCTGCCCTCCTACTTCGGGGACGAGGACCTGGCCTGGGCGGAGGACTTCCTGCTGGCCTACCAGGGAACGGCCAAGACGAAGCCGGTGGCCTCTTACGAAAGCAACAGGTTCGGCGTGGTCGGCACCAAGGGCAATGTCTGGGAATGGACCGACGGTTGCTGGCAGCAGACCTACCGGACCGATGACGGCCCCGTTTCCAGGGAGAACTGCGGCATCAGGGTCCTGCGCGGCGAGCACGCAAGCTACATGCCGACCTTCGTTCGCGACACGTCAACCGGCGGCTGCTCGGTGAAGCCCATGCCCGCCAACTTCGGCTTCCGCGTGGTGCGGGAGTCGTAGCGCGCGCCCTACGACAGCAGCCTGCCCTCTTCCCGCGCCGCAAATATGCGCCGAAACGCCGGCGACGGCGTCAGCATGTCTTCGAGCGTGTACTGGTCCAGCACCTCGAGAAAGGCCTGCAGGGCCGACTCCAGCACACCGGTCAACCGGCACGGTCCGGCAATCGGGCAGGTGTTCTTTTTCTGTCCTGCGAAGCACTCGACCAGCTGAAAATTCCCTTCGGTTGCCCGAAAGACCTCGCCCAGATTGATCTCGCTCGCCGGCATCGCGAGCTCAAGGCCGCCGTTCTTGCCCCGGGTGGTCTTGATGTAGCCCTCCTGGCCCAGCTGATGGATCAGCTTCATCAGATGGTTCTCCGAAATGCCGTAGGCCTCGGCGATTTCCCGGATCGTGCAGCGCCGGTGGCGGTTGAGGCCCAGGTAGATGAGGGCCCTCAACGAATAGTCGCTGTACTTCGTCATCTGCATGGGACCGACCTCAAAGGTGCGGGCATCGATCTTAGCCCTTGGATCGCGCCTTGTCCGCCGCGCGTCCTGGCTCAGGACACCCGAGACGGGAAACATCGGGGCTCTTCATCGGGCAAGGTATTCGACGAGCATTTGCCTGCCAAGTGCCGGGCGACGTGGCGAGCCGGACCGCGCCGTATGCGGACGCAGCTATGCGTTAGTGTGGCTGGGCCACTCCCCGTAGAGGTCCGCGCGCCGGCGGCGGTCCCGGAAGGTGGGCGCGGCGCCGGTCTCGCGATTTGCGTGGATCCTGTCGAGGTCGACCTCGCCGCGCACCACGGTTTCGATGTTGGGCTCCGGCGCTTCCGCGACGACGCCGTTCGGGGCATCCCACGGCGTGTCGCAGGGGCTCAGAATCGAGCTCCGCCCCCAGGGAGACGGCAGCGGCCCGTCAGGCGGGAGCGCGGCACTGCCGCCGCAGTGGACCACGTACACCTGGTTCTCGACCGCGCGCGCCTGGGCGCAGTGGCGGACGCGCCAGAAGCCCTGTTCCGTGAAGGTGAGAGACGGGCACAGGATGATCTCGGCGCCCTGCTCGGCAAGGCTCGCGGCGCACTCCGGAATTTCGGCTTCGTAACACACGTTAAACCCCACCTTGGCGAAGGGGAGCTCGACCATCTCGATCGTGTCGCCCTCCTCGGTCGACCACTGCGCTTCGGCCGGAAAGATATGCGTCTTCTCGTGGCTGTGAACGAGCCCGTCGGGGCCGTAGAGATAGGCGACGTTGAGATATCTGCCCTCCCTCTTCTCCAGATGAGAGCCGGCGACGATGTGCTGCCCGCGCTCACTGGCCTCGCTTTCGAAGAACCGGCGATAGTCCTCGGTGTAGCTGGTGTTCCCGTGCTCATGAATGCGGGTCAGCTCGGAAACCGGCAGATCCTTCCAGTCGGGAAAGGTCGTGAACAGCTCGATGGTGAAGAGCTCCGGGAAGAGGACCAGGTCGGCCCCCTCCGCGCGGTCCAGCAACGCGCATGCGTGAGCGGCAAATTCATCGAAGCTGCCGACAGGCCGGACAACGAACTGACACGCCGCGATCGAAACGTTCCTGGGCATGGCTCGATCTCCTGGGGACCTGAGGGCCCGGGCGACGGGGTCGGATTAAACGGTATTGTATAATGTAAAACAGAGAGTTACGCGAAGTTAGCTTCGCTTTGCAAAATCGCACTCGCGCACGTGCCGGAGGCCACGCCTCCGGCAGATTAGCCCGCGTTGGCGGCCAGAAGCTCCGCGAGCTCGACCTCGCGCTCGAACTTCGCGCGGTCCTCGTCGCCCTCGGCATCGCGCAACCTGAGCTGCGCCTGCTCGAGCCGCGCCTCGGCCTGGGCGCGGTCGATGGCGCCAGCCTCGAAGGCCTCGGTGGAGAGCACCGTGCAGCGCTCGCCCGTCACTTCGGCGAAGCCCTCGGCGACCACGTAGCGGTCCTTGGGCTTTTCGTTCTCGTAGATTTCGATCACCCCGGGTCGGAGCGTGGAGAGCAGCAGCGAATGGCCCGGCAGCACGCCGAAGTCGCCTTCGGCGCCCGGCACCACCACCATCTCGACGTCGCCGGAGAAGATCAGCCGCTCCGGCGCGACGAGCTCGAACTGCAGGGTGTCGGCCATGGCCCTTCCTCGGACTCCCCAGCTTTCCTAGGCGGCCTCGGCGGCCATCTGCTTCGCCTTGTCCACCGCCTCCTCGATCGGGCCGACCATGTAGAACGCGGCCTCCGGCAAGTCGTCGTACACGCCCTCGCAGATCGCCTTGAAGCTCGCGATCGTGTCCTTGATGTCCACGAGCTTGCCGGGCGTGCCGGTGAAAACCTCGGCCACGAAGAAGGGCTGCGACAGGAAGCGCTGGATCTTGCGGGCGCGCGACACCGTGAGCTTGTCCTCCTCCGAGAGCTCGTCCATGCCGAGAATGGCGATGATGTCCTGCAGCGACTTGTAGGTCTGCAGGATGCGCTGGACCTCACGGGCGACGCTGTAGTGCTCCTCGCCGATGATGCGGGGGTCGAGCATGCGCGAGGTGGAATCGAGCGGGTCCACCGCCGGGTAGATGCCGAGCTCGGCGATTTGGCGCGAGAGCACCGTGGTCGCGTCCAGATGCGCGAAGGAGGTCGCGGGCGCCGGGTCGGTCAGGTCGTCGGCCGGCACGTAGATCGCCTGCACCGAGGTGATCGAGCCCTTATGGGTCGACGTGATGCGCTCCTGCAGCGTGCCCATGTCGGTCGCGAGCGTCGGCTGATAACCCACCGCCGAGGGGATGCGGCCGAGCAGCGCCGACACCTCGGAGCCCGCCTGGGTGAAGCGGAAGATGTTGTCGATGAAGAGCAGCACGTCCTGCCCTTCGTCATCGCGGAAGTACTCGGCCTGGGTCAACCCGGTGAGCCCGACGCGGGCACGCGCGCCCGGAGGCTCGTTCATCTGGCCGTAGACCAGCGCCACCTTGGACTGGTCGCCTTCGAGGTCGATGACGCCGGACTCGATCATCTCGTGGTAGAGGTCGTTGCCCTCGCGGGTCCGCTCGCCCACGCCGGCGAACACCGAGTAGCCGCCGTGCTGCTTCGCGATGTTGTTGATGAGCTCCATGATGATGACGGTCTTGCCGACGCCGGCGCCGCCGAAGAGCCCGACCTTGCCGCCCTTGGCGTAGGGCGCGAGCAGGTCCACCACCTTGATGCCGGTCTCCAGGATCTCGGCCTCGGTCGATTGATCGACGAAGGCCGGCGCCTGCGCATGGATCGGCCGGCTGGATTTGGCGTTGACATCGCCGCGCTCGTCGATGGGATCGCCGACCACGTTGATGATGCGGCCCAGCATCTCCGGCCCGACCGGCACCTCGATGCCTTCGCCGGTATCCACCGCGTCGCCGCCGCGCACGAGCCCGTCCGTGGTGTCCATGGCGACGCAGCGCACGGTGCTCTCGCCGAGATGCTGCGCCACTTCGAGAACCAGACGGTTGCCCTGATTGTCGACGTGAAGAGCGTTCAGGATCGCCGGAAGCTCGCCCTCGAACTGCACGTCCACGACCGCGCCCATGACCTGGGTGATCTTGCCGACCGCGTTTCTCGTCGCCATCTTGTTCTGCTCCCGCTCGAACTCGTTCGCTGCCCCGGTCAGAGCGCTTCGGCGCCGGAGATGATCTCGATCAGCTCCTTGGTGATCTGCGCCTGCCGCGTCCGGTTGTAGTGGAGGGTCAGCTTGTCGATCATTTCGCCCGCGTTGCGTGTCGCGCTGTCCATCGCCGTCATCCGCGCGCCCTGCTCGCTCGCCGCGTTCTCGAGCAGCGAGCGGAAGATCTGGATCGACAGATTGCGCGGCAGAAGGTCGGAGAGGATCATCTCCTCATCCGGCTCGAAATCGTAGATCGCACCTGAGTCGTCGCCGCCCTCGGCTGCCGCCTGCTCAGGCGGGCTGAAAGGGATCAGCTGCTGGAAGGTGACGACCTGGCTCATCACCGTCTTGAAGCGGTTATAGACCACCGTGCAGGTGTCGAACTCGCCCTCTTCGAAGCGCGTCGTGAGGCCACGGCCGATGCTGTCCGCTTCCTCGAACGTTGGCCCGCCGGTGCGCCCGATCCCGTCCACATGGTCGATGATCATCCCGCCGAACTCGCGGCGTAGCTGCTCACGGCCCTTGCGGCCGACGCAGATGATCTTGGTGGTCTTGCCCTGCTCGGCGAGCTCCTTCAGACGCGCCCGTGTCGCCCGCGTGATCGAGCTGTTGAAGCCGCCGCAGAGCCCCCGGTCGGCGGTCGCCACCACGAAGAGATGGACGTCGTCCTTGCCGGTGCCGCGCAGCATCGCCGGCGCGTCTTCGCGATCGCCCATGATCTCGGCGAGCGAGCCCACCATCCGCTCCATCCGCTCGGAGAAGGGGCGCGCCGCCTCGGCCGACTCCTGCGCGCGGCGCAGCTTGGACGCCGCGACGAGCTTCATCGCCGAGGTGATCTTCTGGGTCTGGCGCACGCTGTTGATGCGCACCCGGAGGTCTTTGAGGCTCGCCATGGCGGAGGCCCGTTTCTTCCCTTACCGCCGCAACTTAGGCGAACTTCTTCGCGAATTCGTCGAGAATCGCGGTGAGCGCCTTGTCGCTCTCGTCGCTCAGTTCCTGCGTGGTGCGGATCTCGTCGAGCAGGGCGCCATGATTGGCCCGCATGTCGCTCAGGAACTCCTGCTCGAAGCGGGTCACGTCGCCGATGTCGATGCCGTCGAGATAGCCGCGCACGCCGGCGAAGATCGAGACCACCTGTTCCTCCACCGCCATCGGCGAGAACTGACCCTGCTTGAGGAGCTCGGTCAGCCGCGCGCCGCGATTGAGCAGCCGCTGGGTCGCCGCGTCGAGGTCGGAGCCGAACTGCGCGAAGGCCGCCATCTCGCGATACTGGGCGAGCTCCAGCTTGATCCGGCCCGCCACCTGCCTCATCGCCTTCACCTGGGCGGCGGAGCCCACCCGGCTCACCGAGAGGCCCACGTTAATCGCCGGCCGAATGCCCTGATAGAAGAGCTCGGTCTCGAGGAAGATCTGCCCGTCCGTGATCGAAATGACGTTGGTCGGGATATAGGCCGAGACGTCACTGGCCTGGGTCTCGATCACCGGCATCGCGGTGAGCGAGCCGGAGCCGTTGTCCTCGTTCATCTTGGCCGCGCGCTCGAGCAGGCGCGAATGGAGGTAGAAGACGTCGCCGGGATAGGCCTCGCGCCCCGGTGGGCGGCGAAGGAGCAGCGACATCTGGCGGTAGGCCACGGCCTGCTTCGAGAGATCGTCGTAGAAGATCACCGCGTGCATGCCGTTGTCGCGGAAGAACTCGCCCATGGTGCAGCCGGCGTAAGGGGCCAGGAACTGCAGGGGCGCGGGCTCGGAGGCAGACGCAGAGACGACGATCGAATAGTCGAGCGCGTTGTTCTCCTCCAGCGTCTTGACGATCTGCGCGACGGTCGAGCGCTTCTGCCCCACCGCGACATAGATGCAGTAGAGCTTGCGCGATTCGTCGTCGCCGGCGTTCACGTCCTTCTGATTGATGATGGTGTCGATCGCGACTGCGGTCTTGCCGGTCTGGCGATCGCCGATGATGAGCTCGCGCTGGCCGCGCCCGATGGGCACCAGCGCGTCGAGCGCCTTAAGCCCGGTCTGCACCGGCTCGTGCACCGAGCGGCGCGGGATGATGCTGGGGGCCTTGACCTCGACCCGGCGGCGCTCCGTGGCCTCGATCGGGCCCTTGCCGTCGAGCGGGTTGCCGAGCGGGTCGACGACGCGGCCCAACAACCCCTTGCCCACCGGCACGTCGACGATGGTGCCGGTGCGCTTGACGATGTGGCCTTCCTTGATGTCGCGGTCTTCGCCGAAGATCACGATACCGACGTTGTCGGTCTCAAGATTGAGCGCCATCCCCCTGATTCCGCCGGGGAATTCGACCATCTCACCGGCCTGGACATTGTCGAGGCCATAGACCCGGGCCACGCCGTCGCCGACCGAGAGCACCTGCCCCACCTCGGCAACATCGGCCTCGGAGCCGAAATTGGCGATCTGTTCCTTGAGGATTGCCGAAATTTCGGCGGCACCGATATCCATCTCAAATTCCCTTCATCGCCAATTCGAGATTCTGCAACTTTGTCCTGAGCGAGTTGTCGAGCATGCGCGAGCCGACGCGCACCGTGAGCCCGCCGATCAACGAGGGATCGACGCGGGTCTCGAGCGCCACATCGCGGCCGACGATGGTGCGCAGCGCGTCCTTCACCGCTTCCACGTGATCGGCCTTGAGCGGCACGGCGGAGGTGACTTCGGCCGACACCTCGCCGCGATGATCGGCGAGCTTCGCCTGAAACGCCGCGATCATGTCGGTGAGCAGGAAGACCCGCCGGTTGCGCGCGAGCAGCGCGACGAAGTTCCTGACGTACTGGCTGGTTCCGAGCCGCTCCAGCACGGCGTCGAGCGCCTTGCCCTGCTCCGCGCGGGAAAGGGTCAGGCTGCGGACGACGCGCCTTAGGTCGTCGCTGCCCTCCACCAGCTCGCGGATGGCCTCGAGGTTGCGCTCGATCTCCTCGACCGCATTGCGCTCCAAGGCGAGCTCGAACAACGCGGTCGCGTAACGATCCGCGAGACCGGCTCCGCCGACCGACTGACCAGCCACCGCCACTCCCTAGGTCTGCCCCGGATGCGCCGCCGCGCCTGCATTCCTGCCCGCGGCGCGGCCGCAAAAAAAGCCTCGCGGGCGCCCGTCCCGGACAAGGCGCGCGAGTGGTATCACACTCACCGGGCCCGCGCAACCGCTCGCAGGGCGGGCGAAAGGGCCGGGCGCGGGCCACCGGAGCGCGCCGCTTGGGCCTGGACTTCCATGCCCAATTGCTGCTTGAAGGGACGCTGACAACGCAATGCATTCAAACGAAATTCGAGGGAGTTGACGCCGATGTCGTTGAAGGACGAGCTGGACAAGCTGCGGGCCGCTTCTGTGGAGAGGTTTCCGCCCGAGACCCTTGCCACCATGCAGGGGGCGACGCAGGAGCTCATCGCCTCCGGAATCGCCGAGCAGAGCGCGAGCGAGGGCAGCGCCGCCCCGGATTTCTCGCTGCCCAATGCGCACGGCGAGCCGGTCGCCTCCGAGGCGCTGTGGGGGGACGGGCCCGCCGTCGTCTCCTTCTACCGCGGCGGCTGGTGCCCCTATTGCAACATCGAGCTGAAGGCGCTGCAGGATCGGCTGCCGGAGATTGAGGCGCTCGGCGCGCGCCTGGTCGCGATCACGCCGGAGACGCCCGACAACGCGCTCTCCACGCAGGAGAAGAACGAGATCGGCTTCGACGTGCTGAGCGACGACGGCAACCGTGTCGCGAGCGCCTTCGGCCTCAGCTTCCGCCTGCCCGAAGCGATCGTCGAGCTCTACAAGGGCTTCGGCATCGACCTGGAGGCCTCCAACGGCGAGGCGAGCCAGACCCTGCCGGTGCCGGCCACCTTCGTCATCGGCAAGGGCGGCAAGGTGCTCAAGGCCTTCGTCGATGCCGACTACACCACGCGGGCCGAGCCGGACGACGTCATCGCCGCCCTGAAGGAGGCGGACGAGTAGCCCGGACTTGAGACAGGAGGTCACCGTGTTGAAGACCTATAACCCGTCCGGTATCGCGCCACCCTTCGGGCACTACGACCACGGCGTCGAGGCGGTCAACGTCTCGCGCCTGCTGCACGTATCGGGGCAAATCGGTGTCGAGCCCGACGGCACCGTGCCCGACGACGTGGCGGCGCAGATCGAGTGCGTCTGGCGCAACATCGAGGCCGTGCTCGCCGATGCGGGCATGACCACCGCCAACGTCGTGCGGACCATCACCTACATGCTGGACGCCGACTACGTGCCGCTGCTCGCGGCCGCGCGCAAGGAACACCTCGGCGCCGACCACAAGGCCGCATCGACCACCATCGTCGTGGCCGGCCTGGTTCGGCCGGGGTGGGAGGTCGAGATCGACGCCGTCGCCGTGGCCTGAGCGCCAGGGCGCGTCCCTCTTTGGATGGGCGCACGCGGGAACATGAGACGGCCTCACAAATTTTTGGCGAGATTCCCCGGGATTAAGTGAGACAAGTGGGGTGTCGCGCACGCCCGAAGGGTCGTGCGCGCGGTAGAGCCAGACGCGGGCGCGAAATCACACCGCCCTCAGGCGCCCGCCTGGGCTGCCCTGGCGGCGGCTCGGGTGGCGCGCTCGTGGACCCGCTGCATGAGCTTCGCGGCCTCGCGCGCCTCGTCTCGGGCGACCTCGATCATGGTCAGATCGCCCCGCCCCGGCGCGTCCGACGCCTCCAGCCCGGCCACGCGCTCGGCCGCCTGCTCCAGATAGATGCGCGCGCCCTCAAGCTGATCGGCGAGGCTCACCGCCTTACCCTTCGTCGCCATCGTCGCCCCCTTCGCTTGCCGTCCATGCCGCATCGCCGGTCACGTCGATCGCCTCCAGCGCCTCGATCGTCTCGGCCTTGCCGATGCGCCGCTCCAGCGCGTGGCAGGCTGCCACGATTCGCGCCCGCTCCGCATCCTGCGCCGCCGTCGCGCGCCCGTTCAAGCGCCAGGTGAGCTCTTCGATCCGGTCGGGCGTGCCGACGTAGGCGATGGCGATGCGCGCCTTGGCCTCGGCATTCGCTTGCCGGATCAGCGCGGCCGGCAGCGCGCCGA
>Ga0209544_1002069_pt1 | contig 19286 bp, 16 predicted proteins | sample MesohylPK_FD_187297 | JGI IMG/M metagenome (GOLD analysis project Ga0209544, IMG submission 187297) | Host-associated microbial community of the marine sponge Aplysina aerophoba from Gulf of Piran - sponge mesohyl, lysed by proteinase K... | ecosystem: Host-associated > Porifera > Sponge >...
AAGCCATGATACATTAGTATGGCACTACATTCCGTCCCCAGAAACATGATCTCAATGAATTCAATAGGTTAGATGGTGCACCCGTACACAAAATACCCTAAATCCCCACATTCATGTTAAAGATGGGTTAGGAGGAAGGGTGATGGTGACGCGCTTCCACCGGCGTTCCTGCCTCTATCTCGGCTTGGCGCTGCTGGGCCTGACGCTCCTTTCCGGCTGCATTCGGGAGGAGGAGATGCGGCTGGTCTACGCCCAGCGTTGCGCGAGCTGCCACGGCCCCGCCGGCCGGGGCAACGGCCCCATCGCCAAGGCGCTCTCCGCCGAGGTCCCCGATTTCCGCGACACGGTCAACAACCTGGATATCTTCGACATCCGCGCGGTCATCAAAAAGGGCAAGGGCATCATGCCCGCCTTCGAACCCGCCCTGGAGAAGTACCAGATCCAGGACATGGTGCGCATGGTGCGGTTCCTGAGCATGGAAGGCCGTGACCTGGATTGGTGGGAAAAGTTCGAACCCCTCGTCTGGGCTCACTGCTCGGTGCCTTGGCAGTACGTCTACGACACCGGCGGCGCCACCCGCAAGGACAAGTCGTCGTAACGGCACCCCGTCCCACGACGATTCAAGGGGTTGTCGCCTCTCTCAGATGGTGTTTTGACAGCCTGTTCCGCGGGAATGACGTTTCCAGGGCGTCGGCACTGGCGCCCGTTCAGGCGGGCGCCCCGGCGGGCGTGGGGCCCAGTGGCGGAACGGGTTTCTTCGGGCGGATGCTGAGCCCGAAGGCCGCGGCCATGAGTCCCATCCAGCCGCCGGCGAAGAACGCCATCTCGTAGTTGCCCACGTAGTCGTAGAGCAGGCCGCCGCCCCAGGCCATGGCTGATCCGCCCACTTGGTGCGCCAGGAAGATCCAACCATAGATCCGGCCTATGGACTGCTTGCCGAAGGTCTGGCCCGCGAGCATGACCACGGGCGGCACCGTGGCGAACCAGTCGAGGCCGTACACGATGGTGAAGAAAAGGAGCCCGGCGGTGTTGTCCACAATGGTCAGGTAGAACAGCGACAACCCCCGCAGCGTGAACACCCCGGCGATCAGCTTCCGGGGGTCGACACGGTCCGCCAGCCAGCCCGAGAACAGCGTCCCGACGATGTTCATGGTTCCCATGAGGCCGATGGCGCCAGCTACGGTGATCTTGTCGAACCCGTTTTCCAGGGCATGGGGAAGCAGGTGGGTGCCGACGAGGCCGTTGGCCGTGCCGCCACAGATGGAGAACACGCCGCACAGGAGCCAGAATGTGGGAGTCTTGATGGCGTCCCGGATGCCCATGACCGGCGCCGCGGTCTTGGGTTCCTCGGTCTTGGCCGCCGTCTTGTCGACCGGCGACGCGGTCACCGCGCCGGGCCCCTGGTTGTAGGGCTCAAGGCCGACGTCCTGCGGATTGTCGCGCATGAGCATCCAGACCAGCAATACGGCCGCGCCGGTGCAGGCAACCAGGATGTAGGAACCCGTGCGCCACCCGGTGTAGGTGATCACCCAAAGCATGAACGGGATGAAGACGATCTGACCCGTGGAACTGCCGCTGCTGAGAATGCCCACCGCTTGCCCGCGCCGGGCGTTGAACCACCGGTGCGCCACCGAAGCCGAGAGCACACCGGACATGCCGCCGGCCCCCAGTCCTACCATGACCCCCCAGGTCAACCAGAATTGCCACAACTGCGAGACGAGAGTGGTGCACAGCAGACCCACGGAGAGCAGGGTGAGCGAGGTCAGCATGACCCTGCGCGGCCCGTACTTGTCCAGGACCCAGCCTACGATCGGGGCGGCCACGCCGTAGAGCAGGAGGTTGATGGAGATGCCGAAGGTGATGGCCGACCGCGTCCAGCCGAAGTCGGCTTCCAGCGGATGGATCAGCACCGTGGGAACCACGCGGATGCCGGCGCCGTTGAAGCTCGCGAAGAAGGTCACCGCCACGATGAGCCAGCCGTAGTGGAACGGCAGCGATAGGGGCGGACGCGCCTTGGCGTCCGGGGTCGCGGGGTGGTTCATCCGGTTTCCTTTTCCGCGGGAGCCTGGTGCGTGCGTCACACGAGGCCGCACTGGAAGATAGAGACGGGGACCGCTCCGAGGACGATCCCCGTTGAATGACGACGGCTACTTCGGCAACGCGTCGCGCATGGCCTGGGTGTACCTGCTGTAGGTCTTCACGTAGTTGTCCAGATCAGCCTGCGCCACCTTGGAATCGCCGGGGACGATGGGGCTCTTGGACTTGGCCAGGAACTCCTTGTATTCCGGATCGGTCATGGCCTTCATGAACAGATCTTCCAGGATCTTCTTCCTGTCGTCGGGCAGGCCCGGCGGCGCCACGATGCTGCGGCCCACGTAGAGGCGCAGGTCGATCCCCTTCTCCTGGGCGGTCGGCGTGTCCGGGGCGTTCACCGGCCTCTCGTTATGCAGGTGAAGGACCGGCCTCACGTCGCCCGACGCGATGTAGGATGCCGTGGTGGGGTGATCGATGGGTTGCAGGTACACGTCGAAGTCGTTCCGGATCATGGCCGGTATGCCTTCGCTGGTACCGCGGTAACCGGACACCACATCCATGTGGATGCCGAGTTCCTTGGCCGTCACGAAAGTCGGTATCCAGCGCGACACGCCGATGCCTTCCACTCCCCACTTCACCCGTTTCGCCCTTCGGAGATCCTCCAGCGTGTGGAAGCGGGAGTTCTTGCCGACGATGAGGCTGTAAGGCTCGGCCCCGACCCGGGCGATGTTGACGAACTTGGTAACGTCGTAGCCCGTCTTGTCCGCGCCGCTGATCAACTGCTTGCCGAGCATGCCGTCGGTGAACAAGTGCCCCAAGGTGTAGCCGTCGGGCTTGGCCCTGTACATGGCCACCGTGCCGATGACCAGTCCCCCGCCGGTGATGTTCTTCACGATGACATGGACATCCTCGGGCAGGTACTTCCGCATGGTGCGACCGATGGCCCGGGCCAACCGGTCGAAGCCCCCGCCGGGCGAGCCCGCCACGATGATGGTGATGTTCTTCTTGGGAAAGTCCGCCGCCGTCACCGTGGCCGGCTGTGCGAACGCCGCCAGAGTCAACAATACCGCTATGGCAATCCACCTTTTCATGAAAGAACTCCTGTAGCTTGGGGGCCGGATTTCCCCGATTTTTCGGGGTGTTCCAGGAAACACCATCCGGAGGCGTGTTGTCAAACACCAGATTTTAGGCGTATTTCTGACGCAGCACACCAGAGTCGTGTCCCTTAATCGTGTCCCTTAATATCGTGCGGCGATTCAGGAGGGAGCCGAATGGAGATCCGCAAAATCGTCACCGTTGTCGAGGAAACCCGGCGCGAACTCGGCCGGCCGGTGGAGCCCGCGACGCGTCAGGCCGCGGCCATCGCCGTCATCGCCAACCCCTACGCCGGAGTCCACGACGACAAACTCGAAGAGCTGCAGCAGGCGGGTGCGGAACTCGGCGGGCTGCTCGCCCAACGCGCCATCGCCGCGCTGGGGATCGACGGCGCGGCCGTCCACAGCTACGGCAAGGCCGCCATCGTCGGCGAGAACGGCGAGCGCGAGCACGCCGCCGCGGTGATGCACCCGCGCCTCGGCCGGCCCGTGCGCGAGATCGTCGGGCCGGCGCGCTCGGTGATGCCCTCCACCACCAAGATCGGCGGTCCCGGGACCGCCATCGATTGCCCGCTGCACCACAAGGACGACGTCTGGAAGTTCAGCCACTTCGACTCCATGCAGGTCTCCGTGCCCGACGCCCCGCGCGCCGACGAGATCGTGGTGGTCCTGGCCGTCAGCGACTCGGGCCGCCCCTTCCACCGGGTCGGCGAGGACCTGGCCGCCGCCGACGTGATGGCGAAGAAGGAATAGGCGACCTGTGCCGCGACCGGAGGAGCCATGTCACGGGTAGTCATCGACGTCCACGCCCACTTCACCCCGCCCGAGTGGATCCAGGGAATGCGCCGGGCCGGCGCCGGCCATGGCTGCCACATCGAGGAGGACGCGTCGGGCCGCCTGTCCCTGCGTGTCGGGGACGGCCGTCCCGCGGCGCTGCAGCCGTTTCTTTCGGACCTGCCGGCGCGGGTGAGCACCATGCGGACGCGGGGGCTCGACCGCCAGGTGTTGTCGCCGCCCATGACCATCGTGACCTACCAGTTGGAAAGCGTGCACGGGCAGGCGGTGGCGCGGCTGTTCAACGAGACCAACGCCGAGGCGGCGCGCGGCGAGCCGGGGTTGATCCCGGTGGCCACGATTCCCATGCAGTCGAGCCGGGCCGCGGTGGAGGAACTCCGCTACGCGGTGGACGCGCTGGGCATCCGCATGGTGGAGATCGGCACCCACATCAACGGGACCAACCTGGACGACGAGGCGTTCCGGCCATTCTTCGAGTGCGCCGCCGACCTGGGCGTGTTGGTGCAACTGCATCCGCACCGCGTGGCCGCGGCGGAGCGGCTGAGCCGGCACTACATGAACAACCTCGTGGGCAATCCCGTGGACACCGCCATCGCCGCGGCATCCCTGATCCTGGGCGGCGTGATGGAACGCTTCCCGTCCCTCAACATCTGCCTGGTGCACGGCGGCGGCGCCCTGCCCTATCTCCTGGGCCGCGTCATCCACGGCCATGGCGCGGTGGACGCGGCGCGCGCGGTGCCGGGCAATCCGGAAACGTATTTCCGCCGCTTCTACTTCGACACCATCCTGCACGACCCGCGCATGCTCGCGTTCCTGTGCCAGCTTGCCGGCGAGGAACGTCTCCTGCTGGGCACGGACTATCCCTACGACATGGGCGAGACGGATCCACTGGGGCTGCTGGAGCGCGCCGGGTTGGGCGAATCGGACGCGGTTTGCGGAGGGAACGCGGCGCGGCTCCTGGGACTGGATGCCCCACCCCGCCACCCGGACCCCGGATCAGGTCCGGGGTGACAGAACGGCGGCCCGGGTGACGCAACGCGGTCCGTGGTCGCGGACAGAGGGGGACCGGCGCTACTCGATGCGGTTCTCGATGGGCGGCAGCGAGCGCAGGTAGACCGCGACGGCGGTGAGGTCTTCGTCGGTCATGTGCTCGTAGCCATGGATGATGACCCGCTCCATGAGGCCCTGGACGTTGTCGCCGTCGGGCTTGTAGCTGCTCTTCAATAGCTCCACCATGTCCTCCACCGACCAGTCGCCCGCCCCGGTCTCGTTGTGCGCGGTGATGTTGGGGGCGGTCTCGCCCTCGGGGCCGTCGGCGCTGCCGGCCATGAACAGCTCCCGGTCGAGTCCGCCGGCCCAGTCCCGCGGCGTGTGGCACTCGCCGCAGTGGACGACGGCGTTGACCAGATAGGCGCCGCGGTTCCACTGAACCGGCTTGCTCGGATCGGACGTCCACGGGCCCTCCTCGAAATAGCGCCACTTCCATCCCGCCAGCAGAAAGCGCCAGCCGAAGGGCGTGGTCAACTCGGGCGCGCGGTTTTCCTTGCGCACGGGCTTCACCGTGGACAGGTAGGCCTTGAGAGCGAGGATATCCTCGTCGGTCATGTGCGTGAACGAGGTGTAGGGAAAGGCCGGAAACAGGTGCTCGCCGTCGCGGCCGATGCCCTGGCGCATGGCCCTGAGGAACTCTTCGTCGCTCCAGCCGCCGATGCCGGTCTCCGGGTCCGGCGTGATGTTGGTGCTGTAGATGGTGCCGAAGGGGACCTCGATGGCGTAGCCCCCGGCAAGCTCCCCGCCCTTGTTCTTGAAATCGGTGTGACAGGCGATGCACAGCCCGGCGCGGGCGAGGTACGCGCCCCGCGCCACGGGATCGTCCGCGGCGCCGGTGCCCGGCGCCCACGCCAGGAGCATCGGCACCAACCCGGCGAGCAGATATGCCAAGGTGCGTTGACCGGCGCGCATGGACGGAAGACCCTCCTCTCTCCTCTCGCGTCACCCGTTGCGGCACACGAAGAGCTGCCTCGGGCAGTCGTGCATGTTCTCCAGTCCGGTATCCGTCACGCGCATCATCTCGCCGAACTGGACGCCGCGCAACCCGTCATCGGTGACGACGTTGGGCTGGATGACGAGGCACATGTTCGTCTGGAAGCGGAAGTCCGGCGGCACGCCGCGTTGGGTCTTGTGCGTGCGCAGGATCGGCGGCAACTGGCTGGCGCCGTGGACCACGTCGTCATACACGGTGAAGCCGCGTTCGTGCACCACGTCCGCGGCCTGGAGCACCTCTTCGGTCCCGGCGCCCGCCTTGATGACGCCGGCGATGCGGTCGAAGGCCTCCATCGCGGTGTCGTGGAGCCGTTGATACTCGGGCGTGGGATCCTCGCCGATGGTGAAGGTGCGCAGCACCTGTCCGGTGTAGCCGGCGTAGTTGGTGCTGATCTCCGTGACGAGCACGTCGCCCTTCCGCAGGATGCGGTTGGACAGGTGCTGCTGCGGCACGCCGCCCTTGGGGTCATGCATGGAGGTGGTGATCATGAAGTGGATGCCGTTGATGCCGCCCTTTCCCAGGTAGACGTCCTCGACGATGCGCGCCAGCTCGTGCTCCGGGATGCCGGGGCGCGCGTGCTCGGCCAGGGCCGCCACCGAGTCGTCGCTCATGGCCGAGGCTTGGCGCAGCCGCTCGATCTCCTCGTCGCTCTTGACCTGGCGCTGGTCGCGCATCTCGGCGCTGAAGTCCGACCACTTCACGCCCGGCAACGCTTCCACCAGCCGCAGGTAGTGGCGGTAGGGAACGCTGCCGCACAGGCCCACCGAGCCCTTCTCGAGCCCGCGGTCCTTCAGGTTCTCCAGCACCCGCGGCACCGAATCCACCGAGCCCGTGGGGCTCGAGCCGCCGAAGCGCACGTCGTCGATGAGGGCCATGCGCCTGGCGTTGGGCAGATGGTTGGACAACTGGACGAACAGCGTGGGCTCGCCCGCGCCCGGGTAGATGAAGTAGGCCTCGCTGGTGGTGAGCCAGTTGCACAGGTAGTGGATGTCCGGCGCCGCGCGGCTGCCGTAGAAGACCACGGCGTCCAGGCCCATGCGGTCCATGCGCGCCTTGACCGCCGCGTGGCGGCGTTCGTACTCCGCGTCGGAAAAACTCAGGTAGTTGGGATCACAAGCCATGAAGTTCCTCCGTCAGATCTACGTGGTGGCCAGTCCGGGCCTCGGCGGAGGCAGCAGTCTCGGCTGCGACCCTTCCTTCGTGATGGCCATCGACATGATTGCGGCCAGCACGGCCAGCACCGCGCCGGTGAGGAACGAAGGCACGTAGTCGCCGAACACATCGTACGCGATGCCGCTGCCCTGGGCCATGGCGGCGCCGCCCAGTTGGTGCGCCAGGAAGATCAGGCCGTAGATGCTGCCCACCGAGTTCTTGCCGAAGGTGTTGCCGGCGATGGCGACCACCGGCGGCACCGTCGCGAACCAGTCCAGGCCGTAGATCACGGCGAAGAGGAACATGCCCGCGGGGCCGGTGACCGACGGCAGGATGAACAGCGACACCGCCCGCAACGCATAGATCCAGGCCAGCACCTTGCGCGGGTCCATGCGGTCACAGAGCCACCCGGCCCCCATGGTACCGACGAAGTTCAGGCCGGCCATGATCCCCACGGTGATGCTGGCCACCTGGTGGCTGATGCCGATGTCGAGGGCGTGCGGGATCATGTTGGCCCCGATGAGACCGTTGGAGGTCCCGCCGCAGATGGCGTAGGCGCCGGCCAGGAGCCAGAAGGTGCGCGTCCGGAGCGCGTCCCGCACCGTGGTGCTCGTCACCAGCGCCGCGCCGCCCGGTTTCGCGGCCGCGGCGGCGTTGGCCTCCGACTCGCCCAGCGCCTCCTCCCCCATCTCGGCGGGGTCGTTGCGCATGAGCCACCACACCAGCAGGAAGGCCACCACCGCCACACCCGAAAGGGCCATGGCCGCCACGCGCCAGCCCCAGGCCACGATGAGGCTCAGCACCACCGGGATGAAGATGAGCTGTCCGGTGGAGCCGGCGCTGTTCAGCAGGCCCAGCACCACGCCGCGATGGCGCACGAACCAGCGGTGGGCGACGCTGGCCGCCAGCACCGACGAAATGCCGCCCGCGCCGGTGCCGACGATCAGGCCCCACACCACCAGAAACTGCCATAGTTCGTTGATGAACGCGGTGGCTCCCGCCCCCACCGCCAACAGTGTCAGCGCCGCGAGCATCACCAGCCGCGGTCCCCGGCGGTCCTGGAAGCGCCCGGCGAAGGGGCCGATGGCGCCGTAGAGCACCAGGTTGATGGACACGGCGGCGTTGATCGCGCCGCGGCTCCAGCCGAAGTCCGCCTCCAGCGGCCGCACGAAGGTCTGCGGCGCGGCGCGGATACCCGCGGCCAGAAGCGACGCCGTGAAGGTCGTCGCCACCACCACCCAACCGTAGAAGAAGCGGACGTTGAGCGGTTTGCGGGGCCGCGGTTTCGACATGTCGGGTGTTGTGATCATCTATGGCCGCGTTGTTCCTTCTCGCGTGGTCGGGCTACGGACGGGCAAACCCCGCCCGCGAACGGCGTCCTTCGAAATGGCGTCCTTCGACTTCGCTCCGCTCAGGACGAACGGAAACAGGTCCCGAAACCACTCGTCCTGAGCGTAGCGGAGCGAAGTCGAAGGACGCCAGCTAGGCGCGTGGCCCCAGAGCCTCCACTGTGCTCTCGTAGTCCTCCAACCGCGGCAGCAGCAGCGCGTGTCCCACTCCGGCCTCGCGGTATTCGGCGATGCGCCGGCGGCACGTCGCGCCGTCGCCCAGCAGGTAGAAGCCCTCCACCATCTCCTCGGTGATGAGCCCCACGGCGGCCTTCTCGCCGCGGTTCTCCGCGGTGGCGCGAAGTTCGGGCAGGATGCCGGGATCGAAGCCGCCGCGCTCCAGCAGGACTTCCCCCACGAACGGCTCGGCCAGGAGCCGCACCATGCGCTCCTTGAGGGCCGGCAGCATGCGCCCCGGGTCATCGGTCATCCGCACGATCAACATGCACGCGATGTCGATGGCCGCCGGGTCGCGTCCCGCCTGCCGGGCCGCGTCGGAGATTTCCCGCACCGCGTAGCGCACGTAGGCGGTGGGAACGTAGGCGTTGAGCAAGACCCCGTCGGCCACCGCGCCGGCGAGCCGCAGCGCCTTGGGGCCGATGGCGGCCAGGTAGATGGGCAGGCTTTCCTGCGCCGGTTTCACCGCCAGCCGAACGGCATTGAGGTCCCAGTAGCCGCCCGCGCCGCTCACGCGCTCGCCCGCCAGGAGCTGCCGGAGCTGTGCCACCGTCTGCTTCATGTGGTCGAGGGGCCGCTCGTAGGGCATCCCCATGCGCCCCTCGATCATCCACTTGTCGCTCCGTCCCAGCCCCAGGAGGAAGCGCCCGCCGGAGATGCGGTCCAGGGTCGCCGCGGACATGCCCAGCAGGGCGGGGTTGCGCGTGTAGGGATTGGTGACGCCAAGACCGAGCCGGATGCGCGTCGTGGCGGCCGCCAGGAACCCCAACAGCGAGAAGGTTTCCTCGTGGAAGTAACGCTCCGTCACCCACAGGGAGTCGAACCCGGCCTCTTCCGCGACGTGGGCATAGTTCCTCAACTCATCGCCGGTGTCGATGCCGTGATAGAGGACCATTCCGAGTCGTGACATGGAGGAGTCTAGATACCCGTTCCCGCCCGCTTGAGGCGCGGGTCCAGCACGTCGCGGAGGGCGTCGCCCAGGAGGTTGATGCCCAGCACGGTGATGAAGATGGACAGCCCCGGAAAGAGCGCCAGCCACCACGCCGTGCTGATGTAGATGCGGCCGTCGGCGAGCATGGTGCCCCAGGTGGGGATCTCGGGAGGCACGCCCAGACCCAGAAAGCTCAGGCTGGCCTCGGAGATGATGGACGAGGCCATGGCGAAGGTGCCGATGACCAGCGACACCTGGATCAGGTTGGGGATGATGTGGCGCGCGATGATCTGGGCGTCACTCGCGCCCAGCGACTTGGCCGAGATGACGAATTCGCGCGCCTTGAGGGACAGGCTCTGCCCCCGCGTCACGCGGCAGTACTGGATCCAGCGTTGCGCCACCAGGGCCAGGATCAGGTTGAACAGGCCCTGCCCGAGGAACGCCATGATGGTCAGGGCCAGCAGCAGCGGCGGGAAGGCCCATACCACCTCCACGAACTTCTGGATGGTGAAGTCGACATTACCGCCGAAGTACCCCGACGTGGCTCCCAGAATCACGCCCACGAAGCCGGAGATGAACACCACCGCGAAGGCGATCAGCAAGGAGACCCGGGCGCCGAAGACGATGCGGCTCAGGATGTCGCGGCCGAGGTTGTCGGTACCGAGAAAGTGAGGGCCCCAGAACCACTGGGGCCCATGCAGCATGGTCTCCAGACTCTGCTGGTTGGGGTCGAACGGCGCCACGAAGGGCCCGAGGGCGCCGGCGATGATGAAGATCAGCACGACCGAACCGCCCAGGTAGACCTTGGTGCGCATCCACGGACGCCACCACTGGCTGCGGGGCTTCGCGCGGCCGGGGTCCGGCGTGCCGGTGTCAATACCGTATTCTTGGGTCGATGACTGCATAGAGCACGTCGATCAGAAAGTTGATGGCGACAAACGCCAACGTGTACACGAGCACCAGCCCGGTCACCAGCGGATGGTCGCGCGCGTTCAGCGCGATGACCAGCAGGCTGCCGCTGCCGGGCCACGAGAAAACCGTCTCCACGATAATCGAACCGCTCAGGAGCGTGCCGAGTTCCAGCCCCACCACGGTAATCACCGGGATCAGGGCGTTGCGCACGACGTGGCGCCACAGCACCTTGCGCTCCATCAGCCCCTTGGCGCGGGCCGTGGTCACGTACTCCTCGTGCATGACCTCCAGCACCGACGACCGCGTCACGCGCATGAGGATCCCGAGCATGTTGGAGCCCAGGGCCACGGCCGGAAGGAAGACGTGCTCCAGACCGTCACGCACGCCGGCCCAGTTACCCTGGATGGCGCTGTCGACGATGTAGAAGCCGGTGATCCGGGCACCGGCGATGCCGTAGGTGTCCCGCCCCGCGGACGGGAGAATATTCAGTATCCCGGCGAACAGCAGGATCAGCATGATCCCGAACCAGAAGCTGGGCATGCTGATGCCGAACAGGCCGAAAGTCGTGCCGGTATTGTCTATCCACGAGTTGGGCTTGGCCGCGGCCCACACCCCTAACGGGATGGCGAAGATGATGGCGATGATAACCGAGGCGGTGGCCAGCTCGAGCGTGGCCGGGACGCGGCTGAGGATCACGTCCAGCACGGGCTCATCGTACTTGAAGGAGCGGCCGAAGTCCCCCTGGGCCGCCGACATGAAGAACTTGAAGTACTGGACGTAGACGGGCTGGTCGAGCCCCCACCTTTCCCGGGCCTGGTCGATGTCCTCCTGGGTGGTGTCCTCGCCCAGGAGCATGAGCGTCGGATCGCCGGGAGCGGCCTGGATCAGCAGGAAGACCAGCAGGCTGATGAGCACCATGACCGGGATGGTCCCGACCAAGCGGCGAAGCAGATAGGTTCCCATGGGGCGGTCTCTCGAAAAACCTACGATCTATGACATAGGCGTGGGGATTTCAAGGACCGGTGGGGGTGTGCGATGGGTGTCAAGAATGAGCCACGGGAAACGGCGTATCGACTTGGGAACACCACCATGGACAGAGCGAGGGCAAGGCGGGCTGTCATCCAAGAGAGGATATGGCCATCCCCGCGAACGCGGCCGCGAGATCATCCCGTTTCTACGCGCCCATCCCCGTATGGTACGGACCCAGGGTGGGCGAGCCTATTGCCGACCTGGAATGGGAAACGGCTCTACGGCCAACTCCCCCCGAAGGCGGCCGTGAGGTCGTTTCGTTTGAGCGTACCGCCCATCCCGTCATGGTGAGCGCCGAGGAACACTCCCGTCACCACGCCGTCGTCGCCGCCGGTCTGCACGAATGTGTTCCCGCGCACGGTGATGGCGTATTCGAGGTCGCCGTCTCCCCAGAGCTCGCCGGTGCCCAACTCGCCAAGGCTCCCTGCCCAGGACTCGAGTTCGCTGAACTCAAGCTCTCCATCGAACGAGCGGGCATCCACCAACAAGGACGCCCGCCCCACTACCGCTCGATCGCCGGGGGTGAGTCCCAAAAGAAAGCCCGACCACGACAATATGCCTCGTGTACCGTAGGGCCATTCGTCCTGGAAATCGAGGAAGGGTACGATGCCCATTGCCCACGGTTGCACCAACCCATTCCGTGCCACAACGCCGAAATAGACAGGATACCGCGGAATACACTCGGCTTCTGGCGGACACGGCCCTGTGTGCGGGAAAGCCGACCGTCAAGATTTTCCGATAGCTCCGACCACGATCCCAAGTTCTCGTATATCCGTTCTGTCGGCGTGCCCGGCGCGAGCCATCCGTACACGGCGAGCAGCGCGGTCGCGGTCGAGTGGATGGAGCACGTGTCCGGGAACGCCCTCAGGCGGGTTGTTCGTCACCGTATCGGGATACCGAGCTCCGTCCGGGTGGTTACGCCCGAGAGTGTGAAGGAGAGAGTGTGAAGGAGTTGGTGCACGATACTGACCGACCGGGGCTGAAAGCCGCCCTGTGCTCCCGGTGTCGTGTCGATCCAGACACGACCCGACACGAGCGGATGCCGAGGATCGAACCAACGCTGCGCAAAGCCGCCTTCGTAGCGCCCGTGGAGAGCTGTATCGGGCCAGTCTTCGCGCGGCCGGAAATCGATCAGGATTTCGCCGTCCGCCGGCCGTCCCGTGCTCCCCGTCGCCAACTCCTTCGCGAATCGCAATTTCCAGGCATCCGGTAACGAAGCGTTGATCAGTTGAACCGCATGAATCGCTTCCTCGACCATTTCCCGACTGGCCCCTTCAACTACCCGAACGATGGAGGCTCCGCGCCGAATCGCCGGACTCGACCGTCGATACCGGCATCATCGGCCAAGTAGCGAGCAAGCTGCCCGATGCCGTCCCAACGAGTACTGTGGGACAGCGTCACGGCTCACCCTGAGGCCCCTGTGCACCTCGGGAACCCGCAGGACCACGCTCACCCTGGGGTCTACCCCCGGCGGTCCGGCCGGACCTTCCGGCCCCGCTACGCCACTCGCGTTCAACGACTGCAACGCGACCGCCATAGCTGCGATAGCCGGTGGTATGCTCGTGACCGAGACCGCTATTCTTCCAAGTGCCAACAAAGTGCTATTGGCGATGTTCTCTGATTCGCGACTTCTCAGCCGCCTCTGCAACGTCGCCCTCGCTCGTCTCGTTCGCTGATGTCATGGCTCATCCCTCTTACGGTTCAACTGTACTTCGATCCGTATTCATGGTAGTGGCGCTGGACGCAAGTGTATTCTCAGGGTGCGGCAAGCCCAAGGCGATTATCGAGGTGGAAGACCGGCATCGTTCTGGCCAGGCGAACGGAGCAGACAGGTTCCTACGGGGAAGTCGGTCGGTGAACCGACTCCTCCGACCTCTCGATCGAGAGGGTGTGGCACCGTGCCAAGGGACTCCTCCTGGCGGGTTCCCCAAGGACCGTATTGGGGAACAGCTTACCGTCCAAAGGGTTGCGGCCAGGGTGTGCAGGAGGGGTCATGTACGATGCACTTCCCCGGCGCTGGGTCGCTGGGTTTGGCGTGCCACCATCGGGCGAGACTCTTTGGAGGACGTTCGTACCGACGTACGAAAGGTCAGCGGCGCCAGCACACTCTCCCTAGACCTAAAGCGGTGAGTTTTGCAAGAGCGGACGAGAATCGTCAGAGCCGAAAACCGGCGCCTACCCGGAAGCTAGTCAATCAGAAGCGCGGCGCTCAGTCTCCCGCCGAAGGCCGCCGTGAGATCATCCCGTTTCAATACACCGCCCATGCCTAGGTGGTCCGGACCCAGGAAGCCACCCTCGACCACACCGTCATCGCCGTCAATCTGCACGAAAGCGTTCCCGGACACGGTGATGCCGTAGTCGAGGCCGCCTTCTCTCCACGGCTCTCCGGAACCCAATTCGCTCGGAGGTCCGAACCAGGACTCTAGCCTGCTGAATCTAAGCGCTGAACGCCTTCCGTCCACATGCGGGGCATACACAATGAGGCTCACATCGCCCGCCACTGATTGATTGTCAGGCGAAAATCCAACGAGTCGGCCATACCAAATGAAGGCATCAGAACCACCGGAGAAGTCCAGAGGCGCGGAAGACTGCTCAGGACCAGTCACCCACGGTTCCACCGACCCGTTCCAAGCCGCAACGCCGAAAGTGACGGAATACTGATTGTATCCCGCTTCGACCTCCGTAGGAAACCTGCCCACAAAGTGCTTCGAATGCTCTGACCACGGCCCCAAGTCCTCGGTTTCTCCCCTAGTCCCAAAGTACACCCTTATACCGCTATGCTCATGAAGCAAACTCATCGACTCCAGCTCTCCGGGTTCCCACAGAGGAAAAGGCCCCGGCTCTCTGGAACCTGTCCCGCAACCCGCGAGCCAAAGCACCGCTAGCAAACAAACGGATATTCTCAGGTAAAGCACCCTGTTGCCCAGTGTACTGCACCGGGCAACACACCTACGTACACCGTCGATTATTCGCATTGGCGAAGCCTCCAACCGGTCGCTGCCACCGTTCTCTTCGTTACCGTCTCCCCAGAGGTCGTTGCTGCGCACGTCGCCCGGTCGTCTCGCCCAGGACTCCAGATCGTCGAACTCGAGAGGTCCGTCCAGGGACAATGACATCTTCAGGATCTGCAAATCCAGGGGGACCACATATCCCCTTCTTCTCACCGACACGCGCGGGCGCGGCGAGTTTGTGTCATCATGAAACCGACGGTGTTTCCTTAAAGCGGCAACATTTCCGAATCGGAATATATGCCTTACGAGTGGAAATTGATCAAGTCGAGTTCTGTTTCTTGTAACCTGCGGAGGTGGTGGACAGAGGAGTACCAACTCCACGCTCCCCTTCTTGTGCCGATCCGATCCCGCCCTGATGTCCCAACCCCACCCGAGGGCGCCTACCCAGGATCTCGGCCTTGACGCCAAGCTGAACTACTCATGGGTGGGGGAGAAGGACGGGGGGCTTCACAGTCACTCGCCTTGGATGCCCGCTTTGAGGCCAAGGGAACGTGCAAAGAGCGCCAACCCTGTCGTGAGCAGCACAATCAACAACATGGTGATGCTGGCCGCTTCCCGATATCCGCCGGAGATTTGGTCCAGCACCAGGAGCGCAAGGGTCCGGGTTTCGGAGGTGGCCAGCAGGATCACGCTCGATGCGGTCCGGGCGGCGAACAAGAAGTTGAGAACTCCGATGAGCACCATGGTCTGCGCCATTAGCGGAAGCACGATGCGGAAGTATGTGTTCCAGAACCCGGCACCAGAGGTCAGGGACGCCTCTTCCATCTCCTTGCCGAGTTGTACGAAGTTCGCCTTCAGAATCTGGGTGGAAAGGGTGATCCCCCCGATGACGGAGGCGATGATGAGAAGAAACAGGCTTCCATAGAACGGACGAAGGAACGGTGTGCCCAGGAACATCCAAAGCAACCCGAGGCCCGCGAGTACGCCCGGCACGGCGGAAGGAAGCCAGCAAATCGTATCCAGAACGCTTCGTCCCGGAAGGCGCGTGCGGACTACGATGTATGCGATTAGAGAGAAGAAGATCGACCCCACGCCGGCTGAACACATGGCGATGATCAGGGTGTTCTTCAACGCCAACAAGAGCCGCGGATCGCTCAGGGCCATGCGCCAGTACTCCAGGGTCCAGGTGTGAGGCAAATCAAAGAAGCCGAAGCGAACCATCAGGCTCCCGCCCAGGGCGCTCAGAATCGGGACGCCCACCGCCAGCAGGCAGATGAACCCCATGCTCGCGGCCGCCAGGAGCCTTGACGGGCCCAGTTCGATCAACTTGTGTCGGAAGCGGCCGGTGACGGTGGTGTACAGGCGTGAGGCGATGAGCCTTCGCTGCAACGGGATGAATACGGCCAGGAAGACCAGAATGATGCTTCCCAGGGCCGCGGCCTGATTGGTCAGCGGCGGCTCCTGCCTGGCCAGATCCACGATCATGGTGGAGTAGACGAAGAAGCCCCACGGCGTGCCGAGCAGTAGTTCCGTTTCAAATGACTCGAACAGCCGCACCAAACCGAGGAGCAGGACCACAACCAGGATCGGCGGCATCACCGGCAGCGTCACTCTGAACATGGTCTTCACCGTGCCGGCGCCGCACAACATGCTTGCTTCCTCCATTGCAGCGTCCATCCTGCGGAACGCCGGCGTAAGGAGCATGACCTTGGTGTCCAGTCCGCCGATGGTATGGACCCAGACGATTCCCCAGAAGGAATAGATATCGAAGGGCTTCACGCCAAGGCAGTAGTCCGACCAGGTGTTCACCAACCCGAAGTCGGGATCCAGCAGCAGCATCCATCCGTGGGTCGCGGCCACGCCTGGCAACATGAAGGAAATCCAGAAGAGGAACTCGAAGCCGCGGGCCATGGGAATGTCGGTGCGCGCCAGGATCCAGGCGAGGAAGACTCCGATCGGAAAGGCGATGGCTTGGCGCACGAGCGTCAGGTGGAACGTGTTCCGGAGCGCCTCTCTGACGCCGGGCTCCGTGAACGCCTCCTTCCTGTGGTCCTCTCAAAACTCAAACCGACCGGCAACGTACCCACCACCGCGTACGTTGGGAGAGGGATCCCCTCCGCCGCCGGTACCTGCAAAGCGCGAATTCTCCGATTACGAAACCATGACTGACTTGGTCCGCCAACTTCCGCAAACATTGGTATGGACGGCGTGGCTGTGGTTTCCGTATGAACGTTCGAAGGAGGCCCGACTAAATTGTCCTGAACAGCCCGAACCTGAATATCGTATTGCGTCCCCCACACCAACCCGGAAAGCCGCTCGTAGTTGTAGGTTCCGAACTGGTCAGCCCACACACCCCATTCGACTTCTCCTGTTTCGCGGTACCGATACTGGTATCGGTCTGCATCGATGACGGGATCCCACCAAAGGCCTATGGATGCTTCAGTCACGCCGACCAACGTCCGCAGATTCCGTGGCGCCGTGAGCCGCGCCCTCGTTGACGTTGCCAGCGCCGCCGTGTAGGTGCTCTGTCCAACGCTGTTCTCCGCCCGCACGTCAATCCAATAGTTCGTGCCCGCTACCAATCCCGTAATAGTCACCTTCGGCCCCGTTGAGGTTACCGCCGGATCGGTGTCCGTCATGTCGTCATCAGTGGAATACCGCCAGCGAAAACGCGTCGCCGGACCCCCTTTCCGTGGTCCACTGCGACCGAAATCGCATTCCCTGCCCGTTTGACCATTCTCAATTTTATTGGCCGGCCCGGAGTTGCAGTCGCTGGAGTTAGGGTCCACGCGTACCTATAGTCGTCGGACCCCTGGCTGTTGGTGGCCGTGATGATGATGATTCCGGACCCCGGCATCTTGGGCCGCCCGGAGATTTGCCGCGTCGTTGCCTCAAACGCAATGCCCACTGGAAGCCCGGTCGCACTATACGTCGGCTCCGGACCTCCGGTGGCCTTCGGGGCTTCGAGGGTGGCGATGCTTACACCCTCCGCCCACGACTGAGCTGTTCCGCCGACGGCGGGGAACATTGGCGCCGCCAGGGTGATCACTTTCACCTCTTTTGTTGCGATGCCATCACCTTGCGCGTTCTGGGCGACGACCCAATACCACAAGGTTTCGCCATCTCCCAAGCCCGTGTGTGCATAGGTGGTGCCGGTGGTGGTGCCGGTGACGACCCCCCAGTTATCCGCGTTGCCCCGGAAGACTCTGTAACCGGTGATGGCACTACCACCGGTGATCAACGGAGCGCTCCAACTCAAATCGTTTCGTCTTACCCCAGCTGTTACACTGAATGACTGAACTACATCCGGACCCACGTTGGGCGCATTGTCTGCCGGCCCGTAGAGGTGCCAAGTTCCTATTGTGTCGCCATTTGCGGGTTGTTTGTCCGTATCAGTACTGACGACACCGAACATGATTTGTTGCGCATCCGGGGGGTGCAAAAGTCCCAGGAAATGTCCGATCTCGTGTTCGGGTAGCGTAAGGCGCAAATCATCGAAGCGGCTTTCCCTGAAACCAATGAATACACCGTCTGTCAAGGGCTTCAAGGAACCGTTTGCCCGCCCCACGGTGTCCTCTAGCAGAAAATTCGTCTGGTACCCGAATCGTAAATTGACATCTTCCGCGTCAGCCCGTTTCAGGAACCGAAAATTGCCTATATCCGTCCATTTCAGAAGGGCCGATTCACAAAACAGCAAGTGGACATCGCTCAATGCTTTGTCGATGTCTTCTTGTCTGTCGTCGTCGGCAAGCGCTTCCGTTGCGTTGGACCACGTAAAGACTCTACCCGGACGGTTGTCCCAAGGCGGTCCATAGCTGCGTTCGTTTACGCAGTAGGCATAGCTTCGCGATCTTTTCGGGATAACTGTCGATGGTCCCTTTCCCGTTTGCGGTTGCCTCGGACTTCGCGCCAGTATGGTGATTTCCGCCTCAGCGGAGTCGGCATTTCCGGCGTCGTCGGTGACGGTCAGGCGCACTCGCACCGTTGAGCCGGTGAACGAATGCGCCGCCAGAAAATACGCCGTGGCCTCGTTCGGTCTCACGAGTGTAGCCGATCCGGTTACCACGGCCCAGGCAAAACTCCGGATCGCGTGGTCACCGGGGGACGAACAGGTACCGTCCAGTACCACTACATCTGCCGCTTTTACCCGCTGATCAGCGCCTGCAACGGCCGTCAACCGCGCCGACGCAACCGTCCAATCAATGGTGAATTCGGAGGAACCTTCGCTATTTCTAGCGGCAATGGTACTGGTCCCGGTCCCGTTTGTCGTGGGCGTGCCGGTAATCTGTCTCGTTAGCGAGTCAAAACTCAAGCCGGCGGGCAAACCGGTTGCGGTGTAGGTCGGGTCCGGAACTCCCCCGGCGCGCGGCACCGCATAGGGAACGATTTTGATTGAACGCCACCAACTGCGCGTGATCCTCGGCGATGGAAAGCTAGGTTCTCTCAACGCCGTAGGCGTCCGCAACCTCCACTCGTAAGTATACGAAGCTGAGCCCTGGCTGCTCGTGGCAGTGACGGTGATGACGCCGTTCTCCGAGTCGAGGAACTCGGGACGGCCGCTGATTCGGCGGTTCGCTGGATCAAAGGATAGGCCCAACGGAACTTGGCTTGCAGCGTACGTTGGAACTGGGTAACCGGTAACTGCCGGTACGACTAGTGTAGTGTCTCACAAATAGCTTTACAACAATACGGACATCGTATAAGATCGGGGTCATGTGGAAAACTGCCTCACGATTGCCGATTACCGCAGCTCAGGAGGAGACGTTGCGAAGCTGGCTG
>Ga0209544_1002074_pt1 | contig 19210 bp, 17 predicted proteins | sample MesohylPK_FD_187297 | JGI IMG/M metagenome (GOLD analysis project Ga0209544, IMG submission 187297) | Host-associated microbial community of the marine sponge Aplysina aerophoba from Gulf of Piran - sponge mesohyl, lysed by proteinase K... | ecosystem: Host-associated > Porifera > Sponge >...
CGCCAACGGGCTCGACCCCCAGGGAATCCGCGAGATCCGCGAGATCATCCGCATTCTGGCCGACCGCGGCAAGACGATCTTTCTGTCGAGCCATCTGCTCGCGGAAGTCGAGCGCACCTGCTCCCATGTCGCGATCGTCCGCCAAGGGAGGATCGTTGCGTGGGGGGCCGTGGCGGAGGTGGTGGGCGAAGGAAGCGCGGTGTTGCTACGCGCGGAGGACACCGAAGCCCTCGCGGGCGCAATGCAGACGTATCCGGAAGCGACTTCGGTGCGTCGGACCGACGAAGGCATCGTCGCTACGCTGAAAGGTGGCGACTTGGCCAGCGTGACACGCTACCTGGCGGGACAGGGGATCTACCTGTCCCATCTGGCACCGTACCGGCCGAGCTTGGAGGAGGTTTTCATCGACGTTACCCAAGGTGCCGTGGATTCGATGACGGAGACCGCATCTTGAAGATCCTGGGCGTGCTTCTGCGGATCGAGTGGCTCAAGACGGTCAAGCGGCGAGCCTTCTGGGTGGCCGGGGGCGCATTTGCCGTCTTCACCGCGATTCCCGCAGTCGAAGGCGTCCGCAGCGCCCGCCGGAATCCGAACCTGTCATATGCCCTCCCGGAGAGCTGGCCTGACATCTTGGGCGCCGCGACCGGGCTGGGACCGTTTTTCGCTGGCGTGCTGATGATCCTGCTCGTAGCACCCGAGTTCACTTGGCGCACGGCGCGCCAGAACGTGATCGACGGCCTCAGCAAGGAGAGGTTCTACGCGGGGAAGGTCATGTTGCTCGCCGGACTCGTCCTGCTCTTCATCGCAACGGCGGTGCTCATCGGCGTTGGTGGAACGCTGCTCAGCCCGAGCGAAGGCGGCCTCGGCATCCTGCGGCCGACGGATCTCAGCTATATGGGCGGTCTCGCCTTGAGCCTGCTGCTCGTCGGGAGTGCTGGGCTGATGCTCTCGGTGCTCATCCGTTCCTCGGGACCCGCGCTGGGCATCCTCTTCCTCTACCTCATCGTCGAGGAAGCGATCATTGGGCTGATCTCGCAAGCGGGCGGGGCTCTGCGGCGCTCGGCCGAGTACTTTCCGTTCAACATTCTCGATCAACTCGGCGACGACCTCGCCCACTACCCGGAGGTATTGGCCGATGTCAACGCGAAACGCACGGAACGTGGACTCGAATCTTGGGAGTTCCTCGATGTCGAGGTGCTCGCGGTCGCGGCGCTGGCCTACAGCGCCATCTTCCTCGGGGCCGCGTTTCTGAGCATGCGCCAGCGCGACCTGTAGTAGGCATTTCGGACAGTGACAGATCGACTGGTTGGCTACCTACGCCGCCGGCAACGAGAACTCTGTGCGTGCCCGGTTGGCTGCAATATTGCGGAACTCGCGCCAGCCGTACCAGTACTCGCCCTAGTCGGACGTGTCGCGTTGCGATCCACGCCCCCCTCGCGGGAGTACCCCAGGCGTGGGGTGGGATGGCGTGCACATCCCAACCATCGCCGTGCCGTACCAGGCACCCCGAAGGGTGGTCGCTCCCGCCACGACCGCACCCTTCGGCACGGCATTGCCGTTCGTGCGGACGTGGTGCAACCTCAACGCGGGCGGTGCGATGTGGAGATCCTGCAAGCGCACGTGAACACGGCGATTCCGTGCACATGCACCCCGGTGTCGATGTGCACGCGCGGTACGCCACCGGCCCGGCCGAATCGACGGTCAAGATCCGTCCCTCGAAATCGGCTCGAACGCCATACCGAATCGCCTTGGATCAATCCCTCCGGGTAGGCCCGATCGGAGCATAACCCTTATCTCAACGAGGCGGTGAAGGCAGCCGTTGAGACTGCCCAGTTCCTCGACCGTCGAGGTATCTTAGCGGGGGTCTGCGTGGACGAACACGGCGCGAACGGAGTCCAGCGCCACGGGAATCCCGGGGGGAAAGTACCGCCGGGCGCCGCCAGCCGCCCGCCAGCAGACGCGGCCGGGCAGCAGGGCGCGGTGGAGGCCGAGCGCCTCGAACGCAGCGACCTTCTCGGACTCGGTCGGGAGCCGGGGCGGACCCGGATGCTCGATCAAGTAGGCGGACCGTCGACCGGTTCCGACGATAGTTATCCTCATTCCCAGATATATGCGGCAGCTTGACAGTCCCGGGACGACCGCCTTCCTTCCCATTCCTAACCGCCACCACGGCCCCTGCGGGGCGCTGCAGCACTCAAGCCGATGGAGTGAAGGAGGACCGATGACCACGAGGTACGCAGTTTCGACGGACCTGGTGCGGCGCTACGGCTATCCTGCCGCGCGGGTCATGCTGGCCGCGATCTTCCTGCTCACCGGCTGGGACAAGCTCGCGGACAGGCATGACGCGGCGATGGACATCGCGGAGGTCGGCCTGCCTGCCCCGGTGGTTCTCGCGGTTCTGGCCGGAGTCGTGGAACTGGTATGCGGGGTGCTGCTCGCCGTGGGGTGGCGGGCGGCTTGGGCGGCGGGCGGCCTGTTTCTGTTCCTGCTCCCGGTGACGGTGCTGCTCGAGAACCCCTTGGCGGCGTCCGCCGATTTCGGCACACTGATCGACTTCCTCAAGAATCTCGCGATCATGGGCGGTTTGCTGATGGTCGTGCTGTGGGAGCGCCGACGCGACGCCCGCTGACCCCATTGGAGGCTCGCTGCCACTTGGCGTGGCCTGTGGTTCGGGTGCACATCACACTCCCGTCAGAAGAACCGCCGGCCCCGGTTCGCGCCCATCCTCGGGTTCACGATGTTATTGGTGACCGAGCCGAACGTGAAACTGAAGCCCACCTCGAACTCGAACTCGAACTCAGTTCCGAGCTGCCGGCGCTGGAGAAGCACATCCTCGTCGGCGATATCCTCGCGCGGCACGTAGAGCTGGTCCTTGACGCGCGCGACGCCCCCCGAAACGCTTAGGTTCAGCCCGCGCGCGATCCGGTATTCAACGCGCCCGAAGAGGTCGATGCGGTGCTGCGAGGGGTCGTGAAGGAACACGGACGCCTCGAGCGCGCTGTTGATCTCTCCCCAGGGCTGCTGGAACCGCGCCGCGACCTCGATGCGCTGTTCGGCGTGGGTCTCTCCGGTCTTGTCGAAGAGCGTGACCTCCTCGTAGTCGAACGAGGCGAGGCCGAGCGAATACAGCACCGTGATCTGCCGCCGCGTCGATTCGGCGTACGGAAAGAGGCTGTACTGGACGGCGGGCGCGGCCCGGATCGCGAGATCCTGGTTCACGTGGGTGGATGTGAGCGCGGACGCGCGCGCCCCGGCGGACCAGTGCGAACCGAGGCTCCAGACGATCAGTCCTTCGTGATTGATGCTGCGCGACGGGCTGGTCAGCATCGTGCCGTCGCTGAACTCGAATTGGTCCCTCTCCCAGCGGCCGTCGGAGCTGAGGTCGATCTTGAGGCTCTCGGTAGTTCGGCTCGCCGAGAGCGACCCGTCGAAGGACCGGGAGCTTCGGCGGCTCTCCCCCTCCCATTCCGCTCCGACGCTGGTGCGGAACACCCACAAGTTCCATGGATCGTCGGCCGCCGCGGCTTGCTGAGTCGCGTCCGCCGCCGGCGCCGCGTAGCGGACATCGAGAAGCGGTCCCGCGGCGGTGGCGGTGACGTGGGGGACGAGCCCGAGCCTGAACGCGCGGGCCAGGCCCTCGCGCACCTCGTCCTCGGTGTCGCTCTGGCTGGAGACGAACCGCAGCGTGTCCGTCGGGCCGGCACGATCGGCCAGACGCAGGAAGAACAGGTTCCACGCCTCGCCGCCGCCTCCGGTGTCTTGCGAAGTCACCAGGACGTGGAGTTCGGCGTCCGCCCGGTCGCGCACGTAGTCGACGAACGGGACCTCGCGGCGGAAGTGGTCGAAGTCGCATCGCTCGCAGTCTAAGAACACCCGCAGCAGGTTGTCCCGGCCCACGCCGCCGCCCCGCTCCTGTGCCGCTGCCCCGGCCGTTCCGGCCATGATGGCCGTGTAGGCGATGGCCGCGCGGAGAAGAATCCGCGTCCGCCCGGCAGACAGCCGCCCGGCGCTGATCCGCCTTACCCTGGACTCCATGTTCGGCTCCTCGCTGTACGTTGACTCGTTCGAGTCCCGCAATCTGGCGGAGCCGCGGCGCTGAATGGTGGAGCCCGGGTCAAAATATTGTCAGGAAGTTGTCTGGGCCTTCGGCCGATCCTGGCGGAGCCGGTATCCGCGGCGGTGCGCGGTGAGAATGTGGCGAGGCTCGGCCGGGTCTTCCTCGAGCTTGCGCCTCAACTCGGCGATGTGCGTGTCCACCGTGCGGCTCAAGACCGCAGCTCCGTACCCCCAGACCTCCGTCATCAGCCATGCCCGGCTCGCCACGGTTCCCCGCCTGCGCACGAGCGCCACCAGCAGGTCGAATTCCTTCGGCGTGAGGTGGACCTCCACACCGCGCCGCAGGACCGTCCGGTGATCCACGCGGATCTCGATGTCCCCGAACGCCTCGGTAGCCGCGGATTCCCCGCCGCGTCCCGCGCGCCGGAGGATCGCGCTCACCCGGCCCAACAGTTCGAGCACGCTGAACGGCTTCGTCACGTAGTCGTCCGCACCAAGCCGGAAGCCCATCACCTTGTCGGCTTCCTCACCCTTCGCCGTCAGGATCAGGACCGGCACGTCAACCCCTCGGTCGCGCAGGGAGCGCAGCACCCGGTAGCCGTCCATCTGCGGGAGCATGAGGTCGAGCACCACCAAGTCCGGCTCACCGGCCAGCACGGCTTCGAGGCCCGCGCGTCCGTCCGCAGCCACCTCGACGGCATGTCCGTCGATCTCGAGGTTGTTGCGCAGCCCGTACGCGATGCGCGCGTTGTCCTCGACGATGAGGATGCGGGCCACGGGCTTCAGGCCTCCTCGGTCTGCGATGCAAGGGGAAGCTCGATCACGAATCGGGCACCGGTTGCCGGCGCGCGCCGGGCCTCTTCGACTCGTACGCGACCCCCCAGTGCCTCGATGACCTTCCGAACCACGGAGAGCCCGATCCCGGACCCACCCGCCGCAGATGCCCTATCCCGGTCGAGCCGCACATACGGGTCCCAGATGCGCTCGCGCTCCGCAGGCGGCACGCCCGGCCCTGCATCCTCAACCCAAACGGCGGCGGCCCCCGGCGCACGATTCACGCCGACTTCGATGCGCTGCCCGGACGCGCCGTACTTGACCGCATTGTCGAGCAGGTTGAGCACCGCCTGCCGCGTGGATTCGATATCGGTTAGGCACACGACGCCCGGATCGACGCGCCGTTCGACCGCGACGCCCTGAGCCACCGCCAGCGGCTCGAAGCCCTCGACGACTCCGTCGACCAAGACGCCCAGGTCGGTCTCGACCGGGTTCAGCACCAGCGCGTCGCGGAGCCCCTGCGAGAACATGAGCACGTTGTCGACTTGGTGTGCGAGCCGCTTCGCCTCGTCCACGATGATTTCGGCGGCGCGCAGCCGCTCCTCATCGTTCCGCACGCGGCCCAGCACCAGCGTTTCGCCGAACATGCGGATCTGGGTCAGCGGAGTGCGCAACTGGTGGGACACGCCGGACACGAAGTCCTCGCGTAGCGCCACGAGCGCCGCTTCCCGCCGCAGCTGCCACACCGCCGCACCCAGGAGTCCGGAAGTCAGCAACAGAAGCGCCACGATGAACGGCATGCGCGAGCGGGGCACGCCTCCCGCGACCAGGCGGTCGATCGCTTCCGGACGGACCCGGAGTTCCAGTGTCATGCCCCCAAGGCTCTCGGCCAGCCCGAGTTCGACGGAGATGTCGGACGCCGCGTCCGGCGAGGACTCGTACACGAGGTGCCCGTGGGGGCTGCGGACGCGGGCGACGAAGAGCTGGCCGTTGGCGAGTCCGTGGGTCAAGGCCGCCGGGAGCAGAGCCTCCTCCTCGAAAGCGCGCGCGAGCGCCGGAACGAATGCGTCCGTGTTGAGCACCATGCCGAAGACCGTCGCCGATGCCCGCCCCTCATGGGACAGTTCCTGAACCAGCGCATGCGGGCCGGTGGACGAGAAAAGCGTGCGTATGTCGTGATCGTCCGGGTGGCGGTGGAAGTAGGCCGCCGCCTCTTCCGTGGCCCATCGGGCGACTAAGGGATCCGCGTCGCCCGCGACCGATATCTCGCCTGCCGGAAACTCGATGCGGAAGAAGAGTTCGGCCTCGTCAACGGCCGGCCAGCGCCTTGCCCGGGCCGCCATCCGCACGCGTTCGAGCGTCAGTGGACCTCCCGCGCCGCGACCCAGGCTCGACTCGATGGCCTCGATGCCCTCGTCGAGCAGCTCGAACTCGACCTCCCCACGCGCCTCGAATCCGAAGTTCGTGGCCGCGAAATACGCGTGATCGCGTACGCTCTCGGCCGCGAGCGCCGCGCGAGCCCGGCCGGCGCTCCACGCCTCGTAGCCGAGCGCGGCCGTCAGTGCGGCCGTCAGCGCCAGAAGCGCTAGCATGAAGGTCCATCCCGGACGGTGTCTGGCCATGCCCCCAAACTACATCCCCGTAAAGCGGGGCTCCAACTCAGGGGTGATGCGAGCCGAGCACGCCGGGCATCACGACCGAGCCGCCTCGACTTAATGCCCGTGGGCGGGCAAGCCGTTGGCGGTGCGGATCAAGGTGACGAGGCGGAGCACATGAGGCGCGAATCACGGTAGAGTCGAGGGCTGGCGCGCCGACCGTAGGGTCCGGTGGCTATTCCGTCGCTTTCGCTCCGGGCCGCAGACCGGCTCCCGTAGTCACGTTTCCAGCCCCCGCTCATCGAACCGGACGTGCGAATCTCCCGCATCCGGCTCTCAGTCGGGATCATGCCTTCGCCCACGGAAGGTGTCGTGTCGTCAGCGCAAGGCGCGTGAGGCCGCATTCCTCCCACAGCCATCGCGGTGGGAAAATCGCACGCATCTTCCTGACTTCACCTTGTGCTTCCGGCAGAACCACTGTCGCAGCCGCAGGGCCGCGTACGCATCCACAGCGGCGTAGGCCGGACTGATCTGGCCGAGTGTGAAGTAGTTTGCCTAACCGGACAGCATCCGGTTGAGACGCCCTGCCTCTCGCGGGGTTTCGGTTGCCGCATGCACGGCACCGACGGGGCTTCCCGTGTTTCCACGCATTCCATTTCCACATGTGCCGACGCCACTACCCCGGCGGAAACCGACCGGTGTCCCGTGGCTCTCTTCCCGGCCGGTCGGCGGCCTTCCCCTTCGGCCCGCGTGGTCGCTGGGCCTCCTACCGACTTAGCTCGTCTCTTGGCCGTCTCCACCTGTTTCCGGCTTCGTGCCCGTTTAGGGTATCGCGTATTGTGCGAGGCCCTTCTGCCACAGTGCTTCAGCCCATGTCGTTACGTCCATGCACCGCTCTGGCTGCTACCGGCTGGAGCGACAGTTGCCGGGCGGGACTTGCACCCGCTAGGAAGGCGCGCCTTTCCACGGCGCACGCAAAGAATCACGTAACGTCAATCGGGACTGCACGATCTGCCATTCCTGTCGTTGTACGGGATTCCGCTGTACCGTGTCGCGAAAGCGGGAAAACCGGGTGTGAATGGCGGGATTCCCGCGCCCGCGTCCTCCTCGCCGCCGGAGGTCGCGGAGGCGAGCCTCGCCCACTGGGAGATGGTTCTCAGCGCCAAGACCGTCGAGGGCTACATCGCGCGGCCCTGGGGCTGCACACGCGGCGTGACATCGTGCGATTCGCGCTCGAAAGCCGGACCCCTGCGGGACGAGGCCGAGCAGTAGAGGAAGCGCCGTCTTTTCTCGCAGCCCGGGAAAACACCCCCACGGCTTGGGGGTGTTTTCCCTCACGAATTGGGGGGTCTTCCCGCTATTGAGCCTGACATGGGTTGCCGATACTGGATATGCCGGATCGGATGTGCCGGTCCCGGCCAACTGAAACGGGCCGCTTGACCACTCAAATCGGCCCAGAAAGAGAGAGGCACACCATGTCAACGCGCTCGATGCCCGCAATTGCACTCATGGTCGCACTGGTGGCGGCCTGCGAAGAGGACCCGGTCGCACCAAGCTACCAGCCCCCGGACGAGCCCGCCCAGGAGCTCACGCAGGACGAGGCGGTGGCACTGTTCCGCGGAATCACCCGGCTGTCGCTCAACGACGACGCCAACCCCATCCACCCCGGCAGCGTCATGGTCCAGTGTCCGCACGGGGGACAGGTCGAAGTGATCGAGACCATCGATGAGTTTCAGGCGGATGGGGGCCTGCAGGGGACGGACATTAGCCTCACGATCGTGCCGGTCGCGTGCCGGATGAACAATCACGGCTACGCATTCCTGATTGACGGCGAACCGAGCCTCGACTCCCAGCTGCACTTCGAGACTGTCACGCCTGGGTTGTTCAGGGAGGTCGTCAGGATCCAAGGCTCGATCGCCGGAGCCCTTGCCTGGAAACTGAACCTGCGCTCGGGCAACTGTCGGATCGACGGCCTGGTAGAGGCGACGGCGAGCGTGGTTTCGGATCCCGACAACCCGGCCACGGGCTTTTTCCACGGGTCGGTGTGCGGCCATGAGGTGAAGATCGACATGTCGGAGTCGCTGATGCCGCTGAACTTCCCGATCTGAAGGAACGGCCTGGAAAGGAAGTCTTGGGGGGCTGGGGGGCCTTTGACCCCGGCCCCCGCGGCTTGCTTCTGGCCGTTGACGCGAGCGGCCGGCCATGACGCTGGCTTTGGGGGCGCACAGGGATTTTTTTCCTCTCAGAATTGCAGGGATTCTCCTTTGGAGAGCCGACACGTGTCGAAGTAGGGGGGGCGTGGGAGATCGATTCCAAGCACTGGAGGATCATCGTGAAGGAGACATCGCGGGGAGGCAACCATGTTTGACCTGGAGACGGCGCTTCGGGACTGGCGAGCGCACATGGAGCGCGGAACGGCCATGTCACCGCGCGAGGCGGACGAACTGGAGGACCACTTGCGGGCACTTATCGACTTGGAGTTGGAGTTGGACGGAGCCCTGACACCCGCACGCGCGTTCTCACTGGCGCGCAACGACATCTGCGAACCGACAACGCTGTCAAGGGAGTTCGCCAAGGCTGCCAGGCCGAGGTGGCGGCGTCTGCTGGTTGCGGGCTGCGGGATGTTCGCGGCATCGTGGTTCATGCCGGCTCTCAGCGACGCGACCGGGCGCTTGTGGGGCTGGCAGGCTTTCCTCGCCGCTTTCGAATGGGGGAACCCGGTTGAAACGCTCAGCGTACTCACCAACATCCTGCTGGTCCTCACGATGTACCGGATCGGTCGGGTCCGTCCATCGAAGACCCGGTGGCTGACCTGGTCCGTGACTGGAGCGGCTGCGCTGAATCTTCTCTACTGGATCCGCGTGGACGATTTGGCAGTTGGCTTTTGGGCCTGGGCGGGGTCCTTCGTCTGCGCCGCGTCGGCTCTGTGGATGCGCGACCGCGAGTGGGCGTCGGCGGAGGTGCGACAAGCTCCGTTCACCGGCGGCGGTGGGCGGCGACAGAGGATTAGAGACGAACGCGGCGGGTCCGGCACGCTGATCCTGCTGGCCGCTGCCCTGGTGGCCTCGCCGGCCTCAGCCCAATCCTGGGGTTGGTACGCCGGCCCCACACTCGGATGGCGTGATGTCTTCGAGGATCCACGGGTCGGTCTCAACGGCGGCATGTCGCTTCAGGAGTTCGACGGACACCCCCACCTCCGCATCGACCTGCGCTTCGTCCAGAGGGGAGGCGATTGCTGTGGCCTCGCCCTATCCCTGCAGATGCCGGTGCTCTACACCACCCATTTCAGCGAAACCGGATACGTATTCGTGGGTCCGGCAGCCGGATACTCCTATTACGACGAGCACATCGTGGATCTGAGTGCAGTGATGGGGATCGGTTCCATGCTGGCCCGTGCCGGGAGCAAGGCGATCGCGTGGGAAGCGTCATACAGCATCAGTCTGCCGGCGTACTGGGCCAGCTACTACGGCATCGAGACTGGAAACCCCCTGCAGGGATTGAGTCTCAACCTGATGTTCAGATAACGTGTGTGCGGGTAAGGAATCATGAACTTTCTGCCTATTGTGGTGGCCGCCGTACTCGGCGCTTGGGCGCAACCACCGATCACGGAAGCTGGGATCAGCGTGGGGCCGCATTGGGCCGAGGCGCATTACTCGTCGTCAACGCGGGGCCAGCCGGGTCGATCAACGTTATCGGCATGCATTGGTGCGTCCGATGGTCGGCGCCACCGCGTACAGCCACTTGGCAGGCCGGTTCGGCGTCGAGTTCGGTGTTGCGTACAGGCAGAACGGGCGCGAGTGGACCTGCGGGGTATTCTGCGCCTTGGACGGCGACGACTGGGACCGGGGCCGCTCCATCCTACGGCTACCTCGACGCCTCGATACTCGCCCGCGCAGTTCTCGTTGGAGACAACAGGTCCAACCTGCATGTGGTGTACTCGGACCCAATGGGGAGCGCCCGTAGCGTGCCGGCCAGAAAACATCACGCAGGGTACCGAGCGGAACTGCGACGCCAGCCGGCGCGACTTCGACCTACGACTTGTCACCGGCGCTGGAATCACGATCCAAGCGACTCGGCGCCTCAACCTGATGGCCAGCTACCGCTACAGCCTCGATCCGCGCGAGATTCCCATGGAGGAGGACGGGGACGCTGATCGCAGGCATCGTCTACCGCCTCGACTTCAGACGCTGATCGGACAAGACGCCGCAGTCCTGGAGTCTTCTGGATTGCCCCGGCCCGGGGCTGCAGTTAGACGGTGGACAGGATCTCCCGGCAGCTTCTCGGAGAATGAGATCGGATGGCCGTGCTGCCACCCGTCTCGCTTCTTGCCGGCTTGGAGACATGGGATCCACTGTCGAAGCCCGCAGTGATTGATCGAGCGGAGTGACCTCGGCGGAGGTTGGCTAGCACGCGGGCGAGGGGGGGATTTCTTCCTCATGGTGCGACCGGGTTTTCCCTCCCGAATTACCGGGTTTTCCCTCTATGAGCGCTGAAATGCGATGTCGATATTGGAGGTGTCGAGCCGAATTCATTTCACATGCAACCGAAGAGGAGAGTGGCTCATGAACATGCAACTGATTCGTTTGTCCTTCCCCTCACCGCCATGGTTCTGCCTCGCCGCCGCCGTCCTGTTCGCCACATGCAGCGATCCGACGGGTCCACCGGATCAGGGTCCTACGGATGAGCCCAGGCCGGTACTGCCGGCGGCGCTCCTGTTCTCGGCGGACACGATTAACCTGGTCGCCGACGGCGCCGACTCGCTGTCCTACACGGGAACCGTCGTCCTCCGCAACACCGGCGGGGTGGCGGTCGGGCCGGTCGAGCTGTCCGGACGGGCGGCCACGAGTGGCGACGTGAGCGTGCCGCGCATCGTGCCCCAAGCCTCGCCGTCCGAGATTCCCACGCTCAACGTGGGGGCGCGGGCGACCGTCTCGATCCGCGTCACCGTGCCGCCGATCGCCTTGGCGGGTGCGTACGACGCCATCCTCCATGCGGGCGCGGCAGAGGCCGGCGCCATTGTCGGCCTGCGGTTCGAGGTGCCCGAGCGAGCCGCCGTGGTCGACGGCACGCACGTCGCCATCACGGCGGGGAGCGAAAGCGTCCGCCAGGGCGACGTGGTCCGCTACGCGGCGGAGGTCCGGGACAGCTCGGGCACGGTGGTCGAGGGAGCGGAAGTGGCGTGGTCAGTGACGCCGGCGGGCGGCGGCATGTTCGACGCCGCGGGCCGGTTCGTCCCCTACGGGATCGGCGCAGTCACGGTCGTCGCCCGGACCGCGGTCACGACCGACGGCACCGTGCGCATGGCTACGGCCGGCAGGTCGGTGACGGTTCGCCGACGCGGTGTACGCGGTTCGCTTCGCATGGTGGGCGGGGGCCGCGTCGACGCCCGCCACACATCCGACCTCTGGGTCCACGGCGACCACGCGTATACGGGCACTTGGGGCACCCGCGAGGGTGAGGTGGGCAACCGGCTCTACGCGTGGACCCTCGATGAGTCGGGCATGCCGACGCTGTCCGACTCGATCACGGTGGATGCGCGCACGGTGAACGATGTCAAGATCCGGGCCGATGGGCGCCTGGGCGTGCTCACGCACGAGGATGGAGACGCGACCGGGGGCGGGGGCAACGGCGTCACGTTCTTCGACCTGCACGACCCGGCGCATCCGCGCGTCGTCAGCCGTTTCTCGACCGGCCTCGAACCGGGCGTCCACAACGCCTGGCTGGAGGGCGATTACGCCTATCTGGTGGTGGACGGAGTCGGCAACGGCCTGCGCATCCTGGACGTCTCTGACCCGGTCTCTCCGCGGGTGGCCGCGAGCTTCTACGGCGGCTACAGCTTCCTTCACGACGTTTACGTGCGCGACGGACTCGCCTTCCTGTCGCACTGGGACGCGGGGCTCATCATTCTGGACGTCGGCAACGGCATGGCGGGCGGATCGCCCGCCAGCCCGGTCGAGGTGAGCCGCCTTTCGGACCTGGGCGGCGAGACCCACAACGTCTGGTACTGGCCGGAGGCCGGCTACGCCTTCGTGGGTGAAGAGCAGTTCGCGCATTCGAAGGGACCGTCCGGGGTCATGCACGTGGTGGACCTGAGCGACATCCGGCGCCCGCGCGAGGTGGCCACCTACGAGGTCCCGGGCTCGACCTCGCACAACTACTGGCTGGACGAGGAGTCAGGCACGCTCTATCTGGCCTGGTACGAGCAGGGGGTGCGGATGCTGGACGTCACGGGCGAACTGATGGGCCGGCTCGAGCGGCAGGGACGCGAAGCGGCCTTCGTCATGTACGCGGGAGACAGCGAGGACTGCATCCTGGACCCCGGGGCGACCTGCGCGTGGGCGCCCCAGCTGCACGGCAACGGCAAGCTGTACGCTTCGGACATGAACCACGGATTGATCGTGCTGGAGCCCGGCCGGTGAGGCGTTGCCGCAGCTTGCCGGTTCTGCCCGGAGCCGGCGCAAGCGCGATGCCGCGCCGACTCGCCGCCATCGTCCCGCTACTGCTGACGGCCGCCTGCGGCGGTTCGCCGGATCGTCCGTACGAGGACGCCCCGCGCCTGTACGTCACCTCCGGCTTCACGGACGAGGTCCACGTGCTGGACGCGCGCGACGGGACGATCCTGCGCGCCATTTCGCTGGACCGTCGCCGCACCGAGACCGACGAGCCCCACGGCGTGACCGTTTCCCCGGACGGGCGCCACTGGTACGCGACGCTGGCCCACGGCCACCCCACGCTGTGGAAGTACGAGACCGACGGCGACCGGCTGGTGGGGCGTCTCCAACTCGACATCCCCGGCGCGGCGCGGGTCGAACTCACGCCGGACGGCGGCCGTGCCTTCATTCCGGACTACTGGCGGGGCGGCCTGGGCGAAGAAAGCCGCGTGGCCGTGGTGGAGGTCCACGACCTGACCGTCGCGGCAATGCCGGTCGTCTGCCCCGCTCCCCACCACGCCGCCGTCGATCCGACTGGGACGCTGGTCGCCGTTACCTGCTCGCTGTCCGACGAGATCGCTTTGATGGATGTGGCCTCGGCAAGAATCTTGACCCGTTTTCCCGCCGGGCCTGAGGCCGGAACGGCGCGCTACACACCCATGAATGCTGCATGGAGCGCGGACGGCGACCGCGTCTACGTCACCATGGCCGCAGCTGGCGAGGTGCGGGCGTTCTCCCGGACCGGCGAACCCGCAGGAGCGATCGCGGTCGGGCAAGGGCCGGCTCAGATCGCGGCCTCGGCGGACGGACGGGTACTTGTGGTTGCGAACCGCCGAAGCGAGTCGGTTTCGGTGCTCGACCCGACCGCCCTTGCGGAGGTGCGGCGCGTCGAACTGCGCGGTGCGGCGTTTCCGCACGGAGTTGCCCTCGATCCGGTCGGCGAGGTCGCCTTCGTGACCTGGGAGGGCCGGGCGGGCGAGCCCGGAGGCGTAGCCGCCCTTCGCATTGACACGGGCGAGGTGCTGTGGAGACGCGAGGTCGGCGTTCTCACCCTCGGGGTGGCGTACCTCGCGGGCCGCGCCAAGGATGGAAGGTGACGCCGTGCGCGTCAAACAGTCCCGCCCCTTCCGGCGTTCTGAAGGGGCCAGAGCAACCTCGCCAGCCCCTGCCGGGGGACATGCGAACCGTGGGCAAGAACATCGACCGGTGGTTCTTCCAGCCCGGCGCGCGCATCGCACCCACGCCATCGGGGAGAACCCTTCACCGAGACCGGGAAATCCCCTACACGAATGGGGTGATAGCACTCTATTCGGCGCTCTCGCGATTGCCGAACGTTGTTGTGTCACTTGACCACATCTCCTTTGCGGCCAAACCCCCTCGGAAGAAGGAGGACTCCAATGTCGAGGGCGCATTCTTCCCGAAGTTCGGCAGGTTCTTCCCTCAGTGGCCCGGTGAGCAAATCCGTCGTGAGGGTGCTCCTGGTCGATGACCACAGTGTGGTGCGCGCAGGTCTGAAGGCACTGCTCGAGTCCACCGGGCGGGTGGATGTCGTGGGCGAGGCGTCGTCGGGGGAGGCTGGGGTGGAAAAAGCTCTGGCCCTGGCGCCGGACATCGTCACCATGGACCTGGCGATGCCCGGGATGGATGGTCTCGATGCGACGCGCCGAATCACCGAACTCGGACTAGAAGCGAAGGTCTTGGTGCTCACGGTGCACGACGTGGACGAGCTCCTCCTTCCGGCCCTCGAAGCTGGCGCTGCGGGCGTTCTCGACAAGTCCGTCGCGGACACCGATCTCATGGGAGCCTTGGACGCGCTCGTGCGCGGCCATGCCTATCTGCCCCGGCGCGCCGCCGCTCTGCTCGCCCGGCGGAAGGCCTAGGGCGCGTCGAAGAATCGGATCCGGAGGCGTTGGCCGGACTTCCGCGGGCCGAGGGCGAGCGCTAATGCTCCTCTCCCACACCGAGGCCTGCGCCAGACGACAGTGTTCTGATTCTGCTGGTGCTCCTCCTTCTCTGCGGGGCGGCGATTCTGGTGATTCTGCACGGCACCCGCTGAGACTGCGGATGTGGCGGATGCGCCGCGGCACCGCTATCGTGGCGTCAAGGGCTGAGTACACAGTGATACTGTGATACCTTGGTTTCGTTCTTGCTGACGGAGTGCCGAATTGCCTGACTTCCCGGTCCTGTGTGCCGAGGGGCTGTGTTCGAAGCATCGCAGCACCCGATGCTGAACGTGGTCCGCGCGGGCTACAGGCTTTGCGCAAGGCCGGCACGACCAATCCGATGGACAATCAGTCCGAGCCCGGCAAACTGGCATCGGGGCAGCAACACATGATCCGCAAGATCCGCGACATCTCGGTCCGAAAGCGGACGCGGTGGCTGTCCAGAATGAAGCTGACGGCGGCCGAGAACGAGCGGAAGCACCTTGCCCGCGAGTTGCACGACGAGTTCCTCCAGTTCCTCGTGGCGTTCAAGATCAGGGGGAAGCTTCTGGCGGACGAGGCGGACCCGGAGGAGAGAGAACGCGCGTGGGCTGTGATGGCCGCTGATATCCTTGGCGCGATCCGGGGGGTGAGGCGGATGATTCGGGGGCTGCGGTCCCCGAAACTCGAAGAGCAGGGGCTCGGTGCCGCGCTCGCCACCCTGTTTCGCGATGCCCGGAAGGTGCACGGAGTGACGATCCGCGCCAGCGTCAACCTCGAACGGGCGGCCGACGAAATGGATCCGGTCACCGGGCTGGCCCTGTACCGGATCGTGCAGGAGGCCGTGCACAACGCGGCGACGCATGCGGGGGTGAGCGAGGCTGTCGTGACGCTCGGCTCTGTGGGCGGGATGATCGTTGCGGAGATCCGGGACGAAGGACGCGGGTTCGAGTTGCGCGATCCCGGAGCGTCACTGGACGAAGGCCATCTCGGCGTCGGCCTCGCCGGGATGCGCGAGAGAGCGGAGGCGGTTGGGGGCACGCTCGACGTACAGGCTTCGCCGGGCAAGGGAACCACGGTTCGGGCCGCCGTGCCATTGCCCGAAATCCCGACGAGTCTGGCCAGAAAGCTGTTCGAGCGCCGCGTTCCTCAGGTGCTCCTGCTCTACGCGGGCGCGTCGTGGGCGCTCGTCGGATTCGCCGCGCTCGTGGTCGACGAGTTCCTCCTTTCTCCGAACTGGACCAGAGTGGTCATGTCGGCGCTCGTCCTCCAATCGCCGAGCGTGGCCATGCTCGCGTGGGTTCGCGGCCGGCCGGGACGGGACGATGTTCCCCCGGCCGGGAGATCCGCGATTCCGGCAAACCTCGTGTTCACGGCCCTCGTCCTGCTCCTCGTGTTCCGCGGCGCGAATCTGGATGCGCGGACCACCACCGTCGCCATCGAGATCGGTGGGGAGACGGTCGAACGCACCGTGGCCAAGCCCGAGTTCCGGAGACGGACGGCCCTGACCCGGTTCAACGCCGCGCCGGGGCTGGGCGAAGACGAGCTGTGGCTCACCCACATGGCACCGCTCGCGCTCGAGGTGGACCTCGCCTTCAACGACTTTTTCGAACCGATCTCGGTCTCCGTGTTCAACCGACGCCTAGCCGATTTCGGGCTTCAGCGCACGGACGACATGCCGCTGCCGCTGAGGTGGGCGGTGGCGGAACTGCTCCACGCGACGTTCATCGTCAGCGGCACCGTCGATCAGGTGGGAGACGGATACCGGGTGACGATGAACATCGACAACACGGGTAGTGGCGAACGTGTCAGCGAGACGATGCACGGAGGACCTGACTTCCTGGCGCTGGTCGATGAGATGTCGGAGACTCTCGCGGAGGCGCTGGACCTCCCCGTCCGGGACGGTATCGAAGATCTCCCGGTCCGCGATCGCCTGACGGACGACGAGGCGGCCTTGGCGGCCTTTGGCCGGGCCTACGGGAAGCTGCTTGCCGATCCGCCCGACCTGGAGGCCGCCATAGAGGGGCTGCGTGCCGCGACGGCGCTCGATCCGACATTCGCCGTGGCGCAGTACGACCTGTCGGTGGCGTACCTGGATGACAACCGGCCGGAGGAAGCCACCGCCGCCCTCGGGGCGGTCATCGACCACGTCTACCGGCTTCCCGAGAGAGTGGCCTTTCTGGCGAGGGCCGACTACTACTTCCTGACGGAACAGCCGGAACAGGGGTGGGCCGTCGTGGAAGAGTGGATCGCGCTCCATCCCGAGGACCCGGACGGGCTCGACTACTACAGCCTTCTGCAGTCGATCCGGGGAGACTGGACGGGTCTGATCCGGACGCTCGAGACGCGGTACCGGCTGAGTCCCGCCAACCATTCGCTGCTTAGGGAACTGGCTGGAGCCCACGGGAACCTCGGCAACGACGAGTTGGCGCTGGCCGCGCTCGAACGGTACGCGCGACGGATGCCGGCGGACTATACCGGCCACGTGGACCTTTCCCGGATCCACCGGCGGCTCGGGGCGCACGACATGGCGCGCGAGCATCTCGAACGGGCGACCATCGTCGATCCACACAACCCGGCCCCAGTGGGCGAACTGGCGTCGATGGATCTGCACTTGGGCCGCTTCGACGAGGCGCTGGCCGGATACGAGCGTGCCATGGAACTGGCTCGCACGCCCCGGCAACGAGCTGGCGTGCTCGACCGGCTGAAGGAATACTACAGGTTCCGGGGACGGATGGAGGACGCGATCCGCACCTCGGAGGCCTGGCTCGCGGAGGTCTCCGGCGTGTACGCCCCACTCGATATCGCTCAGCACCGGTTCGCCGACATCGGCATCCATCTTGAAGCGGGCCGGCACGAGGACGCCGCGACCCTGTTCGAGGCACTGCGGTCCCAGCTTGAACCGCTCGAGAGCGACCCCTTCTTCGTCACGCACTCGGAACTCCGCATCGCGCTCGAAGCGGGTGAAGTCGCGGCGGCGCGGAGCGCCCACCTGGCCGCGGCGGACTGGATCGAGACGTGGGATGCCCACATGCTCCAGCCGGTCCTGACCGCCGACCTCGGCCGAATCGAGGAAATGGCCGGAAACCATGGCGAGGCCATCCGCCACTACCGCGATGCGTTGTCCCATGATGATGGGATGGTCGACGTGTATCGCCGGCTCGGAGGCGCGCTTAGGAAGGCGGGCCGTCTGGATGAGGCCGAGGCGGAACTCCGGGAAGCGCTTCGCCTCGCGCCTTCCGATCCGCACTTGCACCTCGAAATGGCCAAGGTGCTCGAAGCGCGCGGTGATATCGACGGTGCCGCGACGCACCTTGGGAGTGCGCTCGCGGCCTGGGAACCGGCAGACGAGTCGTTCGAGCCCGCCCGCGAGGCCCGCGCAAAGCTGGCCGAACTCGAAGGCTGATGCCGGGCGAGCACGGCGTCGGCGAATTACGACCGCTCCGAAGTGTGAAAGCGTCCATGGACGCCCCCAGCAGTGCAAGGGTTCTGAAAGTACGGATGGGGGGGTCCTCGAACAGGACAGGCTGCTCGATCGGAATTGACTCGCTTGACGGGCTGAGGCGGAGCGGGCTGACTCTGACCCGTAGTTGCCTCGCGGGCCTTGTCCGACCGGGGTCGCGCCGCCTGGAAGCGCACTGAACCGCCATTCCCGATCACGGATAGGGTTTCGACATGCCCGTTTGACAACATCACGGGTCCGACGACCGTTGACATTCTCTTGCCATGCACGCCCTATGAATTGAACGAATGCAGCCTGCAGGCTGGCGATGGCATGCTAGGCCCTTGGAATGCAGGAGGGAGGGAATCCGGATTGCTCACCGACAGTGAACTGCCGGGCCTTGTTTCGCGATGCGCGGAAGGTGCATCGAGTCACGGTCCAAGCCGGCGTCCAGTTCGACTGGGTGGCCGACGAATTGGATCCGGTGACCGTCCTGGCCCTGTACCGGATCGTGCAGGGGCGGTCCTGACCAACGCAGCGATGCACGCAAGGGTGAGCGAGGCTGCCGTGACGCTCAGATCGGCGGGCGGGGTGCTCATCGCGGAGACCGGGACGAAGGATGCGGGTTCGAGTTCCCCGATCCCGAATTGGAGACGGATGGCCATGTCGGCCTCGCCGGGATGCGTGAGAGAGCGGAACTCGTCGGGGGCAGCCTCACTGTACGGACCTCGCCGGGCAAGGGAACCACGATTCGAGCGACCGTGCCCATGATCGGTGCGGATCCTGCGGCAAGGGCTACCGACCCATGATGAGGGTTCTCCTGGTCGACGACCACATTGTGGTGCGTGCCGGTCTGAAGGCACTGCTCGAGTCGACCGGGCGGGTGGATGTCGTGGGCGAAGCTTCGTCGGGGGCGGCGGCCGTGGACAAGGCGCGGGCTCTGGAGCCGGACATCGTCATCATGGACTTGGCGATGCCTGGGATGGGCGG
>Ga0209544_1002078_pt1 | contig 19157 bp, 19 predicted proteins | sample MesohylPK_FD_187297 | JGI IMG/M metagenome (GOLD analysis project Ga0209544, IMG submission 187297) | Host-associated microbial community of the marine sponge Aplysina aerophoba from Gulf of Piran - sponge mesohyl, lysed by proteinase K... | ecosystem: Host-associated > Porifera > Sponge >...
CGGACGGTTGGCTTCGAGGAAATGCATGCAATCCGTCGTATTTTACCAAGCAGAAACTCGAAAATGCTCCCCAACATATACTGAAGAACTCTCATTGTCCGGTCTTTTCTCTATTAACAGGGCAGGGTTAGGTCGATACGCCTTCCCCTCTCCTCTACATCGAAATATACCTGGGCAATCCTCGCGACCACAGGCGGGTTAGAAGCAACGGAGGGACCAAGTTCGTGCCGCGGAAGGGCCGAAAGATCATAGGTAATGTCCACAAATGGTTCGCCATGAATGTCCACAACGCTGAAGTAATCACCCTCACTGTCCCACAAACGACCTGAGTCGTTAAAGACAAGGCGGTCTTGCACCGTGCCCGCTATCATCTTATGGCTGCGCCATTCAGATGCCTCGTAGCCATAGCGGATCCGGTAAGCGAGTGTATCGGCATAGGCGTCTAGGCGAACAGCATACGTCCCGTCCTGCCGGCGCTGCATTTGCGCGGCTTCGTCAGACGCTGCCGACACCGCATAAAGCGTATCCGGAGACAAGGCAAACGCATTCGCCTGGAGACGAATATGCAGTTCCACTTTCCTCTGATCCGTGAGAATCAGGGGCATTTGCAGGGTCTCGTGATACACTCCAGTCGCATACAGGCCGTATCCACCCGGTTCATCCAGGGTGAAGGCGAAGCGCCCCGCAGTATCCACCTGAACAACCAGGATTGTGTCTCGCGGACCATTCTCAACCACTAGGTGGGCTGCGGCCATGGGACTGCCGTCTGCCTGCAGGAGAGTTCCACTCAGGTCAATCTGGGCGAACGATAATGCCGGTGATGCCACCAGGGCAACTGCGGCAAGGCGAGAAAGCGATTTTTGCATCAGCTTGTCGTACAGGCTTTCCGTCTATAGCATACTGGGGCTCACACGGGATTGTTGCAAGCAGGGAAGCCCCCTTGGCAGCATTGGGCATGGTAGAGTTAAGGGATAACTTCCGTTACAATTCCCCTAACTTGGCAATGCTGACTACCGATGCCGGTGTACCCCACATTACAAATGTCACTGCCTCCCGCTCCGGTATTAGCACGAATTTAACAGCCAAGCCATCTACCTGGAACTCCTCATCTAGCGAACCGAGAGGATAATACTTATCACCATTTTTCGACTGAATACCGAAAAATCCACCCTCAAAATCGTTCCATACGATTGTGCCCTCACCCTGAATCGTGTCTTTCATTGTCGTTTGCTCGTCAATTACTTCTGAGTTGGCCGGAACGGTCACTGTCTGGCAGGATACCCCCACTGTTATAAGAAAAACAAGTACGATATAGCGCATCGATTATCTATCGTAGCTACTCCTGTTTCGCAGACGTCAGCGATTCACCACATCCCTCCAGAACTTGCTGAATCCAGCCACCGCCCAAGACATCATCCCCCTCGTAGATCACCACAGATTGACCGGGCGTTATCGCGTGTCGAGGCTGCATAAAGGATATCTGAAGCTCGTCGTCTGCTGCCTGCTGTACCAGGCAAGGGGCGCCAGGATCTTTATAGCGAATCTTACCAAGAACAAATCGTTCTTCAGGAAGAGTCCGATACTTAATGAGATTAATCTTGGTTGCCACCAGGGTTTGTTTTAACAGCTCTTCGCGCGGGCCTACCGTAATCGTATTGGTTTGCGGATCAATTGCAGACACATAAGCAGGATAGCCGAGCGCCAGCTTCAGTCCACGTCGCTGACCAATTGTGTAAAATGGGTAGCCCGCATGGCGACCGACCTCCGTGCCATCCGATAGAACAATGGACCCATCACCGACCTGCTGATCTAGGTCAGGCACACGGTCACGCAAGAACCGCCGGTAGTCATTATCCGGGATAAAACAGATTTCATAGGAATCCGGCTTATCAGCAACTGTTGTGAGCCCATAATCAGTGGCAAGGCCCCGAATCGCCGGTTTTTCGTAGTGTCCGAGCGGAAAGAGCGTTCTGGCTAATTGATCCTGAGGGAGCCCCCAGAGTGCATAGCTCTGATCTTTATTAAGATCTAACCCCCGTGACAAAAGAAACCGCCCATTCTCCTCACGTACACGGGCATAATGGCCCGTAGCTATTTGGGTGCACCCTAGATCATCTGCCCTGCGCAGCAGTGCATCCCACTTGATATGTGTGTTGCAGAGGACACATGGGTTGGGCGTTCGACCTGCCATGTATTCCTCCGTGAATTGCTCAATCACCCAATCCCCAAATTCCTCCCTAATATCAACAATGAAATGGGTGAACCCGTACTTCAGAGCAACCTGGCGCGCATCATTCATTGATTCCAGTGTGCAACAGCCCACCTCTTTACCACTTCGCCGGGGCGCAATCTCACTGTAGTCCCACGTTTTCATCGTGAGACCGATAACCTCATAACCCTGCTTATGAAGGAGCACTGCGGCAACCGACGAATCGACACCGCCGCTCATGGCAACGAGCACACGTGGTTTCATGTCATATCACATGCTTGGAATAACCTCCATCAATGGGCAATGCTATTCCTGTAATGAACCCTGCCTGTTCACTGGCCAGAAATATTGCTGCCGCAGCAAACTCCCAAGGCTCACCCATGCGATTCAGGGATGCCTGAGAGGCCCAGCCCGCTTCAACCTCTTCCTTGGTTTTACCCTCTCGGGCCATTAGGTCATCAACTAAGTGCTGCAAGCGCTCCGTTCGTGTGAAGCCAGGCAAAAGTGTGTTTACTGTGATCCCGTCCTTCCCAACCTCTTCGGATAAAGTTTTGGCAAAACCCTGAACCCCTGCCCTGGAAGTATTGGAGAGGTAAAGAGATCCTATGGGCTGTTTTGCCGCAATAGAGGTCAGCATCAGAATTCGTGCATGCCGGTCCTCCCGTGCAGCCCGACGCAAATGCGGTAGTGCATGCCGACATAGATTGATCGTGCTCACCAAGTTTAACTCCAGACCGACCTTCCAATCCTCTGCGCTAAAGTCATCTATAAATCCTGTCTTAGGTCCACCGGCATTCGTCAATAGGATATGCAATCCACCAAACCGTTCAACCGACCTGTCAATAGCACGGCGAATCTCCGATTCGCGAGTTACATCACACACAGTTGGGAAAACCCTGGCAGGATCAGCCCAGTCATGCTGTAAAATTGTATCTGCAGCTTTTTTGATCCGAACCTCATTGCGAGAACAAAAGGTCACGTTACAACCCTCACGTACCAAAGCGGTGGCTACAGCAAGTCCCAATCCACTACTTGCTCCAGCTATAAATGCTGACTTTCCTTTAAGTCCGAGATTCATGATGCCTTATCTTAAACAGATGCATATAGCGACAGGTATATGTAACGCCCTACAAGAACGAATAGCCCATTGCAGACATAAGTCATGCTCTATCGTATGCTATTCTACACTGATTGGTTTATACTTCCGGCTCTTCCTTAAGCATCGTGGGTTGAATAGGGAGAGCCTTCCAGAGAGAAGGTCAATTCCGTTCTCTTCACCAGAACATCTGGATCAGACAGGACTCACTCGGGCGTTATAGCACCACAAAGTTGTGCTTCTATCAGGATTTCTTGGATAACCTCCTCTTTAATGCCACACTGAATGGCACGACTGTGCTGATTCACAAGGCTAATTACTTAATCCTTCCTGCGGCGTACCGGCTGGAAAAATAGACACTCGAAATAATCTTTAATCTGACCGGCTATATCTGGGGTTCAAAGAGCAATCTAATCTCTACGATCTTCGTTTACGCCCTGACACCTATCTTGATCGGATCTAGTGCCGCGGTAACTTTCAGAAAATTCGAAGGTGGAAGCCGCGGGGAAATGACTTCTGCCCTCTTGTAAAGGCCGTGAAACGTGTTCTTTTGATCAGCTACTACTTTCCTCCGTCTGGAGGGGCTGGAGTACAACGAATCCTGAAATTTGCACGCTACCTACCCAGCTGCGGATGGCTCCCTACAGTCCTGACGGTTGATCCAAACCATGCAGCCTTTCCGTCGATTGATGAATCGCTGCTCCAAGAGATTCCCCCTGAAGTGGAAGTGATCCATACCCGGGCATGGGATCCATTTAGCGTGTATGGACGCATTCAGGGAAAAAAGAAAGATGAAGTAATTAAGGTCGGATACGTTGGAGGGAAACCGGGATTTAAAAGTGTTGCTCAATGGCTGAGAGGAAATATTTTTCTTCCGGATGCTCGAGTGGGATGGGTCCCTTTTGGATCCCGAGTTGCTCGAAAGTTGGTGCAAAGCCAGAAATTCGATGCAGTCATGACCACAGGTCCGCCCCATTCAAGTCATCTAATCGGTATGGCAGCACATAAGGCTTCCGGTCTTCCTTGGGTCGTGGATATGCGAGATCCCTGGGTCGAAATCTATTACCGCGACCAGATGTACGAGGGTGCGATAGCAAAAAGAATCCAGAAACATCTGGAGCGAAAAGTCTTGGGTACGGCTAGCGCAGTCGTTTCTGTAAGCAGCCATTTAGGAGTCGGGTTCAAGCGCCGCGTCCATATGCAGCATTACGAAACGATTCCCAACGGCTACGACCCCGCTGATATACCGCAGGATACTGCCCCAATCAGAGGACGGAATGCCTTCGTGATTGCATATGTTGGAACCTACAATTTAGGTAGACACTCAAAGGGAGTAGTTGCTGCGCTACAGCAATTGCAGCCCAAAATTCCAGTTGAGGTTCACCTTGTAGGGAAGGTTGATTCCGAAGCATTAGAGGCATATAGCGCAAAAGGGATCCCAGTTAAAGGGATCCCCTATCTTTCCCATGGCGAGGCAATAGCCTATATGCAGTCTGTGGATGTTCTTATGCTGGCGCAGCCATGTGTGTATGATGATAGTGCTGCCGGAAATGTTTCCGGCAAGGTCTTCGAATACATATCTGCTCGTCGACCAATTCTGGCTTTGGGACCTACGGAGGGGAATCTTGCTGATCTTCTGAAGCAGACACAGGCAGGAAGCATCTTTGATCATGAAGATCAAGAAAGCATCCTTGGATTTTTGAATGACTATCTGGAATCTAGGGACAAGCTTTGGGAAATCAATGATGCAGCACTAGCCGAATATGAGCGTCCCCGTCTTACGTCACGACTGGCAGATCTGCTGGACCATCTTTCAAAATCAGATTCATAAAACAACACATGCATGTCTGTACGTTGGTCGGGGCGCGCCCCCAATTCGTGAAGGCGGCGGCTGTCAGCCCGGCATTGAAGGAAGCAGGAATCAGAGAAACTCTGGTTCATTCCGGGCAGCACTATGACGAATTATTGAGCCAAATATTCTTTGATGAACTCGGGGTAGATCCGCCGGCTGTGAATCTGGAGGTTGGATCCGGATCCCATGCCAAACAGACCGGGGCAATCATGGTGCAGTTGGAGCATTTTATTGAAGAATCTGGCCCGTACGATGCGATCATAGTTTATGGCGACACCAATACCACACTTGCGGGTGCCTTGGTTGCGGCAAAAGGGCATATCCCGCTTGCTCACGTTGAAGCGGGTATGCGCAGTTTTAACTGGCGTATGCCGGAGGAGATAAATAGAATTCTAACAGATCGTGTGTCCAAGTGGTTGTTTGCCTCAACCCAGACAGCGGCTAACCATCTTATGAGTGAGGGCCTTGGAGACAACACGATACTTGTTGGAGATGTTATGTTGGACGCCACGCATATGTTTGCTGAGCGTGCCAAAGAACAACGGCCACTTGAATCCCTGATTCAGTATAAACCAGGGGGGTACGTCCTGGCAACAGTGCATCGCCCTTCGAATACGGATATTAGGGAGAACCTTCGGAGCATCTTTGCGGCTTTCGGGCAGTTGCCTTGGCCTGTTATATTACCGCTCCACCCACGAACTAGGGCAGCAATGGGAGATATGACTGTGCCTGATAATGTGGAAATCAGACCTCCGGTAGGCTACATAGATATGCTCACGCTTACATCCAATGCCCATCGGGTGCTTACCGATAGCGGTGGACTCATGAAAGAGGCCTATTGGTTTGGTATACCTTGTGTGATTCTGCGTGAGGAGACGGAGTACCCCGAAACCCTCGTAAATGACTGGCATACATGCACAGGTGCGGATGAGGAGTCCATCTTGGGGGCAGTAATGAAGGAACCTACTGGTCCAAGATGCCGTTTTGGTGAAGGTCCAGAGGGGCGCGCGGCGAGCATGATCGCACGCCTGCTTCTCAATGACAAATAAATGCCATCAACTTCCAGACTTAATCCTGCACAACCTAATCGGTCCTATCGAATTCTGATGGTGCTCGATCAGCGGTTCCCTCCAGATACGCGCGTCGAGAATGAAGCGATTGCCTTGGTAAAAGCCGGATTTGAGATAGTATTGCTCATTCTTGCCCCGGATACCAGATTATCAACCGAAGAGTACCAGGGGTTTGCAATTGTGCGTCGACATGTCCCCAAGAAGTTTAGCAACTGGATGCGCGGACTTGCCGGTACGGTTCCAGTTCTAACATGGTACATAGCGAGGCAGATTCGAAAACTTCGCAAGGAGATGACTTTCGACGCCATTCACGCGCATGATCTTTACATGTGCGGTGGAGCATTGAAAGCGGGGAGACGAGCAGGAGTGCCGGTCATTGCTGATTTGCATGAAGTTTGGATTGCGGCCCTAGGACAATATGCATGGAGTTCCCGGCTGCCGGGGAAGCTTTTTATCAGTATCCGCATGTGGAAGGCTCTGGAGAAGAAATGGATTAACAGGGCCAGAAACCTCGTTGTTATTACCGATGAGATGAAATCTCGCTATACTTCACTGGGTTGCTCTGACAAAAAGGTGATCGTATTACCAAATACAATCAACATCGATGCGTTCGACGCTTACCCCGTGGACGAAGCACTAATTCGGACTCATAAGTCCGAGTTTACTTTGGTTTATACGGGCGGCATTAATTTGCATCGTGGACTAGATTTTTTGCTAGATACCATGCCATTATTGCTGGAGCATTGCAATGCACGGCTCGTAATTGTTGGCGACGGAAGTTTTCGTGCAGAACTGGAAACCCAGGCAAAATCATTGGGGATAGCTGATCATGTAATTTTCGAAGGTTGGCGGCCTCAGGCTGAGATCAAGAGCTATATCCTTGCCAGTGATCTCTGTCTTGTGCCAATGGTCAAATCTGAACACACAGATGTAGCACTGCCGCACAAGCTATTTCACTATATGTATCTGAAGCGTCCAGTGGTCGTTACAAACTGTATCCCCATGGAGCAAATTGTAGAAGCAGCAAATTGTGGCGCAGTGGTGCCCTATGGGGACCACGAAGCTTTTGCCTCGTGTCTGATTGAACTTTACAAGGATCCTATCCGCCGCAAACAGATGGCTTCAAATGGTCACCAGGCTGTATTGGAACGGTACAACTGGGACCACTCTGTGCGTTCACTGATAGAAATGTATAGCAAGTTGAAAGAAGAATCTGAAGGCAAACAGTAACGTGTTTACAACCTTCCCCCGAGTCACTTATCCACCCGGGGTTAAGTCTGTCTTCAGGTGTTCTGTAGTGGAATTATTGCACGAGGTCCACCGCTCCTGACATCGCGGCTGCAGTTCCTATCAAACAAAACCCAGCACTTTTCGCTCACTGCGCGGGAAACGATCAGCCTTGGACCACCGCATGTATTGTATGATCGTGATGCAATTTCGACCGACCATTCATCGCAGGCAACTCCAGCAGAAACGTAAATCCAACGATCTCCGCTCCACTTCTTTCTACGAGCTCTTCCGCCGCGGCAGCTGTACCTCCCGTGGCAAGCACATCATCGTGAATTAAGACGCGATCGCTCGGTAATATCGAATCCAGGTGCATTTCAATCCTACCTGAACCGTACTCGAGATCGTAGGCCACAGAATACGTCTCACGTGGCAGTTTGCCCTCTTTGCGCACCGGCACAAAGCCAGCTCCCAATTCGAGCGCAATCATTGGCCCCAACACAAAACCCCTGGACTCAATTGCGACAACCTTAGTAATATTCTGATCCTCAAACGGTTTCTTCAAGTACTGTACGCTTGCTTTGAGGAGTGCCAGATCGGACAGAATTGGAGTGATGTCCTTGAAAGTGATCCCACGCTTAGGGAAATCCGGGATTGTCCGGATCACCTTCTTGATCGCGTCAACAGATTCCATGAGTTTTTGATTCTAGTATACCTACAACCCACGGAATATAAGAATTAGCGGCGATTTGACGCTCTTCGCTCGAGTAATTGATCCATAAGCTCCTTAATGATTGTCTCCCTGTTCTCCTGACGCTCCTCCATCTCTTTGGTACGCAAAGATTGTTGGTGGTCAAACATCTCCCCAAGCTTCGCTTTCAGCGCCTCTACTTTTTCTGCACGTGTTTCTTCATCCGCCTGGCGCACTTCACGGGCCACTCGATGTACTTCGACCATGATCTCCCTTAATGCTTCCGAATGTTCACGAGAAATCTCAGAGACCGAATGATGTCGCCCCCTTCTGCCGGAATTCCGCGTCCGACCATGCCATTGCCCTCGGTGAGCTCTATCACGAACGCGCTGATGACCACGCTCCATTCTACCAGAATTCCTCGAGCGGTCACGCCACTGACGCCCATCAGCTCTACCACGAACACGTTGGCGTCCTCGCTCCATTCTCGCAGGAATTCGAGCTCGATTGACACGCTCCCCGCGCACAATAAACACTATCGAATCCCCCTCAGCGTTAACAGTTACTTCCTGCTCTTCAAAATCTGGCGCGCGCCTGGATATAGAATGTCTTGCACTATGAGAAGGATAGACTACAAATATCGAATCTCCTTCAGAAGTGACGATCAATCTCCTCGCCCTTAAGGAGTCGGCACGCCGGATCATGGAAGAGCGCTCTCCCACCTTAACCACGACTACTGTATCTCCCTCAGCATTAACAGTTACTTCCCGCTCTACAAAGTTTGGCGCGCGCCGGGATATAGAATGTCTTGCCCTACGGGTAGGATATCCTATCTTAACAACGACCACCGTGTCTCCCTCAGCGTTAATAGTTACTTCCCGCTCTTCAAAATCTGGTGCCCGCCGCGATATAGAATATCTTGCCCTACGGGTAGGATAGACTACAAATGTCGAATCTTCTTCAGAAGTGACGATCAATCTCCGTGCCCTTAAAGAATCGGCACGCCGGATCATGGAAGAGCGCCCTTCCATCCTGACCACGAATACTGTGTCTCCCTCAGCGTTAACAGTTACTTCCCCTCTCAAAAGAAGGGGACCCCACTGAGCTAAGGAGTCGGCACGCCGGATCATAGAAGAGTGCTCTCCCATCTTGACCACGGCTACTGTGTCTCCCTCAACGTTGACAGTTACTTCCCCTCTCATAACAACGGGACCCCGCTGAGCTTGTGCCTGCACAGACAGCGCCGTAAGCATCATGAAAAGGCTGGCCGTGAGTGCAAAAAACTGTTTCATTTCTATCGTTCGGTTTGTGCTACCTCTGCACCGTAATGGATTTAGCAATCGCGCCCACTTGCTTGCTATTACCTCCCTGTTCCCAACAGCTCATCCAGACGCGCATCGATTAGACGTTCCATAGCTTGATTCCTTTCCCTTACCTGTAGCTGCATTTTTTCCAACTCCAGTCCTAGACGACGTATTTCCCTCACACGATTATCCTGCTTCAGAAAAAAGATGGTCTCCAGCTTCTCCCTTAACTCTGCAATGGCTATGTCGCGCTCTCTCCCTGGGGCAATATCTCTTATCCGTGCAGCCATTTGCCGAGCTTCGAACTCTTTCCGCCATTCATATCGCAATAATTCAGACAGCCCATCATTGGCACCTAGTACATCCGCCATGTAATTAGACAGCTCAAGCGGCCTGAGCGCATCCTGTCCCGCAATAGACGTAGCATGAGTAATAGCTTCGATTTGACTTTTGGTTAATGCGGCTCGCTCCATGAGTAACCTTTCAGCCACTCGGAGTGGTTCCCACGATGAATCCCATAGTATCTCGGCTGCATCATCCACAGACTGTGAAGTCGTGCGTGCTGTGCGCCCGAGGCCTCTCAGGTCTGGATCGAAGGGGACCTCCATGCTGAGATATCTCGAATCTGGTTCTCTCTGGATCCGGACCTTGAAGCTCACGTTGCCAGTTCTGTCAGACTCTACAATTCTGTCCTCCCAAACCTTGTACTGCACATCATTGATTATGACCCACATTGGAAAAGAACCTCCCGAGTGCAGAGAAAAATGCGGCCCCAATACTATATTACTCAAGCTTTCGGGCAGATCACTGGAATCAATTATTTCCCCATTCACTCTCAGCCCCTTTTCATTACTTTCAAGGTCAATTTGAGCTGAAACACCAGCAGTCACAAAAAATGCGACCAGTAAAACAGTTGACAAGTGTATAAGTGTTATCCGTTTCATTGTGAGTGCGCGCTAGTTTGGTTACTGAGGAAGTGTGCTGGCAGATTCCACTCCAGAAGGACTAGTGTCTAAATTTCCAGCGAGTGAATCCAGCCTTATGACCGCAGACTCATCCCATAAGTCTGGTCTGGTCCGCTGGCGAACCACATTAAGTGTTTGCTGCATTTCGATACGTTCCTGGGTGTCATCCCATTTTATCAACTCCACTGGATTCGGGATCTCATCTGAGGTTACAGCCGGCTCCTGCGCCTGCCGTCCAGAAAGTAGAAAAACGAAAAGCAGGCAGGCCGCTGCAGCCCCCACACCACCAAGCACCACAATTCGTCTCGAGCGACCAATAGGGAGTTTCCAAATGAGTGTCAGTTTGGGGCGGGCAGACGCAAAAATCCGATCTACCGCATCTTCCGGAGCAGTAATCGATCTGCGCAAGGCTCGATTTTTTAATTTTCGCTTGACATCCCGCAGTGCCTCATACTCCGCACGGTTCGCGGGGTCTTTGAGGAGCTCACTTAGCTCCTCTGCATCCTCTTTTTCACCGTATAGATGCTGTATAAGGAGTAGCTTTTCGTCCATATTGTCACTTCTGTTAGACATGTGTTACCGCAGTGAACTGCACTCTTTGCGAACGAGTAGACTCAGGTGCATAAGCACTTGATTGCTGTTCAATCATTTTTCGGAGGTTGATTAGTGCATACCGCATCCGCCCCAGTGCAGTATTAATAGATACACCAGTGATCTCAGCGATTTCCCTGAATGTCATTTCGGCATCCTGCCTCAATAACACAACTTCCCGCTGCGCTGGTGGCAAACTGTCAATACAAGTCGATAGCCATTGATTTCTTTCCTTGAGGTACAGTGCATCATCGGCAGACTCCGCATCATCGGGAAAACGATCCCAGAACCCCTCGTCTCCGTCAGACACATCCTTCCACTTTTTCCGACTCCGCTTGTGATCATACACAACATTGCGTGCAATCATCAATACCCACCCAAGAAATCTACCTTGGGGCTTGTAACTCCCTCGGCGTCGTTGCATCACGTCAATCACCCGTAAAAACGTGTCTTGAAACAAATCGCTCGCCAATTCCGCATCATGGACCATGCCCAGAATGAAACCATAGACCCGGTCCTTGTGGCGATCAACCAACTGCCGAAACGCCAGTTGATCGCCCCGCTCCGCGTAAGCGGTCAACAGTTCGTCATCAGACAGTGATGTATTCATATCGGAGTAAGCCGTCCGATTCAAAGAACGTACATCGATTCGTAGTTATTGCATACCCTTAGACTAAAAACAGCTCAAGTACTTCACTAATCGTTTGCACTCCTACAATCTGAATGTTACTTGGTGGTACAAATCCCTGTAGACTCTTTGAAGGCACGACCACACGCTCAAATCCGAGCTTGGCGCATTCCTTCAGGCGTATTTCAAGTCGACTGACACCTCGAACCTCGCCTCCCAGTCCAACCTCCCCAATGAGAACTCCACATTTGTCCGCAGGCACGTCATAGAGAGATGAGGCAATGGCAGCTGCTATACCCAAATCTGCGGCAGGCTCCTCTATCCGCACTCCACCTGCAATATTCAGGAAAACATCGTGGCCACTCAAAGCCAGGCCTTCCCGCTTTTCCAGCACCGCCAAGAGCAATTGCAGCCGCTTTGGGTCAAAACCTGCTGATGTCCGCTGGGGCGTACCATAGGCCGTCTTTGACACCAGTGCCTGGACCTCTACCAACAATGGGCGACTCCCCTCAACTGCACAGACCACACAGGACCCAGCAATGCCACTCTGCCGCTCAGACAGAAAAATCTCACTTGGATTGAGGACCTGCTGAAGCCCGGTGTTGGTCATTTCGAATACACCAATCTCATTAGTGGATCCAAACCGGTTCTTCACCGCCCGCAATATGCGGTAGCCGTGATTGCGATCACCCTCGAAATACAATACAGTATCCACCAGATGCTCTAGAACACGCGGACCTGCTATTGATCCAGACCGGGTTACATGTCCAACCAGAAAAGTGGCAGCATTCATTTTCTTCGTAAGTTGCATTAATGCTGCTGCATTCTCTCGAATCTGGGACACACTCCCAGGTGCACTGGACACATCAGGATCGTAAAGTGTCTGAATAGAATCGATCACAACCACATCCGGCAATGAATCCTCAATCGCTCCCAGTATTGCGGGCGCATTGGTTTCGGCCAAAAGGAGTACGTTGTCCGTGGCTGCACCTAGGCGCTCGGCCCTGAGTTTTACCTGTCGGGCCGATTCCTCGCCCGACACATACAGAACAGTTAGCGGGTCCAGATAACGCCCCAGTTCTGTCATGAGCGTGGATTTTCCGATACCTGGATCCCCTGCCACCAGCACGATAGATCCACGCATAATCCCCCCTCCCATAAGACGATCCAGCTCCTGTGCACCGGTCACGATGCGTGGCATCTCGCCGATCTCGACCTCACCAATGGGCTTTGGGACCGCCACGGGAATGGACACATGACTTCGACCAGTTTCCTTTTCTTCTATCATCGTGTCCCAAAAGTCGCACCCGGGACATCTGCCCAACCACTTGGGAGATGAATACCCACACTCCTGACAGCGGTACCGTGTTTTCGTCTTTGCCATGAAAATTACCCGATTATTATGCAATATAGTTTCTCTGGGCTGGGTTGGCTAGAAACAACAGCTGCGATAATTGATTAACCGCCCAACCATCCGACGCTAGTGATGTCTCCAGGTGTTTTACGTGTTGCACAGCCGTTTCTGAATATTGGCCGCTTCACGATCCTTATGTCGTCGGCCTTCATGTCTTTGCGTGAGCTGAAAACCTATCGGCAAAACACGCTAATACAGATGGTACGTATTGGTATTGAATCAATTCCCATCGTTGCCTTAGCGGCTGCATTTTCGGGAGCGGTGACAACGGTTCAGACTGCTTATCAGTTGGTGTCCCCCCTGATCCCCCCTAAAATTATCGGAGCTGTCGTGGTACCGTCATTGACTATGGAGCTTGCAGCCGTCGTAACAGGGTTCATTCTCTCTGGTCGTGTTGGTGCGCGCATTGCAGCCGAGCTTGGTACCATGCGTGTCACAGAGCAAATTGATGCCCTGGAGGCTATGGGACTGAATTCAATTGGATACCTGATCGTTCCTCGTGTTTTGGCAGGCATTCTAATGGTACCGGTTCTGTATGTTGCAGCATGCGTTATTGGAGTCTTTGGGGGGCTGGCAGCAGCCGAATTGACCGGAGTTGTATCAAGCGCCGAGTTCATTCTGGGTGCACGAGAGCACTTTGACACTTTCGGCCCCTATTTTGGACTGATCAAGTCATTCGTTTTTGGGTTCCTCATAACAGCAGTATCTTGTCATATCGGTTACTTCACCGAAGGTGGCGCCGATGGGGTCGGGCGCAGTACGACTCGGGCCGCTGTTATGAGTTGTGTGCTTATTCTAGTAGCTGATCTGATCCTCGCTGTTCTTCTGTTATAGCCACACTACCTCCACACACACGTTATTTCTACTGAACGATCTCATTTCAATCATATGATCCGGGTAGAGAACGTTTATAAATCGTTCGCCGGCCGTCCTGTACTTCAGGATGTTTCACTGAAAATCCGCGAGGGCAGTACACAGGCAATCATTGGGCGAAGTGGCTCAGGTAAGAGTGTCCTTATGAAGCATATCATCGGGCTATTGCGCCCCGACCGAGGACGCATATTGGTAAACCACACGGATATCAGTAAAATCAGCTATAACGAACTCCGGAAAATCCGGAGACAGTTCGGAGTTCTCTTCCAGGGAGGTGCACTCTTCGATTCGATGGATTCATTCGAGAATGTTGCTTTTCCACTTCGAACCTTTACTGCGAAAACCGATCAGGAAATACGGCAGGAGGTACAAACATGCCTCGACCTAGTCCAACTCTCCAATGTCGGATCAAAGAGCACATCTGCTTTATCTGGAGGCATGCGTAAACGTATAGCACTCGCACGTGCTATTGCTTTGCGCCCCCACTACATCATCTACGACGAGCCAACCAGCGGACTCGATCCGGAAACATCCAATACTATCAATGAACTGATAAAAAATTTGTCTCATCACCTCGAAATTACAAGTATTGTCGTTACTCATGATATGCATTCAGTGCTGCAAATAGCCGATCATGTAGCTTTTATTCACGATACACGTATGCATTGGACAGGCACAACAGAAGAGTTGCACCAAAGCACCGATACAGTTCTGCGTTCCTTCGTTAAGGCCAACGAATATGTGATCGAAGCTCACCACTCACCCAACAGCCCATGAGCAAGTGAACATAAAAAATGAACTAAAGATTGGCTTGGCAGTCGTCCTCGCGGGGGCCGTATTCTATCTTGGCGCCCGATTTCTGAGAGACCTACCCCTTTTTGGGCAGGCTACCGTATATCACACGGAATTGAGCAATTCCAACGGCCTCGTAACTGGTAACATTGTGGTAGTCAACGGTGTCGGCGTTGGTACCATCACTGAGGTGCGTCTCACACTAACAGGAGCTTATATCACATTTTCGGTCGGAAAGGAGGTTGTTTTAACCGAGGGGACAGTTGCGTATGCGGGTGGTTTTGGATTTGTAAGCAGTGTGCAGCTCAACCTCACACTTGGTCCGCCTGACGCTCCCGCGTACGAACCAGGCTCCTTCATTCCTGCTTCAACCCAATCTGATATTCTGGCCGACCTTTCTGATCGTGCACCTGCAGTCCTCGGGCGCATTGACACGGTTCTTGCAGGGTCCAATCTGGCAATTAATGCTGCCAGAGAACTCCTGACCGGACCGGAAAGCCAAATGCAACAGACTTTAACGTCTATCCGCAATTCGGCTGATGCTTTCGAAACCGTCCTCCTTGCTGAGCAGGGAAGTCTGCAGGCCGTACTGAAAGACTTCGAAAATCTGTCAGGTACCCTCGAATCTTTCGCCGGAGATTCTCTTGGCGGTGCAGCAACTGGGGTAAAAGAGGTCCTTGATCGCCTATCGATGAACCTTAACCTGCTGGAAACCACGACAAATGAACTCAATACTCTGCTCGCCTCGATAAATAATGGTCAAGGGACGCTAGGCAAACTCGTTACTGACGATTCCCTCTACATAGAAGCTCATGCTGCATCTGCAGCGTTGAGGCGTATTCTCGAAAATTTCGAGGAGGATCCCAGCCAATACCTGCGCCACTTGAAGCTCATTGACTTCTTCTAGCCCAATGCCTACTTACGACGACGCACTCAAACTATTCCACGAGTGGACGAAATCAGACAGTCTTCGAAGACATGCCTATGCCGTCGAAGCAGCAATGGAAGGCTACGCCAACCTCTTCGACGAAGATGTAACCCTTTGGCGAATCACTGGCCTCCTGCATGATTTGGACTACGAACGACACCCTACACTAAAAGAACATCCTTATGTGGGCGCCAAATTGCTCCGTGAACTGAAATATCCTGAATCAATCGTCAAAGCAATCCTCGGTCATGCACCGCACACAGGAACACCACGAGAAACTCTTCTGGCCAAGACACTTTTTGCCGTAGATGAACTGGCTGGATTCATAACAGCGGTCGCCTACGTTCGACCTACCCGCCTTGAAGGGATGAAGGTCAAGAGTGTGCGCAAAAAATTGAAGGATAAAGCCTTCGCAGCAGCAGTGAGCCGAGAAGAGATTCAACTAGGCGCCGAGGAACTGGGAATTGAACTGTCTCAGCATATCACCAATGTAATCAGCGGAATGCGCGCACATGCAGACAGGCTGGGACTGGTAGCAGCTGGTTAACCTCCACATGACAAAACCAGACCGCATAGCTGACAGTGATCTCAAGGAGATCCTCGAGCGCCATCTCGAACACCACTGGCCCGGGGAAAAATCAGGGCCGAAAACTGTTACCCAAAAAACCAAAACAACTAAGTCCAGACTAACACTGCGGCTCCTCCGTGTAGTTCCCTGGCTATTGCTGGCTCTTTTTATTACTTCATTTATCTGGGACTTCGAAGGCTTGAGTCTCCTGCTGGATGATTCAGGGATTTATCTGTATTCATCGGGCGAACAGGTCTCTGTCTTGAGCGGCTATTCCGGGCTTGGCTTTCCGTCGTTCAGTCGAATGCTTGATCTGGAAGGGCTTTTTGTGACAATTTCGGCTGCCGGTTTGATTGGTTTTCTTACAAACTGGTTGGCCATTACAATGCTCTTTCATCCACGCGGAGACAGACCACTTTTGGGCCAAGGAATCATTCCGGCCCATCGCGAGCGCATAACCGATCTGATTGCCCTTGCAATCAGCCGAGACCTGATCAATGAAGAGGTTATCCAGGAACGCATTAGACTGAGTGGAGTCGTCCCGAAATACCGCGATATGGCCTTGCAGGTAACACAGAACCTACTGTCAGACGAAGATTTTCAACAGGATATCAAGGCCTTGGCCAATCGCTATATCAAGGAAAAATTACGGGACCCCGAACTAAAGCGGAAACTCCTGGCCCTGGTTATGGAAAAAATTGATTCAAGCGTCAACCGAGGTATAGCCGGAATGGCCGTCAAGATGTACCAAATGCTGAATCGGGATGGATTCCAACGGCAAATAGAAAAAGCCCTTGATGATCTGCCGGAATCTGCAGACCTTGTTGTGGATGAACTGGACCATCTGTTCGAGACACTACCGGAAAAAATTTCGCAGCGATCAGACGATATCGAACAGTGGCTAACCAAGGCCATCATGGCGTTCGTTAATACGCTTGATATCTACGAGATGGTTTCCAATAACCTGCTTCGCTACGATGAACGACAACTGGAGGATCTAATCAAAAGTACCTCGAACGACCAGCTAATCTATCTCAAGTACCTTGGCGGTGCGCTCGGGGCTGTGGGTGGTCTGATAATTTTTGACCAATGGCTTGCGTTGCCGACTCTGGCAATTATCGTCGGCCTCCTTGTGGCGGTGGACCAGATCGTCTTTCGGGTAATAATGCGTCGCAGTGTGACCTGACGGGTTCTGGTAAATCACGTTGGGTTCCACTTCCCTGGTGCCACCCAGTATGGAAAGTACCTCCTCGACGGTGTTTGCTTTCATCAGGCGGGCACGGAGCTTGCTTGCGTTCCTGAATCCCTTGAAATAACCTCCGTACATACGCCGCATTTCCCTCACTCCCTTGTGCTCTCCAAGCCAGGCACACTTGAGTGTCAGATGTTCTTCTACAACACTTATACGTTCAGCCCAGGAGGGACCTGGCAATACTATGCCCTCTTCAATGAGTGCCTTTGCGCGCCTGAATATCCAGGGATTGCCAATCGCACCGCGTCCAATCATGACGGCGTCTACCTCCGTTTCCTCAAACATTTGAAGAATCGATTCGGGCCCTAAAGCATCACCGTTACCGATAAGTGGAATGTTTTGCAATCCGTTTTCACGAATAGCCCGCAGATATTGCCAACGTGCGGGTCCCGTATACATCTGTTTGCGGGTCCTTGCATGCACGGCCAGCGCCTGAATACCACAATTCTCCAGCATACGTGCGACATTAACAATGTCGATACTACCGTCATCCCAGCCGAGCCGCGTCTTGACTGTTACGGGTCGCTTAGTCGCCTCTACCACCGTGCGTGTGATCTTTTCCATTTTGGGCAGGTTGCGCAGAATACCTGCGCCTGCCTCCTTACAGACTACTTTTCGGACCGGACATCCAAAGTTGATATCAATAATATCCGGTTCTACTCGATCTACAATGGCTGTGGCCGATCTGACCTGAGCAACATCACCACCAAATATCTGGATACCTACCGGGCGCTCGGCCTCTCGAATATCCAATTTCATGACTGAATCTTCGGCCTCATAAACCAATCCCCCTGAAGAGATAAATTCCGTGTAGACTACATCAGCACCGTAGCGCTTGCACAACGCTCGGAATGGAGGATCAGAGACATCCTCCATGGGTGCCAGTAACAACGGGCGTTCACCGAGTTCGATTGGACCAATGTGCATCAAAGGTTACGCTTACGAACAGCATTGGCAAATGCAACGAATAAGCAGGGAATTCGTGCATCCATACATCTACATCCCATCAACTTTCGGCTCCAGACCATTGGGGACTATAGGCAGTTTTTGATCGAATCTGACAAGGTTCCTGGACGATCGTCGGAATTTCCCCCAATTTTCATATCATCATCCCGTGGACAGGTCCATCCAATGACGTTTTTCGCTCAACCCCATATTATTCATTATAAGTTTCCCCAAGGCTACAATGTGCGTCTTTGGTTGTGCGGAGTCAGGATTTCCGGTGTGAGCCGGAATCTGCGAGTTCGCCTTCCCGATTGGGGCTACAAGCGAGATGATTTTCGCATATTTTCCGGGTTGGTTGAGGTAGATTCCAGGTTACCCATCCCTCATGTGCAGTCCAGTCCTACAGCGGGTTACGTTTCGCGCTGCCCTCGTCCCAAGAATCGCCTCCGAGGAGGGTATCTGCTTCAGGAGTCCGGCCCGAAGCAGGCATTAATTCCGCGTGTAGCGGAAAAGCTCAGCTTCAGTATTCCGGCACGGTACGCCATCGCAACTGCTGAAAATGTTCCCAGAAACGTTTCCAGGCCTGCGCTGCTGACTGGGCGATATAAAAGGTTACATAGCGGCTATGACGTGCTATGGTTGCCCCGACCTTCAGCACATACAGTCGGAAGAGGCGAATGTGCATGTGTGTCTCTTCCTTGTCGGGATCTGGAGAGTCCTCCGCGTCCGTCTCCAAGGCGCCCCCCGTTGAT
>Ga0209544_1002080_pt1 | contig 19133 bp, 25 predicted proteins | sample MesohylPK_FD_187297 | JGI IMG/M metagenome (GOLD analysis project Ga0209544, IMG submission 187297) | Host-associated microbial community of the marine sponge Aplysina aerophoba from Gulf of Piran - sponge mesohyl, lysed by proteinase K... | ecosystem: Host-associated > Porifera > Sponge >...
TCTTGGCGCGCCGCCCGATGGAGCGGGCGAAGGACCGGACTTGGAAGGGGTTGATCGCGTACAGGGGGAGCCCGGCCTTCAGGAGGGTGTCCTCGAAGTCGCGGTGGAAGGCTCCGGTGGGTTCGTACGCGATCCGGTCGACCCCACGGCCGATCCAAGCGATCAGCTTGTGGAGGCCGGCGCTGTCGTTGGGGAACCGGCATGCTCTCCCCTCGGGGGCGGCGAAGGCGTCGAGCCAGTCCTTGGAGATGTCGATCCCGACGGTGCGGAGGATGTTGCTCATGTGTTCTTCCCTGCTCCTGTGCTTGTCGTGCGAGCCTCGATGCTCGTGTATCCATTCAGGACAGAGGGAGGGACGGTGGCGACCAAACTCTCAGACGGCCCCTTACGGCCAAGCGACGATTCGATCCGACCACCGTCCGTGTTGAGCGCCCGCTCCGGCTCGCTACGCTCGCCTCTGCGGGCGCTCAACAGTCCGGGCCTTCCCCGTGACCCGGTCATGCAAATCAAGCGGGGATCTCCAAGATTGGAAGAGACAAGCGATGATCGCCGGTCCCCGAGGGGTACGGGCAGGGTGGAATGCGACCGGGCGGCAGGAGCGCCGGGATAACGCCCTGGCCGTCCGTGAGGCGGGCGGCCAAGAGGCCGGCGAGCTTGCTTGCGACGGCCCGGTGGACGCTGATCCGGGCGGCGATCCGTAAGGCGGTCTCGGCGGCTCCGCCGAGGGCTGGCTCACGCTCTTAAGGGGCGTCAGCCAGCACACGCCGTGTTGAACACGGCGGCTGACGAGGGGCTTGCCCCTTCGATCCCCAACACCACCCTCGCTGACGCTCGGCGTTCGCGGGCCGCAGTCGGCCCGGAGTGCCGTACCGGCCGCCGCGCGGCCGTCTGCCCGCCGGCAACGTCGCGGCCCACCAAACGGCCCGGCCCGAGTCGCTCGACCCGGCGGAGCGAGACCCGCTGGTCGGGGCAGTTCGCTTTGCCCGGCCAAGCCGTCGGCGGACAGCCATCGGGGCGCCGGGGACGGAGGTTCCGGAGGCGGCCCCCGCCTCCACCGCGCCGCCAGTGGCGCGGAAGCCCCGGGGGTCTAAGGGGAGCGGAGCCGCCCCTTGCCAGGCCGCGATGTTCAACGTCGAGTCGGCTGGCTTATCACCGGTAGTCGGATCCACGCGCCAGTCCCCGGACTAGGAACCCCGTCCCGATCCGTAGCTTGCCGCGACCGCGCGATCCTTCTCGGCTACGCGCCGAACTCCAACTTGGCACCCTTCGACAGGTTGCAATGGGCATGAGTGGCCTGGAGGTTGTCCACGCTGTCCGTTCCACCGTGGACGCGGGGCAAGATGTGGTCCACATGAACGTCGTCCAGTTCATCCGGCAGCGGCTCGTTACAGATGCCACACGCCCCGCGCTGTGCCCTTATGAGGTCCGGTAAGTGCGCACGAATCCCAGATTGCCCCGGCGGGCGGCACCGAAGACAATGCCGTCTCGCAGTTCGCCGACGGAAGATGTCACCGCATGACGAGCACTCGGGCCATTTGCGCGCTTCAGCATCTCGGCGATCCTGCTCTTCCATCAACTGGATCATCGCGATTGCTTCGGATCGGCTCGGTGCTTTGGGACGCAGAGGAGGTGGGGGCGGATCTGTGGAGGGACCGGTCGTCCGAAACGTAATGACGCCGTTTCGGTGAAGATGCCGTTTCGGTGAACACGTCTCGTAGCAATGAGCATGCCATGAATCCCGGACTCTCCGTACCCCGCAGGCAATGCACAGCCCGGTTGCCCGCCACAACTCGGAGAGGGATTTCTTGGCGAACCGCTCCGGGCAGCCCAACCACCGGTGCGGGTAGTCGTCCGGCACGGCGGCCGCGTAGTCCTCACGCTGCAATCGGAGGGCTTCGGCGCGAGCGTCCCAGCCTGCCGAGCGGGCCGCAGCCAGCCTCTGGCCTTCTTCGCCCTCTGGTGTCGATACTCCTGCGGCCGCGCCATCCGACGCGGCTTGGGCAAGTTCGGCCTTGGCTTGACTGAGGCGGTGACGGGAGTCATCCACTCGCCTTTCCCAGCGACTCACCTTGGCCCTAGCGTTCTTGATCTTCTCCCCATGGTCCGTAACCTGGCCCTCTTGGTATCTCCTCCATCTCTTCCGGAGGCTCTGATACTTCAGGACCGCGGAGGCAATGCCAAAGCCCAAGGCAACCAGCAGGAGTTCGCCGGAGACGATCATCCACTCTCGTCCCTACCGCCGGGATGAAAGACCCGAGGGACAGACACAGTGCCGTAAGCTGGACGAAACCGGACGGTGGGCTTCCCCACGAATGAATGACGCCGGGACTGCGACGAGGGGGATGTTCCAGCAGGACGGGTGGTGCCGTGTCACTCGCGTGACAGACTCTTGATCAGATCGTTCACCTGATACAGGGTCTCCTTGACGTGCGTATTCGCGGGATTCGGATGAAGTCGTCGGATCGCTGCGGCAACGTCCTCAAGCAAGACAAGAACAGCAGTCTTGGCATTCTCGTTCAGGTTCGTGGCAGCAGCAAAGGCGAAGAGCGTCACCTGCAGCCGGGCGCGGAAGGCGTCGATTGTCTGGTCTGCCTCGGCAGCTCCTGCGAGCGGTCGCAGTGTCGGGGGCCTTACGCACAGCGTCTTGGCCAACTCCGCTGGGCTGTGTTTCCACATAAGCGGGTACTCTTTCTGGATGTCGGTTTCGGCGTGGGGCGGCACGGGGAGAGGGGGACTCTTCGACCGTAGCGATACCATCGCGAAGCTAACCGCAAACCTCGCAGAGCAGCAAGGAGGGTGGCCGCCCTTCCCGCAGAGGACGGGTTCCGGGGCTCCGGCCGAGGGTTTGGAAGGGGCGCGGCACCCCTTGCCCGGATCGCTACATTCACGGGGGGCATGACACTCCGCGGCGGCGGGAGCCCGCAATCTGGAAGGAAACCGACAAGCGCGTCGCTCCCGGGCTCTCACTCAACGTTCACGGACCACTCAGGAAAAGGAACTCATGAAGAAACAACCATCCTATCGCGGTCAGTATCCGCACACCGTGACGGACCCCCAGGGATCCGAGCTTGGGATTGAGATCCTCGGCCTTTCCGAGCCCTATGGATTCGCATGGGGCTACGAGGGGGCGGGGCCACGCTTGCTTGCAAAGGCGATTCTGCTCGACCACACTGGCGACGAGGCTCTATCGAGAAGGGATGCGAAGGACTTCATGCTGGCCTTCACGAGCCATCTTGGCAGTCGATCTTGGGAACTGCCCGTTGAAGAGGTTTCCCGGTGGGTGGCCAGCAGGCCGCCCGTCCACCCGGACCGTGAACCATTCTGGAACTGGGTGATTAGCCTACCGGTCACCAACGATCCAAAGGGACGTTTCGTGCGAGAAGCCATGGCGTCCAATCCGAGAACCCGGGAAGAGTTGCTTGCCGGTGCCTGTCCAGAAGCGAAGGAGGTCTACCACCAGTTGCTTGAGGAATGGTCGTGGGTTTCTGAGATCGACGAGGTCCGTTCCCGAGTTGTCGAGGAACATGAGTCGTAACCCACACCACTGAACGCCGTCCATGATGCGTTGACGGACAGGAACGGAAGGAGTCACCGCCGGATCGGTCAGGCCGTGATGGCTTGGACCTGGACGAGGTTGGAGGTGCCCGTAATCACAGGCGATCCGTCGATTCTGCTCGCCATGCCTCCCCCGACGGGGGTGGATTCCACGGCTTGGCCGACCGGTTACCGTCCGGGAACGACCAAGAAGGGCCAAGAGAATCCGTTTCATTGCGGCGGAAAGAATGGTGGGGAGCGCACACCACAATAATACGTAACTCATTTACAGTAAGCGAGTTACGTCACTTGTTACGCCAGTCCGGAGGGATCGTTGGTACGGGAGCGACCCGGCGGGGAGGGCGGCATGGGCCTGCACATGCCGAACCGCCCCGATGCCGCACCAGGCATCCCAAGGGGCCGGGTCGCTCCCGTCCACGGCCCGGAGACCCGGATCGGCACCGGCGATCCGCGGGCCGTGGCCCAACCCCAAGCCGTCCAGCGACTTGCGGAATCCACGTTCCGCACACCTTCGCGGCATTTCCCTGCACAAGCACCCCGACGTTGAATTCACACCCCCAGATCGGCAATGGGCTCCGCCGAACGGCGCTCAAATCCGGACTCCGGAAAGGCGGCGCGAACGCCGTGCCGAATGGATGTCGATCCTGGGCGATCCTGCGGCACCGCAGGTTACCCGAAGACGGACCCTCGTTCGGACGGCGGGTCTCCCGGCGTCCGAACGAGGGTGGGCAAGCGAAGCGCGGCAGCCCGGTCCGGGGGCGGGAGGTTCTGGTCGAGGGCCGGCGCGAGGATCTCGACCGATTCCAGACGGGCGAGAGGGGCCGCGCGCTGGGCAAGGCCCGCGCCGACAGCGCCCGGCCAATCGAGCGTCGGGTGCGGCACGCGACCGGTGGCGAACCCGGTTCCCGTCAAGGCGGACGGCAACCATCGCCGTGCGGGCGGCTACCCCATCGGAATGGGCCGCCACGGGGGGACGGGGGGCGACGCGCCCGCCCGCGCGATCCACTGGAGCGCGGGGCTTCCAGGGTTCGAAGGGGCGGAGTCCCTCGCCAGCCCCGGTGTATTACACCGGGTAGGCTGGCTTGACAATCTAACAAGGGGTCAAGCCAGCCGGGCGGGACGCCCGAATAGCGCTACCGCGTGCCGCCCGAGACGGCGGTGGCCGGGCCGTAGCGGGCAAGCTCCTCGACCTCTTGGTCGCCAGCCTCATGGACGGGGATGGCGAACAGGCCGAGCCGTCACCCCTTGGCGACGGCCGCGCTCTCCCGCGCCGCCCGCTCAGTTGGACGCTGCCGAGCCCGAGGTCGCGCTTGCGGCCCGCGGATGACGAGCCGCTGGATCCAACCCCGCGTTCCGGTCTTCTGGACGTAGAGGTAGAGTCCGTTCCCGTCGCAGTACCGGCCGCGGGGTGCGGAGCGCACGAAGGCAGCGGAGAGACGCTTGTGGGGATGTCGGCCCTTGGGCTTAGGCGCGAACCACGGATCAGATGCCGTTCTTGTGACCGCCGACAAGACCGCACATCATAGATTCGTGTCCTAGGACATCGGGCACGGCTGCCTTTGCCCGGCCCATTCACTCCTCGGAGATCGCGATGGGCCGACAGCGGAGCGGGATGATGCGAGGAACAGAGTCAGAATGGCGGCGTGGTGTTATCGTCGCTGCCATGGTCGCTTGGGCGTTAGTTGCGCCCGGCCTGCAAGCCCAGGAGGCGGATTCTCTTCCCGTGGTGGCGGCACAGGACGGTCCGCAGGTTGGCGTGCTGGTGGGCATGCGAATCCAGTGGGTGGGTGTGGCTTCACCGGGAGCCAACTTGGATCTGATGGTGGATCTGCCGAATCGGCCTATCTGGGTGTCGCTGCAATTCCTAGCTCAGATGATTCGTTGGAACGTTCAGTACGACTCGACGACCAGGCGAGATCACCTCTACCTGGGCCGAGTTCGGCTGGGCCTTGGCACGCGCGAAGGACCAAGTATCTACGCTCTTTTCGAAAACGGGACCGGAACCATCAAGGCCGACGGCGCAAATCGGCTCCTCGGACAAACCTACAACTTGACCGGCGTTGGACTGGGCGTGGGGCTGACCGTCAGCAGAATCACGAGCTCGCTCGAAGCCGTCTTGGGAGGAGCCGACAGAGCCGACCCCGATATCTACATCCACCTGGGCTTATCTCTGCAATACCGCTTGCCACGAATCTTCTGACTGGCGTTTTCCCCAGGGGGGGCTCAGAACGAGACGTATCCGCCCATCTGGAAGCGCTCACAGGCTGTGCTGCCGCACTCCTCGACGTGGAGGATGAAGCGCGCCCCGTAGCGCCGTCCGAAGGTCAGGCTCGCACCGGCGGTCGGCCCAAAGTAGTCCCCGCTGCCATACAGGATCCCCGCTCGCACGGCCGGACGAACAAGCCAACTGGCACGTCCGAGCAAAACCGACGCGCCGAACCGGATGTCCGACGCGACCAGACGGGGGTAGATGACGGTCACGCTGATGGCATCGCCCGGGTCGGCGGCTTCCTCGGTCCGCTCGGCGCACCGGTAGTTTTCCACCATCCCGTACAGCGACACCGGCCCCGCGACCCGCGCGTTGATGCCGACGTAGTGTCCGGGACACTGTCTGGTGTCCCCGGCGAGTCCGGCTTCGAGCATGAAACGGCGCGCTGCCTCCCGACGGTCCGGTGCCTCCTGCCCCTGTACCTGCCAAGGCAACGCCGCCAAGCAGGCCAACGACAGCCAGAAGACATGAGCACTCCTTGCGAAGGTCCTGATTCCAGCTGTAGCCGGTTCCACGGAATTGGTGCACCCCCGGCAGCGTAGCGGCGTCGCGAAGCTCTGGCGAAGTTGCATGTTGCGGTCTCCTTGCTTCAGGGAATCAGGGACGTCCCTGGCTTCGTTCATTTCGTCTGCGAAGCGCCGGAGCCGTTCGCACGCCTCGACGGTCCCAGACCGATGCTCTAAAGCTGGCGAGGGATTTCAGCCCCAGATAGAGGGAAAACCCTGAATCCCGTGCGGGGAAACTCCCCCCAAGCCATGAAGGGTTGAGCTTGATGGCGGGAGTTTAGCCGTGGAGCTCTGACGGTAGCCTGGAAAGGGATCGAGAACGGGTCAGCTATCATCGCGTCTCCATCTAACGGAGGAGGCGTGATGATCGGAAAAGAGAGACGCGGGTGACCGCTGCGAGCGGGTCGGCAAAGACGACCGGATGCGACGCCGGGAGTCCCGCCATTCACTTCCGGTTTTCCCGCTCTCGCGGCACGGTCCAGCAAGATCCAGTAGCACGTCAGGAAACGCAGATCGTGCAGTCCTGTATGTAGTTATAAGATTTCCCGCCGTGATTCTGGCCTCGTGTGCTCCGCCGTTACGTTAGGGTCGTTCGCGCGGGGCTGGACTGGAACGCGGAATCCAAAGAGATTGCAGTCCACCCGCGGGAGCCCCGAGTCATCTCTCACATGGTAGCGTGAGCCGGAAGAGGCAGATGGAGCAGCACCCAACCGGACCCGAGTCGAGAGACATCTCGGTCAACGTCAATGTGAACGTCCCCTCGGCGCCGGGTCACCAGGAAGTGTACTCGGAGGGAATGGGCTACGGCCTCTGGTGTGGGAGCTTCTTCGGATTCTGTGGCCTCCATCGCTTCTACATGGGCAAGCACGGCACCGGAATCCTGTGGATGCTGACCCTGGGTCTTCTGGGAGTCGGCCAGCTCGTCGATCTGTTCCGCATGAAATCGATGATTCGCGACTCCAACTTCCGCAGAGGCCATATCCCGCCCCCGCAGACGGCGAAACACGTCTCTCCCGGTGCCGCGCCGAAAGTGGCCAAGGCCCTTCGCAAGCCGGTCGACCTGAGGCTTGAGCTGCTCAAGGCCGCCAGCCAGAACGGCGGCGTCATCACCGTGACGCAGGGGGTCATGTTCTCCGGAAAGTCGTTCGAGGAGGTCGAATCATGCCTCCACGCGATGGTGGACAAAGGCTACGTGGACGTGGACAACGCCCCCAGCAGCGGCGTTGTCATCTACCGCTTCCCGGAGCTGGTCCGAAGCTAGTAGCCGGGGCCCTCGGTCCCGCGAGCGTCCTCAATCCCGCGGCGACCCCTCCAGCAGCCCTTCCAGCGGCTCTTCCCGGGCGCCGTTCTCATCGCACACCGCGAACGCCGATTCGGCCGATCCGTACATTGCGACGCCCGCGTAGTCGCCGGACTTGTTGAGGATGAAGAACCGCAGATCGAAGCTGGGCAGGCCGCGGGAGTTGAGCAGGCGCGACTCGACGGTGTTGTCGCGCACGCGTCCAAGGGCCGCCATCCCCGCATCCCTGGGCGACATCCCCTGACGCATTGATTCGACGATGAGAAAGCAGCACAGGTTGTAAAGGTTCGCCTCGCCGCGGCCCGTCGATCCCGCCGCGCCCACGTCGTTGTCGACGTACTGACCCGCGCCCAGGATCGGGGAGTCCCCCGCCCTGCCCGGGATCTTCCAGGACAGACCGCTGGTGGTGGTCACGCCGCAGATGTCTCCGTCGGGCGAGAGGGCCTCGAGGCTGGTCGTGCCCCAGAAGGAGTCCGGGTCGATAAGGCCGTCGTCGACCATGGACAGGCCGGCGGCGAGCCCGGCGTCCTGGAAGCCGCGCATGCGGGCGGCGCCCGGGCCGCGAAGCCGCTCCTCCGGATCGAGCCAGTGACCCGGATCGACCCGCCGCCGCCACTCCAGCCACAACTCGCGGGACGCTGCCGTGTTGAGGTCGTCGTGGATCTCGAAGCCGAGCGAGCGCGCGAACTCCCGCGCCCCCTCGCCCACGACGAGGTGATGATCGGTGAGTTCCGCGACCGCCTTGGCGACGAGCGACGGGGTCTTCACGCCCTCCAGGCCCGCGACGCCGCCAGCCCATTTGCGGGGACCGTGCATGAGACAGGAGTCGAGCTGGACCACGCCGTCGGCGTTGGGGAGGCCGCCGTATCCGATGCCGCGCTCCTCCGGGTCGAGCTCGGGGATGTTCACCCCGGCGACGCACGCGTCGAGCATGTCCTCTCCCTCGGCAATGCCCCGGAAGGCGCGCTCGATCGCACTCTCGGGCCCGCCGTTCCGGTACCGGATGGAGGACACGTCGGCGACCAGGAGGGGGCCGGCGCGCCGGGTGTGGACGGAGGGGGCGGAGGGCCCGGCGGAGGCATCTTCGCTGGCACCGGCGGTGGCCGGCACGGCAAGGGCGGGCACGGAACCGGCGGCGGCGCCAACGGCCGCGGTCTTCACGAAATCACGTCGTTTCATGGGGATGCTCAAAGCTGGAATGGAGTATTGGCGACCCGTCGGAGCAGCCCCGCCACTTTCCGGCAACCGGGCTGCCGCGGACCTCCGGCCAGACACATTGTACATTGGAGGTCCCCTTCCGGGCCAACTCTCATGCCACCCACCCCAATCCTCGTCTCCTGGTCCTCCGGCAAGGACTCCGCGTGGGCCCTCCACGTGCTGCGCCAGGAACCGGAGACCTGGGAGGTCCGCGGGATCTTCACCACGGTGACCCCGGCATTCGGCCGCGTGTCCGTTCACGGAACCCCGCGCTGGACCCTCGACCTGCAAGCCCGTCACCTCGGTCTGCCGCTCTACGAGATCGAGATCCCCTACCCGTGCACGAACGACGCCTACGAAGACGCGACGCGGGCGTTTCTGGACCGGGCGAGCGCTCTGCCCGCCGGGTTGGCCGCCTCCCATCTCGCATTCGGCGACCTGTTCCTGGAAGATGTGCGAGCGTACCGCGAGGACCTGCTCGCCGGAACCGGGTTCACCCCGGTCTTCCCGATCTGGGGCTCCGACACAGCACACCTGGCCGCCACCATGATCGACTCGGGCATGCGTGCCATCGTCAACGCGGTCAACCCGGCCCTGGCGCCGCCCGAAGCGGCCGGGAGGTGGTTCGACCACGAGTTGCTGGCGGAGCTGCCTTCGGGCGTCGACCCGCTCGGCGAGAACGGTGAATTCCATACCTGCGTGGTGGACGGACCGATGTTCTCGTCACCGGTACCCGCGGTCCCTGGCCGGATCGTGACGCGGCCGGTGGCCACGGACGCGTCCGCCGACGAGGAGGTGGCCGGACCCGTGTGCGTCTATGCGGATCTGGTGCGGGTTTGACGCGGCTGTCGGCAACGCCGTCAGGGGAGCCAGCCGGTCAGCCTTCCAGCAGCGTCTCCACATGCGCCGCCGCGGCGAGCGCCGTCCCGTCGAGGTTGTATCCCCCCTCGAGCAACGACACCAGGCGCCCTTCGCAGCAGCTGTCGGCGTAGTCCATCGCCATCCGGGTCATGCGGCGGAACGCGTCGTCGGTGAGATCGAAGCACCCCAGCAGGTCGTCGCGGCGGCTGTCGAAGCCGGCGGAGACCAGCACGAAATCGGGGTCGAAGGCAGCCACCGCCGGCGACAGGGCGTTGTCCCAGTGGCGCAGCATGTCCGCGTCGTTCGCGCCGCAGTCGAGGTGCGCGTTGATGTTGAGGCCCGCGCCATCCCCTTCGCCGGTGAGCGACGGATCGCCGGTGCCCGGATAGGCATTCCAGTCGTGCGCCGAGAAGAACAGCACCGAAGGATCCGCGTAGAAGGCGTTCTGGGTGGCGTTCCCGTGGTGGTAGTCCCAGTCGATGATCAGGACCTTGCCGTATCCGTGGATCTCCTGCGCGTACCTGGCCGCGACCGCCGCATTGCTGTAGTAGCAGAAGCCTTCCTCGGCACCGGTATTGTTGGCGTGATGCCCCGGGGGACGGACGGCGCAGAAGACGTTTCGCACTGAACCGTCGGCCACCGCATCCACGCCGGTGAGAGCTCCGGACACGGCGAGCTCGGCCACCGTCGCGGTCACGCCCAGTTCGCGCACGGAATCCACGTGCTCGCCGGTGTGGTGGGCGCGGATGCGAAGCAAGGGGTCGACGGTGGGGGTCATGGGAACCGTTGCCTCGATCAGTCCCCGCGCGGCCAGCTCCGCCCGCATCCTCACGAGCCGCTCGGGCACCTCGGGCGGCCGGCCGCCGTCCGGGCGAACAAGGACATGATCGAGGTAGCGGGCGTCGTAGACCAGGCCGGTGCCGCTGGCTGCCTTCCCGCGCAGGGGCGCCTCGGCACGTGCGTCGGTAGCGTCGTTCGCAGCCCCCGACTCCGAGCCGCACCCCGCCAGCCACGGCAGGACGGTCAGGCCGGCGACACCCCTGCCGGTGCTCGAGATGAAGTCTCTGCGCGTCCGTGCGTGTGTGCGTCCATTGCAGCTTGAACCGTCGGCCATTCGTCTACCCCCTGTCTTCGAGCGGTCCAGACCGTACCGGAGACTGACAGTGGGCGGGAAACGCCATGCTGGCCAGTCCCCCGCGGCCCCCGTCAGACGCCTGGCCGAGGCTCGATTCGCGCCCGCATCCAACTGGCGATCGCTTCCTCGTCCAGCCTGCCGGACGCCAAGGCCCACATCTTCTCAACTACTTCGTCTCCAGGGGCGACGAGGTCGAAACCGTTGAGGCCCAGAAAAATGACCGCAGCCAGAAACGAGATCCGTTTGTTTCCGTCACGGAACGGGTGGCTGGTGCAGATTCCAAAGACGTAGTCGGCGGCAAGACGCGACAGATCCGACTCAGGCTCATGTTTCCATCTCTGTCTCGCGCGGGCCAGGGCCGACTCGAGCGCGTTCTCGTCCCGGATCCCGAGCAGGCCGCCGTGTTCGCGAACCTGGTCGAGATGGACAGCCTCGATGACAAGCCGCGGAACCCACCGTGGCTCCGACGCCGTCACCTCGCGAGTTCTCTAAGAGCTCCCTGGTACCGCTTCTGAGCCTCGACCGCGATCGCCAGCCCTTCCTCTACATCCGAGTCGTAGGGGCTCAGCAGGATCCCGTTCGCCGTCTCGACCGCAAGCACCTCGTCGCCAGCCTCAAGGTGAAGGCGCTCCGCCATGTCCTTCGGCAACGTGGCCCCGACGGACCCACCCATTCGCCGCAGTTTCACATTTCGAACCATGTATTCTCTCCCAGGTAGCACCAGAATGCTACTGACTTTCAGACTCTCCGACAAGCCCCTGGCGACGACAACCGGAGCCCGGTCGTCGAACGTCCCGCCGCCCGCGGGGACGGAGACGGCGCCTCACGCACCCGACAACCTTCAACACGACCCGGCGCGTCAGTTACCTTGGCTACGCAACGGACGCCACGAGATGCCCAGCCAGAGGAAAGGGATGAGGATGAACACTGCCAAAGCATACCGACTCGGCATTTTCGCCGCGTTCGGGACAGCATTCCTCCTGATGTGGGTGATCGGCGCCGTGGGCCTCATCGGAGTCGAGGGCGACCCCTTCGACATGATCTACGGCGGGGTGCTCGGCGTCGGAGTCATCGGTTCCCTGATCGCCCGCTTCAAGCCACATGGAATGGCACGCGCGATGGTCGCGGTGGCGGTCGCCCAGGCGCTGGTCGTCGTGATCGCGCTGATCATCGGAAAGCACCACGTCGAGGTCAGCTCCGTGCGCGAGATCGTGCTCTCGAACGGGTTTTTCACCGTGCTGTGGCTCGGTTCGGCCCGGCTGTTCAGGTCTGCCGCGCGGGGGCGATGATGTTGCCGGGGACGTAGCGGGCCCGGTCGAGCAGCCAATTCACCAACCTCCACGCCCCATCGCTACATCACCGGCACCACGCAGCATCGCCCTGTCGCCAGTGGCCAACCGAGCCCCCAACTCACGCGCTACCACCACGAACTCGGCGTCGTAGGCGGTCAGTCCGCATTCCAGGGCAACATCCATGACGCGGTCGGCCGAGACGCTCAGCACACGGGGGCCCAGCACCGTGGCCGCGTCGTCGCACATGGCCTTGGCCTGGTCCAGGGTCATCGAACTCCGGCGCACGAATCCGAGCAGCACGTTCGTCAGTTCGCTCATCAGGATCACGGGTGCGGCCCACTCCGGATCCCTGAGAAAGAGGCGTGTGGCGTCCGCTCCGTGACGTCCCCCGACGACGAACCGCACCATGACGTTCGTGTCAACAACGATCATCGCGCCCCCTGTTCATCCGCCACCCCTCCATCGTTGCCACCGCCGTCTCATTCGCCTCCCTTCCACCGCCGCCCCTCGTCCCGAAGACGGCGCACCGTGTTCTCGTCCAGGTCAATGGGCGCGAGCGCCTCGTGCCTGCGCTGGATCCGCTCGAGCAGCGCAGCGGCATCGACTGGCCGTGGGCGAACCGAAGCCGCCAGCCTCGCGAGAATCTCGCCGTTCACGCTGCGGTGGCTTCGCTTTGCCGCCGCCTTCAGCTCTCGATGCAATTCTTCCGGGATGCCCCGGAGCGCCACGTCGGGCATGCTGCCACCTCCTTCGAAAGATAGATAGCATTACGCTATCATAATAGTATCACCCGTTGCCTCTCTACGCGAATCCAATCATGTTTCCCGTCATGACTTACGAGACCGGCAACCGATCCCCCGCCCGCGGAGCGACCTGCACCTGTAGGTGTACGTGTACGCGCTTCGCCTGGATCCGGGTGTGTTGATGCTCTGAGCCCCGAGCTCAAGCCGTCTCCGAGCCGCCCGGGTCCTTCGATCCGGGCGGTTTTTTCGTGCCCGGATCGGACCCCGTTCGACCTTCCTCGAATCTGGGAGAAAACCATGATCAGCCCTGTTCCAACACAGATAAACGTCCTTTACGAAAACCCCGCCTGGATCCCGCCCCTGCAGGAGGCTCTGGAGACGGAGGGCTTTCACGTCCGCCTGGTCCACGTGAACGAGGGAAGCATCGACCCGGCGACGCCTCCTCCCCAGGGCGTCTGGATCAATCGAATCAGCCCGTCGTCGCACACCCGGGGCCATGTCCACACGGTGGAGCTGACTCGCCAGCTCCTGTACTGGCTGGAGTCACACGGCCGCCGCGTCGTCAACGGGCTCTCCGCCTTCGAGCTGGAGATGAGCAAGTTCCGGCAGGACCTCGTCCTGCGGCGACACGGGATCCGAACGCCGCGCACCGTGCTGGCCGTCGGGAGGGAGCATCTGCTCGAAGCCGCCGCGGCCTTCGACGGCCCGTTCATCACGAAGCACGATCAGGGGGGCAAGGGACTGGGCATCCAGCTCTTCCACCGCCCCGGCGAGCTCGAGAAGTATCTTGACCGGGAGGGCTTCGACGCCGGGCCCGGCGCCAGGATGATCCTGCAGCAGTACATCAGGGCACCCGAGCCGTTCATCACAAGGGTCGAGGTCGTCGGCGGCCGCTTTCTGTTCGCCATGCGGAGCTCAACGGCCGACGGGTTCGAGCTGTGCCCCTCGGATGTGTGCAACCCGATGCCCGCGGACCGGGCCAACGGCCGGATCGGCGCGACCGGCCTCTTCAGCCGCTCGCCGATCACGGCGGAAGACCCTCTGGTGCAGTCGTACCTCCGGCTCTGCAACGAGGAACGGATCGAGATCGCCGGGATCGAATTCGTGGAGGACGCCCGTGGCAACCGCTACACCTACGACATCAACGGCACGACAAACTACAACCGGACGCTGGGCGACCGGATCGGTGTCGACGGAATGCGCGAGGTGGCCCGGTATGTGCGCTGGGCAGCCGAGCCGAGCCGCTTGCCGCGGCGGATCGCGTGTTGAGGGAGGATCGGCGCGGAAGGCAACCCTGGACGTCGAACCCGATTCAAAGCGGTGGCCGTGGCAGCCCGCGCCCGGACCTCAGGCGAACCCACGCGATCCCGTCCACCCGTTCGAAGTGGCGGTCGGCAGACACCAGATCGGCCCCCGTCTCCATGGCGTGAGCGGCGATCCAGACATCGTTTGTGGGGATGGGGCGGCCCTTCGCTCGGAGCGACGCCGCGATCCTCGAGTACCGGTCGGCAGTGGTCTCTCCGACCGGCACGAACGAGACGTACGGGTTGTCGAGGAAAGCGCGAATCGCGCGGGCGTTGCGCTCGAAGCGCGAGCCGTGCCGGAACCCGTACATCAGCTCCCCGAGCACAACGGCAGAGAGGAGGACTTCCTCGGCGCCACGCACGATCCGGCTCACCTGCTCGCGCCCGCGCATGAGCTGCGAATAGGCATTCGAGTCGAGCAGCACCCTCATTCCCACATGGCCCCGTCGATAGTCTCGAAATCCTGCAGTGCCTGCTCGATCTCGTCCGCTTCCGCGTCGCTCCATGTGCCGATGAGGTGGTCCAGCGACGAGCCGACCGTATGTGCTTTCTGACCGTCCGACAGGCCCGCCCCTCGGCGCAGCAGCTTGACGGCGGCTCGGTTGAGCGACGTCCCGTCACGGTTGGCAAGCCGCTGAATCGCCCCGGCCAACTGGTTCCCCAGACCACGAACGGTAAGCTGCTTCACACCCGGCCTCCTGCATGACTCACAATATGATTCATAGTGATGCACATTATGAGTTGCATGGCCGAGCGTCAAGGTGGCCTCGATGCGCGACCGCCTCGACCGGCCCCGTCGCGGCACCGACCCCGGCAGAGCTCGCTGCTATGCCCCCGCCAGCCAGCGGTACACTGCGCCCACGTTGAGCGGGAACCAGGCCTCGTACTGTCCCCAGTTGGCGTAGTCGTCCAGGCGCACCTGCTCCACGGCCTCCTCTTCGGACAATCCCTCGTCCAGCGCTTCCTGCACGGCGTCGCGCAGATCCGCGTAGTAGGCGAGTTGTCGCTCGATCGTGCCCCGGTCCCCGACCGCACCGTGGCCGAAGACCACGGTCTCGAAGGGGATCTCCATCAGGCGGTCCAGCGCGACGTAGAGGTCGTCGAAGTGCCACCCCGGGAGATCCCGGTACCCGACACGGTCGTTGCTGACGAAATCGACCGCGAAGAGAACGCCCGCATCCGGGACGAACGCCACCAGCATGTTGTTGCTGTGGCTCGGCCCCAGGTAGTGAAGCTCGATCGCGCGCCCGCCGAAGCCGAGGGTCAGCTGGTCCGCGAAGGTCGAGTCCGGCGCCGGCAGGTCGGGGTCGCCGCCCTCCGTGATGATGGGAAGCGCGTTGGCCTGGGCGATGATCGGGACGTCGCCGCCGAACTCCTGCCGCAGCACGGGCGCCCCGGTGGCGTGGTCGGCGTCGCTGTGGCTGTAGACGATGGCCGCGAGCGGCTTGTCCGGGGCCGTGGCGCGAATGGCGTCGCGGAGCCCCGCCGCCGCTTCCATCGAGATGGGGTCGAAGGCCACCACGCCGCCGTCGGTGTCGACGAAGAATGCATTGTGAGAGCCGGCGTTGAACTGGTAGATGCCGTCGGCCACCTGGATGGTCCGGGAGTCCGGTTCGTCGGCGGGCGGCGTGGCCTCGGAGTCCGCCTCGTCGGCGGGCGGGGTGCATGCGAGGGGGAGGAAGGCGAGGGCGGCGAAGAGGAGCGAAGCGCGGACAGGGCGGATCATGGGGTCATCCTCCGGAATGGCGAGTGCGATCGGGTCAGTATATCGCGCGCCTGTGCGGAGGGGAAACCTCTGCGCGGCTGACTGGTATACTTCAGAGTAGAGTCGTCAAACCATGTCGCGATCCGGCGCAGGACGCGGGGTGGCGGCAGCCGTAGCGAAGGAGGACTCGGCATGCGCACTCGAAGATCGGCTCTCTTCGTCCTGCTGGCCCTGGTCCCCGTCGGCTGTGACCTTTTCGGGCCCGAGTACATTGAGACCCGCGAGGTGACCGTCGGTCCCACGCTGGCCAAGTGCTACGGCGTGGGTCTGCAGTCGTGCATGGTGGTCGACGGCACGTTCTTCTATGACGGAATCGAAGGATTCACGTTCCAGGCCGGCTACGACTATCGCCTCCGGATCGGCAAGTACGATCCCTGGGATGGGGGGGAACCCCCGCAGGACGCCGGCCAGTACGCCTATCGTCTGCTGGAGCAGCTGGAGAAGACCCTCGCACCGTCCACCCCCGCAACCCTGTCGGTGGGTCCGGCGCGGGTGAGATGCGTCCAGAACGACGACTTCTGCCTGGTGGTGGACGGCGCGCCGTACGACGACATGATCACCAGCTTCGAGTACGAGGCCGGCGATCACTACGTCCTCGAGACCAGCCGGTACGGCGATGGCCGGTACGTGTCGGGCGACGTCGTCTCGAGAACCAGGGCGGCGGGCACGGAAGAGGAGATCACCATTGACCGGCACAGGGTAGCGTGCGACGACGGTCATCCCGGGTACTGCAAGGTCGTCAACGGCGCCCCCTACCGCGGCGAGATCGTGGGCTTCCAGCCCGAGCACGACTACAACTACCGCCTTCGCGTCGAGAGGTTCGACATGTTCCCCGACGGCATGACCGGGTCATCCCTTGTGCCGGCACATGGGTATCGGTGGGTGGAGACGCTGGAGCGTACGACGGGCGGTTGACCGCCGTACGATAGCACGTATACTACTTGTCATATACGTGTACGTGCATCGAAGGGCCGAGAGATGAAGACGAAGCTCACCATCACGGTGGACCCCGAGGTCGTCCCTCCAGCCAAGCGTTACGCCCGCAGCCGGGGAGTCTCTCTTTCGTCGCTCATCGAAGGGGCGCTCAAGGAGATGGTGGGCGACGAAGCACCCTCCTTCACCGAGCAGTGGAGGGGACGGTTTCGAGCCGCGAGTCGTGACGATCCGAGGTACGAAGCGCTGGCCGGGAAGTACCTTTGATGCTCATCGATACGGACATCCTGATCGATGTCGCACTCGACCGTCGTCCACATTCGGATGCAGCGGCTGAGCTGCTGGACCGGCTGCAGAAGGGGCCGAAGAGGGCATTCGTCGCGTGGCATACGCTGTCGAACCTCTACTACCTCGTGTCCCCCCGGCACAGCGGGCGCGGTGCACGCGATTTCGTCGAACAGCTAACCCGGTTCGTGGCGGTGGCAACGACGGGTACCGACGCCATCCAGTACGCGGCGAGACTCCCGATGGCCGACTTCGAGGACGCCATGCAGGTGGCCGCGGCACGCGCGTGTGGCGCCCGGCACATCATCACGAGGAACCTGACGGACTTCCGGCGCTCGCCGATTCCGGCGATTGCGCCGCGGGACGCGCTTGACGCGCTATTCTGAGGGGGCGGTCTACAAATGACCGCGATCGTGTCCCACACCGGGATCAGCGCGCCGGGTTGACCGTGTTCGTGGCCCCCGAACTGGTTCCAGGCACCCTGGAGGAGGGATTCGCCCTTTACCCGAACCGGGCGTCCCGATCCCCTGATCCGTGCCCTCGACTACGCACAGCGGTGGACCCTGGCGCTCGACTGGAGTTCGCTCGAGGTGGCGGGGCAGGAGCTGGAGGCGGGAACGCTATGGGCTTCCAGAGACCTCGCCGGAGCGCCGGAGATAACCGTCGGTCAAGCCGTGGGGTCGGCCTCCGGCGGGATTGCCCTCGATGGCACCGGCTCATCGGATCACCACCAAGGTCGTGATCCCTGCGTGGGTCAGGCCTGCGAGCCCCACGATGGCTGGATGCGGCAAGTCGCTCGCGAATCCAAGCACGTACACTTCGTTGAATGTGCCCGAGAGCGGGCGCAGGGTCACGGTACGCTGGGGCGAGCTCGGGGAGCCTTGGCCGTTGGCTCTCAATGTTGAGAACAGGATGGCAATCGACACAGTGCCGATAACCACCACCGCTCGGGGCAAGAGACAGCGTGCCCACCGGGGATTGAGCAAGGCAGTCACGGCCGTGGACGCCTTCTGAAGTGAATCCTGGAGGCCAGCGTCGTCACGGCCGCGTGCGCCAAGACTCCCACACTGATACCGATCAGCGGATTTGCAAAAGCGAGAGGCACACCGATTGCGCCGCCAAGGATCGATCCAATCGCGGCCCTGCCTGGATCCGCTCCCGCTCCCCATGCGGCTGCTCCGACAGCCACGATCGGTACTGAGATGGCGAGCAACAAGTAGCCGTCGGAGTAGGGTCTGGCCAGCACGATCAATCCGCCCCCGAGGTATCCCAGCAGCCCTAAGCTCGACGTAGCCACGAACACGCGGGCCGAAGAAACGACTGTGTCTCTCGAAGCTTCCTGATAGCGCAGCGATCCGGAACCGGGGACCGACGCCGAGAATAGCTCCATCTGGTAAAGGGGGCCATCCAACTTCGGAGCGGCATGGAACGGACTCTTGCGAATCTCCGCAATCGCTGCGGAGAGGGGCATCGACTCCTGCGTTGGCCGGACAACCATTCGCTCCGATCCGACCTGAGCCCCCAGGTCCCATGGGAGGACCAAGAGCGCGACAGCGATCACGCGGCGCACAATTCAGTTCACACCTACGGTCGTTATCGCGGCGCGAGCACTTGTGCTCCCGATCATCGTGCCTGGCCATAAGAGCATTGGTATTGATCTTGCGGTCATGAGCCTAAGCTATATCGGGTAGCGTCACGGAGCGAGTGAGGGGATCAATCCCTCCGAAGCGCAACATCGGATGTCTACTTGCCGGTCGGCTGGCTGGTGTGGTTGTGAGCATCGCGCATGCGGCCGCGAGCAGGCGGTCCAGCGCGGCATGGGAAGCACCGGCCGGACCGTCAGGGACCGTCAGCCAGCCGACGCCACATGATTATCCGATTTTACAACTCGTTGTAATCAATGACCTTACGCGTTTCGTGGGCCGGATTCCCGCCGAATGATTCCCGCTGGTGGGGATTTCAGCCGCGAGCCCTGCCGCGGCCTTCCA
>Ga0209544_1002084_pt1 | contig 19101 bp, 15 predicted proteins | sample MesohylPK_FD_187297 | JGI IMG/M metagenome (GOLD analysis project Ga0209544, IMG submission 187297) | Host-associated microbial community of the marine sponge Aplysina aerophoba from Gulf of Piran - sponge mesohyl, lysed by proteinase K... | ecosystem: Host-associated > Porifera > Sponge >...
AGCATGCGCGACAACGCGAATTCCGGCTCAAGACGATCATAGGCTTCCCGGTACTCCGGGTCCTTGCTCCATTCCCGATGCAACTCCGATACCTTGGTCATGGCGATATCTCCCCGTGGGCAATGCGCGCAGCTCCGCCTCCACGGTTTCGTTCAGGGATTCGACGGTCCATTCCATGTTCCGTCACTGTATCGCATATTTGCTATGAAAGCCATCCGCCGACACGCCTGAGAAACTGCGTTTTCACCCGATCCGCGCCCGCTCACAAGAGATTCGGCAGCCACAACGCAATCGCCGGGAAGGCGATGAGCAGGACCAGCACCACCAGGTCGCAGGCCAGGAACGGCAGCGCGGAGACGTAGACGTCGCGCATGGTGGTGTCGGGCGGCGCCGCGGCCTTGACCGCGAATAGGCTGGTGCCGAAAGGCGGGCTGGTCAAGGCCATCTCGGCGTTCAGGAACCACACGGGGTCGTAGCCCAGGGCCGTCACTACCGGCATGAAGATCGGGATGGTGACCATGAAGATGGTCACCACTTCCATAATCATCCCCAGGATGAACACGACGATCATCATGCCGATGATGATCAGGATGGGGGCCACGTCGAGGCCGGCGACGAAGCCGCTGAGCCCACGGGTGATGCCCGCGAAGGCCATGATCTGGCTGAAGGTGGCGGAGGAGGCGAAGATCATCAGGATCATGGTGGACACCCGGACCGTGCCGCGCAACGACACCAGCACCAGGTTCCAGTCGAGCTTGCCGTAGAGGCCGGCGAGGATGAACGCGCCCAGGGCGCCGGTGACCGCCGACTGGGACGGGGTCGCCACGCCAAGAAAGATCAGGCCCAGGGTGAGGAAGACGATCAGGCTCAGCGGCACGACGTACAGCAGGGTATCCACCACGCGGCGCGCCATCGGCGGCCGTTCCACCGCGTACGCGGGAGCCAGGTCCTTCTGGATCGCCGCCCGGGTGACGATGTAGATCATGTAGAGGGCCGCCAGCATGAGCCCCGGGATCGCACCGCCGATGAGAATCTTGGCCACGGAAATCTTGGCGATGGCGGCGAGGATGATGGCGAGGCCGCTGGGCGGGATCATCATGGCGAGGCCGCCGCCGCCCAGGATGGGACCCAGGCTCATGGGCTTCTTGTAGCCCTGCTTTTCCATCTCCGGGGTGAGCACCGTGGCCATGACCGTGGAGCTGGCCAGGGAGGAGCCGCTCATGGTGGCGAACAGGGTGGCGAAGGCGATGCCGAGGATGGACAGCCGTCCCGGTACGCTTCCCAGCCAGTCGCCCAGCACTCTTAGCATGGTCGTGCCCATGCCGGAGTGGAAGATCACCATGCCCATGAGCGTGAATTCCACGATCGCCAACAGCGTGAACGTGGACAACGCGGTCTGCATGTTGAGCACCACCAGCTCCATGCCGGGGCCGCCGCCCCAGAGGGTGAGCGCGCCGCCGGCGGTCACCAGCATGAACACGAAGGCGATGGGCAGGCCGGTCATCAGCAGCACGACGATGACCGAGAAGAAGGTCAGCAGCAGGAGCGGCCAATCCATGGCGTTACCGGCTCATGGCGTGAGCGGAGAACCGCGTGCTCATTCCCCGCCCTCCGGCGCCACGCCGGCGTCTTGCCAGCGCCGATAGTAGCCGCAGGTCCTGCGCATGAACTGGATGCACAGCGACGCCGCGCCCACGGGGATGGGGATCAGCAGGGGATACAGCGGCGGCTTGAGCGGACTCTCGTACATCTTGGTGCCGGCCATGTACTCCATGAACGTCGTGGTGGTGGCGAAGTAGGCCAGCACCCCGGTCACCAGCACCCCGACCACCGATGTCACCACTCCCAGCAGCGCCTGTTTCCTCGGGCCCAGCACTTCCACCACCACCTCCACCTTCACGTGGCCGTCCTCGCGCAGCAACCAGGCGGCGCCGAAGAAGGCCAGGTAGAGGAGGCAATACTCGGAGATTTCGATGGCCCAGCCCTGGGCCGAGGCGAAGAACTGCCGGCTGGCGATGTCGGAGAGGGTGAGCAGCGAGGCCAGGACCACCGCCGCGGCCGAGATCACCATGGAAACGTCCAGGAAACGGTCCCAGGCGACACCGAGTTTTGTGAGGATGACCTTCACCGCGTCCTGACCCTGCGTGAGCTTGCGTGAAAGCGTGAGCGGAGAGCGGAGGCATTCCCCCGGCGGTCCGGTCGTTGCCGGCAGCCGCAGGGAATGCTCCCGTGTCAGATGTCCGCGCGGGTCGGAATCATCCTCCCATCAACGGCCGCATCTTGTCGATGAGCTCCTTGCCGAGCCCCTTCTCGACCCGTTCCCAGGACTTCTTCATGACGTCGTTGTAGAAACTCTCGGTGACGTCCTTGGGCCATTCGTTGCGCACCATGCCGTTCTTCTGGGCAACCTGCCAGGCGGCTTCGAACTCTTTCGTCTTGAGGCCCGTGAGGTCCTTCTCAACCTCCGCCATGGCATCCACCAGGACCTTCTGGAGGTCGGCGGGCAGGCTGTTGAACTTCTTGAGGTTCACGCAAAGCACGGTGTTCTGGGACGGGAAGAAGCCCGGCCCCACCCAGTACTTGAGGACCTCGTAGAGCTTCCCGTCCACCACCGTCCCCATGGGTGCGGGCCTGACGTCGATGAGGCCCCGCTGCAGGGCGGAATAGACCTCGGGACTGGCCACCCGCACCTTGCGGCCGCCGGCTCGCTCGATGATGGGCTCGTAGATCCCGGACGTCCGGAAACCCAGGCCTTTCATATCCTCGGGCTTCTCTGCCTTCTTGGTGGAAACGAGCACGTAGGGGGTTGCCGTGGTGGTGCGTCCGAGATAGCGGAAGCCGGCCTTGGCGAACTCTTCGACGAACAGGTCGTAGAGCCCGCTCTTGCGCTCCTCGGGCGGGGTGAGGCGGGAGAGATGCATCGCCTGAGCCGCCTTGACATGAAGCACGTAGGCCCAGGCTACGCTCATGTCCAGCACGCCCTTCTGGACCGCGGCGGGTTGCTTCCGCCCGGGCGTAATCTCGGGGCCGCCGATCCAGTCGATCTTGAGCTTGCCCTTGGACTTCTCCTCAACCAGCTTGATGAGCTTGGGTATCGCGGAAACGGTGACCGCCGTCTTCGGGTCATAGGTGGCCAGCTTCAACGTAATGGTTTCGGCCACGGCCGAATTCCAGCCCGAGAACCCCAGTAATACGGCCAGGATCAATCCTGGTACGAAGACCTTTGAACGTTTCATGGCGATACCTCCTCGCTGCATCCCGGTAGATCCGGTAAGAGCGCACGACGTTACTCGCAACGCGGAAAGCTTGTCAAGGACCGTCCCCGGGCGTCGGCCGCTACCCGGTAAACTCGAGAACATCGAGCCCCGCCAGGCGGTCCAGCAGGTACAACCGGCCGTTGGAGCGGTCGAGGAAGACGTCGTTGCTCTGGACGATGGACTCCCCTTGCCCGGGTTCGGGCATGTAGTAGCCGATCTCCCGGGGACCGTAGGGATCGCTGATGTCCACGGCACGGAGCCCGCCGGCGAACCAGGTGACGAAGATGGTGTTGCCGTCCACCTGTTCCTGCGGCTGATGGGAGCCGAACCATTCGTCGACGTTGAACGGCTCGTCGTTGGGTACCCTGAAGGTGGCGATGGGCACGGGCCGGGTCTCCTCGGTGATGTCGACGATCCACATGAAGGCGTTGGGCGCCGGCGTCAGCCGGTCCACCACCTCCTCGTCGGTGACCACCAGCAGTCTCCGCCCCTGGATGGTCTGGGGAATCGGCAGCGCCGTGTGGGTCGGGCAGGGGTAGGGCGGGCTCCAGTCGAGGCCGCCGACGCTCCGCGGCCGGGACATGTCCGATATGTCGAGGATGACGAAGCCGCCGTGCCAATAGCTGGTGTACAGCCGGTCGCCGAGCCGGAGCGGATGGTGGCAGCGGTGCCGGACGCCTTTCCACGTCGGGGTTTCGCCGCCCGCGGTCCACTGTCCGGGCATCCACCACCGCGACACCTCCTCGGGCCGGGTCGGGTCCTTCAGGTCCAGGATCATCATGATGTTGCCGACGTAGCCCTCCACCTGCGGCGAGAAGTAGACGTAGTCGCCGTCGAAATCGAAGCGGTGGACGCCGGTGCCCGCGGCCCGGTAGAAGCCGATCTCGCGGGGATGGGCCTTGTCAGCCACGTCGTAGATCTTGAGTCCGCCCTGAAAGCCGTTCTTCGCCACGCCGTAGCGTTCGTTGTTCACCAGCATGACGTCGCCGTGGACCCGGACCTTGTGCGAGTGGGTGCTTTCGGGGACCTCGATGTGTGATACCACCTTGAGGTTCGCGGGATCGGAAATGTCCACGATGGACGTGCCGTGGGGCGGTTCCAGGTGCCCGACGTAGGCATAGTCTCCCTGCACCACCACCTGTCCGCCGCCGGGAACGTCGATGTGCCCCAATTGCCTGAAACCTTTGCTGGTGCCGTAAGGTTCGCGTTCTGTCATGACGATCCTCCGTGAGGGTGAAGCGGTGTGCCGTCAGGCCTTGCGCGCCAGCGCGGCCACCACGCCGCCGCTGGCCGGACCCTGGTGCTCGGCGCCCGCTGAGATGTAGCACATGGTGTCGCCGGTGACCGAGGCCACCACCGCGTTGACCGCGCCGCGGATGTGACGGGTGTAGTTGATGTCCGAGTCCTCGAACACCACGTGCCGCCGGCCGCGGGTGTTGCCGGACGGATCCGGCTCGCACTTGACGAACATGTTCACCAGCCGGCCCTGGTCGCGTTCCGCCAGTTCGCCGTCGACCTCGAGGCCCACCTTGCGCAGCGCTTCCCGCACCGCGGATGCGTCGATGGCGTCCTTCATCACCGCGTGGTCGATGACGAGATCGCTGGTGGAGCGCGGGGAGTTGCCGAGCACGATGATCTCGCAGTTCATCAGTTCGATGCCGGAAGAGGCCGAGGCTATATTGGAGAAGATCGCCAGGTCCTGGCCGATGACCGCTTCGCTGACCTTGCCCTCGTCGATCTCGCCGGTGGCCATGCCGATGCCCAGGGCGGCCACGCTCCTGGCGTAGGACATGGACTTGTAGGTGTCGTTGGTGACGACGCGCGCGTTGCGCGAGTAGGCGTCCTTGATCCGCTCGGTGGTCAAGGCGCCGGTTTTGATCTGGACGAAGTGAATGTCCGAGGCATCCTCGATGCCGGCGTCCTCGATGGCCGCCTTCACGCCTTCGGCGGCGGACTGCACATGCGCCATGGTGCCGAACTCCTCGGGCGTCATGTCGCGGGTGTAGGCGGTGCCCACGGTGAAGCCCCCCACGGTAGAGCCCTTCTGGCCCTGGCCGCCGCCGTCCGGGTCCTTCACGAAGATGGTGGCGTGGGGGCTCATTAACCCCTCGGTGCCGCCCGACCAGATGATCGGCACCTTCCGCGCGATGTCGTCCATGGTGAGCCCCGACTTCTCCGCGATCAGCAACTGGAAGCACTGGGTGGCCAGTGCCCGGGTGTAGTCGTTGACCCCGCCGTTACCCTCGGTCTTGCCCAGGATCGCCGCCACGTGCTCGGCCTTGAACGCCCCGGCGTCCAGCAGTTTCCGTCCTTCCGACACGTCGTCCGGGGCGCCCATGCCCACCTTGAATGCGCTTACCTTCATGAGATGACTCCTTGTTGGGTTGTGAGCCGGCCGTCTTCCCGAAGCCGCCGAGCCAATGCGGTGACCGCCTGCTCCATGCATGCCAGCGGCGCCCGGGTGACCCCCGCGCCGATCTGGCCGATGCCGGCTTCGCGGTGGGCGATGCCGGTGTTGATGACCGGCGCGATGCCGGTGTCCACGCACTTGCGCACGTCGATGCCGGCGGGGGTTCCCTGGAAGTCCAGGACCGGCAGGGTCCACGCCGGGTTGCTTCCCAGGGTGATGTGCCTCATCTCTGCGGTGGCGCCGAGGGCGTCGGCGGCGGACCCGCCCACGAACCTGACGATGGCCGGGGACGCGGCCATGGCGAAGCCGCCGATGCCGGCGGTCTCCGTGATGGCGCTGTCCCCCAGGTCGGGCGCCGCGTCGTCCACGCTGTATCCGGTGAAGAAGAGCCCCTGGACCCGTGGCGCCGGGGTCGTGAACCAGGCGTCTCCCGTGCCGCTGACCCGGATGCCGAACTCCACCCCGTTGCGGGCCATGGCGGTGACCATGCTGCTGCCCGAAACGCCGTGGGCCGCGTCCAGCATGGCCTTGCAGGCGGCCATGGAGAGGTTGAGGAAGAAGTGGTCGTTGCCGGTGATGAAGCGCACGGTCTCGGCGATGCGGGCCTGCGGCGCGCCGGTCTCCAGCAGCGCCGGCAGCAGCGCCCGCAGCAGCAGGGAAGAGGCCGCGACGTTACGGTTGTGGACCTCGTCGCCCATGTGCAGCGCCTGCGCCATCAGGGGCTTGAGCGGCAGTTCCTCGCGTTTCTCCAGCGCCGCCTTCAGGGTCGGCGCGAGGACGCGCTCCATCCACCGAAGCCGCTCCAGCACGGCCGGATCATAGGCACCCATGCGCAGCACCTTCCCCAGCCCCTCGTTGAGGTTGCAGTAGGTGGTGTGACCGTGCTCGGAATCGCGCACGAGCCACACCGGCATGGACGGGCTGGTGACGCCGGCCATGGGGCCGACGCAGGCGTGGTGGTGGTTGGGCTCGAAGGCGATCCCCCCGCCCGCCGCCAGCGCCCGGGCGCCGTCCGGGTCCTCCGCCCAGCCCTCGAGCAGGATCGCCCCGGTCACCGCGCCCTGCATGGGGCCGCACATGCGCTCCCACGCCACCGGCGGACCGGCGTGGAGGATCATGCGCTCGCCCATCCCGGGGATGTCGTCCCTGGCCGTACCGATCCCCTCCAGCACCGGCTGGGCGTTCAGGTAGGCGGCGAACGCCCGCGCGTTGGCCTGCTCCACGTCGGGAAGGTTCACGAGGGCGGCCAGTGCCGCGCCGACATGCTTGTCTCCGCCGGCGGGCGGCTGCCAGCCGGTCCGTTGCACGGCGCCGCCGGAGGCGTCGATGGAGTCCGCGAAGACGTCCAGGCCGACGTTGACGACACGGAGTTCGTCGCGGAACAGACGCTCAGTCATGGTTTTCCCTGCACTCAGCCTTATCGTCCTTCCCGCTTTCGCGGGGCCGGCGCCCGGACCTGGAAGGTTGTTGAAACATCGTGTGGCGCCCTTCGACCTCGCTCCGCAAAGCCTGTCCTGAGCTTGTCGAAGGGCTCAGGGCGAACGTTTAAGTCAAGGAATTCTGACGAAGATTCCGTTCGCCCTGGGCGTAGCGAAGCGAAGTCGAAGGGCGCCGACCCATGTCGTAGGGAGTCTTTCAACAGACACTTGGTGAATCGCAAGAGATCCTGCCGTTTCGTGTTACTCGCCGCCCGCCAACTCCAGCGCGATTCGCACGGCTTCGGCGTTGCTGCGGCCGAGGATCACGCCCGCCTCTTCCAACCCGCGTTCCTGCAACGACGCGTTCTGCGGGTCGTCCGGAGTCCCGCACACGGACGCCGCGAACAGGAGCCGTCCCCCGGCCCGCTCGGCGACCTGCCGGGCTTCCCGAATCGCCGGGGCGAGGGCGCCCGCGGGATCGCCGTGGGCGCCGTAACCCAGCACCGCGTCGAGGAGTATGACCGCCACCTCCGGGTCGGCGGCTTCGAGCAGGATACGCTCGTTCCGCAGACGCGGATCGATCATCGGATGCGGGCGTCCTCGGGTGAGCCGGGCGTCTCCCAGGTCCACCACGCTGTGCCCCCGACTCTTCCAGATATCATCCAGGGAGGGCGGCAGGGAAGTATTGCTGTAGACCGGCCCCGCCGCCTCGCTCATCAACACCACTGCCTCGGCGGCCAACGTGCCGCCGCTGTAGAGTCCGCGGATGAACCGCCGGCCGGCCGCCCTTGGGGGGCCCGTGTCCGGCAGCCTCCTCTTCGGTGGAATCGTGCCTCCGGGCGGGACGTCCGGTAAGAACGGAACGCCCCGGGACAGGGCCGCGGCCCGGCCGGCGACCTCCTCCAGTGTGCGCGCCGAAACGATTCCCGACCCCGGTGCGGTGTCCGGGGCCGCGCCGAGGAAATGCACCACCACGGGTTTGCCGGCGTGTCCCGCCCGCTCAAGGACCCGGGCCGCCACCTCCGGCTCCGGCGGCTTGGAGACCAGCACGATGACGCGGGTCGCGGGGTCCTGGGCGAGCGCGTCCATCGCCTGCAGGGTCGAGCGGCCGCCGACGGCGCGGGAGAGGTCCCGTCCGCCCGTGCCGATGACCTGGGATATGCCGGCGCCGTGCCGATGGATGAGCGTGGTCACTTCCTGGAGGCCGGTGCCGGAGGCGCCGACGCAGCCGATGTCGCCGCGCCGCACCACGTTGGCGAAACCCAAGGGAACGCCGTTGATGATGGCCGTGCCGCAGTCCGGACCCATCACCAGCAGGCCGTTGGCGCCGGCGTACCGCTTGAGCGCGACCTCGTCGGCTTCGGACACTCCGGCGCTGAACAGCATGACATGGAGCCCCAGCCGCAGGGCCTTCAACGCCTCGGCCGCCGCGTATTCCCCCGGCACCGAGATCAGCGCCAGGTTGGGGTTGGCGTTCCGCAGGCTCATGGCCACGCTGCACGGCAGGACGTCGGCCGCGTTTCCGCCGGACCGGGCCGCGGGCGGGTCCCGGTGGAGTTCTTCCTCGAGCGCGGCGAAGGCCTGTTCCAGGATCCGGGTGTCCCGGCCGTGGATGATTACGAGCACGTCGGACGCGCCGGCACCGGCATCCCCGGTCAGCAACCCGGTGTCCCGCAACAGTTCCAGGTTCCCGTCGGTGGCCATCACCACCGCCGAAGCCTCCACGCCGGACGTGTCCGCCAGCCCGGCCGACATCTGCATGAGCGACAGGGAATCGCGGTAACAATTGCGGATGACTTTGGTCAGTGTGGTCATGGAGTCCATTCGGTTGGATTTTCGTCGAATATCACCGAAACTTGCCCTTAAATCCAGGCCGCCGGGAGCAACCATGAGTGAATCATTCGATCTCTCGATCCGGAGGGCGCGGCTGCGGCGCAGGCCGGACGCGTTGTACGACATCGCCGTCCGCGGCGGACGGATCGAGGCCATCGAGGAGTCGGCGGAGTCGGCGGCCGTGGTGGTCGTGGATGCCGCCGGAGGCCTCGTGACCGAGCCCTTCGTCAATCCCCACCTGCACCTCGACAAGGTCTATACGCTGCAGCGCCTGGGCGAGGAGTCATCCCTGCGCGCCTACCATGGCGAGGGTATGGGCAGTGCAATGAAGGCCATCGAGGCGGCGTCACGGGTCAAGGAGGCCTACAGCCAGGACTGGATCGTGGAGAATGCCAGGCGGGCGCTTCACGCCGCCGCGGTCCACGGCAACACCCACATCCGGGCATTCGCCGACGTGGACACCAAGGCGCGTCTCGAGGGCGTCAAGGCGTTGCTCCAGGTCAAGGAAGAGTTCCGCGGCGTCGTCGAGTTGCAGGTGGTGGCGTTTCCCCAGGACGGGGTCGTGCGCGAACCCGGAGCGGCCGACCTGGTACGGGAGGCGGTGGCCCTGGGCGCGGACGTGGTGGGTGGCATTCCGTGGATCGAATATACAGACGCGGACGCCCGGGAGCACGTACGGCAGATGTTCGAGATCGCCGTGGCCAACGACCGGCCGGTTTCCATGCTGGTGGATGACGCCGGCGACCCGGGTCTCCGCACCCTGGAGATGATGGCAGTCAGCGCCATCGAGACCGGCTGGCAGGGACGGGTCCTGGCCCATCACGCCCGCGCCATGGCGCTCTATCCCGAGCCCTATTTCCAGAAGCTGGCGGCGCTCCTGCGCCAGGCCGACACGCCCGTGGTCACCGACCCCCACACCGGACCGCTCCACGCCCGGGTGCGCGAGCTCCTGGCCGCCGGCGTCAGCGTCTGCCTGGGGCAGGACGACATCTCCGACGCCTACTACCCTTTCGGCCGCAACAACATGCTGGAGGTGGCGTTCCTGGCCTCACACCTCCTGTGGATGACCACCGAGGAAGACATGGAGCGCCTCTACGACATGATCACCGTGGACGCCGCCCGCGCCATGGGCCTCGACGGCTTCGGCCTGGAGGTGGGAGCTCCGGCGGACATGGTCGTGCTGGATGCGCCGTCCGTGCTGGAAGCCCTGCGCGAGCACCGGGCGCCGGTGGCCGTCATCCGAAACGGGAAGGTCGTGGATGTCGAGCCATTCAACGCCTCGGGTTAGGGAGACCCCCTACCCCGGTCCGCCTTGGGGTTACTTGACACGGCTCGCGCAGGAGTCCTATTTTGGCGCCATGCCAGTCATCGACGCAGACGCGCACGTGGACGAGACCGAGGCTACCTGGGCCTACATCGACGAGGCCTACAAGCGGTACACCCCGGTCACGGTGATGCAGGATCCCGCCAGCTCCGGGGGTACGCAGCCGCAGGGCTACAACCGCTACTGGTGCGTGGACGGCCGCTTTCTGGTGCGCCGCATACGTGACGACAAGCGCACGGAGACGACGGTGGTGTCCCGGGAGCTGCTGGATGTTGCGGCCCGGCTGCGTCACATGGACGAGCTCGGCATCGACGTCCAGGTATGCTACCCGACCACGTTCCTGCTGCGCTGGAGTCCGCGGGACGACATCGAGCACGCGCTGCGCAAGTCCTACAACCGCTGGATGGCCGACCGGTGGAAGCTCAGCGACAACCGCCTGCGCTGGGTCTGTCTCCCGCCCATGGGCGACATGGGCGAGGCGGTGAAGGAGCTGCGCTTCGCCCGCGAGAACGGGGCCTGCGGGTTGATGAAGAAGGGGATCGAGTGCGGCGGCAAGCGCGCGGGCGACTCCTACTTCTTTCCGCTCTACCAGGAGGCCGCGGCCCTCGATATGGCCGTGTGCATCCATACCGGCACGGGCGACCCGGCGCTCACCGACGCCGACGCCACGATCCTGAGCCTTCATAACATCACCGCACCGGTCATCGACGCCTTCACTTCCCTGGTCATGGCGGAGGTGCCGGCGAAGTTTCCCAGGTTGAGGGTCGGATTCATCGAGGCCATGGCCTCGTGGGTGCCCTTCTCCCTGGCGGAGTTGCGGGCGCGTCACGAGCGTGCCCGCTGGTTGTTTTCTTTCGACCTGACCAAAAACCTGCTCAAGGAGTCGCGGTTCTACGTCGCCTGCCAGACGGTGGAGGATCTGCCCTACCTCATCCAGCACTGCGGCGAGGACAATCTCGTGGCCGGAACCGACTACAGCCACGCGGATCAATCCGCCGAGATCCGTACCCTGAGCGTGTTGAAGGAGATGGGCGAGGAAGGCTTCATCACCGGCCGTCAGGCCGAGAAGATCCTGCAGGACAACCCGGCGGCCCTGTACGGTCTTTCGTAGACGCCGCCTCTGAAACGAAACATTCCGGGAGGTTCAAGCCGTGCCGACACTGCAACGCGACGACGTAGAGCTCTACTACGAGGTGACGGGTGAGGGACGGCCGTTTGTCTTCATCAGCGAGACGGCGTGCGACGGCGAGGTGTGGAAGATGTACCCGGTGCCGGAGTTCTCCCGGGACCACCAGTGCATCACCTTCGACTACCGAGGCACCGGGCGCTCCGGCAAGCCGTCGATACCCTACACCACCGACATGTTCGCCGAGGACGCGGCCGCCATCATGGACCACGTGGGCGCCAAGGATGCCGTTGTCTGCGGGCACTCCATGGGCGGCCGGGTGGCGCAGCTCCTGGCTCTGGACCATCCGGGGAAGGTGAGCAAGCTGATCCTGGCGTCCTCCGGCGCCTCGTTCCCCGACACCAAGGGGATCCCCCTCAAGCTCGCCACGCAGATGGTGGAGATGGGCTACGAACGCTACGTCAGCGAGAGCTCGGTGGCCGTGGGCTTCACCGAGGCGTTCGCACAGCAGCACCCGGAACGGATCCAGCATTACCTGGACGTGCGCATGGCCAACCCGTGTCCGCCGGAGTTCTACCTCCGTCACGTCATCGCCCGCCAACAGCACGACACCCACCACCGGCTCAAGGACATCACCGTGCCGACGCTGATCCTGGTGGGGGAGGACGACCGCAGCGTCACCAGCGACATGGACCACCGGACCTCCGCCGACATCCTGGCCAACGGCATCCCCGGGGCTCGGCTGGTGCTCCTTGCCGGCGAGCGCCACAGCTACTTCTTCGCCAACCCGGAGGCGTCCTTCAAGGCCATCCGGGAGTTCCTGTAGAGGCAACCGTTTACCATTTCGAGGAGGAGGACCCCGATGGCGGAATTCACCATTGCCAAGTTCAAGGATGTGTCGGAGGGGCTGCAGGAAGGCCAGTTCGCCGTGGGCGAACGCACCAAGGCCCAGACCCTGGCGGACCTGGACCCCGCCCACAAGCAACTGCTCGACAAGCCCATCACGATGACGCTGGGCCTCACGGGTCCGGACGGGCGTGTGAACATGACGCCCATGTGGTTCGACTACGACGGCGACAACGTGTTCGTGAACACCGCCGCGCACCGTGCCAAGTGCGGCTGGATCAGGAAGAACCCGCGCCTGACCATGCTGCTGGTGAACCCCGAGAACCCCTACCACTGGATGAGCATCAAGGCCACGGTGGTGAACGAGATACGTGAGGGAGAGCCGGGCGGCGAGAGGGCCGCGGAGCACATCGACCGCATGTGGACGAAGTACACCGGGCAGGAACCGCCGTACGGCCTGAGGGATCCCGTCATTGACGAGAAGCGTGTGCTGTTCGAGTGCCGCGTGGACCGGGTCGCCACGTTCGGAAAACCGTGATCATCACGGCCCGAGGTCAATCATGGGTGCGAGGCCGTCAACTGCCATGAGAGGTTGGAGCGATGCCTATCCTGAAACGCGATGACTGCGAGATCTACTACGACGTCGCCGGCGAGGGACGGCCGTTCGTGTTCATCAGCGAGACCGGGTCCGACGGCGAGGTGTGGAAGATGTACCCGGTGCCGGAGTTCTCCAAGGACCATATGTGCATCACCCACGACTACCGTGGCACCGGACGCTCCGGCAAGCCGTCGATCCCGTACACCACCGACATGTTCGCCGACGACATCGCGGCCGTCATGGACCACCTGGGCGCGGAGGATGCGGTTGTCTGCGGCCACTCCATGGGCGGCCGCGTGGCCCAGCTCCTGGCCCTGGACCATCCCGGGAAGGTGGGGGCCTTGATTCTGGCATCCAGCGGAGCGTCGTTCCCTGACGGCCCGGGCATTCCCCTGGACATCGCCACGGAGATGGCGGAGCAGGGCTACGTCAACTACGTGAGGGACAGCTCGGTGGAGGTGGGTTTCAGCAAGGCGTTCACCGAGAAGTATCCGGAACGCGTCCAGCACTACCTGGACGTGCGCATGGCCAACGTGTGTCCGGCGGAGTTCTACTTCCGCCACGTCATCGCCCGCCACCTGCACGATACCAGCCACCGGCTCAAGGACATCACACAGCCGACGCTGGTACTGGTGGGGGACAACGAGGACGAGGTCACCGCCGGCGTCCACCACATCGAGTCCGCCCAGACCCTGGTTGACAACATTCCCGACGCCCGCCTGGTGGTGCTTCATGGCGAGGGGCACAGCTACTTCTTCGCCAACCCGGAAGAGGCCCACAAGGCCATCCGCGAGTTTTTGCAGGAGTGACGAATCCAGAAGAAAAAGGTGGGAGTCATTCTCCTGGGCGCATTCATGATACCGGGTCTGAGACCCGGCCCGGAGATGCTCACCGACAACCCGGGCATGACCTTCACCATCGTGTGGAGGGAATGCTGCAAGGCTGGCTCGGATTGTAGGGACCCGTCCCGCGATCCGACAAAGATCGCGCTATTCCCTCGGCGGGAACTCGAACGTGACCTTGCCGCCGTCGTCGAGCACGAGCCAGGCGGCGAACTCCCGGCCGGATTTGGATGAGATGAAGTTCGGCAGGAGATCGGTCTTGCCTTCGGCCAGCAGCTTGGTGACCTGGCCGCGGTCCAGGGGCTGCTCGAGGATGACCGTGCCGGCCTTGAAACGGCAAGGTTTCTTCTCGGCCTGGAATGTCTCGCACAGGTACTTCGAGTCCCACTCGAATATCCGGCTGCCGCAACGGGGACACTTGCCCAGAGGCTCCTGACCCGAGAAGTCCGCCTTGACCGCGGGCTTGTCGCGGGCGGCCTGGGCGGTCTTCCTGGCGGGCCGCGGCTCGAACTCGAACCCCACCTTGCCGTCCTGCGGAACCAGGAATGCCTTGAACGGCCGGCCGGTGCGCGAGGAGACGAAGCCCGTCAGGAGATCGGTCTTGCCCTCCTTCAGGAGCTTGACCATCTGTTCCGGCGCCACCTCCTGCCGGAGGATGATTCTTCCGGAGCTGAACTCGCACGTGCGCGCGTCGCCCACGGCGTTCTCGCACACGTAGCGCATGGGCAGCTCGAACACCCGGCCGTCGCACCGGGGGCACTGCCCCAGGGGTTCCTGGCCGGTGAAATCCGCGCCCTGGTCGGCTTCGCCGTCCCGGGGCTCGTTGCCGAAGTCGAAGGCGATCCTGTATTCGGGGGAGAGCTTCAGCACGGCGGCGAACGGCCGCCCCTGACGGCTGCGGAATCCCTGCAGCGGGCCGATCTGGCCGTGCTCGATGAGCGCCGCGGTCTCCTCGGGGTTCAGCAGCCGTCCGGCCAGGACCTTGGGCAGGCTGAAGTCGCAGCTCACGCACTGGAAGTTCCGGTAGCGCTCGTGCACCTCGCCCTGGCACTTGGGGCACGGTGCCGAGAGGGTGCCGAAGTCGCCCGGGATGGTGTCGTGCTCGTACTGCCGCGCCCGGTCCACGATCTGCCGGGTCATCTGGGCGATCTCGCCCATGAACTCGTCGCGGCTCTTCTTTCCTCCCTGCATCTGAAAGAGCTGGTACTCCCAGTTTCCCGTGAGCTCGGGGCGGGTGAGTTCCCGCACGCCGAGGCCGTTCAGCAGCTCCATGAGCATGAAGGCCTTGGAAGTGGCCTGAAGCTCCTTGCCTTCCCGGATGATGTAGTCTTCGTCGAGAAGCCCCTCGATGATGGAGGCCCGGGTGGCGGAGGTGCCGAGCCCCTTGCCGGCCATGGCCGCCCGCAGGTCCTCGTCCGTGACCAGCCGTCCCGCCCCCTCCATGGCGCCCAGCAGCGTGGCCTCGGTGAACCGCGCCGGCGGCCGGGTCTGGTTCTCCTTGACCTCGATGCCGAGGTTCTCGACCTGTACCGCGCGGCCGTCGGCAGGGGCGGCCGTGTTGTCGACGGAGCCGGCGGCGGCTCCGGACCCATTGAGCCTCAGGGGCGCCAGTGTCGCCTCGTCGTCCTGTTGCCGGGTGTCCCTGCCGTGGACCTCGAGCCAGCCGGCCTTCACCATGACCTTGCCGGTGGTCCTGAAGGCATGCTCCTCCACCCGGGTGATCCGGGTGGTCTCCAGGAACTCGGCGGCGGGGTAGAAGATGCCCAGAAAGCGCCGGGTCACCAGGTCGTAGATCTTCTGCTCGATCTCGTTGAGGCGCTTGGGCGCTTCGGTGGTGGGGATGATGGCGAAGTGGTCCGACACCTTGGCGTTGTTGAAGATGCGCTTGTTGGGCTGGACCCAGTCCTGCTCCAGGATGGCGCCGGCGAACGGCGCGTAGTCGGTGTCCTTGAGCATCCGGAGCGAGTCCTTGACCGTTCCGACGTAGTCTTCCGGCAAGGCCCGGGAGTCGGTGCGCGGGTAGGTGAGCACCTTGTGCCGCTCGTACAGAGCCTGGGCGATCTGCACGGTGCGGTTGGCGCTCAGGCCGAAGCGCGCGTTGGCCTCGCGCTGAAGGCTCGTGAGGTCGAACAGCGGCGGCGGCATCTGCCGGGTGGGCTTGCTCTCCTCGGTGGCGGCGCCGGTCTTGCCCAGGCACTGCTCGCGGATGGCGTCGGCCGCGGCCTGTTCCCAGATCCGCTCGGCGCGGGCGTTGGGCTCGCTGTCCTTCTTTCGGAACTTCTCGTCGAACCAGCGCCCCTGGTACTCGCCGCCCTCCGACCGGAACGCGGCCGTGACTTCCCAGTAAGGCTCCGCCTTGAAGCTCCGGATCGCGGCCTCGCGCTCCACCACGATGGCCAGGGTGGGCGTCTGCACGCGGCCCACGGTGGTCTTGTAGAATCCCCCGGGTTTGGAGTTGAACGCGGTCATGGCCCGGGTGCCGTTGATGCCCACCAGCCAGTCGGCCTCGGAGCGGCTCAGGGCGGCATCCGCCAGGGGCTGCATCTCGTCGTCCTCGCGCAGCCCCACGAAGCCGTCGCGGATGGCGGCGGGGGTCATGGACTGGAGCCACAGCCGCTTGATGGGCTTCTTGGCCTTGGCGTGGCGGATGATGTTGCGGAAGATGAGCTCGCCCTCCCGTCCGGCGTCGCAGGCGTTGACCAGGGCGTCCACGTCCTTGCGCTTGATCAGCTTGACCAGCGTTTTCAGCCGGGAGGCGCTCTTCTGGATCGGCTTGAGATCGAAGTAGGGCGGTATCACCGGCAGATTGGCGAAGCTCCACTTGCCGCGCTTGGCCTCGACTCCCTCCGGCGGAGTCTGCTCCAGCAGGTGCCCCACCGCCGACGACAGCACGTAGTCGTCGCTCTCGTAGTAGTCCTGGTGCCGTTTGAAGCCGCCCAGCGCCCTGGCCACGTCCGCGGCCACCGACGGCTTCTCCGCGATGATCAGTGCCTTGCCCATGATGTTGTGTCGACCCCGGAAGGCCCGGGGGCCCACGGCGGATGCCCCTCCATCCGTCCTGCGTGAGCGTGTGAACAGTGCATATGTCCACTTAGAGGTATACCTGTCAAGTCGCCGGGGGCAAGCCGTTAGCGGGAAATCGTGAATCCATGTAATAAGGGGGCACGGAGACGGGAGGACCTGCAGACCGGCTCCCCAAGGAGGAGAGAACCCATGCCCAACGTGAAGCTGGCCACCGGCGTCGACCTCTATTACGAGACCCACGGACAGGGCGAGCCCCTGATCTTCGTGCCCTCCACCGCCTATTCGGGCGAGGTCTGGAAGCCCTCGCAGATGCCGCTGGCGGATTCCCTGAATCTGATTTTTCACGACCCGCGCGGTTGCGGAAGGTCGGTGGCGCAGCAGAGCGTCTACACCATCGAGCTCATGGCCATGGACATTGTGGCGCTGATGGACCACATCGGCTGCCCCTCGGCCCACTTCATCGGCCACTCCATGGGCGGGCGCATAGCGCTGTCGCTGGCGCAGAACTTTCCCGGCCGGGCCAAGAGCCTGATCATGGCGGCCGCGGGCTCCGGCACCGCGGGTCGGGCCGGGCCGGACTGCGTGCCGGGCCTGCCGCACCAACTCGTCTATGAACTGATCGAGATGGGCTTCGAGAAGTTCGTCCGCGACGAGATCGTCGACTCCGACACCTTCTTCACCGCCGACTACCGCGCCAGCCATGGCGCCGAGGTGGAGGCGTTTTACAAGATGGCCTGGGAGACCCACGCCAAGCTGCCGGAGTTCGTCCACCTGGTGATGGCGCGGCACAGCTTCGAGGGCACCCACCGTTTGCAGGACGTCCAGTGCCCGACCATGGTGCTGATCGGCGACGGCGATACCGTGGGCAGCAACCACGTGGCCCAGGCCCAGGTACTGGCGGACCGCATCCCCGGCGCCGAGCTGAAGGTCCTGGAGCGGCAGACCCACGGCTTCTTCTGGGAGGATCCGGAGCTCACCAACGACGTGATCCTGTCCTGGGTGAAGCGCCAGAGCTGACGCGCCGCCCTGTCGCGACACCGAGCCGACCCGCCGACACTCCATGCCGGATCAGGCTGCCAAGCCGAGTTTCTGGACGCGTACGTTCATCCTGTTGAGTGTGTCGCAGTTCCTGGCCTACGGGCATCACGCGGTGCTGACGCCCACGCTGCCCCTGTACCTCGACCATCTGGGCAGCTCGCCGTTCATGGTGGGGCTGCTGCTGGCCTGCTTCAGCGCCACCAGCGTGGTGATCCGCCCGCTGGTGGGTACCTGGGTGGATTCCGGGGGCGAGATCCGGGTGCTCACTCTGAGCTGCATCGGCCTCTGCCTGACCGTGATGATCTTCGTCGTCCCCAACGTCGAGGGCGCCTTCACCGCCAACATCCTCCGGGGCTTCTGCTGGGCCGGGATCAACACCAGCGGCTACGCGTTCCTGGCCGCGGTGGTGCCCACCGACCGGCGCGGAGAAGCCAGCGGGTACTACTCCGGCATACAGAGCAGCGCCTCGCTGTTCTTTCCTCCGGCCGCGCTGTGGATCATCGGGCTTCCCGCGGCCGGCTATGCGGCGGTGTTCTTCGTGTCCAGCGCCGCCGCCGTGCTGGCGGCCGTGCTGGCGCAGGTCTGCGGCCGGGGGATAAAGCGGGCGGCCCCGCCGTCCGCCCCGGAAACCCAGGCACCACCGGAACCCCAGGCCCCGGGCGACCGGACTTTCTCCCGGACCTATTTCGACCGCGGAATCCTGTTCACCGCGCTGCTGCTCTTTTGCATGAACCTGCCCTGGTCCGGCCTGAATTCCTTCATCGTCCTCTACGCCCGGGAGGTGGGCATCGAGAGCCTCGGCTGGTACTTCGTCGCCATCGGACTGGCCAGCGTCGTGGGCCGCCCCCTTCTCGGCCAGATGTCGGACAGGATCGGCCGCGCGCCCGCGGTGGCGGCGGCATACGTGCTGGAGATCGCCGGCATCGCCCTGGTATTGGTGGCGTCGAACGTCACCGTGATGATGATCGCCGGGGCGTTCTATTTTCTCGGCTACGCCCTGGGCGTCTCCACCACCCTCGCCCTGGCCATCGAGCGGGGCGACCCCAAGCGCCGCGGCGTCACCATGGCGACCTTCTCCATGGCCTTCCCGCTGGGTTCCGGGTTGGGATCGGCCCTCTCCGGCGGCGTCATCGCCCTGGTTGGTTATCGCGGCATGTACATCACCCTGATCGGGGTGCTGGCGGTGGGACTGCTGCTGTCCCTGTTCAATCGGGCGGGGCTGACGACGCCCGCGCGCCGAGCAGCGTGACCGGCAGGCTTTTTTTCATTGGGCCGGGCTTGTGTTTGTTTGTCGGCTGGTTTAAGAGGGCTAGTCTGTTCGACGGACATTAACTTGGCTAAGGAGGTTTTCATGTTTTTTGAGGTGTTAAAGAGACAGAGCCGGT
>Ga0209544_1002090_pt1 | contig 19047 bp, 10 predicted proteins | sample MesohylPK_FD_187297 | JGI IMG/M metagenome (GOLD analysis project Ga0209544, IMG submission 187297) | Host-associated microbial community of the marine sponge Aplysina aerophoba from Gulf of Piran - sponge mesohyl, lysed by proteinase K... | ecosystem: Host-associated > Porifera > Sponge >...
GGTCGGTCGGTCGGTCGGTCGGTCGGTCGGTTTAATCTGACGGGGTCAGTATGCCCAGCACCTGATCTGTCAAGTCTTTGGGCCACTTCGGTTTCCGGCACCCAGTACCTCGGAATGACCACCGAATCCGGGTCGGCCTTCTCTTCCGCCGTCATGGACCGGGCGTTTCCGTTGCGGATGTCCTTCTCCGAGGCCCCGTCGAACGTCGCGAACCTATGGTCGTACTGGTGGAACAGCTTGGCCTCGTAGAGCGGCAGGTAGCGCTCGTCGTCATCTTCGCGGACGAACACGTTTCCATGTAGCTCCCACCCGTCCTCCTCCAGCCGCTGACGCGTTCTGAAGAGCCCGGAGTCGTTCGACATGTGGAACATCGTCGAGAACTTGACCCCCCACGGATTCTTCTCGTGCTCGTGCCCGCGCTTCTCCTTCCAGAACACGCCGGCACGCCTGTACATCTTGCGCGCGATCTCCATGTCGCGGCGCGTGCGAAAGATCGGACAGGTGCGCGTGTTGGGGTTGAAGAGCTTGAAGTCCTCCCTCGACAGCGTGAACCGGCGCTCGCGCTCCTTCAGTTGTTCGACCTGGTGCAGGAAGAACGCGAACTCGGCCTCCGGCACGGGATCTTCGCGTCCGGCGAGCGTGAGCAGGCAGAACTTGTAGGAGCGATGGACACCGGGGAACACGGCCTCCCGGTTCTCAAAGTCGTACAGCGTCGCGAGCCGCCTGCCGGTGACGACGTGCTCGAAAAACTTTCTCGTGGAATGGTCCGTGGAGATCCCGGTCGGAACGATCAGTCCGGCGCGCCCCTTGGGGTTGATCAGATGGAGGCAAGTCTCTGCGAACACCGCGTAGGTGTTCACGTCGCCGGTCCCGGTCAGCGGATAGCGCCCGCCCGTCCGGACGAACTGGCTCGCCGCCTCGGCCTCGCGTTTGGCGTCCTGGAATGCTCTGAAGAGCGCTTTCTCCGCCGACGAGGCGTCGTCGCGGTTCAGGTGGCGTATCAGCCGGTCGCGCGCGGCTTTGTTACGCGCGCCAGCGATCTCGGGAGACCTGGTCGCGAAGAACTCCTTTTCCTGGAGCTTGATCCGTTCCCACGGCGGATTGCCGAGCACGGCGTCGAACCCGCCGTCCTGCATGATCTCGGGGAATCTGAGGTGCCAGTGGAGGAAGCGATGCCGCCGCGAAAGATCGCGGGCCCGGCGTGCGACGCCGACCAGTCCGAGTTCGGCGGAATCCCGCTGGTGGATGTGTTCCGTCAAGGGCACGGTCTTGAGAGTCCGCCGTGTCTTGGGCGCGAAGTATGCCCCAGCGAAAAGGCTGGCCCGGAGCGCCTCCTGCGCATGGGTGGAGTCCCGTCCGGTCGCCTCCCACGCGGAGCGCTTGGCCTCCACATCGTCGAGCGTCTCCTCGGGCATCGCGTCCAGATCGACGCTCGCGATCGCGACCTCGAGCATGGCTTCCTCGTCGAAGAACAGGTCGCCTTGTCCCCCCGAACGGTTCCTCGCCTTGAGGTCCTTGCATACACCCTTGTCGTCGCCCGTCAGCGGCTTGTACGCGGCGGTCGGGATCCCGTCGCCGAGGATCTCGGGATCGAGGACGCCGATCAAGCTGTCGCCGAGAGCGATGTGCGCGTCCAGGAACGTCAGCGGCTTGCCCGGCTCGATCGTCTCGATCCAGAGGGCCGTCTTGCAGAGCTCGACGGCGAGCGGATTCCGGTCGACGCCGTAGATGCAGTGCTGGACGACCTCCCGGAGCGCGTGTCGGCGCGTCCTCTCGTCGGGCGCGTCGGCGTCCGCTTCGATGCGCGCGACCTCGGCGGCGAGCCGCCGAGCGGCCGCCAGCAGGAAGTGGCCCGATCCGCAAGCCGGATCGAGGACGCGGAGATCGAGGATCGCGCCGCGCGGATCCTCCGGGCGTTCGGCGATGGCCTTTGCGATCACGGGATCGAGGGTCGTCCTCACGAGTTCGCCCACGAGGCTGGGCGGCGTGTAGTAGGACCCGCTGAGCTTGCGCGCCGATCCCCTCGTCTTCTTGTCCCCGCCCGCGTCGCCGGCGAACCCGAACCGCCACGGCGACGCGTGCACGTCCATGACGGGTTGAAGCTCAAGCAAGCTCTCGTAGACGGACCCGAGCTCCTCGGTGTCCATGTCCCGGTAGTTTATTCGGGCGAGGCTCCTGCCCGAGAGCGACGGGAAGTAGGCGAGCGTGCGCAGGGCTTCGAGAAGGTGTTCGTTCGCGATCCGCGCCCGGTCGAGGTCTCGGCACTGGTCTTCCCGGAACAGGCCGCCCAGAGCCGGAACGCCAAGCCCCGGCGCGCCGCGCGCGAGCGCGCGGAAGGTGACTTGGAGACCCTGCCAGAGATCGGAGTTACGGTCGTAGTGCCGCCGCCTCAGCGCGCGTTCGCGGAGGCGCGAGAGCGCGTAGCCCTCCCCGTACACGTTGCGCTTTCGGTCGGTGGCGTCCGGCACCTGGAGAAGATCGCGCTCTTCGGCGGTGAAGAGGAAGAGGAAGCGGTAGACGAGCCGAAGCAACTGTTGGAAATAGGCCTCCGGCGTCAGGTCGCCGCCGTCGAGCGCTTCCCGCAGGCTGCGGTTGTCCGGATGCTCGAGGAACCCGTTCCCCAGCCGGCGGAGCGCGGCGGTCACGCCGTCGCGGAGGTTGCCCCTGGCCCGTTCGCCGGTCTCGTGCGCCTTGGCCCGCCACGTCTCGATGATGCAGTCTTGCGGCTTGCCGTCGGCGGGTCTGAACCTGCTGGCGTGAGCGGCGAGCCAGAGCGCCGCGAAGTCGGGATAGAGCTCCTCGGTGAATACGAGGTCGAGGTCGGCTTCGACGTAGGAAGGGCGGGTAAGGCTCGGATTGTCGCGGAGGATCCGTAGCTTCGATCCGTTCGCGACCATACCCCAAAGCGCCTCGGGCTCGGCGTTCAGGTACTCCTGCATCAGGCCGTGCGGGGCCAACCGACGTCCGTTGCCTCCAAGGCGCGGATCCGCCTTGTCGAGCGCGAAGTCGTCGGTCAGCAGGAGTAGCGGCACCGCGCCGCCGCAGGCCCGGTGCGTCAGCTTGAAGACGCGGTCCTCGACCTCGACGCTGCCTGCAACCGCCAAGTCGTCGTATCCGAACAGCGTCCGCAGCAGCGGCACGAGCCAGTCCTCGACTCCGACCCGGGATGCCCCGAGATCGCGGCGCGGCCGGCGCTCGGCGTACCGTCCGTAGAAGTCGTTCCCGATGCGCCAGTACCGGGCGATCTCATCCTTGATCGAGAGCGACTTCGAGAGGCCGTAGTCGGCTCCGCTCTGCCGGGGTGCATCGAGGGCGGCCACTTCGGCCAAGAACTCGGGCGGCAGGATTCCGCCCTCGACCTTGAGGGCCGTGAATCCTCCGCCGTTCCGTGCGCGGGCCATCGTCAGAGCGTTGCCATCGGAAGGAACACGTAGACGCCGATGATGTCGACGGGTAGCGCGGGGATCACCTGATAGCGCTCGCCCCTGATTCCGCTGGCGTCGCGGATCCGGCGATGGTCCGCGAGCAGTTGCCGAGCCCGGTCGCGGGCGATCCGCTCAAACTCGGGTTCGAGCACGGGCAGGCCGTTGAGTGCTTGCCGGACGAGCTGCGTCTTCTGGCCGTCGGCCATGTTGCGGCCCGGTTCGAGCGAGAGCAGCGAAAGCGCGTCGTCGTCCGTAAGCAGTTCCGGCTTGGCTCCGCCGCGTGCGGCGACCCCAAGGCACTCCTCGGCGAGCAGCGATTTGACGGCCGCATCTCCGTTCGCGCCGGTTCGCTGAACCCGCAACTGGCTCCTCAGGCGAAGAAGGTAAAGGACGGTGCGCACGTCGATCCCCCGGGCGAACGCGGCGCTCGCGCGGGCACTGATCGAAGGCGCACCATAGTCGGGCGAGCCCTCCGCCACGTAGGTCGCGCCTCTCGGCGCTGGCTGCGCCGCATCGTCACGGAAATCGAAACCGGTTGTTGGCGCACCCTGATCGAGCGCCTGCTCCGCCACATAGTCCGCGATCACGGAGACGAGCGGATGCGTCCGGTGTACGAAGTCGGCACGGCCCTGAGCGCGCGGATCGAAGGCGAGCTTTGCCGACTCCCGGAATCCGATGGCGTCGAGGCGGTCCTGGAGCGGCTTCGGCAGGTGCGGCACCGGGAGCCGCCAATGGTCTTTGCGCCGGTCAAGCGGCGCGCCCAGGCGTTCGGCGGACAGGCGCACGAACCGCCTCACGTCCTCGCGACCTCCGAGCACTGAGGCGGCCTTCCTCCATTCGGGCCATACGTCCTCCGGGGTCATGCGACGCTGGGCGAACACGGTGCGCGACACCTTGTCCCTTGCGGTTTGCCACGCGTCGTCCACAGCCGTTTCCATCTCGGTCAGGCCGAGTTCCAGCTCCCGCTGCCCGGCATCCGTCCCGCCGTGGAGGAGGACGGCGCGCATGATTGCGTCGACGACCTTGTTGTTGGCCGGCATGGGCACCGAGACTCCGAGTTCCTTTCTGATCTTATCGGCCTTGCGGACGATGACGCGGAGCACGGCCCCGTCGACCGGGTTGTCCCGTCCGTAGATCATCAGCGCGCGCACGACGGGCGAAGCCTGTCCGAACCGGTCCGCGCGGCCCTCGCGTTGTTCGTGGCGCGTCGGATTCCAAGTCAGGTCGTAGTGCACAACGGCGTTGAAGTGGCGCTGAAGGTTGACGCCCTCTGACAGGCAGTCGGTGGCGACGAGGACGGGCGTCACGCCGTCGTCCAACTCGCCGAGCGCCTCGATGCGTTCCTCTCGCTGGTCGGGCGTGAGTTCGCCGGTCACAACGAGGACGTGCGTTGGATTCCGGCGCTTGCGGCCGAGCGCGGCCGTCAGCTGTTCACCCACGTAGTGCGCGGTGGCGATGTAGCGGCAGAAGACCACGGGCGCGAACCCGGCCTCGATCAGGCGTTGGATCTCGCGCGACAGCACCCCGAGCTTGGGATCCTTGCGCGGACCCCGCAGGCCGTCGGCCTCGGCGATCAGCTCGCGTAGCGCTTCGGTCCCCTCGGGGTCTTCCACCGTTCCGGCAGGCGCGGCCTCGATGAGCACGAGCGAGTCGTCGTCGCCCTCGTCCATGACCGTCTCGCGCGCGGCGCGGTCGAGCTCGGCGAGCGCCTTCTCCTCGTTGTCGCCGCTGGCGGCTTCGAGGCGCGTCCTTAGCGCGAGCGACGCGGCCGCCGGACTCGAAGAAATGCAGCGCAGCAGCGCGAGAGCCGCCCACCACGACATGCGCTGTTCGAGCTTCGTCCCGCCCTCCGCACGCCGCACCATCGTCCTGGCGTAGCCGAGCACGTGTTCGACCAGGCGGCCCCAGTCTCCGGTCAGCTTGTAGGTGGCCTCGCGGCTCTCCCGGACCGGAAAGCGCGTGTCGTCCCTCCACTCGGCGATGTCACCCCGCCGGCGCTGGACAAAGTGCGCGGCGAGTTCCTTCCGGAGCGCCCGGCGGGCGTCCCCGTCCGGCATTTCGGCGAGCGCCGCGAACCTCGGATCCAAGAGGCCCAAGAGATTGTGGAATGCGGTGTCGTCGCCCGAATGCGGCGTCGCCGTCAGGAGCACCATGGCTCGGCGGGCATCTCCCTCCGCCAGCCCCTTGAGCAGCTGGTAGCGCTGGTGGCGCGTGTTCGTGTTCGCGCTCACACAGGTGTGCGCCTCATCGACGATCACGAACTCCGGACATGCGCGCAGGAAGTCGCTTCGCCGGCGATCCGACTTGATGTAGTCGAGCGATACGACGGTGTGCGGATAGACCTCGAAAACCGACTCGTCCGGCCGGAGCCCGCGCTCGAGGCGCGTCGCCGTGCCGGTGCGGACCACCACGGCGTCGATGCCGAACTTCTCCGCCAGTTCCGCTTGCCACTGCTCGCAGAGATGGGGCGGACACACGACCACGAGCCGCTCGATCTCGCCGCGGTCGAGGAGTTCCCGGGCGATGAGCCCGGCTTCGATCGTCTTTCCGATCCCCACATCGTCGGCCACCAGGAGGCGGATGGGATCGAGCTTGAGCGCCATGAGCAGCGGAACGAGCTGGTACGCGCGAGGCTCGACGTTCAGGTTGCCGAAACTCCGGAACGGCCCGGCCCCGGCCCGCAGCTTGAGCCGAAGCGCGTCGCGGAGCAGGAGCGCGGCCGCCAGCGAGCCGGGTGCGTCGGGGTTCGGCGGGTCGAAGGTGGCGGGTTCCGGGCGCTCGGGCTCGAGCGGCAGATAGATCAGGGTCGCGTCGTCCTCGGCTCCCCCCAGCGGCCGGAGGCGCAGGAGATCTTCGCGGGTCTCCGGGAGGACCACCCATTCGCGGCCTCTCGCCCGGACGAGATCGCCCGGCTTGAACGCAAGTTCCGGAGGCAATGCCGATCCCTTCGTCCCGCTATCCGGTGGAGGAGTCGGTGCCCGGGCCGAAGACCCAGGCGTAGTCGCGGAGGACGCTTTCCCATGATCCACGGTCCTTGCCGAACCGCACGACCGTGTATCCCGCATCCTCGAGCCGGCGCGTCACCTCGGCGTCCGCGCGGCGCCTGCGTTGTCCGTCATGGTGCGGGCCGTCGATGAACACGAGCGTCTGGTGACCGGAGTACGCGAAGTCGGGCCGCGTCCCGAACTCCTCGAGATAGGGTTGAACCCTGTCGGGCCGCCGGTAGCCGCCGAGGCTGACGAACGTGAGCCACGCCTTCTCGAGCGAGGAGCCGGAGAAGGCCTTCAACTCCGCGGCCGCGTCCCCACCCGCGTCGGGCATGGACAGGCTCTTCCGCTCGCCCCGGACCAGTCGGCAGAGCAGGTCGAGCATCTCTTCGTGCCGCCGGTCGATCAGCGTATGATCGGGCTGGTTGTAGTAGCCGAGCAGGCAACGGTAGCATCCGGCTTCGCACCCCTCTTCTCCGTTGTCGAGATCGGCCATCCCGCTCCAATCGCCCGACTTCGACTTGTAGTGGCAGACCTCGAGCGCGCGGCGCGCGATCCGCCCGACGGCTTCGGGATCGCTCGCGATGCGCGTGAGCACACCCGCGCCGCCTTCCGAGGCCTCGTAGAACAGGATCGTCGCGCGATGCTCGCGGTCGGGCAGCGGCTCGGCGGCAAGCTCCGACTCTTCGAGTTGGAACTCCTGCTCGATGCCGCGTTTGAGCGCGTATTGCAGCGATACCATTGCCGCCTCGGAGAGCTCGATCCCCGGACGCAGAATCAGGACGTTGCGGGTATCCCGCACGAACGGCGCGACGCGCTGGACGGTCCCGCCACCGCCCACGCGGTCATCCTCGGCGTCGGTCGGCGCCTGCGGGTCGCGGGTCCACTCGCCGGTGTTCGTGTCCACACTGAAGCCGTAGACGGACTTCTCCCGCCTACGGCGCCAGCCGAGATTGATGCGCCACAACGTCGCCGCCGGGCTGTACCGAAGCTCGATCAGCGTCTCGCCGTCCTCCTCGACGGCGATGGCCTCGACGCGCGCGCGACCCTCCTCCTCGCTGAACCGCAGCGTCGTCACCATCTCATAGCCCTGGCGCTGGCGCTCCTCCTCGTCCGACGTGATCCGATTCGCCCTCCGGGTCGAGACCTGCTCGATGCGGTACAGGTTGAGAACGGCCCGGCCGCCGTCGAGGCGTTCGTCGCAGTTGGCGCAACGCTCGAACTCCTTCTGGTCCCCGAAATGCCCGTAGCCGCAGGCTGGACAGATCCGGGCGGCCTGCACCGGCAGCTTGGCCGTGGCCGCCTCCTCGGCGCGGACGGTCAGTATGGCGCGCCGGACCCGGTACGTGCTGCCCTCGTGATAGATGATGGACTGGGGGCCGAACTCGGTCAGCCCGAGGAACCGCGGCCTGCTCAGGAACGAGTCGCGCGCCACCCTTCTGTGGCGGCCCGGGATGAACGCCATGAGCGGCAGGCGCGGGAAGTTGTAGCCCGGCAGGAACCCCTCGGCGGCCAGGTAGCGGTAGGTGTAGAAGTCGGAGTTAATGGTCGCCCGGCTGCCGAGAAGCAGGTTCTGCTGGGTGTAGGCCTCATCGTAGCGGGCCTTGGCCTGGCGGCGCTCCTTCTCGGTCGCGGCGGCGTTGTTGATGACGTTGTTGGCGACCTTGATCTGACTCGCCGTCGCCCGGAACAGCGAACGCCACCGGTCGAAGGACTCGTCCAGCTTTCGTTCGGCCGACTTCATCGCGCTCGGCAGCCAAGTGTCCGTGTACCAGGGTGCCGCTCGCTCCGAGAGGTCCCGCTCCAGGGTGGCGAGGATGCGCCGGGCACGCTTGGTCGCGTGCTTCACGGCAGCGCCGGATCCAATCTGTGCCGCGATCTCTTCATGCATGGGCAACGCATCGGACCGTTCCCGGTCGAGCACATCGCGCACCGACGATCCCAGCTTCACGCCCGTCTCGGACAGCCAGACCGCTTGCAGGTGGCTCCGGATCAGGTCCTCGTTAGCGAGATCGATGCTGGGCGGATTGACCGCGCCCGCCACCGCCCGGGTCGGATCGGCGAAGAAGTACTGGTCGTGCGGCGACCGGGCCGCGCAATAGGTCACGACGAGCGCGGGTTGGCCGCTTCTTCCGGCCCGTCCGCTGCGCTGCGCGTAGTTGGCCGGCGTCGGCGGCACGTTCCGCATGTAGACGGCATTCAATGTCGCGATGTCCACGCCGAGTTCCATCGTCGGCGAGCAGAAAAGGACGGGCAGGCCGCGAGTGCCGGAGGAATCCAGCCCTTGCCGGAATCGGCGTTCGCGCTCTTCGCGGTCCTCCGATTCGACTTGCGCCGTATGTTCGCGGGCCTCCAGCCGGTGGAACAGGCGGTCTTCGGCGCCCAGGAGTCCCGCCACGTTCTCATAGAGGTTTCGGAAGAAGGGATTCGTGCCGTCCCACGAGCCGGGTTCGCCGCCCGAGGCCGAGCGCCATTCGAGCGCGGAGCCGTCGATCCGGTATCCCACGAGCCCGCCGTCGAGTTCGGAGGGTTCGACATATCCATAAGTGGTCAGCACCCCGAGCACATCGTCGATCACGGCGTTGTAGAGATCCTCGTCGAACTTCTCCGGATAATGCGGGTTGTCCGTTCCCCAGTACGCGGTGGACTTGACGCTGCGACCGAAGGCCGAGCGGTAGGATACGTGGTGCATCCGGTAGTCGCGGCGGCGGCCAGGGGCGCTCGGCCGCGGCACCATGTAGGCGTGCGAAAACGCGTCCTCGTCCTCGGACAGTCCCCAAGGCTCCTTCAACTCGTTGTAGCTCCGGTTGCGCATTCGCTCCTGGAAGTTCGGATCCAGATAGATGGTCTTGATGCAGAGCGCCCTCCGCATGCGTTCCAGAAGCTCCCGAACGAGAGCGAACCGGACTTCGGGCGGAATCGACCCGAGCAGCGGATGCCGGGCGCGCCATTCCTCCTCGTCCGCGCAGCACTCGATCAGTCCACGGTATCCGATGTCCAGCAACCCGAGCTGTTCGAGGTTCGGATTGTTGATGCGCCAGCCGCGTTGCAGGTCGAAGTAGAGCCGGTAGCCGAGCACGTCCCGGAGCGCCTTGAGCGTGTTCTGGGCCTTGATGCCCTTGGCCGAGGGATTGGCCGAGTAGTCCGAGGGATCGAGGCGCAGATGGTAAAGCACCTTCTGAGTCAGGACCTCGTCGGTCAGCGGCTCGCCGCCCGCGCTGCGCATCGCCGCGAGCAGCGCGCCCCGCAGCAGCAGGATTTGCACGAAGTCGTTGAAATGGCCCGCCTGAAGGCTCGCGTCCTGCCGGTTGTCGGTGAACGCCAGCAGCTTCTTCGTCCGCTCGTCGAGATCGGTGCCGATCAGATGCTTGAGCGCGGACAGCGCCAGGATCGTCGTCGCGGAACTCCGGCCCTCGCTGGACAGGCCCGACAGCTTCGCGAACTCGTTCCGGACCGTGCCGTCGAAGCGGGCGTCGCAGTCCGGGTTGAGGCAGAAGCGGAACGCTTCCGGAATGTAGTGCGCCGCCAAGCCGTCGACCGTGGCGAACCCCTTGGGGTCAACCCGCAATCCACGGGGACGGCGGGCACGGAAATGCCGCTTCATCCGCGCCTCGCCGCCGGTGTATTCCAACCAGTCTTCCGGGTACCGGTCCATATCCGAGGCATCGAACGTCGCCGCCGGATCCGGCATGAGGTAGCCGTACTGAACATCCTCCTCGTCGCTGGACCGCTTAGACAGTTCGCGCGGCTCGAAGGCGCGGGGCTCCCTTCCGGACAGGCTGGCCCAGACGGGGACGTACTCCTGGCCGCACGTCCGGCAGAAGCAGAGCGACCAGAGCGGCCGGTCGCGGTCCCCCGGCTTGAACTGCTGGCCGTCGAGCGTGAGGTACCGCTCACCCGGACCTTCAAGCGTCGAGTACACGTTCCATGCGCCGCTGATGAACTGATGGAGCCGAAACGCGAACAAGCCGAGGCCCCGTTCGCTGCGGCATCGGTGGGCAGCCAGCAGGAATACGGCGAGATAGTCGCGGCAGCGTTCCGCTTCGAGGCCGCTGTCGGCTGCCAGAAGCTCCGACGCCTCGTGAATCGAAAGAGGACTCGAAAGCCGGACGAGCTTCCCGTCGCGCTCTTCCAAGCCGAGCGTGTGCTCCACCCAGGCCGTCAGCGGGTGTCCGGCCAGCTTGTCGTAGTTGGGACCTCGCGGGACACCCGCCTCGATGGCCGTCCGCAGATCGGCTCCGCTCGCCAAATCGGACCGATCCGTCACGGGCCGGAGCGTTTCCGTCACCACGTTGGCCGAATCGACCGCAGCGCCGAACAGCTGGCTCGCGATGTCCGCCACCGCCGCGTTCCGCGATTCCTCGGAGCCCTCCGAAGCCATCGTCGCCGAAGTGCCGATGCAAAGCAGCCGGTCGTTGAACCGCTCGCGCACCCGACGCACGAGCATGGCCACGTCCGCCCCCTGCCGGCCGCGGTAGGTGTGAAGCTCGTCCAATACCAGAAACCTCAGCCCCTCGGCATGGCGGCGCACAGCCTTGTCGGTCTCGTGGAACCGCGTCATCAGGAGTTCGAGCATGACGTAGTTCGTGAGCAGGATGTCCGGCGGATTCTTCGCAATCCGCTCGCGATCCTCCTGCGACTCCTGGCCCGTGTAGCGCGCGAACGTGACCGGCTCGGAGCCTTCGCCGTAGCCCAGCCGCAAGAAGCGCTCAAGCTCCTCGCGCTGGCTGTTGCAAAGGGCGTTCATCGGGTACACTACGATCGCGCTGATGCCCTTGCGGTCGTCCCCCGCCCGCCGGCGCAGCAGCACGTCGTCCACGATGGGGATGAAGTAGGCGAGCGATTTGCCCGAGCCCGTGCCGGTCGTCAAGACGTAACTCTCGCGCCTTCTGGCAATGCCGATCGCATCAGTCTGGTGCCGGTGGAGGCGGAGGGGCTTACCGGAGGTGTCGGCCTTGTTCTTGAGCCGGAAGATGTTCGCGCACTCGGCGTCGAGCGTGCCGTCGGAGACGAGGGCGTCGATCCATCCGCCCGGCTCGAAGCTCGGGTTCAGCTGGATGAGCGGCGCAGGCCAGAACCGGCCAGCCTCGTAGGCCTCGTCCACCGCGCGTGAGATGTCATCGGCCCGGATGCGCGTGAAGCTCCGGGAGAACCTCGAATACTCGGCTACGAGCTCGTCACGGAATGCGAAGACGTCCATAGTTGGGGTTATTCGTCCGTCACCCGGGCCGCGTTCGCCCTCTCCTCAATCAGGGCGCATCGCTGCATGAGCGTGTCAAACGGTTCGTCGTCGTCCAGCAACATCCCGGTAGGCAGCATGGTGGCGTAGTCTTGGGCCAAAGCTCGCCGCGCGGTGGCTGCGGGAACGAGCCTAAGGTTGCCCGAAACGGCGGCGTGGTAGTCGATCCGGCGGCGGTTGGAGTCGTTCTCCCGGAAGAACATCGCCTTATGGCGGGCGACGGACAGAGCGAGTTCGTGGTCTGCCAGAGCCCGTGCCGCTATTCCGGCGTCGTCAAGGCGGACGAGATCGTGCCAGTGCCTTGACCATCGCTCGCCGCGGACGCGCCCCTGAAGGCAATAGACGTGCATCGAAGTCGCCTTCTCCCAGAACGTTCGCTCCGCCAGCATCACGGCTGTCCTGGCTTCCGGGAATCCGAGGTCAGGCAGTACCGCAGCGGCGTCGCACACCACGGGCTGGACGGTATGGGGATCGCCAGTCGAGCGCGCTCCGAAGTCGACTCGGACTTCCGGCCGCACGGGTCCGATCGGTTTGAACAGCGGATCGTATGCGACGTAGAGTTGCTCGGCCTCGGCTCGAACGCGCGCGGCAAAGCCGGCCTGTTCCAGCGTCCTCTCGACGAGAGGCCGCGCGGCGTCTCGAACCCATTCAGCGAGGCGGGGACGAATCGCCCGCGTCCAGCGCCTCTCCTGGCTGCGTGTGGGTGGCAGAGCCTCCTCGTCGCCACCCGCGACCAGTTCCGGGACGAAGCCGCGAATATCGTACGTGATATCGATATCCTCTGAGAACCGACGGATCGCTCGCCACACTTTGGAGAGGGACGTGCCGCCCTTGAACACCAAATGGCGACCGAACGGAGCTTCGAATAGAACCCCGAGAGTTGTGACGACCCAAATGTCCTTCTCGAGAAGCTGGGTCCTCCGACCGCAGAGTAGTGCCGCTGCCTGCAATGCCTCGCGCCTCTCGGCCTCCGGGAGGTGCTGGTATTGGGCCTCAGGCATGCGCGATACGCCTGCTCAGCGGCTCCGCCATCCACTTAGGTAGGACGGCCTGTAAGGCGGCGAGTTCGTCCACATCTTTCCGCGAGAGCTTCGGCAACACGGCATCCAGACTCCTCTCGACCTCGCGGGGACCAAGCCATGAGATTGCCCGGATGACAGTGCCGGCGGTGCCATGTGCGGCCGCCAACTGCCAACGCGGAGCATGTAGCAGCCTGACCTGGTGCGCCCCGAAATGTAGGAGTCTGTCGGGACCAGAAGTGAGATAGACCGTACGTACGGCGTTCTGGGTTGTCAGGCCCAGCCAGTTGGCCGCGTCTCCGCCGTTCGAGACTATGGTCTCACCCCAGAGGCTCCCGAGCGCAGTGATGGCTTGCTCCAGGCTCGGTGCGCGAAGGCCGAATCGGGTCTGGATCGGGCGCATGTAGACGCCACGGCAGATTCGCAGAAGCCGCTTCGAGCGAGCGAGGCGGGACAACGCCCGGGCCACCGCAGCCCGGTCGCCGAGGTGCAGGAGGTCGTCCGCCTGCATCGGCGTGGCCTCCGGCGTGGCCTCGGCATACTCCATGATTCGCTCGGGCAAGCTGTTCATCGTGTCCGCGTTCTCCATCGCAAGTCGACTCGGTCAACCCAATATAAGCGTCCGTCGTAGACGAGCGACTACGGGCGAGAATGTCGAAGCTCGCGTTCTCGACCGAGTAGCGCCCAATCCTCCTTCGCGGTGTCCGGGTCGATGGCCCGCCTCAGGGCCATCAGGAAGGCTCGGTGGCAGTCGCGCAGCTTCTTGCCGCTGCCACAGGGGCAAGGCTCGTGACCCTTCGGATCTTTGGGCCGAGCCAGCAATCGAACGAAGCTCTCGATCACTCGTGGCGTCACCGCTCCAAGTGGGGCCAGGAAGTCTTGGTAGGCTTCGATGATACCCTCGACGCCGTGAGACCGCTCCCGTCCGGGTGGCCAGCGGCCGTGGTCCTGATAGTAGGCCTGCCCGACGAGAAACGGTCGGACCAGCATGCTGAGGAAATCCGTGAGATCGGAACCCGGTGGCCAGTACTTTCTGTACTCGGAGGAAACGCATAGGCAGGCGAGTCCGTTCGGATAGACATGCCGGTCGATCTCCCATGGGACCTCCGCCCGCCTGCACCACAGCTTCGGGATGCCGCGAGGGTAGTTACCGGGAACCTCCAGGTCGATGCTGAATCCCAGTTCGGGATCAAGCCACATTGTGCCAGTGACCCTCACTGGGACCTGGGAGGTATCCAGCGTTAGCGACGGGAAGGCGTCGGCGAGCCGCTCTCGCTCCCTTGCAGCCAAGGTCCGCTTCATACCGGATTGATCGGTCCCGCGTGTCCGTACGGCTTCGGGGCGGCAACCAGCGCCGCGGCGGCCGCCTTGCTCTTGGCTTTTTCCTCCTTCTCCGCCTCGGCAATCTCGTCGTCGAAGTAGTCCGTCCGTAGCACTTTCCTCCATGCCTTCAGAGCTCTGGATCGAGTGCAATTTGGCAAGTCGAGATCAGCGAGATCGTTCACTGCGGTCTTGAGGAGGTCGCGGAGATTCCGGGTCTTGTGCTCGGAATCAGAGTCGATGAGCCACTCACCGTCCACCACGGGATGCCGTATCCAGAGATTGGAGCAGAGCCGATCATACACCGCGCCGACGATGTAGCGAAGGTCGACATCGAGTCTCTCGTGCCCGAGGGAATAGCACTCCTCGATTAGGACGGTGATCTCGAAGCCGCTCGGAAGAGAGTACGACGGACGGTTCTTGCAGATGCTCTTCATCAATCGAATCAGCTCGCGCGAGTGCTTCTGTCCGTTGTCCCGCTTGCGATTCAGCCAACGCTTGAACCAGTCGTTCACGCCATCCGGATCCGACTGCTTCCATTCGGCGCTCGCCAACTCATATGACGTGTTGCCGGACCAGTCCTCCAGTTCCCTGTAGACGGGGATGTCGACGTGCGGTCCGTCGTTGTAGTAGACGCGAACGCAGTTCGTCTTCACTTCCGGGGGAGTGGCGAAGGAGTCGCTGTGAACGGCGTCGCGCACCATCTTTCGAGCGTCGAGAGGTGACTTCTCCCCACCCTTCGGCCCCTTGAGCGATTCCTCGGTGAAGACCACGCCGTCGTCGATGTCATACGCGTTTTCCGGCTCCTGGATGACGGTCCGCATTGCATAGGACCCTTGAGAGACCGACTTCTTCGGCTTGGGGTCCTCGTTCTTCTCCAGACCGCTTCGGAGGCGGCTTCGGTTGCTGTCGCGGCGGTCCTTCAGCTGCTGTCGCTGACTCGCGGTGAGAGCTACCCGCTCGCGATGGTAGCCTCGGATGTCCCTATCGCAATCCTTCATTTCGTGCTCCTTCCTTTCCGTTCACGTCGGAGTGGTCGATCTCCGGCATCCGCTCGAAGATCTGGGTCAGTAGGTCGCCACGATGGTCGCCAGGAAGCTGACACCATCGGTATGTGAGATGTCCGTCCTCGTTTCCCAACTGTTTCATAAGGTCGCACGCCTCATTTGATGCGGAGTCGAGTTGGAGGAGGTCGACTTGCTTCGCCGATGGCATCGACTCCTCGCAGCGTAGGATGTGGACCCGCTTTCCAAGTCGCTCCAACTGCTCCGCCAGCAGGACTGCCGCGTACTGCGCGGCGCGCCCTTGAGCGTTCATGGCCAACTCCAACGGGAGAACACCCCCGCGCCACCCGACGATCCCACGGTCGAGTTGTGCTGGGAGTGGAAACCCGGTGGGAGGGCGGCAGGTGCCCACGGACATGACCACGATCGGCTGGTCGGGAGCCGAGAGGGACAGCCCTTCGATGACTCCCAGGAGCACCGGGCTATTGGCCCACAGGCCACCATCGGCGTATACCTGACCAGCCAGCCCATCCGCCGTGATCGATGCAAGCGGCAGATAGATGGGCGCAGCGCTGCTCGCGAGACATGCGTCGGCCAGAGTGACTCCGTTGTCACGCTGCTTCTTCTCCAAGTGTGGTGTCTTGAATACTCTCGGCTTGTGCTGGAGGAACGCGGTGGCCGAGATGCAGAGCCCAATGCCCCGTTGTTCGTAGAGTTGGCCGAATGTCAGACGCCCGAAGATGCCTCGGAGTTCTGATTCCAGCCTTGCGTTGGGATTGCCCGGTCGGCCAAGGTGTCGGATCACCCAACGCCAGAATCGAGCCCGTTCCGAGAACCTCAGCGACTCGTCGTATGGGGGTATCGGATCCCTGAAGATCTGAGAGCCCGCCTCCTCGTAGAGGCGCGTGATGCGCTTGACGGGGATCCCCGCCGAAATGGCTGCCGCGAGAATCGCGCCGGTGCTCGTTCCAACCACGAGATCGAACCCCTTCCCGATGTCGAGACGGTTCGCCTCCTTGGGTTCCGCGAAGCGGGCCGCAAGGGCACTCAGGACGGTCGCGCTGTAGAGGCCGCGCATTCCGCCGCCGTCGAGCGCAAGGACGTGTATCGGGTTCATGACCGGAACGTTAGCCACAAATGGCTTACACGTCAATCGCGTCCGAATCCACCCGCGCGGCACGGGTTCAGAGCGAGAGCTGCTCTCCGGGAGGGAAGACCGAGCCGAGCCGGATTCGTGCGACGATGAGGTTCACATCGAATGCCGTCGCCACCTGCCGCGCAGCCCTTTCCCGATTGGGAGTAGGCAAGGCAGGGGGTCCGAGGGACGCGGATGCGTCAGTGAGCGGTTCAACGCATTCTTGAACGAGTCGTCGCGGCAACAGGAGCCCGCCGATGGCTTGGTTGGCCTGCCATTCCCACCACTTCCCGTCGTAGTTTCCTGGACCGGCGTTGAGATCTTCCTTACGGCACATGATCCTTCGCTGCTCGTAGTCAAAGCTCTCGTCCAGCAGCGGATGGGGCTCGAGAGATTCGCCGAACAGCTTCGCATGGAGCAGTCCGTGGCCAGCTTCATGAGCCAACGTGGAACGAACTCGACGCTCACCAACGGCGCCACCGCCGAAAAGCGATCTCGCCGCACCCACGAGTGCGACGGTCCCACCGGAACCGAACACGGCGAAGCCGAGGACTCCAGGCTCAAGGTCCTCATATGCTACCGCGCACCCGAAATGCTTCTCGATAAAGAGCTCGATTTCGATTGGCGCGGGGCCGGGAGGCAGACATCCGGCAGACTGCAGGGAATCAGCGCAGATACGGTCTATCTCGCCGTCGGCGAAGTAGAGTCGACGGCCGAACGGCTTCCCGGGTGTGGCGGTCTCTCTCAAGGCGTTTCCTCTCCCGGATCCCCGCGCGTCAGCTTTCTGACCAAGTCCTCAGGTGTCAGAGTGCCAGCCTCGATCTGATCGGCGGTTGTCCGCAAAGCCACGCCCCAGCGAGCGTCCGTTTGCGACAAGCGCTTCAGAGTTGACAGGGGTTTTCGGAAGTCGTGTTTCCGCAAGTCCGCGGGGTCTACTTCAAGCTCCCTCGCGATGGCCCGTAGAACTCCGGGTGACGGGAATCGGCGACCCAGTTCGACATCTGAGATGAAAGGTGCTGACTTCCCAACCCGCCCCGCCAGCTGTCTGAGCGAGATATCCTGGCCCAGTCTCAATTCCCGGATTCGCTCACCTAGAGTTTTGGCATCCATTTCCGATCATCCCCGGTCTGCGCGTTGGTATTGTCATGTTGTCTACGCCAAGCCCGATTCGTCAAACGAGATCCATGGACTTGGAGTCCATACATCCGCGGCACCGTACGGCTGCCCGCAATGTTGAGGTGACCGGCCCGCTTCACGGCGACGCCGGAAGCTTGGCCGCCCTGACCGAGGAAACAGGGCCAGCATTCTAGCGTTGCTCACAGTCTTCTGGAGACCCAGACGGCCCGTCCGACGACGCGGATCTCCTCGGCGAGGCGTTCGTAGCTGTCGTACTCGGGATTGAGGGACTTGAGCACGACCTTGGGCGGCTCGGAGTGGGGGACGTGCTCGATCCGCTTGGCGACGAGCCCCATGCCGTCCCAGATGACGAAGATGCCGGGCGGGACCGGCACCGTGCGGCTCACGTCGATGAGGATGCGGTCCCCGCTTGAGAGCACCGGCTCCATCGAGTCCCCGTCCACGGTGATGATCCGCAGATCTTCCGGCTTGGCCCTGAACTCGTGGCGGATGAGCGGATCGGCGAACAGCCACGTGTCGGCGGCCTCCTCGGACTTGTCGTTCCACGCCCCCGGACCCGCAGACGCGCGCACGTCGATCACCGGCACCGCGCTGTAGCCCCTCGGAGCCGCGTAGGGGCTCGCGGGCGCCGGCTTCGGACGCGCCCGGCGCGTCACCCTTCGGTCGTGCCTGAGCAGGTCGGGGCTGCACCCCAGATGCTCCGCCAGGGCCTCGCGGTCGTCCTGGGCCAGAACCTTGGGCGTGCCCCGGTGGATGAACTGGTGCAGGTAGGAGGAGTTGCGCTCGATGGCGAGCGAGGCGGTGCGCAGGTTCGTGCTGCTGTCGGCCACCATCCTGAGCAGCCTCCGCCGCACCGGGTCCAGTTGGTCGGCATTCTTCTTTCGTCGTCCCATGGGTGGGAAATTACCCACGCTCCGCCGTCAACGCAATGGGCTCAGTCCCTACCCGGCAGCGATCACCCTCGGCGTTAGGGTATGTCCGAGGCCGACACCCCACACGATTCCCCTTCACGGGGTTCCGGGGCACCGTGTCGGATCCGCGTTCTCTTGATCCCGTGCAGGAACGCTGTTGGAGCGCCAACGGGGGTGTTCTCCACCCCGCTGGCGGAGGGGTGCCGGAATCCCGGTTGCGTATCTCGTTGTCTCTCAACGATGTGGGAAATAGGCTATTGCCCACCATCTTGCGCACGTTGCCGACACCATGTTCTGGTTTTCGGGCGATGGAGAACCTGACGAAGGAGTTCGAGCGGCGCGTGACGGCGTTCCTGCGGAGGACGGGGCTGTCGGCATCGGAGTTCGGGGAGCGCGCGGTCGGCGACCGGAAGTTCGTGGGCGACGTGCGCCGGGGGCGTTCGCCGAGGCTAGCGACGGTGGACCGGGTTCTGGCCTTCATGGCGGCCTACGAGCGAGCGCGCCGACCGGATGGTTCGCGGGATTCGAAAACCAAACAGGGGCGGCGGAGAGTCCGCCGCCCACCGACCCCCCCAGGGAAAGGAAGAAAACGATGAGGACGTTGCTGACGACGACGTGGGCTGCGCTGTGGCTGCTGCTGCCCGGCCGGCTCCTGGCCCAGGGCACGAGCCCGTGGGTGGACGCGGTGAACGAGCTTCAGACGCAGTTCACGGGACCGATCGCGCGGGGGCTGTCGCTGATCGCGATCGTGGTGGGCGGGCTGATGTTCGCGTTCGGCGAGGGCGGGAGCAAGCGCACGCTGGCCGGGATCATCTTCGGGATCGGGATGGCGGTGGGCGCGGTGAACTTCCTGGGCTGGCTGTTCTGATG
>Ga0209544_1002091_pt1 | contig 19039 bp, 19 predicted proteins | sample MesohylPK_FD_187297 | JGI IMG/M metagenome (GOLD analysis project Ga0209544, IMG submission 187297) | Host-associated microbial community of the marine sponge Aplysina aerophoba from Gulf of Piran - sponge mesohyl, lysed by proteinase K... | ecosystem: Host-associated > Porifera > Sponge >...
GTGTTCGGGTGCCTGGGGGTGCCCTTAGAAACCGGTTCAAAACAGGAGTAGTGTGAAAGGCAAGGGAGCACGGTTCGGCTAATATAGGGGAGACCTGTGTGGTGGTGGCTGCTGGGAAAGGGAGAGACTCTGCCGACGATATGGGAAGTCCCGGATGATCTGTGGGAGCAGCTTCCCCCAGTCATTGTGGAGATGGACCCACCCAAGGCTATGGGGCGCAAGGGTGTTCACCCGAGGAGAATCTTGGACGGCATCATATTTTGGGAAGCGCAGCGGCCGCCACTGGAACCGGCTGTCCCGGGAACTGGGGGACGACAGCACCATCCCTTTCCAGCGCTGGAACTGGGGGTGGAGGAGCGCGTCTGGGCGCTGCTGGTTGAGGAGTGTGAGGAACTGGGGGCTGTGGAATGGGAGTTTGCGGACTGGGCCAAGGCGGGCAGCAAGCGGAGCATCCTGGTTGACGGGGTTGGTAGGCCGCTGAGCGCAGAGGTAGCTGGGGCCAATGTTCACGACACCAAGCTGCTGGTGCCAACCTTGGCGCAGTAGTGGAGCGGCCCGCCGCTGCTGCTGAGAACCTGTGAAGGGCTACGACAAACCAACCGGTCGCCAGGCCGTGGCGGCTCACGGGTACCAGGGACACATCCGGCGCAAAGGGGAGGAGGAACTGGATTCGCAGGGGGTGAAATGCCATCCTGCTCGGCGGTGGGTTGTGGAGCGAATTTGGCGTAGCTGTCGAAGTGCCGTGCGATCCTGGTGGGCTACGACAAGAGGGTTTCCAACTACGTCGGCCTGATCCAATTGGCCTGCGCCCTGCTCTGGTACCGCCGTCAGTGCCAAATTACGTCGTTTGCCACTTGATCTGCAGGCAAAGAACGGGGGATGGTTGTTTCTATGAATCCCCATCCCCGTTACCAGTATAAGCTAGAAGATCTGTTCCAGACGGACAAGACCCGTAGCTCCAACGAAGCCGATCTTGTACCCCCCAAGGGGGGACCCCGCCGTCCTTGGCGAATCGAATCGAGTTTCAGTACTCTGGTGAGGTCACTGACCCTTCAGGCGGCGCAAGTAAAGACATTTCTGTCGCTCACCCGTAGAGTCCGACTTTGAACGCGGGTAAACCTCAAGATCGCAGCCTTCAACCTGCTCCACTCGGGGGTGCTATTCAGATAGCAAACGGGGTAATTGGGTTTTGAGATGGTTTCTTAGGACTTCGAGTGGACTGTAGCGAGTTCGGTAGCGTGGGTGAAGTTGGCCATCTGCCGGTTTCTGATGAGGCGGATCGCCAAGAGTCTGAGCGGTAGAAAGTACCTGCAAATCCTCTAGATACGGTTTATGGAACAGACTCTAAAGTCGGGGATTGCATGTTGCTGAGTAGGAGAGATACTCTACTCTCGGGTGTTTCCGCTTGGTCTTTGCCTAGGTCAAACATGGGATTTGAGGCCTCTACCCCTACGACCCTCGTCTAGGTAGTTGCCGTACGGGAAGCGTAGAGGTCGGGTGGTTTGCGAATCCTAGTCATGTCGTCCTCACCAGCGGTGATTCCTGAAATTTCAGTGCCCCATCACCTGAGAGGTGGAGGACGCGGTCCGCTGCCTCTAGGAGGGCAGGTCGGTGGGCCACAACTACCACTAAGCGGTTCTCTGCCTGTCGGACGAGAGTATGGACTAGGACTGCCTCACTCTCCGTGTCGAGGCTGGAACTTGGCTCGTCGAGCAGGAGTACAGCCGGATTGCCCAGAAGGGCACGGGCCACCGCCAGCCTCTGCCGCTGCCCGCCCGAGAGCCCGGAACCGTCTTCACGAAGATTGTACTGCAGCTCACCTGGCAGCCCGCGAACCACCCTGTCTAGCTGGAGATCCGTCAGGAGTTGCCAAATCTCTGTCTCGCCCGCTGAACGCCCTAGCGTCAGATTTTCGATCAAGGTGCCGCGGAGCAGGTCGGGCTCCTGCGGCACGTGCCCAATCAGTTCGATCCGGCGACGTTCTGGTAGCCGGTGGATGGCCTCTCCGTTCCAGAGGACAGCGCCCTGTCGGGGCAGGAGGAAGCCTAGCATCAGATCTAGCAGAGTGCTCTTGCCAGCCCCGCTTTCGCCGCTTAGAGCCACGAGGCCACGGTGGCCTAGCGAGGCGCTCACCGATCGAAGAACCGGTGCCGTCGGAGTGTAGTGGAACGTGATGTCGCGAAGGACTAAACCCGGCTCGTCCGTTTCCGGTGCAACTCTGTGGACCTGGTCGACCTGGAAGTGGGATAGTCTGTGCAGCCGTGCCCGGGCGGCGCGAGCCTGTTGCAGGAAGGCGTAGCTGCGGGGCAAGAGTTGGGCCGGAGTGGCTAGGAGAGCTACCAACGTGAGGTAGGTCGCTGCTTCCCCCACAGTGAGGGTGTCGCCGGCCACACGCCCCGCGAGAAGGCTGACTAGTCCTGCAACGGCGGCGAAGACGAGCAGTTGGGAAGCGGGCACCTGCATGCTGGCTAGTCGTGCCCTCTGGGTCGAGGTGAAGCGCGTCTTGAGATTGGCGCGAGCGAACCGCTCAAGAAGGAATCTGCCGGCTCCGAATGCCCTCGCGATTCGGAGGTGCCTGAATCCCTCTTGCAGGTGTGCTCCGATCTCCTCTATCCCCTCCTGAGATGCGGTGGAGGCGTGCCGCAGCCGGCGGCCCATGACGCCCAGAGTGGCTACGAGAGGTAGTGTAAAGGCGAGGAGGGTGAGGGTTGTTACGGGGCTAAGCACAGTCAATACGGCGAGCGTGCCTAGGATCGTGACACTCTCGGCGACTAGCCCCCCCACCCCAATCTGGAGGAAGGTCTCGACCTCCTTGAGGTCGGTGAGAATTCGGCTGGCGAGCCCACCGCTCGTCCCCGGAAGAGTGCCCGGTCGGCGGCTGAGGAGATCCTCGTAGACACGTTCCCGCCAGTGTGCGGCTACGACTGCGGCCTCTCGGCCCAAGAGTCCATCCTGCGCAAAGATTAGCAGGGAGTTGCCTAGGACAGCTAACCCCGCCAATCCCAGGATTCCGGGCAGGGCACTGAGTTCGCCAGTCGTGAGAACCCGGTCGAATAGCGGGGCGAGGAAAATCGGCACGATCGCAATCCGGAGGCCAGCGTTCCCTACCGCCGCTAGCAGACCGAGCACGCCTAGGAGGGATCTTGGGAGCAGCGGGATGAGGAAGCTACCGCGCATCGACTAGGATTTCGGACACCAGCTGCCGAGTGGCACCTGGGCCCGGCATGGTCTCGAGCAGGCGTGCCCTGCGGCGCGCCCTATCGACTGGATTATCGATAAGGGCAGCGGTTTGTGCCGCCACTTGGTCGCGGGAGAGATCTTCGCGCACCTCCACCATGAGGTCCTCTCCTGTAATTCGGTTGGGCAGCGATATGGGCAGGGATAGGCGATTTGCGAAGAGCCTGACCGCCTGCCGCTTAAGCGGCTTCCCGATAAGTGGGATCAGACCCAGCCAGTTTCCGGCCCCTTCGAGAGGAATGGCCTCTAGCTTGTTCATGTTCATCGGCAGCAGGACGATGGTGGGAACGCCCGCGATGCCCAATTCGAGGGTGTTGGTTCCGGGGATGGTCACGGCTAGGTCTGCGCTTCGCATGTGCCGGTACCGCTCCGATTCGGGAATCATCTCGACCCGTGCACCCGAGGGCGTCGTGATGACGGTGCCCTCCCGCTGGCCAGCGACACTGCCTGGAAAGACCTTCTGGCGGGCCGCTATACCCTCTTCGAGGGTCCGGTTTGTGAGTAGCTCGCTCACGGGCCAAACGAAGCGGGCGCCGGGGTAGTGTGGGCTGAGCGCATCTGCCAGTGAGAGGAGGAGGGGAATGAGTGCCACGGCGAAGGGGTCACGGCTACCAGGGAAGAGGAGGATGTGGGGGAAGCCTGGAGCCTCTACCAGTTCGCTCGCCTCAACCACATCGGCTACCAGGTTTCCTACCCGCCGAACCCGCTCCCGAGGTGCACCTAGTTGTTGAGCCCTCCGCTCCGCGTCTACGTCGTGAACGAACAGCAGTCGTAGGTGTCGATTCCAGATGGGGATGAAATGGTAGCGGTAGGCCGGGTAGCCGAGCCGGCGCGCGAGACGGATCGCGAAGGCAGCGTTGCCACCGAGGCTGAGGACGAAGCCGCCGGACCTGCCCAAAGCCTTCGGCCGCTTCCCCGTGGCCATGAAGCTCAGGAACTCAGCAGGGGTGGTAACCCCGTCGGCGCCGAAGCTCCTCGCGATACTCGACTCGTGACCTGTGGCGAACTGACATGGTATCAGACTGATAGTGACCTTGACATCCGGGCTTCGAGACCTGAGTTCGTCGAGAACAGGTTTGACCCAGGTGTAGAGCTCCCCTGGACCGTTGCTGACTAGGACTGCCTCCTTCGACACTACAACCTCTGGACCACAAAGCGGGCAATGCCTCGCTCCGAGTTTTCTCGGAAGCGCTGTATCGCCGCGACATCATTGCTCGTGGCAGCGAGTGCCTCGAAGCGTGTCTGGTCGTTGCTCCTAAGAGCCCGGACCGCCCGCTCGAGGAGTGTATAGCGTTCCCCTTTAAAGCCTCGTCGGCGGAGGCCGACACGATTGAGCCCAAAGTGCAGTGCTGGGGTTTTGGCTGCCAGACAGTAGGGCAAGATGTCCTGCAAGGCTGCGCTTCCGCCAGCGAGCATTGCGTGATCCCCGATCCGAACGAACTGGTGAGTTAGCGCGTTCGCGCCGAGGAAGGCGTGGGCACCTACCTGGACGTGCCCGCCGAGTTGGACCGAGGTGGCCAGCGTGGTACCGGGGCCGACCCGGACATTGTGCGAGACGTGGGTGTAGCTCATCAGCAGAGTGTTACGGCCTACACACGTCTCGGACCCCTCACCTGTTGCGCGGTGGATGGTGGCAAATTCGCGCGCCTCGACACCCTCTTCGAGTACAGCACAGCTTTCCTCTCCGCGGAATGCCGAGTCCATCGGCTCCCCTCCGATCACCGCGTAGGGACCGAGCTTGCAGCGGGCCCCGATCCGGCTTCCCTGCAGGAGAATGGTTCCGGTGAGGAGTTCGGTCTCTGCTCCGACCTCAACGCCATCCTCAATGGTGACGAAGGGTCCGACAACTGTGCTGGGTGCGAGCACTGCCCCCGAGGCTACGACTGCGGTGGGGTGGATCGTTGGCACGGGCCGAGTTGCTCTAGCGGGCGACCACGAACGAGAAGGTAGCTTCTGCCGCCACCTCTTCGCCTACTAGGGCAGCCGCCCGGACCTTGCACAGACCTCTCCGGAACAGCAGAATTTCTCCACTGAGCCGGAGTTGCTCTCCGGGGATGACCTTACGTTTGAACTTGGCGCTCTCGATCGCAGCAAGGTAACCGACCTGCCCCTCTTGCGTCCCCTCACTGACGGCTAAACCGACTGCAGCGGCTTGGGCGAGGGCCTCCACGATTAGGACTCCAGGCATGACAGGTTCCTGGGGGAAGTGTCCTTGAAAGAAGGGCTCGTTATGGCTCACATTCTTGAGGCACTCGAAGCGCCTACCCTCCTGTGATACGAAAGCATCTACCATGAGGAAAGGGTAGCGGTACGGCAGGATCGCTCTGATATCGACCATATCGGTAGTCTATCCCGCCCCCTTGCGTTCCCCTACCCTGGTCAGCCGAGTACCGGTTGCCGCTGCATCTTCGTCATCAGCAGGGTGGCCAGTTCGAGTGAGCGGAGGTCGTGATCGAGTGTGCCGATGGGGTCTGCGCTCTGCCAGATGCGTGCTAGGAAGTGCTCGAGCTCCTTGCGCAGGGGGTTCTCTTCGAAGACTACCCGTCGGTCCACCTGTACCCGATTCCCGTTCTCGCTGGCTACCGGATGAAAGGTGGCGATCTCGGTGTGCGGCTCCTTGGCGAAGTCGAGTCGCAGCGTCTGTTGCGGCTCGGCAACTACCAGAGTCCGTTCGGCATCCGGCGCTATGCGGCTCGCGAGGAGGCGGGCGATGCAGCCGTTCTCGAAGTGGACCTGCGCCGCAGCCATGTCCTCGTGGCGATTACCATTGAGCATGTGTCCGGCCACCATGACCTCGGTAATAGGGCTCTCGACAATGCCCAGTACGATGTCGATATCGTGGATCATGAGGTCGAGGATGACACCCACGTCACGGATGCGGGCCGACGGCGTGAGGCGCCGGGCCTCAACTAGGTACGGCCGCTTGATCTGGGCATTAAGGAGTTGCACTGCCTGATAGAAGCGGGTGATGTGTCCCACCTGCAGCACGAGACCCCGGTCACGGCTGAGGTCGACCAACTCGCGGGCCTGTGGGACGTTGGTCGCCATCGGCTTTTCGACCAGCACATGGATCCCGGTGTGCAGTAGGGTCCTAGTGAGGATGTAGTGGGCGCTTGTCGGTGCGGCGACGCTGGCCGCATCGGGTCGAACGGCGGCAATCATGTCTTCGAGGCGGGAATAGATAGCGCAGCCGAAGGTGCGACGCGCCTTCTCGAGTTGGGACCGGTTCGGATCCACGATGGCGACGAGATCCGTGTGGGGGAGCGAGGCGTAGATGGTAGCGTGGAAGCGGCCCATCACTCCGGCCCCGATCACAGCCACCCGGAGGCGGTTCACTGGTCGGCCTCCAACACACCTTCCGCGATTAGGTGGTTCAGAAAGTCGACATGGAGTCGGTGTGAACCCCGGGTCACCGTCAACTTCCCCTCAAGGGGGCCGCCCAGGAGGAAGAGATCCCCCAAGGTATCGAGTGCCTTGTGGCGGACAGGTTCGTCTGGGAAGCGCAAGGGAGAGAGGGGACCCTCATCACTAAAGATAATAGCATTCTCTAGGCTTGCCCCCGAGGCTAGGCCCGCTCGCCTGAGCGCTGCTGCCTCGTGCAGGAAGCCGAAGGTCCGGGCAGGCAGCAGGCGGTCATAGGTGTCGGGCGCACCGCACCAGCGCTGTCGGCCTATAGCAGGGTGGGGGAAATGAATTTCGCTGCAGAGTCCACGCGCTCCCAGATCGACCCGGATCTCGCTCGACCCGTGGCGCCGGTGAGTGGGCGTTGTCGGTCGGAAGGCTGGGGGGGACGAGGCCTCCCTACCAAGAGGTTCGAGCGCTGGCAGCCACGGCTCAGCAGAGCCGTCGAGGATGGGGAGTTCGTCGGTGTCGACCTCGATCACGACCCCCCGCCAGAGCGACAGCACGTGCAGGGCTGCCAGCAGGTGTTCCACCACAGCGATTCGAGCCGGACCCTCTCCTAGGACGGTGCATCGGTCCGTGCTGACCACCGCCCCGATGTGGGCCGGGATGTCGCGGCCGTTGCGTCGGAATCGCACCTCCCCGTCGTCTTGGAAGAGCCGAACCCGGCTGCGGATACCTCCATGGAGGGTTGTGCCCTCAATCACGCTCCAGGCCTTTCATCATCTGCCAAATCCGTTCGAGTCGACTCAGGAGATAGAGGCGGCGGGCGAACTTGCGGTGAGGCATGGCCGGGGAGCCGCTGAAGACTGCGCCGGGGGGCACGTCCTTGGTTACCATGGCACAGAAGGAGATACGGGCATCATCTCCTACCGTGATGTGATCGGTTAGGATCGCCCCTCCGCTCACCAGCACCCTCGAGCCAATGCGGGTGCTGCCTCCGATCCCTGCTTTTCCCGCGATGACGGTGTCGCTGCCGACCTGGACGTTATGGCCTAGGAGGCAGTTGTTGTCGATCTTGCAGCGGTTGCCAATCCGGGTCGGATCGAGCGTCCCCCGGTCTACACTGGCGTTCGCTCCGATTTCGACATCATCGCCGATCTCCACCCCCGCTAGGTGATGGATCTTGACGAGCCCGTGGGGACTCACCGCATACCCGAATCCGTCGGCGCCGATCACGACCCCGCTGTGCAAAGTAGCGCGAGCCCCCAGTCGGACTCCATCGTAGAGAACGACCTTGGCGTGGAGATGACAACCTTCCCCTAGCTGTGAGCCCTGTCCGATCACGGATCCTGGACCGATAATACTGTTTGCTCCGACCACAGCACCAGCCTCAACTACGGCGTTTGGGCCCACACTGACTCCCGGCCCCAGTTCGGCCGAGGGGTGGATCGTCGCAGCCGGATGCAGCCCCGGGGCCTCGCGAGGCCGGTCGTCAAAGAGGGCGCTGAGTTGGGCCAAAGCGAGGCGGGCATCCGGAACCTGGATGGCAGGGAGGCTGGTCTCCGTTGCAAGGTTTTCGGGAACGACCACCGCTGCTAGCCTGGTCCCTTCGAGAGCCGCGAGCAGCTTCGCACTTCCTGCGACAGCCACTCCATCCTCAACTGGTCGCCCGGGTGGCACCAGACGGGCCACAAGTCGGGTCTCGCCTAGCAGCTCTCCGCCGAGCCAGTTGGCTAACTCTACACTGCTCACAGGCTTACGCATGACTCCTCACTCATTGCTCCTCCCCCATAGGGAGTTCTTCCTCTCCATTTGTGTCGACCTCCTGAACTTCTATACGCAGCGTCTCTCGTCCCTCGAGGAGGAACGGGAAGGGAATTCGTTCCAGCCGGAGCGGTTCATCACCGATCTCAACCTCGACCACGAGTTCGCTGGCCTGTACGTTGTTTCGCATGGCGACGAGGAGCTCCCCGAAAGAGAGCACCTCGTCGTCCACCTCTGGCTCGCCCTCATTGTCCTCATCATCCTCGCCAGCGCGGAAGGTCAATTCGACCTCGCCCTTGAGTTCCTTGGGTAGGGTGATCCGGACCTCCTCTACCCTCGCCTCCTCCCGGAATGGCTGGAGGCGAACGAAGACCACCACCGCCTCTCCCGGCTCGACGGTTGGAGTTTCGGCCCTCACATGCACGATTTCAGCGACCCGGCGAGCTTCTTCGTAGCGAACGCTGATGGAGATGTGCTCGAGGTCAGGGGCTTCGAACGGATTGCGTCCGAGAATTAGAAGCGGCTCTGCCGCGAGCTTGGCGGTGGCCACTGCGAGGTCGTCAGGATCGCTGGTCTGCTCTAGGACCGTGAGGCGGTCCCCGGTCTCGAAGGTGATTTCCCAAGCCACCTCGCTGGTCCCTCCCGAGATCTGATTCCAGGTCTTGTCGAGCACCTGCTGGGTAGCCGCTGCCAGGAGTGGGCCGTAGAAGCGCTCGTCGTGCACGATCTCGAAGTGCGTGGTGACGGTTCCGCGTCCGCCGCTCAGGACTAACGTCACGGGCAGGAGGTCTGGTGGGGTGCCCACCTCCCCGGCAAGCGCGGCCGGGCGATCCTGGACGATCGAGCCCAGAACTGTCGTCCCGCTGTTGACGAGCTTGAATGGTACCCTGTCGCTCGGGACGATGTGGAGCACCGAGGCGGGGGAGAGCACGAAGGAGACTCGGCCCGTACCGAGCAGTGGATGTCCGAAGGCGAGTACCTCCCCTCCCTCGATGGTTGTGACGGTTCCCACCGCGGCTACGGTAACGTCGCCCCGGACCAACTGGACGCTGATGGGACTGCCGGGCTCCAGATGAAATCGCTCCTCTGCCTCCGCGACCCCACCCGCTTGGATTGGGAGGAATTCGAGTGGGCTTTCGCGAAGGAGCGCTCGCAGGAAGCTGATCTCACGAGTGCCGATGCCTGTGAAGAGGAGAGGGGTCGCCACCGGTACGGGGGCATCTAGCCCTTCCAGGTTCGCCCCGCCGAATGGGTCGGTCACCCTTCGATCGAGGACACCTCTCATAGCCCCGATGGGTGTGACTAGCGCCAGCCGGTGATCGCTGTTGGGGAAGGTGTAGGCAATAGCGCCGAGGAGGGCGTTGTGCCCCTCCCGTTGCAGGTACACCGGGCTCCCGCTCATGCCCGCAGCGATCCCGCCGGAGCGGTTAATGAAATCTCCCTCTGCTCGTATCAGTGCAAGCGGAAATCCTAGCCTGTCATTTTCCTGAAGGGCCAACACCTCCACAGGGAAGTGTTCCAAGTGGTTTCCGGGGCCAGCGGTGATTGCGAAACCGCGCTGACCAGCTTTTAGCTCGGAGAGCGGGAAATCTTCGGCGCTGCCAAAGATGGGGATCAAGGCCGCCAGCAGTAGGAGCGCCTTCCACCCACCTCGCACTCCTACCGCCGGAGGAAGTTGTCCGAGATCAATGCATCTTCCAGAACATGGGTCATTTCGAGGGCGCGACCCGTTCCCAATGCAACGCAGTCGGCGGCGTTCTCCGCGACGACGACCGGGATCCCGGTCGTCTGCCGGAGCAGTTCGTCGAAGTTCTTAAGCAGAGAGCCGCCCCCAGTCATGATGATGCCGCGATCGATGACATCCGCTACCAACTCCGGTGGCGCTGTCTCAAGCACACGTCGCACCCCATCGGCAATCTTCTGAACCGGCTCCTTGAGCGCCTCCACAACATCCTCAGAGACAACTGAAATGGTTTTAGGAAGTCCGTTGATGAGGTCACGACCGCGCACCTCGATCTCGCGCACGTCGTCGGGTCTCCAAATTACAGCGGCCCCGATTTTCATCTTGACCTCTTCTGCCGTGCGGTCGCCGATGAGCAGGTTCTCCTTGTGTCGAATGTAGCGGATGATCGCTTCATCGAACTCGTTGCCAGCGATGCGTAGGCTCTCGGAAACCACAATCCCACCTAGGCTGATGATAGCTACGTCGGTGGTTCCCCCGCCGATGTCCACAATCATGGAGCCGGTAGGCTCGGCGATATTGATCCCGGCGCCTATGGCAGCCGCTAGCGGCTCCTCGATGAGGAACGCCTTGCGCGCCCCCACCTCCCGAGTGGCCTGCAGAACTGCACGCCTCTCGACCTCGGTTACACCCGAGGGAACACACACCATGATGTGCGGTTTGAGGAGGCGTCCGGGTCCAGTCATAACCTTGCGGACGAAGGCCTTAAGCATCTTCTCGGTCAGGTCATAATCGGCGATTACCCCGTCGCGCATGGGACGGACCGCAACGATATTTCCGGGGGTGCGCCCTAACATGCGATAGGCTTCATCACCGACCGCTTTGACGTCACCGGTATCGCGGCCCACAGCGATGACAGAGGGCTCGCGAAGCATGATAGACCTGCCCTTGACATAAAGCAGGACGGTGGCAGTTCCCAGGTCTACACCAATCTCTTGCCAGAGTCTGAACATCCTCACCCCGGACCGCGCCCGAAAGCTTCCCCAGCGCGTGGTGGCTTATTAATGTCTATAGTATACCGTCTCCGTCATGCTGCGTGGTCGAGATCTTGTCGGTCGTCACAGATAGAGGGCCTCGGCGGTCCTTCCCGCCCTTGCCCGTCGGGCGATGTGCCCTGCATTTGGGGCCCTAGCCTCGATGATTCGAAGAGAAGATGCGCTGGTCTTGAGCCCATCCTTGGCGATTTTTTTGGGCGACCTCAGAGTTGCGACGACGCCGTTCTCAAGCCGATAGATGCCCACATAGACGTTCCCGCGCCGAGCGTCTAGGGTGGCGTAGACCGTTTCTCCCTCTGCAAGGTCGGACGCGGCCAGAGCTTCGAGGGTGTCGCAGCCGGCAAGGGGGATATTGAGTCCTCGCGCCAGCCCTTTTGCGGTAGCGAGGCCTACCCGTAGGCCGGTGTACGATCCGGGGCCGATCCCGACACCGATGCCCGAGAGGTTCCGGGGCACACACCCTGCCTCGTGGAACAAGGCCTCTAGTTCAGGCACAATCCGATGGGTATGGGTCCGTCCGAGGTGGGGACTGCGGTAGGTGAGGATCCCTGTGTCGGGCGACCATAGGGCCAAGCTGAGGTATTCCGTGGCACTGTCGAGTCCGAGGTAGATCGTCATCTACAGATTACTTGCGGAGGTAGGCTGTTCGGTGGCTGCCAGTGAAGCTGAGATCCACCCACCCGGCGTCAGGATAGGTATCGAGTAGCCCTTTGCCCCACTCGACAACAACCAGTCTGGAATGTTCCAGATAGTTGTCGAGCCCAAAGAGGAAAAGAGTTTCGATCTTGGAGAGGCGAAAGGCGTCGATGTGGACAAGAGGACCTGTCGGGGTTGGATATTCGTGGATGAGGGTGTAGGTAGGACTTGTCACCCGGGCATTGCTATGCAGTTCCACCGCGAGTTTCTGGACGAGGGTCGTCTTGCCCGCCCCCATGGGTCCCGTTAGCACCAAGAGAGTTCCAGGAGGGAGGTTTTTGAGGACCGTCCGGGCGAATCGGCGGGTGTCGTCAGGCGACGCCAGATTCGCTGAGAAGCAGATGCTGCTCCTCAAAATCACAGCGCAGTATTGTGCGGGGTTACGTCGAGAACGGAAGGGGGGTTGAGAGTCAAGACCAACCACTGCTCCCCAAAGAGCCAAGCCCCGGTTGGGATGTACCCTGACATCTCCAGAGCGATCGGTTGAGTGGGGCTGTGGCTGAGCTCCCGGCTTGGTGGCTTCCCTACACCGCTGGTAGGCGTCCTCGACGGGGAGGAGGGAGTGCCAAGATTTCGTGGGCGGCTTGGTCACAGATCATTCCGCCGCTGCGGTCGAAGGCCATAGCCCCGGCGACGCCGCATTCCCCTGTGTAGCCACTCCCTTTGAATCTGCCCGTGGGAGTTTGTTCGATTACAGACCTTCCTGCAAAGGGCGCGAGGTGCCCCTAGTGACAGGGGAGAGTCATGCTCTTCGGTGACTCTCTGATAGACTTGATTGGTGGTCATCTAGATCGTCTCCTGCGGTGGACGAGGCCTAAAACGATTCGCTGGCAACGCTTATCCCGGGTACCCACCCGGCCCCCTCTTCTGTGACCTCGTATTTCCATATCGGGAGGCGCTCCTTGATGCGATCTATTCCCTCCTGACAGGCGGCCAGTGCCTCCTTACGATGTCGGCTAGAGATCGCGATGGCGACGCTCACCTCCCCCGGTCGGAGCCTGCCAAGTCGGTGGGCGATGGCAACGCGGCCGATTTCGAAGTGGGTCCGGAGTTCCTCCCCGATCGCCCGCATCTGCGTCTCTATCATGGCGTCATAGCCTTCGTAGTCGATATGGAGCACCGCCTGCCTCTTGTTAGGTGATCGAACGAGGCCGAAGAAGGTTGCCACGGCGCCGTACATTCTGTCGGATACGAGTGCGATCAGGGCTTCAGGGTCGATCGGATCGCGCGTGATGATGGTGTATTCCCGCATGGTGAGGTATCTACCCTCCCGCAACGGGAGGGAGGAACGCTAGGCGGTCTCCCTCAGCGAGGGTGGCGTCCGGTCGGGAGTACAACTCGTTAACGGCGCAGAGAGCTCCCTGCAGAGTGAGCCCATCGATTTCTCGCTCCAGCCGGTCCGCAACATCTCGCACGGTTGAGCCGGCGGGGACCTCAAGGTCCATTGTGCCCCACCCGGCGGACTCCCGCAGGCTGGCGAAGAGCAGGGTGGTGACCCTCATGGTGCCAGTCTACTCAATCTTCCTTTGGGGAAAGTTGTCCATGGCGGCGTCCGACACGCCTCGAGCGATCATCAGTGCTTCCGGGTAGCGCATCCGGGTGGGGCCAAGGAGTGTGAGCGTGCCCCAACTCGTTCCGAATCGGAGGCGAGCGGTGATAGCGGCGAGGGCGTCGTCGAACTGGACCGTGAGCGGACCACCCTTGGCTCGGTCGGTACGTGGCGGTGATTCGAACTGTTGCACCGCCACACGAACGAAGTCGGGGTCCTGCGACTCGGGCTCCGCTAGCAGGTTGGTGAGACCCTGACTGAACAGCCGGGGAGGGGCTACCTCAGACCAGGACTGCGCCACCGCCGTGAGGGTGCGGGCGAGTTCAGGTTCCGCGTGCGTGGCAATGCCCCTAAGTGCTTCGGGGATAATACCGATCGGGAGTGAGAGTTGCCGCAACTGCCGCTCTGCGGCACCAATGGTCTTGATATCGGGAACTGGATCGAGTTCTACGCCTATCTGCCGAACCAATCCATTTTCGAGAATGACTACGGCTAGTAGCCTGCGTGATGAGAGAAGAGAGAGATGGATCTCTATAGCCTTTATAGTGTCGTCCGCCGGGAGGGTCACCACAACGGCGTAACTAGAGAGCTCTGCAGCGACATTGGCAATCTCCCTGAGGAGGCGTTCGCCGTGCACGCTGGAGAGCCGTCTGCTGACGATCTGTCGGTGCCGGGCGGGTAGTCGCCGCGGAGGGATGAAGTGCCGAGCGTAGGCTCCAAAACCTTTGGCGGTCGGCACCCGGCCTGCAGAAGTGTGTGGCTGTTGCAGGAATCCGCGGTCCTCGAGGGCCCCGAACTCATTGCGGACTGTGGCGCTGCTGATCTCCAGCCATCTGGCGATTCCGGAGGAGGGGACAGGGTGAGCCGAGCGAATGTAGAACTCGGCGACGAGGTTGAGGATGCGGGACCGGCGCTCACTCAACATACTTTAGTCTACCATCCAAAGGGTGAATCGTCGCGAGAGACGTCCCAACCCGCTCTTTAAAACTTAGGTGCTTCGCAAGTTCGCTCCCCGGCCATCGGGTCGATCTGGAAGTGATTCCGGAGAGGCGCTCATGTTACGCCCGGCTGCCGGTCACTCCCATTCGATGGTGCCCGGGGGTTTGCTGGTGATGTCGTAGACGATGCGGTTAACCTCGGGAACGCCATTCACGATTCGATTGGAGACCGTAGCGAGGAAGTCGTAGGGAAGACGAGTCCAGTCCGCAGTCATGCCGTCTACGCTCGAGACGGCCCTAAGCGCCACGGTATGGGCGTAAGTGCGACCATCTCCCATCACGCCCACAGATCGGAGCGGGGTCAGGATCGCTAACGCTTGCCAGGTGTCGTCGTAGAGCCCAAACTCGCGCAGACCGGTCACGAAGATATCATCCACCCGCCGAAGGATATCTAGTCGTTCCGAAGTCACCTCCCCGATGCAGCGGATCGCGAATCCCGGTCCTGGGAACGGATGTCGCCTTCGCAATTCCTGGGGCAGTCCCAAGGTCTTGGCGATCTCCCTAACTTCATCCTTGAACAGATTGCGGAAAGGCTCAATGAGTTCGAAAGTGAGGTTGGTGGGAAGTCCACCGACATTGTGGTGGGACTTGATATTGGCCGCACCGTGGCTGCCCGCTGACTCGATGATGTCAGGATAGAGGGTCCCTTGGGCCAGGTACCGGATGGTGCCGAACTTGTTCTGCAAGGATAGCGCGCAGGCGTTAAACACCTCGATGAATTCTCGGCCAATCCTCTTGCGTTTTCGCTCTGGATCCTTCACACCCTTGAGGGCTTTCAGGAAACGGTCGGCGGCATTGATTACGGTCAGGTCGATTCCTAAGTCGCGGAGTGCCCCCTCCACCTCCTCAGCCTCTCCCTGCCGGAGGAGACCGTGATCTACAAAGACGGCGTGGAGTCTATCGCCGAGTGCGCGGTGTAGTAGCAGCCCCAGGGTACTCGAATCCACTCCCCCGGAGATGCCTAAGAGGACCCTCCCGCCTCCGACCCGCTCTTGGACCTCGCAGGTTAGGGAGTCGACGATATTGTTCGGGGTCCAGGTTCGGTCGATACCGATCTGCTGGAGGAAGTTCTCGAGCAGAGTAAGGCCCTTGGGGGTATGCTGCACTTCGGGATGGAACTGGAGCGCGTAGTATCCTCGCTCGAGGTCCTCCATGGCTGCGACTTGGGTGTCGGCGGTGGCTCCGGTGACCTGGAACCCTGCAGGTACGCGGGAGACCGAGTCTCCGTGGCTCATCCAGGCCACGAATTCACCCTCGATCCCCTCAAACAAGTGACCGCCGAAACTCTCGAGGGTGGTCTTGCCATATTCACGGATGGAGTTGGGGTCGACCTGACCTCCAAGCTTCGTGGCGAGGAGTTGCATGCCGTAACAGATGGCGAGGATCGGTAGGCCGGAGTCGAGAAGCCCGGGTGGAATGCCCGATGCTCCCTCGTCATAGACGCTCTGCGGGCCGCCCGAGAGGATCACCCCCGCAGGTTCGTAGGCTTGTAGATCCTTAGTGCTGGTCTCGGGTTGGGCGATTATGGAGAAGACTTTCAGTTCGCGCAGTCTTCGGGTGATCAGACGGGTGTACTGGGATCCGTAGTCGACGACCACAACGCTCGCCATGAAGCGAGCTTACCCTGAGCGGTTCAGGGGGTGTCGGAATCTAGGGTGGGGATCGTCACGGTGAAGGTGCGGTCGTTGGGAATTATGATGGTGACCTCGGGAGAGTGGCGATCCTGGAGCCTCCCTTGGAGACGCCAGGTGCCGGGCTGGTCGAGCACGATCTTTCGCGGCACGGATCCGAGACTCGAGCCGGGGGCGAACTTCGAGTTGTCCGGGCTCTCGATAACGACGAGCTTAACGGGGGGGAGGTTGTCCGGCTCGACTAGGGCGTCGAGGATATAGCTGATAGTTTGCCTCGCTTGGGGGGTAGTGATTCGGTTTGACCGCTGCCTCAGCGTTGCGAGGAAGGCGAGCAGGAGAGCGGCGACGAGGATGAGCGCGAGAAAGATGGTTCGCCTGTGGGAGGGGTGAGATTCTTGGTTCTTCTGAGGCTTGCTCTCTGGGCTAAAGCTGGTCGGTGGAGAGCCATCAAAGCCCTTGTCGGCTTGATGGATTGCGCCGGGCGGGAGGCCCTTGGCGGTGCCGTCGCTTGGGTCGGCACGGTGGCTAGAGGATCGGCGCTCCGGCCTCCTGCGGGATCCCTCGGGCGCCAGGGTCTGTGATGAGGCCCCTTGAACTCCCTGATCGCCGCCGGCGTTGGTGGTGCTTGGCGAAGTGGCAGTGTCGGGTTGCTCGGCGGGATTCGGTACGGTCGGTCTATGTTCCGAAGGTTCCTCTTGAAGGTTCGGTGCACCTAATTTGAAGCCGGGAAAGGAGGTGATCTCGTCGAAGTCGAGGTCGAACTCGGACTTCCCGACGGTCAGGTCGGGTGGGGCTGTATCGGTTGTAGGGAGGGTGGGGCGGAGGTCCTCCGAGATGCCTAGGGTCGGATGGTCGGACCGCGCCACCCTCGAGGGTTCACCACTCTCGATATCCTGGTAGATGGGTTCGGTAGGATGGATCAGATTACGGGATACTCCGTTGAGGCGTTCATATACCTCGTGAGCCATCGGCCTTGCTGCCGGATCGGTATGCAGACAGTCTGACAGGATGGCATCTAGTTCAGGTGGGAGCGGTTCGTATCCCAGGAGTTTGAGGGCTACCGTCAGCGCGTAGACATCCCCGGCGAGGGTTCCCTGACCGTCGTACTCCGGGGGGAGGAAGGTGGTGTCCTCTGGAACCCACGGTACCCCGAATCCCTCGATGAGCAGGTGCTCACCGGACACCATGAGGCGTTCTGGGCGCAGGTCGCCGTGGACCAGGGACACACACGCGGCGGCTGCCAAGCCCCGAAACGCCTCGATTGCGAGCGGGAGCAGCATGTTGATTGATCGCTGGCTGGGGGGATGGTATTTAGGCGAGTAGGCCGCCACCAGTTCTCCCTGACCGCCTCTTATGCCACTCTCGAGGATGCTGAGGATGTTCTCGGATTCAAGGATGCCGATGTCCGCCTTGGGGTGGCCCTGGAAGCGGTAGATCAGAACCGGCAATCCCGTCAACGGGTCGAGACCGCGGTAGGTGGTCACGTCACCCTGGCTGGCGAATAACTCTTGGGCGTGAAAGCGGGTCGGCCGGCTCATAAAGTCGGGCCTCCGCGGGCCGTGGAGGCCCGTGCGCACTCTATGCGCTGACTGCGGGTCCCCCGAGTGCTGCGCACGAAATGAGTATAGCCGCACACTATGCTTTAGAACAACCGATCATCAGGGCTTTCATTTTCACCTTGTCACCACCGGAGCCGCCTGCTAGGCTGCGTCCTATGGGAGTCATCGACAAAGCAGCCGTTATCGAAGTGCTCCGAGAGGTCCCCGACCCAGAGCTTCAGCAGGACCTCGTAAGCCTCGGAATGGTCGATCGCGTTGAGGTCGATGGGGTTTCGATCTCGGTTCGCATCGAACTCACCACGCCTGCGTGCCCGTATAGGGACCGAATCGAGGCCGGGGTGCGGACGGCCCTGGAGGGTACCGGTGCCGAACGGATCGATATCTCCTTCGGCGCCTCGGTGCGTGGTCCCCAGAAAGAGCCTCTTCCTGGAGTAAGAAACATCGTCGTTGTCGGGTCTGGCAAAGGTGGGGTAGGTAAGTCCACTGTGGCTGCCAACTTGGCTGCTAGCCTAGCGATCGATCGGGCTGCGGTGGGTCTCTTGGATGCCGACATCTACGGACCGAGCCAGGGCAAGATGTTCGCCGTGGAGGGCAGTCGCCTAATGGCGGATGACAAGAAGCACATCCTGCCGCTCAAGAGCTACGGCGTGAGAATCATTTCGATCGCCAATCTCGTGGAGGACGGTCAAGCACTGACTTGGCGGGGTCCGATCCTGCACGGCACCCTGAACCAGATGCTGAACCAGACTCTGTGGGGTGAACTCGACTATCTCGTGGTCGATCTTCCTCCCGGGACAGGGGATGTGCAGCTGTCGCTGAGTCAGCTCGTGCCCGTGACCGGAGCGGTCCTAGTCACCACCCCTCAAGACATAGCACTCCTTGATGTGCGCCGTGCCTACAATATGTTTCGCAAGACCCACATCCCTGTCCTTGGCGTGATCGAGAATATGGCCTATTACCGACTACCGGATGGGACACGCGACTACATCTTCGGAGAGGGGGGAGCAGAGGCTTTCGCCGAATCCGAGGATCTGCCTCTTCTAGGACAGATCCCCATAGCGCGGTCTGTCCGTGAGTCTGGAGACCAGGGGAAGCCTATTGTGCTTGTGGACCCTGACGACCCTCAGGCCCAAGCGTTCTGGAGTGTGTCCAGGAGACTCGCTGGACGGATCAGCGTGCAGGTGATGATGCAGCTTCCCGTCCTGTGAGGAAAGCGGCTTTGGGAGGTCACTCCACCTGTAGCGAAGGTCTGATCCGGCCTTCGCGGGATGGGGATCTACCTCACCTCACTTCGCGTTCAGGTCTTGTTTGCAGCTGTGCACTTTAGCTATACTCCCTGATACGTGGGAGGAGTAGTTATCCCTCTGCCCTACAGAGAGTTCCGGTCAGAGGCTGGAAGCCGGGTCGGGTATGGATGGCGAACGTCGCCTGCGGTTCAGCCGGACACCGGTCATGATCTTCGAGGAAGAAAGGTCTTAGGACCAAGTAGACCCTCCGGACGCCGTCCCGAGAGTTGCGGCTCAA
>Ga0209544_1002094_pt1 | contig 19012 bp, 14 predicted proteins | sample MesohylPK_FD_187297 | JGI IMG/M metagenome (GOLD analysis project Ga0209544, IMG submission 187297) | Host-associated microbial community of the marine sponge Aplysina aerophoba from Gulf of Piran - sponge mesohyl, lysed by proteinase K... | ecosystem: Host-associated > Porifera > Sponge >...
CCCTCCACGCCTTTGCCCAGTGCGAGAGCCGCCAGGAGCGGGCGACACCCGGCCTCCGCTATCCGGAGTTGCTGGCGCGCGTGCACCGGCGCATCGCGGAGACGCTCGGTTTGCGGACGCGGAGCGCGCTCGACGAGGCGTTCGGTGCGTCCGTTCCGCTGTGGCCCGCGTTCCCGGACACCGCCGATGCGTTGCGCGTGCTGAAGCGGCACTACAAGCTGGTCATCCTGTCGAACGTGCACCGCGACGGCATCGCCGCCTCGAACCGCAAGCTCGGGGTCGCTCTCGACGCCGTCTACACCGCGGAGGACATCGGTTCCTACAAACCCGCGGATGCCAACTACGAATATCTCCTCGCCCATCTGCAGTCCGACCTCGGGCTGGGCCGGTCCGACGTCCTGCACACGGCGCAGAGTCTGCACCACGACCACGTCCCCGCGAATCGCTTCGGGCTCGCCAATGCCTGGATCGACCGGCAACGGTTGTCGGCGGGCGGAAACTGGGGCGCGACCGCGCCGGTGGACCCCATGCCGTCGACCGACTTCGTCTTCTTCTCGATGGGGGAGATGGCCGAGGCAGTGGTCAACGCGCGCACGTAACTCGTGCCGAGGCGGCCGCGGTGCGCGGAGCCCTGCTGCCGGGACCAGCGCAAGGGCGGCCGCCGCAAAGACCCGTCCGCCGTTGGTTGGTGGATCGCGTCATCGGTCGACCTCCTCGCTCCAAGCGCTCGACAGGCACGCCGGAGGGCGTCGCGCCGGGGGTGGGTTCCAGGCTTGCAAGCCCCCTCAGGTGCAGAGTGCGTCAGCGAGGGCCGCGAAGTCCTCCGCGACGAGGTCGGGCTGGTGCGGCGAGTCGCCGAAGGGGCGCCGGCGCCGGTCGATGAACGCCGTGCGCATGCCGTAGGCCTTCGCGCCGATGCAGTCGAACGCGTGGTTGGCGACGAAGAGGACGCTCGTCCGGTCGACGCCGAGCCGTGCGCACGCGGCGGCGTAGGTCGCGTGGTGCGGCTTGAAATAGCCGGCCTCCTCGACCGAGATGACGGCGTCGAAGTCGAACCCGATGTGCGGCTTCGCGGCTTCCAGCATGTCGCGGTCGCCGTTCGAGAGGATCGCGAGGCGGTAGTGCGCGCGCAGGCGGCCGAGCGCCTCGAGCACGTCGGGGAACGGCTTCAGCCGTTCGATGCAGCCGACCAGCCAGCGCACTTCGTCGTGGGTGTGGTCGATGCCGGCGCGGCGCATGACCTGCGCCACGGCGCGCTGGCCGATCTGGCGGTAGGAGGTGTGGCCGCGGTCGCAGAGGGCGTCGATCATCGAATCCTCGAAGTGCGTCCGACGCCACCAGGTGACGAACCGGTGGGGCTCGCCGGGCCAACCCTTGCGGGCAAGGAAGGGCGTCACCATCTCGGTCAGCCCGCCCTGCATGTCGACCACCGTGCCGTACTGGTCGAACATCAGGGTCGTGACCTCCCGGCGCAGGAGTCCGGCCATGTCGTTGCTCATCGCCGGACATTTTGCCCGCAGTGCGCTCGTCGGGTCGAGCCAGCCCACTGTTCGTCGCCTGACGGCTCCGCTCGATGCCCCAACCGATCCTGCCGGAGTCCGCGCCGTTCCGCGGCGCAAACTCCCGGGCAGGCGCCGGCCGTAGAATGGCACGCCATGGGCACTCCACGCCTTCGCGCTCCGCTCGCGGCGCTGACGGTCTTCCTGCTCGCCGCGCCGCTCGGCGCCCAGGACGCAGCGCAGCCGCGCCCGAAGGTCGCCCCGAGCGGGCGGGTGACCACGAGCGTGACGTTCGACGGGCGCGTGCTTCCCGACGGCCGATGGTTCACGCTGACCCCGTCGCACTCGGGCCCGTCGCGCATCACCATCGACTACGGTCAGCCCCACGCGCGCGGTCGCGAGATCTTCGGCGCCCTCGTGCCGTACGGCGAGGTTTGGCGCCTGGGCGCCAACTGGGCCACGCGCCTGACGCTCGACTTCGACGTGCGCATCGGCGATCTCGACGTCCCCCGCGGCGAGTACACGCTGTTCCTGCTCCCGCGCGAGAACGGCGGCGAGCTGATCGTCAGCCGGCAGACCCGCCAGTGGGGCACCGACTACGACCCGTCCTACGACTTCGGGACGACGCCGCTCGGCCGCCGGACGCCGGGCGAGGCCGTCCGCAGTCTCGAAATCACGCTGGAGCCCGACCTGCCGGCGGAAGAGGGCGCCGTTCCGTCGGGCACGCTGCGTGTCGCTTGGGGCGAGGCGGAGTACTCCACCGGCTGGCGCATGCTCTGGCCGTAACGGCCGGCCGGCGGACGGCTCGTCAGGCGACGTTCGCGACGTCGATCTTCCGGATGTCGTCGATCCCGTAGCGCAGCATCGCCAGCCCACGCGATCGTTCCGATCGTGACCCGTGCCGCGCTACACTCGATGACGCGGGTGCCTCGAAATGGGCCGGATCACCGTCGAGACAACGATAGAGAACAGCACGGACTCGACCTTCCGCGTCCGTTGCGACGCCCTGGCCGACACGGGCGCGGCCTACCTGACGCTGCCTACCGCGTGGCGGGACCGCCTCGGTCCCTTGATGCGGCTCGACACGGTAGCGGTCGAGACCGCGAGCCAGGCCGTCGTGACCGGAGACATCTGCGGGCCGGTACTCCTCCGCCTGGAGCGATTCCGACCCGTCCTGGCGGAGGTTCTGTTCATCGAGATGGACCCGTCCGACGGACAGTACGAACCCCTGATCGGGTATATCCCGCTCGAGCAGGCCCAGGCGGCGGTCGACCTCGTGGGGCACCGCCTCGTGAAGGTGAGCCGGGTCGACCTGAAGTGACGCCCTCCGGACGGCGGTAGCAGCGACAGAGTGGGGATCCGCGTTCTCTCGGCGACCGACGTCCGGCGCGCCCTCACGGCGCGGGACGCGGTCCGTGCAATGCGGACGGCGTTCGGCGAGCTGTCGGGCGGGACGGCCACGGTCCCGGTTCGCAGCCACCTCGACACCGCGCGCGGGCTCCTGCTGGTCATGCCGGCCGTGCTCGGCGGGATGCCGGCGCTGGGGGCCAAGGTCGTCTCCGTCTTTCCCGACAATCCTGCACGCGGCGAGTCCACCGTGCAGGGCGCGACGCTCCTCCTCGACGCCGAGACCGGCCGCGCCCGGGCGCTGCTGGACGGGGCGGCACTCACCGCTACCCGGACCGCGGCGGGCAGCGCGCTCGCCACGGAGCTCCTGGCGTCTCCCGGCGCCGACGTCCTGGCCGTGTTCGGCGCGGGCGCGCAGGGCAGCTCGCACGTCGAGCTGCTGGCGCGGACGCGCCGGCTGCGGGAGGTGCGCATCGTGTCGCGATCCGGGGCGAGCGCCGAGCGGCTCGCGGCGCGCATGACGGAGGTCGCCGACACCCTGGTGCCGGATGGCGGCGCGGGCCCGCCGCCGATCGTCCGCGCCGTTCGGGGCGCGGACGAGGCCCTCGAGGGCGCCGGGCTCGTGGTGACGGCCACGACAAGCACGCGGCCGCTCTTCGACGCACATTCGCTCGCGCCGGGCGCCCACGTGAACGCCGTCGGCTCCTACCGCCCCGACATGCAGGAGATCGACGCCGACGTCATCCGCCGAGCCCGTGTCGTGGTGGATCAGCGCGCGGCGGCCTGGGCTGAAGCGGGCGACCTGATCGTGCCGTTCGAGGCCGGCCGGATCGGCAGGGACGCGGTCGACGCGGAGCTGGGCGAGATCGTGAACGGGCAGGCCCCCGCCGGGCGCGCGAGCCGCGACTTCACGCTGTTCGAGTCGGTCGGGAACGCCGCGCAGGATATCGCCATCGCGGAAGCCGCGGTCTCGAGGGCCGAGGGGGACGGCCTGGGCGTCCTGGTACCCTTTTGACGGATGCCGAGACCGGCTGATTCGACCGAAGGAACCTCGCCCTCATGCCAGAGTTCCGCCTGAGCCTCCGATGGCGCGATCGTCGCGTCCGCATCGGTCTGCTGACGGCGATCGTGCTCGCCGCGCTGGCGTACCCCGGCGTGTCGCTGGTGGTCGCCGAGCGACTCACGAAGCCGTATCGCCGGCCCCTGGCGTCCTCGCCTGCGGTCTTCGGCCTGGACTACGAGGACGTCACGTTCCCCAGCGCGGTCGACGCCGTCCCACTGCGCGGCTGGTTCCTGCCGGTCGCCGCGAGCGGCCGCGTCGTGGTCATCGTCCACGGGCGCAACTCGAACCGGACCGGCGACGACGGCCAGCTCGTGCCGCACGCCGAGGCGCTCGTCGAACGGGGCTACAACGTGCTGCTGTTCGACTTTCGCGCGCACGGCGAGTCCGGCGGCGTACGCTACACGCTGGGCGCGGCCGAGCAGCGGGACGTGCTGGGCGCCGTCGCCTACCTCGAGGGCAGAGGTTTCACCGCCGACCGCACCGGCTTCTGGGCGCACTCGATGGGCGCGGCCACCGTCCTGCTCACGGCTGCCGCACTGGACGAGGTGCGTGCCATCGTGGCCGACAGCAGCTTTGCCCGCCTTGGCGACCTCCTGGCGGAGGAGCTCCCCCGAGCGAGCGGGCTGCCCGGCTACTTCAATCCGCCGATCCTCTTCCTTGCCAGAGCGCTCTTCGGCGTCGATACGACGGTCGTGAACCCGGTGGATGCCGTGTCCGCGCTGCCGCCCGACTCCCTGTTCATCATTCACGCGGAGGCCGACGGGCTCATTCCCGTCGACCACGCCCGACGAATAGCTGCGGCGGCCGGACCGGCCGTCCACGATCTCTGGATCTTCCCCGGCGGCCGTCACGACCGGGTGTCGGCGGCGGCTCCCGACCAGTATCGGGAGCGCGTGCTGGCGTTCTTCGACGAGAAGCTGCCCGTCATGGGGGGGGTCGGCGCGCCGAGCGCACATCCCGGCGGACCGGAGGCAGGACGGGATCCAACATAGGAGCATGAAGATGAGCAGGACAGCACGGAGCACGCGTTCGCTGGTCGCAGCCTTCCTTGCGGTCCCGGGCCTGCTGGGCGGTCCGCACGTCGCCGGCGCGCAGCCGCAGCACGAGCAGCATCGGCCGCACGGGCACGACGCGGGCCGCCACATGGAGCATCGCTTCGACGACCCGGAGCGCTACGCGCAGTCGTTCGACGATCCGGCGCGGGACGAGTGGCAGATGCCGCAGCGGGTCATCGCCGCGCTCGAGGTGGGCGCCGGGCAGGTAGTCGCGGACATCGGGGCCGGCACGGGCTACTTCTCCGTGCGTCTGGCCCGCGACACGGCCGCGCGGACCGTGTACGCGGTCGACATCGAGCCGTCGATGGTCGACTACGTCCGGCGGCGGGCCGAGGAGGCCGGTCTGGGGAACGTCGTTGGTGTGGTTGCCGATCCCGCCTCTCCGAACCTCCCGGAAGCGGCCGACCTCGTGCTGATCGTCAACACGTACCACCACATTCCCGACCGGGTCGCCTACTTCGCCGCGCTGCGGGACGGCATGGCGCCCGGCGGGCGCGTCGCCATCATCGACCCCCGGAAGGGGGCGCCCGGCGGCGGCCCGCCCGACGAGTTCCGCTTCACCCCGGAGGAGATCGGCGCCGAGCTCGGCCGTGCCGGTTTCGAGCTGCTGACCCGCCACGATTTTCTGCCCCGCCAGAGCTTCCTCGTCTACGGCGCGCGCCGGTCTGAGGAGCGGTGATGGGCACCCCATGGGGAGTCGTCGGGTAGACTGCTGGGGGAGACGCGCTTGGGTTGCGTGCCCCTACCCCGGCTGCACCGGCCGGCTGGGCGCCGCAGATGCGTCGGGGAGCGTCGTCGATGAGCGTCATCGGAGCGAATGAGTTGGTGCGGCGTCTCGACGCCGCAGTGAACGCCGGGGACGTCGAGACGATAACGCGACAGGTCCAGCACGAGATCGAGAACGCGCTGGTGCCCGGCCGGCTGCAGCTCGACGAGCGGTTCCGGCGCACCCGGCCGGACCACTACGCACGCCGCCTGCTGCACCGGGATCCCGCGCGCCGCTACACCGTGCTGGTGCTGGCCTGGGCCCCCGGGCAGGGCACGCCTATCCACGACCACCCCAACCTCTGGAGCGTCGAGGGCGTGCTCGAGGGCGAGCTGGAGGTCACGCAGTACGCCCCGATCAAGGACGAACCCCACCGCTGCCGGTTCGCGCCGGTCGAATCGCACCGCGTGGTCGCCGGCGACGCCAATTTCCTGATCCCGCCCTTCGAGTACCACGCGCTGACGAACGACCTGACCGACCGGCCGTGCCTCACCCTCCACGTCTTCGGCGGCGAGCTGCTGGAGATGAACACCTTCGATCCGGTGGGCAACGGCTGGTTCGAGCGCTCCCTGCGCCGCGTCACGTACGACGACTGACCGGCGACTGCCGCCTTGCGCGTGGCGTCTGCGCCCGGCACCGCTGCCGGAGTGCCGGCCCCACTGTGCTATCCGGTCAGAAATAGCCAGTTGCCTGGAGGGCTGCGATGCGTGAGGTCAACGCGACCGAGGCCAAGGCGCGTTCTTGGCGGAGCTTCTCCGTTCGGTCGAGTTCGGCGAGGCGGTGGCGATCACCCGCCACGGCAAGGCGATCGCCCACCTGATCCCGGCCCGGGAGCACGAGAGCGACCGCCGGAAGCGTGCCGTCGCGCCCTTCCGCGAAGCCCGCCGTCGGTGGCGCCGCATCGCTATGTCGACGGAAGAGATCCTCGCCGCCCGGCACGAGGGTCGACCCGGGCAGCGTCCGCGGCGCTTCCGAGGCCCGACGATTCGCGACGATAGTGCCGGCGCCCCGACTCGTCAGTACCCCGCCAGCACCGGGAACCGCTCGTCGTCCGGGAGCGGCTGCACGCCGAGGGCGTTGAGGATCATCGACACCTTCCGGTAGCGGGCGGCGGTGGCGACGATGCTCATCAACTGGTGCTCGCTGTAGCGCTCCGCGAGCGCTGCCCACGTCTCGTCCGAGACGGTCGTGTCGCGGAACATCTCGTTGGCGGCGTCGATGAGCGCCCGCTCGGTCTCGTTCCAGCCCCCGGCGTCGTGCCCCTGCGCGATCCAGTGCGGATCGAGGCCGTGGTCGCGCGCCCGGCCGACGCTGCCGACGTGCTTCGCCCACTCGTAGACGGACTGCGCGTTCCAGCCCGTGCGCAGGATCAGCAGCTCGCGGTCGTGGGGCGTGAGGCCCGATCGCTCCGGGCTCATCACGTAGCCGGGGTTCTCGTTCCAGGCGTCGGCCATCGCCGGATGGCGCTGGAACGTGCGGGATACGCGCAGACCGGGCCCGTCGACGGGCTCGATGCGCGGGGCCGCGAGCGGCGGCTCGCGCACCGGCACCAGCACCCGGTAGGCAACGTCGTCCGCCGGCAGGCGGGGCGGGTCTTCGCCGTCGGGCTGGATGCCGAGGGCATTGAACAGGATGGAAAGAGTCGTCGTGTCGGCAACCGTCACCACCGCGTCGATCAGGTTGTGGACGTCGTACGTGGCGGAGAGGATCTCCCAGGATTCGTCGCTCACCGACGAGTTGGCGAACAACTGGTCCGCGAGGCCTACGAGCGCGTTCTCGAACGGCGCCCACCGTTCCTGCGACGGACCCTCGGCGACGGCCAGGATCTCGGCGGGCGTCAGCCCCGCCTCCGCGGCGCGGGCGGCGTGCGCGGCCCAGAGGTTGGCGTTCTGCGCCAGCCACGCCGTGCGCAGGATCAGAATCTCGCGGTGCCGCGGCGGCAGCGTCGTCTCGTTGGCGACGTAGTGCAGGAACGGAAAGATCCGGTCGGCCAGCGCGGGCACCCGGACCAGGGTGCGGAGCGCGTTGCCGGGCCGGCCTTCCGGCGCGTAGCGCGCGACGACAGCCCGTTGCCGGGCCGTCCACTCCGCGGCCGGGAGCGGCGCAAGGCGCGGCTCGCGCAGCCGGCGGTGCGGCTGCACGCTCCCCGGCAGCCCGGTGATGGCGCGGGCCGGCTCAATGCGGAGCAGGGCGGCGTTGTCCTCCTCGGTCAGGACGTAGAGATAGCCGTCGGGGCCCTGTCGGACATCGCGGATCCGCTGCTTGAGCTCCCCGAGCAGCCACTCGCGGCCCATCTCCTCGCCGCGCCGGTTGAAGACGACGCGCTCGAGGTGGCCGGTCCGCTGCATGCGCCCGACGGTCATCGAGCCGACGAACAGGTTGCCGCGCCAGGCGGGGAAGTGCTCGCCGTCGTAGAAGGTCAGGCCCGACGGCGCAATCGACGGCCACCACAGGATCTCCGGCCGCTCGAACTCCGCCAGCCACGGGGTGTCGGACACGCGAACCCCGGTGTACTCCCGGCCGTCGGAGGCGAGCGGCCAGCCGTAGTTGCGGCCAGGGAGGATGACGTTGACCTCGTCGCCGCCTTGTGGGGCGTTCTCGCTCGCCCAGAGCGTCCCGTCGTCGGGGTGGAAGGTCAGGCCGAGCTGGTTCCGGTGCCCCAGCGAGTAGATCTCCGGCAGGTAGCCGGGCTCGCCCACGAAGGGGTTGTCGTCGGGCGCCGTGCCGTCTTCGTTCAGCCGCACGACCTTGCCCACGTGCTCGGCCGGGTCCTGGGCGCGCAGCCCGGTGGTCTGCGAGCGGATGGCGCCGCCCACCGTCATGTACAGCTTGCCGTCGGGCCCGAACGTGACCCGCGACGCCGCCACGCCGCGGCCGAAGCCCTCGGAGACGAAGACGTCGCGCACCTCCGTCAGCGCTCCGCTGTCGAGCCGCCCGCGGGCGAGCGCGATCACGGCGCCGCGCCGGCCGTCCTGCTCGGCCGGCTTCGAGTAGGTGAGGTAGACGAGGCGGTCGTCGTCCGGGTGCAGCGCGATGTCCATCAGCCCCGCCAGCCGGGTCCCCGTGTACACCTCCGGGACACCCGGTATGGGCCGCGGATCGAGCACGCCGTCCCGAATGACGCGGAGCGTCCCCTCGTTGCGCTCGGTCACCAGGATGTCGCCATTGCGGCGGAACGCGAGGCCCCACGGATGCGAGAGGCCCGTCGTGATCGGCACGACCCGAATGCGGGGCTGGTCCGCGCTGTAGAGCACGACCGGCTCGGTCGGCGGGTCGAGCGCCGGCACGCCGCTGAGCGAGGTGGTTCGCTGCCGGGCCTGACCGGCGGCCGTGGGGATCGCGAGCAGGAGGACGAAGCCGCCGGTGGCGAGCAACGCGATAGCGCGGGAACGAGATACGCACAGCGTTCGCATTGGTGCCTCCACGCCGGCCCCTCGCGTCGGGGCGGAGTCTCGGAGTCTGTCGTCCAACTCGCCGATTGGTGCCGAAGCCCGTTTGCCGCGGCCGCCGTCCTCACACCCGCTCACGCCGGTCGAACGCGAAGCCTGCGCCGGCCGGCGGCGCGGGGCGGTCAGTTGTCCGTCCGCGCGGCGCGGGCCTTCCGCTCCGCGGTGATCCGCTCGTAGTCCTCCTCGGTGATGAAGATCACCTGCTGGTTGGCGTGCGCCATCTCGTCGACGGTGCGCGGGCCGTAGCTCACCCACTGCCGCGGGTCGGGGTTGTTCCGGTTGGCGCGCGTGTTGTCGTGCCAGGTCGTGATCTGCATCACGGTGCCCTTCGGAAGGACCGGCGCGTGATCCGGGTCGTAGATGTAGTTGAGGTGCCAGGTGTTGTCGAAGCGGTCGGCGTAGTTGATCACCTCGCGCCGCCCGTCCGGATGGAGCGCCTCCATCAGGAACGCCTTGCCCCGGTAGTGCATGTGGGGTTGGAAGTTGTGCATGATCGCCGGCGCCGGCAGCACGTACGTCCCCTGGTGCTGGACCACCGAGCGCGGCGGGATCTCCAGGCTCCGCGCCGCGCCCGCCCCCATCGCCACGAACTGGGCGCTGTACTTGGGCGGCGCATCCTGCGGGTAGAGCCACCAGCCGACCTCGAGCTGGTCGGTAATCTCTTCGCCCACCGCGTGGTAGTGGATGTCGAACTCGACGTGCGATCCGACGCGGACGAGCTTGCCCACGTTGTCGGGGTAGATCTCGCCCTGCTTGCCCTGGGCCCACTCGGTGAAGAGCTCCCGCACCTCCTCCGGATCGGTGGTGCGCTTCTGTGCCGCGGCGAGCACCGCATCCACGCCGACCTGACCGGCCCGCAGCGCGCGCTCGGCCTCGAGGAGCTCCTCGCCCTTCGGCTGGTGGAGATAGGTCGATGCGTGGTGCACGATGCGCCGGCCCTCGAGCGACGGCCTGGTCTCGGCCGCCCGCACCCACACCGGCGCGGTCAGGTTGAGCTCGGCCCGCGGCCGGAACCAGGCGTCCTGCCCGTCGGCCGGCATGGTCCACGGCTGCGACCGCACGACGATGTCCGGCGGCCCCAGCCGGTCCTCCAGCTCGAACCGGTCGCCGGCCGGCCAGTCGACCGGCGGCGGCAGCTCGGCCGGGTCGCCGAGCGGCGCGCCCGCGTCGACCCAGCGCACGATGGTGTCGATCTGGGGGTCGGTCAGCGAGCGGTCGTTGATGAAGTGCTGGATGCCGACGGTCTTGTCGAGGTGCCACGGAGGCATCTCCCGCGACTGGACGCGAGCCTTGATCGAGCGCGCCCAGGGCCGCGTCTCCTCGTAGGTGACCAGCGACATCGGGGCCACGCTGCCGACCCGATGGCACGTCTCGCACTTCTGCTGCAGGATCGGTGCGACGTCCCTTGCGAACGTCACGTCCGAACCGGCCTCCTGCGCCGCGGCGCCGGCCGGCGCCAGGAGCGCGAGGGCGCCGAGCAGCGCGCCGAGACCGACCCGCCGCCTTCCGACTGCGAAACTGCGTTGCGTCATCACCTGCTCCTTGCGAAGCACCGGGTTCTCTCGGCGGACGCGGGCCCGCGCCGGGACCGCGTCCGCGTGTCCTGTCATTCGGCCGCCGCCACGCGCACGCGCACGTACCCGTTGGTCCAGCAGCACTGGTTGCTCTGGCGCGACCCGTCGGTCGCCACGACGAGGAGCACGTAGTCTCCCGGCGCGGCGAACGTGGCCGTGGTGCTCGCCCGTCCATCCGCCACGACCGGACTCTCCTCTCCGAACGTCACCGTTCCCGGCCCGCGGAACGGGCGCCACGCAACCGCCAGCTCCGGCTCGCCCCGCCCCGACCCGAGCCCATCGTCGGTGACCCGGATGTCGAGGACGAGAGGCGACCCGACGGTGGCCGTCCGTTCCGAGACCATCCCCGCCGGACCCTGGACTCCCGCGCCTTCGGGCTCGAATCGGAGCACCGGCGGCGTGTTGCCGGGGCTCGGCCCGGCGGCGGCCCGGAACGGCTCGATCAGGTACTCGGGATCGAGATTGACCGGGATCTCCAGCGTTTCCCCGCGCGAGGTGAGCGTCCACGTGACGTCGCCCTCCGTCCCCGCGGGGATGGTGATCACGAAGACGCCGATGTGCCGGCGGGGCAGGAAGTGCGTCGGCTGGCCCTGGTCCGCCGCTCCCGGCTGGATCCGATTGTCGGGGCCGACGGGAACGCGGACCTCCTCCACCCAGTTGCGGTTGAAGTAGCCGAACGAGGCGGCGATGGCGCCGTCGGGAAGCGGGTACCACCCCTCGTAGACGGGCGACACGCTCTGCCCGCGGTCGTGTCGAATCAGGCCCCCGGGCCGCGTCGCCTGCGCCCGCAGGGGGTCGTCGAGCCAGGACCCGCCGGCGGCAGCGAGTGCCGCCAAGCCGGCCGCGGTCAGTCGGAGCGCAGAACTCCCGCCAGCGCGCATGAGCGGCATCTTCTCACAAATGGCTGCCCCGCGCCGCGCCCCCCTCCGGCCGTCGACGCGCGGCCCGTCCCGCCCGTTGCTGCCGGTCCGACGCGCCCTGAAATCGACCCGGCGCCGACAGGTTCCCCGCGCTGCGCTCGCTGGCGCCGCTCAAGCTGGCGCCGCTCAAGATGACGCGCCCTGGAAACGGCCGGCCCGGCGCCGACAGGCAGGGGTCGAGGCGCGCAGCGGGCCGACGGTCGTGGCGTCGGCTGCTCTGGTGGATGAGAATGGCGGCACGGTGTTCGTCACGGGGGATACGGCGGGGGGCTGGTTGGCGAGGGGAGCGCGCGCGGCGCGCCTGGTCCTCGCGTCCGTCTGCCTCGCCGGCGTCGGGGGCACCGCGACGGGGCAGGCCTCGCCGGCGCCGCATGGCCCGCCGGCTGCAGGCGAGGCCCTCCAGGCCGGGTCCGGGATCGTGCGACCGGTCGTCCGTCCGCCGCGCCTGCCGCGGCCGCCGGTCGTCGACGGCCGGCTCGACGACGCGGTCTGGAGCGGCGCCGCGCACATCACGGAGCTGGTGCAGCGCCGTCCCCTCGACGGCGCCCCGGCCAGCGAGGCGAGCGACATCTACCTCGGCTACGACAGCGACCACCTCTACGTGGGGCTGCACGCCCACTACCGCGACCCCGGCATGCTGCGCGCGAACCGGCGCGACCGCGACGAGAACATCGAGGACGACCTGTTCCTGATCTACTTCGATCCCTTCCTGGACGGGCAGCGGGCGTACGTGTTCACGGTGAACGGCTACGGCGTGCAGGGCGACGCCATCCTGCGGGCCGGCGCCATCGGCGGCGGGCGCTTCGGCGTGCCGCGCGGCGACGCGTCCTGGGACGTGCTGTTCGAGACGGCGGCCGAGATCGTCGCCGACGGGTTCGTGGCCGAGATGGCGATCCCGTTCAAGAGCCTGCGCTATCCGCGGCGGGAGGCGGGCGCGCCCCACCGCTGGGGGCTGCAGATCGCGCGCATCGTCGGCGGCAGGGACGAGGCCGACGTCTGGTCGCCGACGTCGCGCGACATCGCCGGCTTCCTGCCGCAGATGGGCACGGTGGAAGGCATGACCGATCTGTCGCGCAGCCACAATCTCGAGGTGCTGCCCACCTTCACCACCACGCGCTTCGGAGCCCTCGACCGGCGGACCGGCGCCTTCGAGGACGGGGACGTCACGCCCGAGGGCGGCGTCAACGTGAAGTACGGCGTGACGTCCAACCTCACCGCGGACGTCACGGTAAACCCGGACTTCTCGCAGATCGAATCCGATCTCCCCCAGATCGAGATCAACCAGCGCTTCGCGTTGTTCTATCCCGAGCTGCGGCCCTTCTTCCTCGAGGGGGCCGAGATCTTCAACATCCCGGGCCCCGTCACGGCCGTGCACACGCGGACCATCGTCGACCCCGACTTCGGCGCGAAGCTGACGGGCAAGGTCGGACGGACCACGCTCGGCGCGATGTACGCCAGCGACGCGGCGCCGAGCGGCGACGCTTTCCCGACTTCGGCGCGAGGCGGGGCGGCGCAGGTGTTCGTGGGCCGCGCGCGCTACGACCTGTACGCCGAGTCGCACGTGGGGACCGTCTTCACCAGCCGCGAGCACGCCGGGGGCCACAGCCGGCTCGCGGGTGTCGACGCCAACTTCCGACTGGGCGACACGCATTCCGCGGCGTTCCGAGTCATGGGGACCGATCACGAGGCGCGGGAGGGCGGGCGGACGGAGGGCTACCTGCTCGATGCGGCGTTCAGCAAGCGCGGCCGCAATCTTCGCTATTCGCTCGGCACGTACGCGCTGTCCCCGGAGTTCCGGACCGACGTCGGCTTCGTCCGCCGTACGGACCAGCGCTACGTGTCGGCGACCGGCGGGTACCGCTGGTGGCCGGAGCACTGGCTGCGCAACTGGGGCCCCGAGTTCCTCTATGCCCGCAACTACGACTTCGCCGGCGTGCTGCAGGACGAGATTGCCGACGCCGGCATCAATCTGGCGCTCGCGCGCAACATGTTCGTGGCGGGCAACGTCCGGCGGGAACTGGAACGCTATCGGGGCGTCGAATTCGTCAAGACGCGGTCGCGCGTCTTCGGCCGCGTCGACACCAGCCGGCGCATCGGAGTGTCACTCGAGTACCGGCGCGGAGATCAGGTGCGCTTCGTGGATCGGGGTCGACCCTACCTGGGCCACGAGCACGGAATCTCCGCGTCGATCAACCTGCGTCCCGTGCCGCGCTTCCGGTCGGCCATCAACGTCACGACGAACCGGTTCACCGACCCGGGCCTCGGCGGAGTGGAGGTATTCGACGTCCGTATCTTCCGCGCCCTCACGACCTACCAGTTCACCACCCGGCTGCTGCTTCGCAACATCGGCGAGTACAACACGTTCGACGGGACGCTCGATCTCAATTTCCTCCTCACCTACCGCGTCAACGCGGGGACGGTCTTCTATGCCGGTTACGACGATCACTACCAGCAGGCCGAGCGCATCGAGCTCGATCCGGCGGATTGGGACGATGTCTCCGGATGGCGCCGGCCGGGCGCCGGCCGCCGTCGCACCAACCGCGCCGTCTTCCTGAAGCTGCAGTACCTCTTCCGCTACTGAGGGCGCCGGCCCGGAGTCTGCGCCGAGAACGGCGCGGGCTCCCGTATGCAGACTGGGGCGCTTGCGCCGCAGACGGCGGCGGAGCCGGCAGGCGACCACATGGCGGGCTTGGGTATCTCCGCAGTGAACGGCGCAGACTACTGGAGGATTGGTGAGGCGCTTGCGCCGCAGACGGCGGCGGAGCCGGCAGGCGACTTTGGCGGGCTAGAATCGAACGGAGCCGCCGTACCGCGCTGCGGCCGGTCGGTTCGCACGGAGGCCTCCATGCACGTTGCGCGCGGGCTCGGGGCAGTGGTCCTCGCTGCGGTTCTGCTGCTCGCCGGCGTCGGTTTCTCGTTGGCCGCGCCTGCCGGGGACGACGCGTGGCCCTCGTTCCGCGGACCGCGCGCGAGCGGTGTCGCCGACGGGCAGGCGCTTCCCGAGCGGTGGAGCGGCGTCGACGGCACCAACATCCGTTGGCGGACCGCCATCCCCGGGCTCGCTCACTCGAGCCCGATCGTCTGGGGCGGGCGCGTGTTCGTCACCTCGGCGATCAGTGCCGACCGGGACGCCACGTTCCGGCCCGGACTGTACGGCGCCGGTACGGCCTCGGACGATCGCTCCGCCCAGCGCTTGATGGTCTATGCGCTCGACGCCCGCACGGGGGAGATCCAGTGGGAGGCGGTCGCGGCCGAGGGAAGGCCGCGGGATGCGCGGCACATCAAGAACACGTACGCGAGTGCGACGCCGGCGACCGACGGCCGGTATGTGGTTGCGCTCTTCGGGTCGCAGGGGCTGCACGCCTTCGACATCGACGGGCGGCGGGTCTGGACGAAAGACCTCGGCCGGCTCGACACCGGAGCCTACGACGTGCCGCAGCTCGAGTGGGGACCGGCGAGCTCGCCGATCATCGCCGGCGATCTGGTGATTGTGCAGTGCGACACGCAGGGGGAATCGTTCCTACTCGCGGTCGACGTCCGGACCGGCGACACGGTCTGGCGCACGCCGCGCGACGAGCCTCCGTCGTGGGGCACGCCGACCGTCTACGACAGTCCGTCGGGCGCTGCCCTCGTCACGAACGGCTCGAAATTCGTTCGGGGCTACGACCTGCGGACGGGCCGGGAGCGCTGGCGCCTCGGCGGCAGCTCCCGCATCACGGCGCCGACGCCGGTCGTGGCCGGCGATCTCCTCATCGTCGCCAGCGGTCGGGCTCCGGAGGCGCCGATCTTCGCGGTGCGGCGCACGGCGTCGGGGGACATCACGCTCGGCGGACGCCAGGCGTCGAGCCCGGCCGTTGCCTGGCGCCACCAACGGCGCGGCCCCTATATGCCGACGCCGATCGTGTACCAGGGACGCCTCTATGCCCTGCACGACGCCGGGATCCTCGACGCCTACGACGTCGAGACCGGGACGGAGAGCTACCGCCGGCGGATTCCCCACGCCGGCTTCGGCTTCAGCGCCTCGCCGGTCGCCGCGGACGGGCGCATCTACCTCTCGGGGGAGGACGGGGTCATCTTCACGGTCCGTGCCGGTCCTCGCTTCGAACTGGTGGCGGCCAACGACATGGGCGAGCCGTTGATGGCCACGCCTGCGCTCGCCGGCGGGGTGCTGTATGTGCGCGGCGCGCGTCACCTGTTCGCCGTCGCCGGGGACTGACCGGTCGCGGTCCCGGTTCGCCGTCGCCGGGGACTGACTGGTCGCGGTCCCGGTTCAACGTCGCCGGGGACTGACTGGTCGCGGTCCCGGTTCGCCCGCCCCCGGCCCGCAGAGCGCCGCGCCCGCCGGGCGCGAGTTGGTCTAGGGACAACGCCAGAAAATGCTCGCAATCTTCCCACCGGGGTTGATATAATTGGAAGATTTTGCTGCAACCATTGTGCCTCCCCCTACGTCTGAACCGGGTGAGGGGGAAAGATACGTACGCCCGCCGGCTCCGCGTTCCGGGCCCTGCTGCCGATACCCGGATGTAGCGGAGCGAAGGAGAGCTTGCACTTGCTGACACAGGAACGCCAGGACATCGTAGGAGAGCTCGTCTCGCTGGGTCAGGGGAACGGATCGCTGACGCTCGATCAGGTGCTCGATCACGCACCTGCGGACCTCGACGTTGAGGACATCAGCGCCCTGCTCCAGGACCTCGAGAGCCAGGGCATCGAGGTCGACGGCGCGGAGCAGGTCACCGACCCCAAGCGGCGTCCCGTCCCGCGGGCGCGCGAGGTGCACCTTCCCGTCCACGAGGAGGATCAGGGCCAGGACCTCGTGCGCACCTATCTGCGGCAGATGAGCCGCGTGCCGCTGCTGACCCGCGAGGGCGAGGTGGCGATCGCGAAGCGCATCGAGCGCGGCGAGTTGCGCATCATGAAGGCGCTGTCGCGGAGCCTCACCGTGGCGCGCCACATCGGTGCCCTCGCGGACGCGGTGGGCGCCGGCACGCGGTCGCTGCGCGACGCGGTGGTGATGCCCGACGCGGAGCTGACCGAGCGCCAGCAGGCCAAGTGCGCAAAGGACTTTGCCGTGTGCACGGATCTCGTTCGCGACCGGCTCAAGGCTCTGTCCCACCTGCAGGCGGTGGCGGAAGGCATCCGGAAGCGGGGATGCTGCCCCTCGGTTCGCACGGAGCGGCGTATTCTGCGCGCCCGCATCGAGGTGTCCCGCGCCGTTCGGGCGATCAACTTCACGCCCGCGCTCCGACGCGAGCTGACCGACCTGGTGAAGACTGCCGCCGCGCCGCTGCAGGCCGCGGCCGCGGCAGCGCCCGCGCCGACCGGCGCCGGTCCGCGCACCGAGGCCGGAGCGGGGCGGAGCGGTGCCGCCGAGACCCCGGCCGACCTGGCCGCCATCCGACGGGCGATGCACCGCGGGAGCGCGGAGGGTGATCGCGCCCGGAAGGAGTTGACGGAAGCCAACCTGCGGCTCGTGGTCTCCGTGGCCAAGAAGTACGTCAACCGGGGCCTCGCGTTCCTGGACCTGATCCAGGAGGGCAACATCGGCCTGATGCGCGCGGTCGACAAGTTCGACTACCGTCGCGGCTTCAAGTTCTCGACGTACGCCACGTGGTGGATCCGGCAGGCGATCACGCGCGCCATCGCCGATCAGGCGCGGACGATCCGGATCCCGGTGCACATGATCGAGACTCTGAACAAGCTGAACCGGGCGATGCAGACGCTCACGCGCGACCTCGGCCGCGAGCCCACCCCGGAGGAGCTGGCCGAACGGGCCGACCTCCCGCCGTCGGTGGTGCGCAAGGCGCGCAAGATCGCGCAGACCGTCGTCTCGCTCGACGCGCCGATCGGCGACAGCGACGAGAGCCAGTTCGGCGACTTCATCGAAGACCGGCAGGCCGTCAACCCCGCCGAGGCCACGGTGGCGTTCGACCTGCGGCGGCAGACGGAGTCCGTGCTCGAGACGCTGAGCCCGAAGGAGCGCGAGGTCATCCGGATGCGCTTCGGCCTGAGCGACGGCGCCGAGCCGACGCTGGCCGAGCTCGGGGAGAAGTTCTCCCTGACGCGGGAGCGGATTCGCCAGATCGAGGCGGCCGCGCTGCGCAAGCTCCGCGACCCCTCGTTGAGCCGGCGGCTGAGCTCGTTCGTCGAGCCGCGGCGCGGACCGCGGTCGGATCGCCGGCGCGGCACCGGGATGGCCGATCAGGGCGTCGCCTGATCGGCCAGCACCCGGCGTCGCCCGGCGCAGACTCCCAACGCGCCCGCCAGGGCGCGCGGGTGCCCCGGTGAACGTCCACCTGATCGACGGCACCTACGAGCTGTTCCGGCACTTCTACGGCGCGCCTCCCGTCGCCGACCCCTCCGGGCGGCCGCGGGGGGCCGTGCGCGGCGTCGTCGCCTCCGTGCTCATGATGCTCGAGGAGGCCGCCACCCACGTCGGCGTGGCGACCGACCACGTCATCGAGTCGTTCCGCAACGAGCTCTGGCCCGGCTACAAGACCGGCGAAGGCATCGATCCCGACCTCCTGGAGCAGTTCCAGCCCCTCGAGGACGCGCTCGAGGCGCTCGGCGTGGCGGTCTGGAAGATGGAGCGCTTCGAGGCCGACGACGCCCTCGCCTCGGCCGCCGTCCACGCCGCGGCCGATCCGCGCGTCGAGCAGGTGTTCATCTGCACGCCGGACAAGGACCTCGCGCAGATGGTCGACGGGCGGCGGATCGTGCAGTTCGACCGCCGCGCCGGCGTCATCCGCGATGCGGAGGGGGTGCGCGGCCGCTTCGGCGTCGACCCGGCCTCGATTCCGGACTACCTCGCGCTGATGGGCGACAGCGCCGACGGGTTCCCGGGGCTGCGCGGATGGGGTGCGAAGTCGGCCGCGGCCGTGCTCGCTCGCTACCGGCGGCTGGAGGCCATCCCGGACGAAGCCGACTCCTGGGACGTCGAGGTGCGGGGCCGCGCAGGGCTTGCGCGCACGCTGGCCGCCCACCGGGACGACGCCCTGCTGTTCCGCGACCTCGCGACGCTGCGTCGCGACCTGGCGCTGTTCGAGACCGTGGACGAGCTGCGGTGGGCTGGCCCGACTCCGGACTTCTTCGACTTCTGCGCGCGGGTGAACGAGCCGCGCCTCTTCGAGCGCGCGCGGGCCGCCGCGCCGGAAGCTCCGCCGGACGCCGGGCCGCGGCCACCGACCTCCGTGTCGTAGACTGACGAGAGCGTGCTACGGACCGCATATTCGGCAGGCATCGTCGCCATCGCCCTGGCCGCCGCGGCGTGCGGCGATGCCTCGCGGGCTCCCCTCTCCCCGGACCACCCCGCCGCGGCCACGGCGGACGCCCCGGCCGCGGC
>Ga0209544_1002095_pt1 | contig 18996 bp, 17 predicted proteins | sample MesohylPK_FD_187297 | JGI IMG/M metagenome (GOLD analysis project Ga0209544, IMG submission 187297) | Host-associated microbial community of the marine sponge Aplysina aerophoba from Gulf of Piran - sponge mesohyl, lysed by proteinase K... | ecosystem: Host-associated > Porifera > Sponge >...
CCGCCCTGCAGCGGGCGATTGTCACGAGATGCCGATTTGGGCTGTCTACAGCCACCTGTCAATCGCACTAGATCAATGACTTACGATTGCCATGCCAGACCCACACCCCATGGCGTGCCCATTGAATTCGCGGGGGTGTGCCAGATTCGACACCTCGCCAAGGGCCGATACCGGCAAAGTACGCTCAGCTCCACTATCCGCACCTCTCTACGCAAGAGACGTCATCGACAGCGATGATCTCTTCAAAGTGGCGGATGTGCCTGTGCACCGTGGGTTCGGTGTAGTCCGCCCCAATCTTGACACGCGAATTGCGCTTATCGCTGCCGGCCGCGATGGATCACCAATCCGCCTGAGCTGAAGTTGTGGGTTCTCCAACAATATTGATGCTCATGACTCGTCCCTCCAGAAGCCATACGCATCCGGCCCGGCCAGCCGCTCAGCAATGTTTGCGGCTGAATCGGCGCCGTCGATTGCGGGGAAATAGACCGAGGACAGGTAGGTCATGAAGGCGTCCCGAGCGTCTGCATCAAAACCAAGTGTCTCAGCCTCGGCAAGAACATCCTTGAGGCTGCCTAGGTCAGGCGCAGGTGTGGCAAGTCCGGGGATGGCCCAGAAGGTCTGTCCGCAGACCACCACCGGCTTGTCAAAATAGAACGCCTGCATCCCAACCGACGAATTGACCGTGACCACCCCGCGCGACGCGGCGACCTGCACGAAAGTGTCGGTGTCATTGTCCAGCCAGATCCGGGACGTGCCGGCTGCACGGATAGCTTCGACAACCGAGACCTGGGTCGAGGGGTGTTCCTTGAGCCGCAGATGCCAGCCATCGGGCAGTGAACTGGCTGCCGACGCAAGGGATGAAACAAAAACATCGACGCTCTTGAATTCGCCACCAAATAACCGGAGCTGGGTGTCTTTGGGAACCTGTAACGGTACGAAAAGAAAAGGCTCGTCCAGGGGCGGCAATCCGTCATCGCTGACTCGTAGTCGGGAGGCAGGGCGCTGCCGGATGTCGCTCCGCGCCGCGCGCCATGCCTTTCGATCGGGTGCAAATTTGTCGGCCCACGCCAGATAAGGCTGGAGCGCCCGGGGCAACGAACAGAGCGCATTGACCCCGCGCGGGTCGACTGTTATCCGCCCGGGAAGCGGCGCGAGTTCGAGGTATAGTCGTTGCGCACCAGCGGCTCGCGCGCCTTCCATGAAGGCCATGCGCCCTCCATCGCTGCCGCCCCAAGCCACGGCGACGGCCGATCTGCGGCGCTCGAATAGCCGTCTTGCGCCGGCATATTGTGCCCTGAGGTGCCACAGTTTGAGGGGTCGCATCGGCCAGCTAGACGGCTGGTTTGGCGCGTTAGGCAATGCTCGCTCGGCAATTGCGCGCGCTTCTTCATACCGCCGCAGGCCAATCGGGCGCAGCAGGATCCAGCCAACCCTGCCCTCTCGACCCAGCACGCGCTCGATCATACGCCGCTGTGAAAGGTTGCGGCTCAAGCACAGGAACTCGAACGGCGCAGTCTTGGTCATCTTGAGAAACTAGGGCATAGCAGGGTGTCGAAGGTCCGGCGGCGGCTATGATCAAGTATGGGGGTTGGCAAGCCGGTGTCCTGCGGCGACTGGACGCGGCGGACTATCCGTTCTCATGCGACGGCGCCCGTCCCATATGACACTGCACCCGCTTGCGCGCATGAATTGTTATTAGCACCGAGGCTCGAACATCTCCACAACTGCCATCACCGCAGGTCAACGCTGGTCGGAGAAGTCTTGTGCCTGCAGCAAGTCCGAAACCATCATCTCGACCCCTCTTTCGGACCTCGTTGCCAAGAGGGAGAGGCAGCCGCGAAAACGAATTCCCGCCCGGTGCTATGATCCGCCGATGACCGATGCGGTCACGTTGCAGATCATCCGGGGCAAGCTCGAGGCGCTTGCGCGCGAGATGGGCGTGGTGCTCGCGCGCAGCGCTATGAGCCCTGTCATCTACGAGGTCTATGACTTCGGCTGCGGCATCTCCGACGCCAAGGGCAGGCTGATCGCGGGCTCCCACGGAGTCGCGGCCTTCTCGGCGCTCTTCGGGCCGCAGATCAACGCGATCGCCGCCAAGTACGGCGACGCGATGCGCCCCGGCGACATCTACATGACCAACGACCCCTATCTCGGCGGCTCGCACCTGAACGATGTCCTCCTCGTGGTGCCTATCTTCGAGGACGGGCGGCCGATCGCCTTCGCCAGCTCCTACGCGCACTGGACCGAAGTCGGCGGCATGACGCCGGGCTCGCTCTCGCCTAACGCCGAGGAAATCTATCAGGAAGGCATCCGCTTTCCGATCATGCGGCTCTACCGCGCCGGCGAACGGCAGGACGAGCTGCTCGAGCTGATCGCGGCCAATGTCCGCCTCCCCAGGATGTCGCTCGGCGACCTCAATGCGCAGATCGCCGCGCTCCGCATCGGCGAGACCCGGCTGCGCGAGGCGATCGCGAAGTACGGCAGGGATCAGGTTCTGGCCGCCTTCGACCATGTGCTGGAGACCAGCGAAAGACTGGCCCGCGCCGCCGTCGCCGCGCTGCCGGATGGCGTCTACGAGGCCGAGGACTTCATCGACGGCGACGGCTTCAGCGACAAGCAATATCCGGTACGCATGCGCATGACGATTGCAGGCGACGAGATCGAGTTCGATTTCGCCGGCTCGTGCGGCCAGCTGCGCGGCCCGATGAACTGCTCGCTCGAAATGCTGCTGTGCGGCGTCAAGGTGGTGTTCAAGGCGATCGTCGACCCCCACGGGCCGTCCAACGAAGGCTGGTACCGGCCGATCCGGGTCAAGGCGCCGGAGGGTTGCGTCTTCAACGCCCGCGCCCCGGCCGCGATGGGCTGGTTCTACGAGCCGATGGCGCAAGGCGCCGAGCTGGTCTGGAAGGCGATGGCGCCATTGGCGCCCGAGCGGCTCACGGCCGGCAGCTACATGAGCATCTGCGTCGTGCTGATGGGGGCGAAGTGGCCCGGCAGCCGCGAGCAGTTCGTGCACATCGAGGCCTCGGCCGGTGGCTTCGGCGCTGCGGAAGGCGCCGACGGGACCAGCGTGCTGCCGGCAACGCCGCAGGGCGATCTCTACAACTACTCCCTCGAACCGCTGGAGGCCCGCGCCCCCCTGCGGATGCACCGCTACGCCCTCAACACCGGCGACGGTTCCGGAGCCGGGCGCTGGCGCGGCGGCTTCGGCGCGATCCGCGAATACGAGATCCTGGGAGAGGATGCCTTCATCTACGGCGGCATGGGGCGCAACCGGGAGCGGCCCTGGGGCATGGCCGGCGGCGGCCCCGGCTCCTGCAACGGCTACGAAGTCGTGCGGAACGGCACGACGGTCCGTTACGGGCGCACCCAGAAGGGCGACCTCGCGCCGGGCGACCGCGTGCGCATCGTGACCGGCGGCGGCGGCGGCTTCGGCGACCCCCTCGCCCGCCCGCCGGAGGCGGTGCGCGAGGATGTCCTCGACGGCTACATCGACGCCGAGGCGGCACGCGCGGACTATGGCGTCGTCATGGACGCAGACGGGGCCGTCGATCGGGCCGCGACCGAGGCGTGCCGCCGCGAGCGAGCCGGAGCGGATGGGCCGTCTCGCAGTTGATATCGGGGGCACGTTCACCGATCTCGTGTTCTTCGACGAGAGCGCCGACGACCTCATCTCAACCAAGGTCCTGACCACCCCCGCCGCCCTCGAGCGCGGCGTGCTCGATGCGATCGACCGGTCCGGCATCGCACCCACGGCGGTCGATTACTTCATCCACGGCGGCACCACAGTGGTCAACGCCATCACGGAGCGGACGGGAGCCAGCACCGCCCTGGTCAACACGGCGGGCTTCCGCGATGTGCTGGAGCTCGGCCGCGCCAACCGGCCGGACATGTTCAACATCCGCTACCGCAAGCCTGCGCCCTTCGTGAAGCGGCGCCATCGCTTCGAGGTGCGGGGCCGGCTCGATCCGGTGGGGCGGGAGATCGAGCCTCTCAGGCTCGAAGACCTCGATCCCGTGATCGAGGCCTGCCGGGCGTCCGGCATCGAGGCCGTGGCGGTCATGCTGATCAACAGCTACGCCGAGCCTGCCCATGAGAGCGCCTGCGCCGCGTACCTGCGGGCGAGGCTCCCCGGCGTCGCGGTCAGCGCGTCTCACGAGATCACGCGGGAATGGCGCGAATACGAGCGGGCCAGCACGATCGTGCTCAACGCCTATGTCCAGCCCATCGTCAGCCGCTACCTGGACGCCCTGGAGCGCGCGCTGCGCGGCCGCAGCTTCGCCGCGCCGCTCATGGCGGTTCAGTCCAACGGCGGCACCACCAGCTTCGCCTGGGCCAAGGCGCATCCGATCACGCTGCTGGAATCGGGGCCGGCGGCGGGCGTCAGCGGCGCCGCGCTGGTGGGCGCGCTCTGCGGCCACGACGACCTGATCTATCTCGATGTCGGCGGCACGACCGCGAAGTGCTCGACCATCGAGGGCGGCGAGCCGCGCGTGACGACGGAGCACGCCCACGGCGCGAGCCACCGCGAGCCTGGCTTCCCGATCAGGGTGCCGGTGGTCGACATCGTCGAGATCGGCGCCGGCGGCGGCTCGATCGCCTGGTTCGACGAGGCGGGCGGGCTTCGGATCGGCCCGGCCAGCGCCGGCGCGGACCCGGGTCCGGCCTGCTACGGCCGCGGGGGAGAGGCGCCGACCGTGACCGATGCCAAGCTCATCACCGGCGCGCTCAACCCCGACTATTTCGCCGCCGGCCGCTTCGATCTCGACATCGCCCGCGCACGGTCCGCCGTCTCCACGGTCGCGGATCGCCTGGGCTGCACGACGGATGCGGCGGCGAATGCGATCGTGCGCCTGGCCGAGGCCAACATGATCGACGCGCTGAAGCTGGTCTCGATCGAGCGCGGCCACGACCCGCGCGACTTCGCCATGGTCGTGGCCGGCGGCGGCGGTCCCATGCACGGCGCCGCCCTCGGCCGCGAGCTCGGGGTCAGGGAGATCGTCGTGCCGCGTCATCCGGGCCTGTTCTCGGCCTGGGGCATGCTCGCCATGCGCCCGCGCCAGGATTTCGTGCGCACCGCGCCCAGGCTGGCGAGCCAGATCACGCCCGACCAGATTCAGAGTCTGCGCGACGCACTGCGCGCCGAGGCAGAGCGCTACTTCGCCGACGCCGGGCTCGGCAGCGCGCGCCTCACGCATGCGCTGCAGATCGACCTCCGCTACGAGGGTCAGGAGCACCCCGTCACGGTGGGCGGTATCGACGCCGATCGCGCGGCCGTGGCGGAGATCGTCGGCGCCTTCCACGCCGCTCACGCCCGCACCTACTCCTACCGGCTGGACGACACGCCGGTGGAATTCGTGACCTTCCGCCTGACCTCCCAAGCCGAGACCCCGGGCCCCTCCTTCCGCCCCATCGCGGCCGACGGGCGCGCGCCCGAGCAGGCGTTCAAGGGGAGGCGGCAGGTCGATTTCGGCGACAACGGCCGTCACGACGCGACCGTCTACGAGCGCGACCTGCTGCCTCCCGACTTCTCCGCAGCAGGCCCGCTCGTGATCGAAGAACCCTCATCGACCACGCTGGTCCAGCCCGGCCAGACGCTGCGCGTCGACGCCCACGGGTTCCTCCGCATCTCGGAAGCCGATTAGCGTCGAGCGCGGCATCGTGCACCCCATGGGGACAGACGAACACAAATTTTGGCGGGATTCGCCGGGATTAAGTGGGATTAAGTGGGATTAGTTATAGCTGTACGCCTTCCCGCCCTGGGCCTCAGCCTCGTCGCGGTACTCCTTCCATAGCTGGCGGCGCGTCGCGCGCACCCGGCGCCGCTTGCGCTTGGCTCGAAGCTCACCGAGCACATCGTCCCAGTCCGGCTGCGCGTAGCCGCTCTCTCGCGGCGCCGGCGGATACAGCTGCGCGCGCAGCCCGGCATCGTCGAGATCGGACGGCAACGGCCATGACAGACCCGCCGCCTGCGCGCGCTCCAGGACGTTCGATACCGTCCCCGCGCTCACGCTCACGGCCACCGCGATCTCCGCCCGGCGCAAGCCAAGGTCGTGATGGTGCCGAAGGATGTCCCTGATGCTCATGGTGTCGATCCTCTTCATTGGGGCCCTGCCTCCTCGAGTCGATCGATGGATCGATGAGGCTGAGCCGGGAGAGGATCGGCGCGTCTGGAAACATGGATGTCGATGGTCGTCATTCGAAGGCGAATGCAAGTCGAGCGGTTTCGAGTCACACTCAATGGGCTGGGAGGGTTCCATATGGGGAATCCCGGCTTAAGCAAAAAGGACAGGGGCACCGTCGCGGTACCCCCGCCCTTGCCAAACGCTCAAGTTTATCAGGCGCTGGCCGGCGCCAGCGTTACCCGATAGAGCTCCGTGTCCGCCCGGTCCAATAGGCGGACGGTCATCGCGGCATCCGTTCCGTCGATGTCGACCAGACCGAAGAACTGCAGGCCCTCAGAGGGCGGCAGGTTGACACCCTGCCCCTCGGCGGGCGCCTTGGCGAACCTTACCTGTGGCCCGAAGGTCATATCGAGGTCGTTGGGGCCGAAGGTGCCGGCGTGCAGTGGCCCGGAGACGAACTCCCAAAACGGCGTAAAGTCCTGGAACTGCGCCGCGTTCGGATCGTAGTAGTGGGCGGCCGTGTAATGCACGTCCGCCGTCAGCCAGATCACATTGTCGATCCGTGCCGCCTGGATGAAGCGGAGCAGGTCGGCGACTTCCAGCTCGCGACCCTTGGCCGGCCCGTGATCGCCGTTGGCGAAGGCCTCGGCGCCGGCCTTGGCCTTCCAGTCGTCCCAGACGATGAGGCCGATGGGCATGTCGGAGGCGATCACCTTCCAGGTCGCTTGAGAGTCTGCCAGCGCGCGCTTGAGCCATGCGAGCTGCGTCGCGCCGAATATGCGGCTGGCGTCGGTCATCTCGGTTTCCATCGAGGGACCGTTCGGGCCGCGGTAGGAACGGAGATCGATGAAGAATACGTCCAGCAGCGGCCCGTACGAAACCTTGCGGTAGATGCGGCCGGGCTCCGCCGGGGTGTAGCGGATCGGCGTCATGTTATGGAAGGCTTGGCCGGCGCGGGCGGCAAGCAAGGCCACGTCCTTGACTGCGTAGCGGTCGTCGCCGGTGAGGTCCTTGGCGTCCGACCAGTTGTTGACGACCTCGTGGTCGTCCCACTGGAAGAAGGTCGGCACTTCCGCGTTGAACGCGCGCACGTGCGCGTCCCGCATGTTGTACTTCCAGCGGCCGCAGAACTCGGCGGTCGTTTCTGCGACCTTCTCCACGCCTTCGGCCACCAGGTTGGACCATAGCTCCCCGTTCGGCATCTCCTTCTGGGCAGCGATCGGCCCGTCGCAATATACCGTGTCTCCGGAATGGATGAAGAAGTCGGGCTGGTGCGCTGTCATGGTGGCATAGGTCAGCATGCCGCCGCGGGCCGCATCGATGCCCCATCCCTGGCCCGCGGTATCGCCGGACCAGGCGAAGCGCACGCTCCGGCGGGAGGCGGGCGCCGTGCGGAAGTGTCCCACCACGGGCTCGGAGGCCGCCCGGCTGTTCGCCAGGTCCTCGAAGGTGACGCGGTAGAAGATGTCCTGGCCCGCTGGCAGGCCGGTGAGCAAGCGCTTCATCGCGAAGTCGCCTTCCGGCAAGACGTGGGTGGGGGCCAGGCGCCGCGCGTCGGTGAAGCTATCGGTGGTGGCGACCTCCACCAAGGCCCGGGCCGGGCGGTCGGCGCGGGCCCAGATCACGCCGGACGTGGTATCGACATCGCCCGACTGGACGCCGTGGGTCGCGACCGGGCGTGCGGCGGCATAACTGATCGCGGGCGCTGCGAAGGCGAGGCCCGCTGCGGCGGTGCCCTTGAGCAGGGTGCGGCGCGTGAGTATCGTCATCGTTCAGTGTCTCCGGGTTGAGCGAGGCTGCTGCAGGGGCCTATCTAAAGGGTGCCTGTTGCGCTGCCGTGACCGGCGGGTGAACCATTCTTGGCACCCGGAGCTCGGACTGAGACGCTGTGGGACGGCTTAGTGTTAGTGGGACAGGTGGGATGTTCCGCTCGCGCGTCGCGCGAGCCTGAGTCGTGCAAGCCCGCAGGGTCTTGCGCGCGGCAATTGGGTTCTTGCGCGCGAAACTGGAGGCCCGTGCGAATTTGGTTCGCTCAATCAACTGTCCCGCCTGTCGTGGCCTGATCGCACACACGCTGCATAGCACCATCGTGGCCCGCCCGCCGCGCCCGGTGCACCGCACCATGGTTCGGAGTGCCGCGCTCCGTTCCGCGGCCTGTCTCAGCGGCGAATACGGGATGAACGGCCTCTATGTCGGCTTGCTCGCAGTCATCGGCGCGGGTGGTGTCGAGCACGTTGTCGAAATCGCGCGCGACGATGACGAGCGCGCGACCTTCGCGCACTCCGTCAACGCAGTCCGCACACTCCTGGAGGCGGTGGTCAATCTGACTGCATAGAAAAGTTATCTAGTAAGGCATCACATGATTGGGAATAAATTTGCTTCAAAGTGGACTAGAATGACATCACCTGCTCGCGTTGTCAGACATGAGATTCGCTAGTTTAGACTTTAGTAACGTTTGCGTCAGACGCAGAAACAGAATTTTCGGCTTCTGATGCAGTATAGAATTCCAGTATCCATTGCAGCTTTACTTCTGCAAATTCTTCACGCGCTGGCAACGCATAATCCCAGGTTTCGGGGAAAAAATGATCCAGTGTCTCTCCCGCCTGAATGGCAAGCCGACCAAATTCGGCTAACACGGCCTCTAGTGTAGCGGGCTCAATGAACGGTCCGATCACTGCATCCCCACCCTGTTGGGGGCGCATCATGAAGACAGACTTCATGGTTGGATGGGCAGCAAGTTCAGAAAGAAACTCATAAATTTCCGCACGCTTCTTTCCCTTGAACCCGTCACGGGCATCGAGAGCCTCCCGCACACGAAGCGGAGAGAACTCCCTCATCCGCTCTCTCCTATCTGCTATCCGCCAACGCTCTATCGCTGCCATGTTCCCTTGGAATAAGTCTAAGAGAAACACCGTTTCCAATATATCCCGCATTATGAGAGCGCTATTCTGGCTGTATCCAGATAATCTAAGTCTTGTGCCTGCCCCAAATGCGTTAAACATGCGCATTCCTAACATTTGAATTACCTTTATGTCTTCGTCATCTGTAGGATACTGTCTAAGGACGTATGCTACATTCATAGCATTCTCGATGGCAGAAAGATGCAATTGAAGCTTCACGTCACGTGCTACAATCAGCTCTGCCTTTCGACGCAATCTTTCTTCCTCTCCAAGAAGACCCCGCAACATTCTGGATACACCTTGCTCTGTCATGAATCATCGGGTTCCGACACTAGAAACCACAGTCAGAGACGTGAGTTCTCTGCAGCAGAACGTGCTCTAACCAGATTTTGCTCGCCAGCCGATCCCTTCGCCGGTGAGCTAACCCGCCACCTCCAGCCAGTGGCGGGCGATTTCCTCGCGTGTTGCGAACCAGACGCCTTCGTGCGCTTGCGCGTGCTCGATGAAGCGGGCGAGTCCCGCGATCCGGCCGGGGCGGCCGATCATACGGGCGTGCAGGCCGATGGACATCATCTTCGGGCAGGTCGCGGATTCCGCATAGAGCGTGTCGAAGCTGTCCCGCAGGTACTGGTAGAAGTGCTCGGCGGTAATGAAGCCCGGCGTCGACCAGAAGCAGAAGTCGTTGGCGTCCGGCGTGTAGGGCACCACCAGGTGGCGCTTGCCCGAGACCTCGACGAAGTAGGGCAGGTCGTCGTTGTAGGCGTCCGAATCGTAGATGAAGCCGCCTTCGTCGACGACCAGCTCGCGGGTGTGGACCGAAGGGCCGAAGCGGCAGTACCAGCCCACCGGCCGCTTGCCGCAGGTGCGCTCGAAGGATTCGACGGCGAGCCGGATGTGCTCGCGCTCCTCCTCGCGCGAGAGGCGGAACACCTCCTCCCAGCGCCAGCCGTGGCTGCACACCTCGTGGCCGCCGGCGACGACAGCGCGGGCGACCTCCGGGTTTTGCTCGAAGGCCACGGCGCAGGCGTAGAAGGTGGACTTGATCCCGGTCTCCCCGAAGAGCCGCAGGATGCGCCAGACGCCGGACCGGGAGCCGTACTCGAACATCGATTCCATGGCGAGGTTGCGGTAGCCCTCGGGCAGCGGGTAGTTGCCGAACTCGGTCAGCGTCTCCTGGGTCGGATCGCCCATGGCCTCGGAATATTCCGAGCCTTCCTCGTAGTTGACCACCACCGAGACCGCGAGCCGCGCCCCGTTCGGCCACGGGACCGCCGGCGGGTTCGCGCCGTAGCCCACGAGATCGCGCCCGCCCGAAGATGTCTCCCCCATGATGCGCCTCCTTTCCCCTGCTGCTCCCGCCAGGCGTGCGTATGCCCGCCGTGCTCGTCAGTCATCATAAAGCGTCAAGAGCTGCCGTCGTAATGGGCCTGGAGGATGGCGACCACGCCATCGCGGCTGTACTCGGGCGGGATCGTCTCTCGACCTGCGAACATCTCGCGCAGCCGGGTGCCGGAAATGCGGAGCTTCCCGTCGTCGCCACGGCGGCAGGGCCGGCCCTCGGCGTCGCCGGTCGCCACCGCCGCCACCGCGCGATGGCGTTCCTCCTCGCCCGGAGGGTTCCTCCCCTCTTCGGCGGCGAAGCACACGTTCCCCGTCGCCATGCCCTGGCAGTCGAAGCAATGGAAGGTGTCGTCGATCTTGAGCGGCCGGATGACGAGGCTGTCCGCACCGATCTCGTCGAAGATGCGGTGGGCGTCGTAGGGGCCGTAGTAGCCGCCGAGCCCGGCATGGTCGCGCCCGATCACCAGGTGCGAGCAGCCGAAGTTCTGGCGGAAGAGGGCGTGCAGCAGCGCCTCCCGCGGGCCCGCGTAGCGCATCTCGATGGGGTAGCCCGCCTGGATCACCCTCCCTTCCGCAAAGTGGTTGGCGACCAGCCAGTCGATGGCGCGGACCCGGACATCGGCCGGGATGTCGCCCGCCTTGAGCGCGCCGAGCACCTGGTGGATCAGCACCCCGTCGCAGACCTCCAGCGCAACCTTGGCGAGAAACTCGTGACTGCGGTGCATGGGGTTGCGGGTCTGGAAGGCGGCGACCGTAGACCAGCCCTTCTCGGCGAAGAGCGCCCGGGTTTCGGCGGGGCGCAGATAGAGCCCCCGGTAGGTCTCGGGAAAATGGCCCTCGGAGAGGACCGAGACCGGGCCCGCCAGGTTGACCGCGCCCTGCGCCATGACCTTGGCGACGCCCGGGTGGGCCTCGTCGGTCGTGCCGTAGACCTCGCGGCACTCCAGGTGCTTGTCGATGGCGTATCTCTCGGTGACCGCGAGGACGCCCAGGATCTCCCCGCCTTCATCCGTCAGCGCCACCTCGTCGCCGACGGCGACGGCCGCGTTCTCGTCGCAGGAAAGCGTGATGGGCAGCGGCCAGAAGAGCCCGCTCTCCAGCCGCATTTCGAGGCACGCGCCGCGCCAGTCGGCCGCGCCCATGAAGCCCGCGAGCGGCGTGTAGGCGCCCATGGCGAGCATGAAGAGGTCCGAGACCTCGCGGCTCGAAAGCGGCAGCCGCTTCAGGGTGCGCGCCCGCCTCAGCGCCTCGTCCCGCTCCTCTTCGGGCAGCAGCAGGGGCTTCAGGGCGGCGTTGCCGTGCGGGGGGATCAGTGTCGGCATGGGCGTCAGCGCCGGTTGGCGACTTCCTTTCGGATTTCCTTCGACTTGGCTTCGGGCAGGACCCAGATCGCACCGGCCATCAGCGGCCCCAGGGCGAGGGTCACCCAGCGCACGATCCCGGTGCTGTCGTCGAGGAAGAACACCGCGATGCAGAGCGCAAGGGCGAGCACGGAGACGAGGATCTTGTAGTTGTTGGGCATCGCTCGGTTCCTTCGCGATCTCAGGCGGACGCGAACGCGTCGATTGCCGCGGCCACGTCGGCGCTCGTCATCTCCCACGTATTGCCGAAGTTGGCCACGACGTCGCGCATGAAGGGCTCGACAAGATCGAGGGCGCGGGCCTCCTCGCCCGCACCGAGGTGATCGGCCAGGATCGCGAGCGCGAGCTGACGCGACTGCGCGCCTTCATAGGTCCACTCGAAGCCGGTCCCGCTGAAGCGGCGTATGTCGAGCCTCTGGTCGAGGGGTTCGCCGTCAACGGTGACGACGAGCCCGTCGATGGTCCGATCCCCGGCGTATGTCTTCATGGCGTTGCTCCGAAGCGGGGCTGAACGTCGCCCATCCTAGAATTGTCCGCGCCGCCGCTACAGTCACGATAGCGGACCCGCTCCGCCACCGCGCCATCGACCGCCCATCGGTGCGACGCCTGGATTTTGTGATGCGCGCCCCATGTTGTTATCGCGCGCCCGTCTTTGAATGGGATCGCGACAGGCCGCGACTGCGGCCCGCCACTCCTGTGGCGCCCTCGCGGAGGCGCCGGCCGCAGGCCGGCTGCCGTGAGCGACAAGACGCTAGAGCGTTTCCGTGCGAAACGGAAACGCTCTAGCATACTGGCGTACAGGCGGCCGGAACGTGCTGCCGCAATCGCCGAAGCATCCCACTTCCGAACAAGCTTTCGCGTAAGGGAGTCGCACTTGAGCGAGAGTGAGAGAGAGCCGGATACGGGCCAGCGCAAGGACCCGGACCGCAGCCTCACTGACCAGGCGTACGTCGCGCTCGAGGAGATGATCTGCACGCTCAGGCTCGAGCCCGGCGAGGTGCTCTCCGAGGGTGCGCTCTCGCAGACGCTCGGCATCGGACGCACGCCGGTGCGCGAGGCATTGCAGCGCCTGGCGCGGGAGGGGCTGGTCACCGTGCTTCCCCGGCGCGGGATCCTCGTCTCGGAGTTCAACGTCGGAAAGCAGCTCCGGATGCTGGAGGTGCGCCGCGAGCTCGAGCGGCTGATGGTTCGCTCCGCCGCGTCTCGCGCAACGGCCGACGAGCGCACCCGCTTCGCGGCAATCGCCCGCGCGATATACGAGAGTGCCGACGCCGGCGACGACATCCGCTTCATGCGCCTCGATCGCGAGTTCAACGTGCTGGTGAGCCAGGTGAACCGCAACGAGTTCGCAGCCGAAGCGATCTCGTTGATGGCCGGCCTTTCGCGGCGCTTCTGGTTCATGCACCACCGCCAGGACGGCGATCTGTCGTTGATCGCGAAACTCCATGCCAACATCGCCAACGCTATCGCGGCGGGAGACGAGGCGGCGGCGGCGATGGCGAGCGATGCCCTGCTCGAATACATCGAATCGATCACGCGGGCGGCGGTGGATTGGTAAGCGGCATGGCGGCAGCGAAGCCCTTGCACCTGCACGCCGCGATACTCAAGATCGGGGCTGCGGCGTGATTGTCTTGCCGTTGATATTCGACTAATATATTACTCTCGAAACGCCTTGGCGCGCCAGCGCTCAAGCGAAGGGGGCACAGGGGGCACGGCCATGGAACTCGCGAACTCACCGATGGACGAGCGCCAGCGGATCTACCGTGAGGTCTACAGGGAGCGGATCGCGGCCTGGTACAACGGCTATCTGCACGTCGCGATCATCTACCTGATCGGCGCCTGCGCGCTCTACGTCTGCCTCTCCCATGTCGGGACCATGCAGTGGTGGGAGTGGCTTACGATCCCCGCGGTGCTGTTGGCGAGCAACATCTTCGAATGGCTGCTCCATGTGCAAGTGATGCACCGGCCGCGCAAGTGGAAGGGCTTCCGCGCCATCTACACGCGTCACATGCTCATGCACCACCAGTTCTTCACCGACAAGGAGATGCGCTTCGCCGGCCAGCACGACTGGCGGGTTACGGTCTTCCCGCCTTACGCGCTCGTCGTGTTCATCCTGATGTCGACGCCGCCGGCGCTGGTCGCAGGCTTTGTCATCTCGGCGAACGTGGGCTGGCTCGTCATCGCCACCACAACCAGCCTCTATCTGCTCTACGAGTTCATGCACTTCTGCTGCCACATCGGCGAGAACCGCTTCGTGCGCTACTGCCCCTTCGTGAACACGATCCGGCGCCACCACGCCGCGCACCACGACCAGTCGATCATGATGGAGCGCAACATGAACCTGACCTTCCCCATCGCGGACTGGATGTTCGGAACGTCAGACCTCGATCGCGGCCTGCTCGGGCACCTCTTCAACGGCTACTCGACGAAGTACGTGAAGACCGACATGCGCAAGAGTGCCCGGACGCCGAAGGTGAAGGCACGCGCTCCGGTCGATGCGGCGGTCGGCAGCCCCGCCTGAGGCCGACGCGCTCACGGGCGCCTGAAGAGGGATTCGCATGATTCGCGGCGGCGCCGGATTCCGGTGCCGCCGCAGCGCGTTTTTCGGCCCGATGCCGCCTGCTCCTCTCCCCTTCGCGTCGAATGGACGGACCCCGCCCTCAGGCCGCGCGAACGACCGCACTCGGCAAACTCTGCTAACGTGCCCCGCAAGCCACCGCGAGCCAGGAGAAGAGCGATGACCAGCCACGCGACCGGAGACGGAGGCATTCCGCCGAGAGATGCGGAAGCGCGCGGGCTGAAGCGGGTCATGACGCTGGGCGGTGCGTACGGCACCCGCAACTACACCGTGAAGGACCTGCGCGATCAGAAGGGAAAGCGCGTGCTGGTGGAGACCCTGCCCTTCTCCCCGGAGGAAGCAGCCGCCGCCGAGGAGGCCGGCATCGATACCATGAAGGCACGCTTCGACCCCCGCCAGCCCGATCTCGCGGCGGCAATCCGGCGCGCGGCCCCCAACACCTTCATGGCCTTCTCCGTACCCCTCGTTGCCGCCGCGAGCGAAGTCGAAGCGGTCCGCATCGGCTACGATGCGATGGCGCTCGGGGCGGACGCGGTCATGTGCCAGTGGAGCCCCCGCTTCGTGGCGGCGGCGGCCGACGCGGGCATCCCGATCCAGGGCCACGCCGGGCTGGTCCCCCGAAAGAGCACCTGGACCGGAGGCTTGCGCGCAGTCGGAAAGACCCTCGACGAAGCGATGTGGGTCTATCGCGAGATCAAGGCTCTCGAGAACGCGGGCGCCTACGCGGTGGAGGTCGAGGTCATCCCCGCGCAACTGCTGGTCGAGATCAGCAAGCGCACGCAGCTCCTCACCTCCTCCATCGGGGCGGGCAGCGGCGGGGATATCCAGTTTCTGTTTGCCGACGATATCCTCGGCAACAACCCGCCCCCCTACCCCCGCCACTCGAAGCAGTACCGCCATCTCTACAAGATGAAGGAGGCGATGCAGGCTGAGCGCTTGGCCGGATTCCGGGAATTCGTCGCCGATGTCCACGAGGGCCGTTTCCCCGGGCCGGAGCACATCGTCAATGCCTCGGACAACCTCGTCGACTCCTTCGTCGATGCGGTTGAGTCCGGCGGCTGATCGACCCCCGATAACGCAGGAGACGGTTCGTTGAGCGGAGCGCAGACAACCAAGGGGCAGGCATTCAGGGACCTGCATTCGGCCGACGGCATATTCGTGATGCCGAACGCATGGAACGCCGGCAGCGCCCTCATGCTGCAGGCGGCGGGGTTCCCCGCCGTCGGCACCAGCAGCGCGGGCATTGCATTCGGTCTCGGTTTCCCCGACTACGAAGGCGTGCTCACCCGGCAGGCGGCGCTGGAAGAGACCGCACGGATTGCGGGCGCGCTTCGGATACCCGTCAGCATGGATGCGGAAAACGGCTACGGCCATACGCCGGAAGAGGTGGCCGAGACCATCCGCCTGGCGGCCGAGACCGGCGTGGCGGGGGCCAGCATCGAGGACTATGCCGCCGCCTACGGTACCGGCGATCTCTACGATCGGGCGCTATCGGTGGAGAGGATCGAGGCTGCGGCGACCGCCGCCGCCTCCCTTCCCTTTCCCTTTACGCTGACGGCACGAGCCGAATGCTATCTCATGGGGCATCCGAACCCCTTCGAGGAATCGGTGACGCGGGTCAACCTGTATCGGGAAGCGGGAGCGGACTGCCTCTACGTCCCCGGCGTCAAGGACCCCGAGACCATCGGCAGGCTGGTGAAGGAGGTCGACGGGCCGGTCAACGTGGTCATGGGTCTTGCCGGCAGCCCGATGAGCGTAAGCCAGCTCGAGGACCTGGGCGTGAAGCGGGTGAGCATCGGCGGCTCGCTAGCCCGGGCCACATTCGGCCTGATCCGTCGGGCAGCGGAGGAAATGCGCGACCGCGGCACCTTCACCTATTCCGAAGAGCAGGTGCCGAACGGCCAGCTCTGCCGCTTCTTCGACGAACAGCGGGGCTCATGAGCCCCTCAAGCGGCCGCGACCGTGGTTAGACATCCGGGCTAATCGACGATGTGGTAGACGGGGGCCTTCTCCATGGCCCATTCCCCGGACTCACGGTCGTAGCGGGACAGGGTGAAGCAGTGCCAGTCGGCGTCGTCCAGCTTCGGATGGTCGCCCCGATAGTAGTATCCCGGCCAGCGCGTCTCCGTCCGGAACATCGTGTGATGGGTCACGGCCTCCGAGGCCAGCACCCGGTGGTGCAGCTCCCATGCCCGCTGAAGCTGGTGCAGGTCCTCGGCCCCGAGATGGTCGAGGTCTTCCTTCAGCATGTCCAGCAGCTCCAGCCCGCGGGTGAGCATGGGCTCGTTCGTCGTGTAGTTGGCGCTGATACCGCCGACGTACTCGTCCATGATCTTCTCGAGGCGCTGGAGCCCGTGGATCGGCAGCATGTAGCTCGGCGAGACCGTTCCCGCGACGATCTCGTTACGGCCGATTCGGTAGGTCTCCAGGGGCTGGAAGATCGCCGTCTTGAGGTCTTCGTACTCTTTCTCGCTGACCTGCGGTTGCTCGCTCTTCAGGTCGTTGACGTAGTTGACCGCCGCCTTCCCGGCGATCCGGCCTTCCGTGTAGGAGCCCGACGAGAACTTGTGGGCGGAGCCGCCGATGGTGTCGCCGGCGCCGAAGAGCCCGTCGACGGTCATCATCCGGTTGTATCCCCACTGGTAGTCCGATGGCGCGCAGTCTTCCGGTCCGCTCGCCCAGGCGCCCGAGCACGTGGCGTGCGAGCCCATGACGTAGGGCTCGGACGTGGTCAGCTCCGGATTGGTGTGCTTGGGATCGATGTTCTGGGAGGCCCAGACCACCGCCTGCCCGATGGTCATGCCCAGGAAATTCTCCCAGCCGACCTGCTCCTTGTGCGGATCGGCGAAGGCCTCCTTCGTCACCATGCGGATGGGCCCCCGGCCGGCCTTGACCTCCTCCAGGAAGGCATGGTTGCGCAGGCAGGTTGGCACCGGGTGCATGTCGATATAGTCGCCGACCAGCGCCTTGGTCTGGTCGTACCACTTGGACTCGTACTCCTCCCCGTAGGCGTTCTCGGTATAGGTCTTGAGGTGGAGGAAATAGGCGCCGACCGGACCGTAGCCGTCCTTGAAGCGGGTCAGGACGATGCGGTTCTCCATCTGGGTCATCTTGGCGCCGACGAGGATCGGCAGCGCATAGGCGGACGCGCTGCTCCAGGGGGCATACCAGGTGCGCCCCATGCCTTCGCCCACCGCGCGGGGCTTGAAGATGTGCGACGCGCCGCCGGCGGAGACGATCACGGCCTTCGCGCGGAAGACGTAGAACTCCCCGCTGCGGACGTTGAACCCGACCGCGCCCGCGACGCGGTTGGGCTTGTTCCGGTCCGCCAGCAGGTGGGTCACCATGATCCGGTTGTAGACCTCGGCGGCTGCCTTGCGGGCGGCCTCGGCGACGATCGGCTTGTAGCTCTCGCCGTGGATCATGATCTGCCACTTGCCTTCCCGCTGATAGCGCCCGGTCTCCGGGTCCCGCATGATGGGAAGGCCCCACTCCTCGAACTTGTGTACCGTGGAATCGACGTGGCGCGCGATGTCGTAGCCCAGGTCCTCCCGCACCAGGCCCATGAGGTCGTTTCGGGCGTAGCGGACATGGTCCTCGGGCTGGTTCTCGTCCCACTGCATGCCCATGTAGCAGTTGATCGCGTAGAGGCCCTGGGCCACCGCGCCGCTGCGCTCGATGTTCGCCTTCTCGACGCAGACCACCTTCAGGTCGCGCCCCCAGTAGCCGGCCTCGTAGGTCGCCCCGCAGCCGGCCATGCCGCCGCCGATGACGAGGATGTCCGCATCCACGAAGACCGTTTTGCGGCGCGAGAACAAAGCCACTAGAGGAGTCCCTCCTTGAAGCGATCCGGCGCCATCGCGGGCAGCGCCTCGATGTTGAGCGCGTCCGGCTCGTGCGCGAGCTCCTGGGTTTTCATCGCGTCCGCCGTGGGTGCCGCGAAGTCGGTCGGCGGCTTGATCGATCCCCACGGCGTGGTCCGGATCGGCGAGACGAAATCCTTTTCCCTGCCGTCCCGGAACTTGATCTTCCAGGAGATCGTGCCTTTCGCCTCCTCTCGCAGCACCCGCACGCTATGACCCATGGGCGCGAAGTCGGCGTAGCCGCGGCAATCGATGGCATTCTGTGGACACGCCTTCACGCAGGAGTAGCACTCCCAGCACATGTTGGGCTCGATGTTGTAGGCGCGCCGGTAGGTCTTATCGATGTGCATGATGTCGGACGGGCAGATGTCGACGCAGTATCCGCAGCCGTCGCACCGGGTCATGTAGACGAATGTCGGCATGTGGCTCCCTTATCTCCTCTGTCGAAGACCGCTGGCGGGCCGATCAGTAGTGGCGGGGCCGTTCGCGGGCGCTGCCGAGGGTTTCGGGTTTGTCGGCGGGGGCCGGCAGGTTGCTCCTCGAGCCGGCCGCCTCGGACACCCGCTTCTCGAAGGCCGCCGCAGGCTTGAAGAACATGTGCGAGAACTTGGACCACGGAACAGCGCCGAAGAGCACCGTCGTGGCGATGAGGTAAAGGACGAGAACGATGTACGTTCCCCAGCTCTCGACCGACTGCAAGGCGGCCCAGATCAGCCCCAGCGACGTGGTGGCGAGAAGCGAAAGGATGAAGAGGTCGGCGCGCATGATCCGGAAGGGCGTATGGCCCTCGGCCGACACGTCGACCCGGATGAAGAACCAGAACCAGTA
>Ga0209544_1002105_pt1 | contig 18896 bp, 13 predicted proteins | sample MesohylPK_FD_187297 | JGI IMG/M metagenome (GOLD analysis project Ga0209544, IMG submission 187297) | Host-associated microbial community of the marine sponge Aplysina aerophoba from Gulf of Piran - sponge mesohyl, lysed by proteinase K... | ecosystem: Host-associated > Porifera > Sponge >...
AAGAAGAAAAGGGTTGAACAAATGGTCGCTTAACTTGGGATCAGTGTATGATTCGATTTCTGAGACATGTCCGATCCGGCGAGCAAGTGCACGTGCGACAGTATCGTGAATTGAAAATTGTTGCGAAAATTTGAGTGCCAAGCGGTCCTGATTGGGGGATAAACCTTGCCAGAATTTATTAGTAGAAGAGCTTCTTACCCCGATAATCGGAGTGCCAAATGATGAGGTGTGTTTTTGAGCGGCAACCAATGGAATGATCGATTCAACACTTAAGAGGATGGCTATAGGTCATGTGGCGCTTAGATCCTGTTTTTGATCGCAGTAGAATTGTATCGGTTTCAACATAGCCTGAATACCTTCGAATCCCCTTTAGAAGTGAACCATCGGTGACACCCGTAGCCGAAAAAATCACGTCGGACTGGACAAGGTCATCAAGGCTATAAATTCGTTCCAGATCATGAATATTCATCGTTTTTGCTTTGTTTGTTTCATGATCATTACGAAATACCAACCGACCATAAAGCTGACCACCCATACATTTTAGCGCGGCAGCTGCTAACACACCCTCTGGAGCGCCGCCAATACCCATGTATATGTCAATGCCGGTTCTGTAAGGGTCAGAACAATGCATTATGGCAGCAACATCGCCGTCCACAATCAATCGAATGGATGCACCGGTTTGGCGAATTTCTTCAATTAAATTATCATGGCGGGGTCGTTCAAGAATGCACACGGTTAAGTCTTGAGGCAAACGCCCACTTGCTTTGGCCAATGTCTTAATGATCAGGCTTGGTTCCATATCCAAGTGAACTATCCCAGGCGGATAATTCGGCCCAATTGCCAATTTTTGCATATACAGATCAGGGGCAAGCAAAATAGAATTTTCTGGCCCCATTGCGATGACAGTGAGAGCATTGGGCATATCTTTTGCGGTCAGACTAGTACCTTCTAACGGATCAAGGGCGATGTCAACTTTGGGGCCATTTCCAGAACCGACTTTCTCACCAATAAAAAGCATTGGGGCTTCATCACGCTCGCCTTCACCAATCACAACTGTTCCGTCAATGTCTAATAGGTTTAATTGAGTACGCATGGCATCAACTGCTGCTTTATCCGCTCCCTCTTCATCACCACGACCAATGTGGTTTACACACGACAACGCGGCCGCTTCAGTCACCCGTGCTAAACCAAGTGAAAGCAGGCGATCTTTAAATTGGGTTTGGAGATTCATGTCCCTAGACCCTTAAGAAGAAAACAACTCAACTAGTCCTCCTCAATCCTGATGGCTAAAGGCTTGATAGTTGATACACCCGAGAGTTCGATTTCATTGATAGCCCGATTGATGTGGGTTGGGGTGGTTTTGTGGGTTAGCATTATTACAGGGGCAACTTCGCTGGAGTGACCATATTGACGCATTCTGTTAATTGAGATATTGGCCGACCCTAATGAGCTGGCTATTTTAGCAAGGATACCAGGTTTATCAATGAGCTCAAACCGCAGATAATAGGGGGCTTCCGATGCCGAATTGATGGCGGAGACTTTCTTTTGGGTAGCAACTTTTTGACCGAAAGTTGGGATTCGAATACCACGGGCGAGATCGATAACATCAGACATGACGGCAGAGGCCGTTGGTCCTTCGCCAGCACCAGGTCCTTGGAGATATATTTTGCCGGCAAAATTACCTTCAAGGGCAACGAGGTTAGTGGCACCTTCAATTTGACCCAAAGGGGAGTAGCGCGGAACCAAACAGGGCTGAGTCCTTTGTTCAAGACCATCATCAGTTAATTGAGAGAGACCAAGCAGTTTGATACGATACCCCATATCACTCGCTTGTTCAATGTCTTCAATCGTGATTCGGTCAATTCCCTCAATTTCCATGGAATTGAAATCCACTTGGGTTCCGAAGGCGATAGAACTCAAAAGGGACAACTTATGACCCGCATCAATTCCCCCAACGTCCAAATTGGGATCTGCTTCCAAGTAACCGAGTTTTTTAGCCTCATTAAATACAGATTTATATGAAAGACGTTGGTTTTCCATACGAGTCAGAATGTAATTGCAGGTGCCATTCATCACACCGCAAATGCGATTAAGTTTATTTCCAGCAAGACCTTCTGATAGTGCCTTTATAACAGGAACACCACCCACAACTGCTGCTTCAAAGCGAATACATAGGTTTTGACTCTCGGCAAGTTGGGATAGTTCAAATCCGTGGTGAGCAAGCATCGCTTTATTTGCTGTAATAACATCCTTTCCGGCATTTAGAGCCGCTTTGACCGCCTCAAGAGCGATGCCATCGGTGCCGCCAATTAATTCAATGAACACGTCAATATCATGACTGGTAGCCAGCTTAACGGGATCTTCCTCCCACCGATATGGTTCAAGCGAAACGCTTCGTTCTTTCATTTTATTTTGGGCCGAAACAGCAGAAAGAATGATTGATCTTTCTGATTTCAAAGCAATTGTATCGTTATTGAGCTTTAAAAGTTTGATGAATCCCTGACCGACTGTGCCAAGTCCGGCCAGTCCTATCCGCAAAACTTTATGATTTGTATTTGACAAGTGTTTAACCTCTGGTTGGTGGTGGAGTAAATTCTGATACGGGTTCAAATACTGGATTGGGTGACTGTCCCTCTGTTTGACCTAATTGTGTGTTGATTTCTTTAATGCGATCGGGAATAAAAAAACAGCCTTGGAGAATAAACAATATACAAAATGTTAAAAAAAAGCGGAGCGAAAGTATCTGGAGATACTTATTCGAACCGCAACTAATTTTGCTGAATAGTGGATACAACAAACCAGCAATATTGTGTCGGAAAAAGATTAATGCATCAAGCATAAATTGGATATTTTTGACAAAGTTTGAGAACCTCAGCTCTCACTTCCTTTTCAATTTCCTGATTGTCCTCTGGATTATTCTTGGTTAAGCCGTTGAGAACCATTAAGATCAGTTCACCTGTTTGAACGAAGTCCTTCTCCTTAAACCCTCGAGAAGTACAAAAAGGTGTGCCAAGCCGAATGCCTGAGGTAACCATTGGCTTTTCCGGGTCAAAAGGTATGGCGTTTTTGTTACAGGTTATGTGCGACCGCTCCAAGGCAGCTTCGACAATATTCCCTGTTAATCCTTTGGGACGCAGGTCAACAAGCATAACGTGTGTATCAGTTCCCTTAGTAATAATATTGACTTCGCCTTCAAGCAAAGTGTTTGATAAAGCCTGGGCGTTGCGAACAACTTGTTTGGAATACTCCAAAAATTCTGGCTTTAAAGCTTCCCCGAACGCTAAGGCTTTCGCCGCGATAGTGTGCATGAGAGGGCCACCTTGCAATCCTGGAAATACGGCGGAATTGACTTTCTTGATGAGCGTTGCATCATTGGTAAAAATTGCTCCCCCACGCGGTCCTCTCAGAGTTTTGTGAGTGGTCGTTGTCGCTACATCGGCATAAGGGAAAGGTGAAGGGTGAATTTTAGATGCTACAAGTCCAGCAAAATGAGCCATATCAACTAAAAGATATGCACCAATTTCATCGCAGATTTCACGAAACTTAGAAAAATCAATATTCCGTGGAATGGCGGACCCGCCCGCGATGATTAATTTAGGTTGGTGTTCTTGGGCAAGTTTCTGTACTTGTTCGTAGTCAATCCGATTATCTGACGCCGTGACACCATACTGAATAGCGCTAAACCACTTGCCTGACTGGTTTGGTCGTGCTCCGTGGGTAAGATGTCCGCCCGAGTCTAAACTCATTCCGAGGATAGTGTCCCCTGGTGATAATAAGGCCATGAACACCGCTTGATTAGCTTGGCTACCCGAGTGAGGTTGGATATTGGCAAACTCGCAATCAAATAACTTACACCCTCTTTCTATGGCCAGTTGTTCAGCTTGATCAACAAATTCACAACCTCCATAATATCTTTTGCCGACATACCCTTCGGCATACTTATTGGTCATAACTGAGCCCTGAGCAGCCATCACTGCCGGACTCACCAAATTTTCTGATGCGATCAGTTCAATTTGATATTTTTGTCGTCGTAACTCACCATCAATGGCAGAGGCAATATCAGGATCATACCTTTGAAGGATTTCAAACTGTGTGCTAATAAGGTTCAATGGTCAGTGTTCCTTTTTTAATGAGGCAAATGAGCCAATAGAGAATTTCTAATAATTAATTTGAGGATTATATATTTGACTGGAATAAAATTACCAATGGAATTAGCATTTATCGGTTGTGCTTGACAATGATTACTCAATTACAAAATTAAACAACAGATTCAAATAAATCTATACTTAGGAAGTGATAGATAGTCTAGTCAACAGATTACTATACTATATTGATAACATCATAAACTCAATTGAACAATCCCGGTAGGGCTGAAAATAACTAGGTAAACTTGTGAATTTACATACCAAAATTTGCTTTATCGCAAGTTCTGACAAACAGGCACAACAGGCATTAAATGGTCATCTCAGGCATTATGAGAATTATCCCTTAGACCAAGCTGAATTTATCGTTGTCCTTGGTGGTGATGGGTTTATGTTGAATACTCTTGTTAAAACAAGGGAATGGAACTTACCGGTCTATGGCATAAATTGCGGGACAGTTGGATTTCTCATGAACGAATATAGTCAAGATGGCTTAGTAGAGCGCTTGCAACAATCGCTTGAACAAGTGATTAATCCACTCAAAATGGAAGCAGTGGATAAAGATGGTTGTACCCACACAGAGTTTGCTATCAATGAGGTGGCTGTCTTTAGAACGGGGCCACAGGCAGTAAAACTCAGAATTTTTTGCGATGGAAAAGTGCGCATGGAAGAGCTTGTTTGTGATGGAGCTCTTGTGGCCACTCCAGCGGGGTCAACAGCTTATAATTATTCGGCACACGGTCCGATATTACCAATTGGTTCAGATGTGTTGGCTCTGACTGCAATGGCCGCATTCAGACCAAGGCGTTGGCGCGGGGCCTTGTTGTCAACATCAGCTCAGGTTGAGTTTGAAGTTCTTGAACCAAGTAAAAGAATGTGTATGGCAGAGGCTGATGGAAGGTCAGTACGTAATGTAATTAAGGTTAAGATTGCAATTGAACATAATATAAAATATCGGTTAAGATTTGATGAAGGGCATGGACTTGAAGAAAGACTAATCAACGAACAATTTTCATAACAACAGCTATGACCCAAATAAGTTTGGTTTTATGCCTGTTTTATTGCGCTCATTGAAATATAGTTTAGTTTCGATTACAAAAATATCTATTGATTTATAAAGATTATTACCGTGGCATTATCAGTTAGAGCACAACTTCTTTGGTGGGGAATTGCAGTTGCAATTTTTCTCTTGGCCATTTCGATTTTCGTTAAGGCTTTACCACCATTTCTTGCTGGGCTTATCCTAGCCTACCTCTTTAATCCTATTGTTGATCGCATGGAAAATTGGGGATTGGGACGCAAGATGGCGACAGCTATCGTCGCTCTCATGATTTTATTGATCGGTTCGGCGATAATTATTGTCATAATTCCTTTATTGAGTCAACAACTTCTAGCCCTTATCAGCGTTTTTCCCGAGAATTTAGAAGTGGTCAGAAATTTCCTTGCTGAATTATTACCGCAATATTTTGGCAGCGACCAGGCATTAGAAGCGTCACTTGCTAAAGCATTGAACCTTCTACAAGGCTATGCAACAACCATTGTAGCGGGGGTTTTTAATTCTCTCAATATTGCTGTGAGTACCGTGACCTTTATAGTCATTACACCTATAGTCATGATTTATCTTCTCGTGGATTTCAATAATTTGACACGAACAATTGATGAGTTGCTGCCGCGTGACCATAAATCTTTGATTAAAGGATTGCTACAAGATGTTGATAGAGTCATGGCAAGTTTCATTAGAGGGCAATTAACTGTTTGCTTGATTCTAGGGACATTCTATGCGCTGGCATTGACCATTGTAGGCCTCCAAGCAGGTCTATTAGTGGGACTCTTAGCGGGCCTGTTATCATTTATTCCCTTTTTTGGTGCCATTACCGGCGGGATTCTTTCTATTGGGATCGCAATTTTTCAATTTTGGGGTGAATTTCAGTATATCCTTATCGTCGCGGCTATTTTTCTTGGTGGACAGGCTGTGGAAGGCAATTATCTTACTCCCAAAGTAGTCGGCAATTCGACCGAGCTCCATCCCGTTTGGATTTTGTTTTCATTATCCGCGTTTGGTCTATTACTTGGTTTTACTGGGATTCTTCTCGCCGTCCCGATTGCCGCTGTCATTGGAGTATTCGTTCGCTTTGGAGTTAAAAAATATAAACAGGGAGGTTTGTATTTAGGTGCAACCAAACATTAGTAACACCAATACCTTAAATTTTGGTTTTGAACCCTCTGTTGAACCTGTTGATTATGTGGTATCAAAGTCAAATCAGGACGTCTGGAGAACTCTATTTGACAAAGGAGATTGGCCACAAAACAGGCTAGTATTATTTGGACCTAAAGGGGCAGGTAAAACCCACTTGATCAATATTTGGGTCAAGGAAAATGAAGGAATCGTATATGATTCCCAAAGTTTTCCTCACGAATTAAACGCCGATATGGAAGGAAATAAATCGATTGCCGTTGATAATTTTGAGTTGCTGATTGGCAATAAATCACAAGAAAGAGTTCTCTTACAGCTTTGCAATTCAATCGCCCAGAGCCAATCCCGATTGTTGTTGACAACGGCCCAAAATCCCAAAACGCTATCCTTCGCATTTCCCGATTTTAAAAGTAGAATAGTAAGCAGTTTGATAAGCTTCATTCCACAACCAGACACAGAGTTACTGACCAAGCTTTATTTCAAGCTCTTTTCTGACAAACGAATCCAGATTGATAAGACAATTGTCAAATTTCTTGTCGAAAATGCTGAGCGGTCATTTGAAGCTGTAGAAAAAATAGTGAATAAATTAGACACGCATTCCCTCATACAACAAAAACAATTAACGCGGAAACTTGCATCTGAGGTCATTGAGTCGTTAAGTTTAAAGTACAATGCCAAATCTGCAAGAAAGAAAGGACACAGAGCAGTGAATAGTCGTGCTGACTTTCTAAATTCAAACTTTCCCGAGCCCGTTGTTTATCCAAACAAAATAAACCAGTCTTCCCAGCGATTTTTTAATCGTGAATTATCGTGGCTCAATTTTAACTGGCGAGTGCTTGAAGAAGCCAAGAATCCCCAAGTTCCGCTCATGGAAAGAATCCGATTTGTATCCATTTCGGCAACTAATTTTGAAGAATTTTATACCGTCCGAGTCGCTGGACTTATGGAATTAGTTGCGCGGGGTGATTTTCCACCGGGCAATGATGGTCGACTTCCATCAGAGCAACTGATTGAAATCGAACGTGAGTCACAAAAACTTCTGTCGGACCAGCTTGAAGTTTGGAACAGTCTGCAGCGAGAGATGGAAACACACAAAATACTGATCCTAAAAAAAGAAAATCTGAACAAAAGGGACCAGGACTACCTTGACCAACAGTTCATCGAAACCGTTTTTCCTGTTTTAACACCCCTTGCAGTTGACCCCGCACATCCGTTTCCATTTATTCCCAATGCAGGATTTACAATTGCTCTCAAATTGGAGCACGAAGAAGATAAACGCAACCTGAGGGCGCTCTTACCGATACCAGTTCAAATTAGTCGCTTTGTCAAATTGCCTAATGGGCCAAAAGATCAAGAGCGGTTTATTCCGTTGGAGGAACTGCTTCTTGAAAAGGTTCATTTTATTTTCCCGGGATACTCAGTTTCAGATCATTGTATATTTCGAGTGCTCAGAGATAGCGATTTAGAATTTGAAGAAGAAGCCGAAGACCTCGTACGAGAGTTTGAAACCGCCCTGAAGCGTCGCCGCCGTGGAAAAGTGATTCACGTTTCAATGAATGCAGATTCTGACGGTGATATAAACAAGCTGGTTCTCGCTGAATTAAACTTCGAACCAGAGCGTGTAACCCGTATTAATGGTATGATTGGGTTGGCCGATCTCAGTGAATTAGTCAAAGGTCACCGCCATGATTTGTTGTGGCCCAAATTTACTCCGCGAATTCCTGAACGGGTCAAAGAGCACAATGATGATATTTTTGCTGCTGTTAGAAGTAAAGATATGCTTTTGCATCATCCCTACGAAACCTTTGATATGGTGATCCGTTTCCTTCGACAAGCATCAATCGATCCGAATGTGGTTGCGATTAAGCAGACCTTATATCGTACTTCTTATGAAAGCCCGATTGTTGATGCTCTGTGTGAAGCAGCTGAGAATGGCAAATCGGTCACTGCTTTGGTTGAGTTGAAAGCTCGTTTTGACGAAGCAACGAATATTCGTCAATCGCGGAAGCTTGAAAGGTCGGGAGCACATGTGGTGTATGGCTTTATTAATCTAAAGACACACGCCAAGGTTTCTTCGGTGATTCGACGTGAAGGTAATTCCATGGTTACTTATACTCACTTTGGTACTGGCAATTATCATCCAATCACCGCCAAAATATATACAGATCTGAGTTTTTTTACCTGTGATGCGGCCATCGGTAGAGATGGAACTAAACTCATTAATTTTGTTTCGGGATATGCTGTTCCCGATAAGCTTGAGTGTGTTTCAATCGCACCCTTTAATTTACGAAAAACGTTGCTGAATTGTATCGAGAATGAATCGCGAAATGCCAAAAAGGGTAAACCTGCCGAAATATGGGCCAAGTTGAATTCGCTGATTGACCCCGAAGTTATTGACGCTCTCTACCAAGCAAGCCAGGCGAATGTCAAAATTTCCTTGATTGTGCGAGGTATTTGTGGCCTCAGGCCAGGTATTAAGGGATTATCTGAGAATATACGTGTCAAATCTATCGTCGGTCGTTTTCTTGAGCATTCAAGAATTTTGTGCTTGGGTAATGGCAACTTTATTCCCTCTGGAGAGGCAAGGGTATTTTTATCTTCGGCTGATTGGATGGAACGAAATCTAGACCGAAGAGTCGAAACCTTAGTGGAAATAAATAATCCAACTGTACGGGAACAGATAATGAGTCAAGTCATGGCCGCAAATTTGGCTGATAGTGAGCAATCTTGGGTTTTACACCCCGACGGATCCTATTTACGTGCTAGTCTCAATACAACCGAAGACACCTTCAATTGCCACCAATTCTTTATGGATAATCCATCGCTTTCAGGTCGTGGCTCGGCCGGAGCAAAAGAAGGAATAAGGTTGGTCAATTTTTTAAAGGAATAGCTTGGAGCTTTTGACTTGGATCCCCTAGACCTTAGCCAACCAAGGGACCCTTTGTTTCGTGACCCAATTGTTGAAAGGGTCAAGCGGGTGGCAGTTGTTGATGTTGGATCAAACTCTGTGCGCTTAGTTGTCTTTGACGGTGCCGCACGCTCGCCAGCATACTTTTACAATGAGAAAGTTATGTGTGGTATCGGGGCGTCTTTGACCGCCACCGGGAAATTGGATATCGCTGGAAAAGAAAGAGCAATAGCTGCGATAACCCGTTTTGTATTAATTGCCGAGATGATGAAGGCTTCAAAATTAGTGAGTGTTGGAACAGCGGCTCTCCGAGAGGCAAAAGATGGTCAAGAATTTTGTCAAAAAGTTGCCCAAAAAACAGGACTGAAAATTCAAATTGCGAGTGGCGTCCGAGAAGCCAAATTAGCGGCCAAAGGCGTCCTTTTGGCATCGCCCGATGCCAAGGGTATCGTTTCTGATATGGGAGGAGTATCCATGGAATTGGCACGGGTGAGTCAGCAAAGAGTGGGCAAATGTGTTTCATCCCGACTAGGCCCATTGATATTAGACAAGTTGAATCTTGATTCACACCAACTGAAGCGACATATCCGTCAAACAATTGAGGAATTATTTCAAGAGATTAAAGGCAAAAAACAAACTCTTTATCTCGTTGGTGGTTCATGGCGTGCATTGGCGCGATTGAACATGTACAGAACGCGATACCCCCTCAGTGTTTTGAATGAGTATCGGTTAATTCCGAAAGAAATCAATGAAACGTTTGACTGGTTCAAGACCGAGCAAATTGGAACAGTACATCATCAAACCCAGATCTCGTTAGATCGACTTAAGAATATTGACCTCTCATGGCAGGTGCTCCAACAGCTTGCAGAGGTGTTTGAACCGACTGATATTAGAATTTCAACACATGGTATTAGGGAAGGACTTCTTTACGAAAGAATGCCAAAAAAGCTCAGGCAAAGCGACCCCCTCATTGAAGCATGCTTATTTTCGGAGTATAACTCTGCGCGGCTCCCCGGGTATGGGAATTACCTCTTTAATTTTATTCACCCTTTATTTGAGGGCACAACCCAAAAGCAAAAACGATTAATCCATGCCGTATGCTTATTGCATGATGTCACCTGGCGCTCGCATCCAGATTACAGAGCACAAATTTGTTTTGAAAATGCGACACGAGGTAATCTTGGTGGTATCGATCATCCCGATCGAATCTTTATTGCCTTGTCCTTGTATTATCGCTACAAAAACTTTAATTCTTCTGATCCATACAGCACGTTTCTTACTTTACTTAACCGCCAAGATATTCAACTCGCAGAAAAAGTCGGTAAAGCGATTCGCTTCGGTGCTATGCTTATCGTCGTTGCACCGGACAGCCTCGCTCGCCTTAAATTTAAACCGCAAAAAAACTATCTTGTCCTACGCATTCCAAAAGTTCACAAATCAATTATTGGAGAAGTTGCCCAAGCCCGGCTTAAAGCCCTAGCCAAGGTGATGGAATGCGATGCAGAAATAAAAATCGTATAAACCAAATAACACATTATAGGGTGTAAGCTATGAGACTGAGCAGATATTTCCTCCCGGTCATGAAGGAGGTGCCAACTGATACGGAAATTGTCAGCCATCAATTGATGGTTCGAGCGGGGATGATTAAACAGGCAGCTTCGGGAATTTATTCGTGGATGCCACTCGGTCTAAGGGTATTACAGAAAATCCAGAATATAGTTACTGAAGAGCAGGAAAAAGCTGGGCATATTCCCATGTTAATGCCGACGATTCAACCGGCTTCATTATGGCAAGAGTCAGGTCGCTATGACGACTATGGAGAGGAAATGCTTCGCATTCGGGACCGCCATGATCGGGACTTGCTGTATGGACCAACAAATGAGGAGTTAATAACCGATATATTTCGACAGCATATCAAGTCTTATAAAGCGCTGCCAGTCACCCTTTTTCATATTCAATGGAAGTTCCGAGATGAAAGAAGACCGCGTTTTGGGGTTATGCGAGGTCGTGAGTTTTTAATGAAAGATGGCTATAATTTTGATCTGGATTTTGAGACGGCCATTCATTCATATAATCGGCACATGGTGAGTTATCTACGCACTTATAATCGAATGGGATTAAAGGCCATTCCAATGCGTGCCGATACCGGTCCAATCGGTGGAAAATATAGCCACGAGTTTTTGCTTCTTGCTGACACGGGTGAATCAACGGTTTTTTATGACGATGCAATTCTTAAAATGAATTTCGATGATACAAAAATTGACTATGATAATGCTCAAGAATGTCAAAAGATTGTTGACTCATGGACAAATCACTATGCCAGAACTGATGAAACGCATGACCAAGCTGAATTTGACTGCCTCGTGCCAAACCATCGACAAGCCCATTCAAAGGCGATTGAGGTCGGTCAAATATTCTACTTTGGGACCAAGTACTCAGATCCAATGAAGGCAACAGTTGTTGATGAAATGGGAAAGCATATACCGGTTCATATGGGTTCGCATGGAATCGGTGTTTCAAGGCTTGTGGGAGCTATTATCGAAGCCTCCCACGATAGTCGTGGCATCATTTGGCCGATGTCAGTTGCCCCTTTCAAAGTTGGAATTGTCAGTACGTCTTCGGACGATAAAGCGATATGTCAAGAATGCGAAAGACTGTATCAAGAATGTGAAAATGCTGGTTTGGAACCACTATATGATGACCGTAATGAAAGACCAGGAGCAAAGTTTGCAACAATGGAATTAATCGGGATTCCAATTCGAATAACAGTTGGAAGAGGTTTAAAAAAAGGTGTGGTTGAATTAACTGAACGAACCAATGGTCAGACAACCGAAGTGAGCCAATCTCAAATCCTCAACAAAGTCATTGAAATAGTTAATTCTTGACGTCAACTCTGGAAGACTTTTAAAGAATTGAGAGGATAAAATTCGTCCATTTAGCAGAATAGAATGGTTTATCGCTTGGCGATACCTCAAAGCCAAAAAAGGTGATGGGGGCGTGAGCATCATGACAGTTATTTCTTTGATTGGTGTGACGATAGCTGTTTTCGCCATGATTGCGACCCTCTCGGTTCGCACTGGCTTCCGTACAGAGTTCGTTCAAACTGTACTAGGGGCCAATCCTCATTTAACCCTTTATTCGAGTCAATTTATTGATGAGAATTCAGAACGTTCGACTCGTTTAACTGACTATGAGCAGTTGGTTGATGAAATTTCAAAAGTTGAAGGGGTTCAAAGCGTAATCCCTGTTGTTCGAACCCAGGTTCTGGCCTCTTCAGAGATTCGCAATACGGGCATTGAGGTTTTTGGGATAACGATTGAGGATTTAAAGAAGTACCCCTTAGTGAGTAAGCCAGAGTCTTCTGCTGGCAACCTAAATGATTTAGCGAACGGGATTGCTATTGGCTCTGGAGTTGCTCGTGCTCTTGGGATCGTCGTTGGAGATATGATTAGATTGACTTCCCCCAATGGCGTAAGAACAGCTTTTGGAGTAGCACCGAGGATTAACCAATATAAAGTTGTTTATGTTTTTGAAGTGGGGCGCTATGACATTGATCAAACCCGGGCTTATTTGACTTTTGCCGAAGGCCAGAAGTTTTTTGGCCGGGATGGAGTGGCTGATGAATTAGCAATCTTTACCGATAATCCTGATCAAGTGGAGACCTATCAAAAAACCATTGAAGCCACAGTGGATGAAAATTTATTTACTTGGACATGGAAAGATTCTTCGGGAAATTTCCTTAGAGCTCTCCAAATGGAAGACAATTTAATGTTTATTGTTATGTCTATTCTGGTTATGGTTGCATCGTTTAACATCGTTTCTGGACTGGTGATGTTGGTCAAAAACAAATCAAGTGAAATTGGTGTGCTCAGGTCATTAGGGCTTACGCAAGGTGCAATTATGCGAATATTTGTTATCTATGGTGCAATCATTGGGACTACAGGAACTGTCTTGGGAGTCATATTGGGGTGCCTGTTTGCCATTTACATTGATCCTATATTTAATACCGTGAATTATCTTGCAGGCGGTGGCATTTGGGATCCGTCTGTACGTTTTTTATCTACCCTTCCGGCCAAGGTCGTGATGAGCGATGTGATAGCGGTTGTAACCCTTGCGCTCACTTTGTCATATGGAGTAACAATCATTCCCGCAAGACGAGCGTCAAGAATGTATCCTGGAGAGGCAATTCGATATGGATGAGCCTATTCTTAAGTTACAGGAAATTACAAAAACATATAACCCCGATAAATTGAATGAAGTTTGTGTTCTAAAGGGAGTCAGCCTGACCTTAAAAAAGGGAGAAATTGTCGGGTTATTGGCGCCTTCTGGTGCTGGGAAATCAACTCTAATTTTTATTTCAGGATTGATTGAATCGCCTGATGAGGGGGTAATTTCAATTGCGGGTACACACGTTCATAAAGTTGATGACCAAGAGCGCACAAAAATTCGTCGCCAAGATATTGGAATTGTCTACCAGTTTCATCACCTTCTTCCTGAATTTAGTGCCGTTGAGAACGTTATGGTTCCTCAGTTGGCGAATGGTGTAGTCTGGGAAGAGGCACAGGCCCGAGCACAAGCTTTATTGGCAAGTGTTGCTCTTCACGACCGGTATAACCATAAACCTTCTGAACTTAGTGGGGGTGAACAACAGCGAGTTTCTCTTTGCCGCTCTTTGGCCAATTCTCCTAAACTTCTTCTTGCTGACGAGCCGACAGGAAATCTTGACAGTAAGACATCCCAGCATGTTTTTGAGTTGCTACTTGAGAAAGTCAAAATATTAGGAATGGGGGCTTTAGTCGCTACGCATAACGAGCATCTGTCGAAGCAAATGGACCGTGTTATTTATCTAGAAAATGGTAAGCTTATCAACCGAGAATAAGGAATTCCGGTTGAAGAAGCATGCCAAATGTTCACACTTATGAAATTAAAATTAGGAAGTATACTTAACGGTAAACCTCAATCGCCTTTGAGTATGGGGTCAGATAGGCTCAAATATGATTTAAGCCAATACACTTCGGGGCGGTAGTAAGTTCTACTTCTCTGAGTTTTACGAAACAAAGGAAATTCAAGAGTAATCTCCTTTTTGATTGCTGGCAAACGGGCTTTAAAAAATTATCACAGCAACTTAATTATTCGCTTAATACACCATGTTTCGGATATGTTCATCTCAGGGTTTCTAAGTTTCCAAATTGACGAAGTATAAGATGGGGCATATCGCCCTCTAATGAGTCACGTCTCCCGATTTGAAGACCAAAAATTATTTATATGAATAAGTTGAATTTAGTTGCAATTCTTCTTATTGACTTGTTAGTATCAGAAAATAATAATCACATTTATGAGGAGTATCGTGAATATGAAACTATTTCAACTCAGGGCGAAAGCATCCGAAAAGCAACGATGCTGTAGCTCCATAAAGACATTCACTATCCCCCCCCCCCCATTGTTTAAGGACCGTGCTCAATCAATTACGAGCCGCTGTTTCAGTCTGTGGTTAGTTCTATTCTTTCTCATACCATGGAGTGTGATTTTACCAGTCACCGTTTCAGCTCAAAATTCGTGCCCGGGAGGCAGTATAGCATCTTCAGGCCACATTACTTGTGTAGTATCACAAGGAACATCTGGCGACGTAGTAATTGACCAAACAGATAGAGTAATCTCCACCACGGTTTTGAATATTGCTCCCGGGATCAATGTCAGTCGTTTAAGCGAAGGTAATATCAATATTTCACTGACAGGAGGAAGTATTACCACCGAGGGAGTGCTCTCCGCTCACGGGATTCGTGGAAATCATAAGGTCAAAGGTAATAACAGTATTACAGTTTCAGGAGGAAGTATTGCGACCAAGGGAACAAATTCCCATGGGATTTTTGCCTTCCATGAAACCAATGAAAGCGAAGGAAACATTGTTATTAGTGTTTTGGAAGAGGCGACAATCACCACCGGGGGCACCGCGCTCACCGCGCTCGCTAACGGGATTTATGGACGTCATGAGGGCGTAGGTGATATCGGAATTACCGTTTCTGGAGGAAGCATCACCACCGAGAGTAGGGTTTCTATCGGAATTTTGGGGCAACACCGAGGTGCCGGTAATTTAGCTGTTTCTGTATCAGGGGGAAGCATCACCACCAAGGAACTGAATTCTTACGGAATTTATGGACAACATTCAGGCACGGGTAATGTTGGTATTACATTTTCTGGTGGGAAAATCACCGCAGAGGGTATGGTCGCTCACGGGATTAGGAGCCAACATTCAGGCACCGGTGATATCGGTATTACAGTTTCTGGAGGCAGCATCACTACCAAAGGAGAGAGTTCTCATGGGATTAATGCCGTCCATAAAAGCAGTGGCAGCACAGGAAACATTACTATTAGTGTATTAGAGAAGGCGACAATTACCACCGAGTTGGCGGGTGCTCACGGGATTTATGTCCATCATCAAGGAACTCAAGCCACTCAAACGGACACCGACGCCGCGACTCACAAGAAAATAGCCGTTGACCTTTCCGGGGGGAGTATTACAACCAAAGGTGAGGATGCTTACGGAATTTCTGTCTGGCATGAACATCCGGGAGAAGGTAAAGTGAGTATTGCCACACGAGATGGTCACACCATAACGACTGAGGGGGCGAATGCACATGGTATACACATTGAGCATGCTGGTATCGGGTCGAGTGAGATTGTCGTTGCAAATATCACGGCGGAGGGTGTGGGTGCTTATGGTGTTCGATTTGGTCGTTTAAACGATGAGGACGAAATTGAAAGAGTCGTGGCATTTATGGTTGACGATGATGGCACCCGTCAGTTATTGGATGCTGAAGGCTACCGACCACAGATGGTTCGTATTAATGGCACAGTAATGGGTGGTCAAGCGAGCGAGGAAGAGGATGGTACTGACGGTGCGGGTGTATTCATGGCGGGTGGTGGTCAAGTGACGATTGGTCCCGAAGGCGTTCTTGGGGCTGAATCGGGTATTACCATTCATGCGGTTGGCGACAACCGGACTGACCAAGACGATGAAGAACCGCCCCGAAAGCTGTATGTTAATCTTGAATCAATGGATGGTAAACCATGGGAACGCTTGGCGGGTCGCATTGTGAATGAAGATGGTGAAACAATCCTCGCGGTCAATGGCACTGATGTTTTTGATAATGGCCGGATTGATGCTTGGGCTCCGTTTGGGTCACTGCAGGAACTTTCTCTCAATCCTGACGAAGATTTTAGTTCGCTTGACTTCTCCGATGAAGAGGATTGGGTGCGCCGCTATCAAGCTCATGTTGGTGCTTACGAAGCCTTACCAGGAGCCCTTCGCCGCATTGATACCATCGCATGTCATGTCCCCACACAACAGAATTACATCGGTGTGTGTGGAGGACGGGGTCAATATACCCCGGACCAAACCACAACCGGAATGAGCTATGCGTATGACCAGCAGGCTCTCCACAGTCATATCATGAGACCGTTAAGCGAACAGGTCTCGGGATGGGCGGGTCTGCGGCAGGTGTCCGGTGAAGCCAATGTAAACATCGCCGCGGGGTCAAGTCGTGTGACGGTGCGTGGTGTTGGTGTGCATGGTGGTGTTCAGGTGATGGGTGATACGGACCTGTATGGTCAGGCGCACTTACAGTGGACGCGGTATACGCTGAATCTGGTATCGGGTGCGGTGCGTGGGACGACCAAGGGGACGTCATGGTCGCTGGGTCTTGAAGGGGGTCGTCACTTTCGTGTTGATGACGAGACCCGTGTGACGGGTCGGGGATGGTTGAAGCATGCGAATGTATCGGTGAATCCGTTTGAGGATTCGGTGGGCTTACGTGTGAGTGGTCAGGAGCGTCAGGTGATAGCGGGTGTTGGTGTCCGGGGTGAGCGGACGATGGTTCAGGAGAATGAAGACCGTCGTGTTGTGTTGCGCGGTTCGGCGGGTATTGAAACTGCTGTGAGTGAAGCGAGTACCGTGATGGTTGGTGATGAGGTGTTGTCAAGTCAGGCGAAGGCGACGCGTCTGTTATTGGATGTTGGGGGTGTATTACATCAGGGTGACACGGAGTTTCATGGGATGGTATATGCGCATGGCTTGGGAGCGGATGACACGGCTTATGGCTTACGGTTAGGTCTTGAGTGGTCGTTCTGATGGATTGATATTCCCACCGGGTTGTTTTTTCAGGATTAAACAAAAAATACTTGGTCTTTTCTCAGATATCAGGTTCAAAATATGGTGATTGAATATCATCCCAATCACCTTAATTATCGCTCAATACTAGCAACTATTCTGCAACGCAACCCATTCGTGGTCTTCAAGCAGAGGGATGGTAATATGGGGTTCTTCATTGGGGTCATACGTGAACTTTTCTGGATCCATATTCTCGATTAACAAGTAAAATGCAAAGCCTTGTACGGAATCCAAATCAGTATCCTGTATGATACTGAGGGTCGGGGGCGGTATGGGATGCCGAACCAAGTATCGAGTGATGCACGAAAGATTTATCAGACCCTGGGACTGGTGTGGAACCGCTGTCCGTTTACGATTACGTCTGGGCGTCAATCCGGGTCAGGGAAGGATGACAGGCGGTCTTCTGGAGGAGCATGAAGCCAACGCACTGGTGCCGGCAAGGTGACCTTGTGTTAAACGGTAACGATGGGAAGGTATCGCCCAATGAGGAGACCATTCAAGTGTCATTGAGGTGGCGGCTGTGTTATGCAACAGGATGTGCGATGGCGAGTGAGATGATTAACCAAGGAGGGGCGTGAAACGCACCAGAGAAGAGAACAAAAAGTCAGAAATAAGTTGCTGGGTTTGAACCAAGAAGCGGGTAAAAGTAGTGCCCCTTTTTGAAAGTCAGACCTTTATTTTACGGGAGTTTCAGCGATTACATGTCTGAACTCAAGTCCATATTGATTGCAAACGGGTACAATAATTTATCACAGCAACTTAATTTTCGCTTAATACACCATGTTTCGGACGTGTTCATCTCAGAGTTTGGAAGTTTTCAAATTGGCGAAGTATAGGAGGGCCTTCAATGAGTCACGTTTACCGATTGGAAGACCAATAAATATTTGCAGAAATGAGTTGAATTCAGTTGCAATACTTATTATTGAATTGTAGGTATCAGAAAATATGAAACACATTTTATGAGGGATATTGTGAATATGAAACTATTTCAACTCAGAGCGAAAGCATCTAGCAAGCGACACAATTTAGGAGAGATAAATGCATTTACCCCCCCCATTATAAGGGTTTAATTGATTGTTTAAGGGTCAATAATTCTCACCGTGCTCAATCAATAACGAGCCGCTGTTTTGTTCTGTGGTTAGTTCTATTCGTTCTTGTTTCATGGAGTGTGTTTTTACCAGCGACCGTTTCGGCTCAAACGTGCCCCAGCGGCACCCCTTTATCTGCTGATGGAACAGGAAAAGATTTAAGTCTTGATGGTTCCGGTAGAGTAATCTGCATCACGGGTGATACACACGGGATTAGTATACGGAGTTTAACTAGTGCCACAGAAGCTGATATCAATATTACAATGACAGGAGGTAGCATCACAATCAAAGGTGATGACGTCAGCGGGATTAATGCTTATCATTCAGGCACAGGTAATATCGACGTTGAGATATCTGAGGTAGAAATTCGACACGAGGGTAAGGATGGTAATGGAAT
>Ga0209544_1002108_pt1 | contig 18866 bp, 10 predicted proteins | sample MesohylPK_FD_187297 | JGI IMG/M metagenome (GOLD analysis project Ga0209544, IMG submission 187297) | Host-associated microbial community of the marine sponge Aplysina aerophoba from Gulf of Piran - sponge mesohyl, lysed by proteinase K... | ecosystem: Host-associated > Porifera > Sponge >...
CGCCTGGAAATCCTGACCGATTGATTCATGTCATGTCTCAGGCAACGGAGATTCAAAGGAGGGCATTAGAACTTATTGGTATTGATCAGAACAAAATGTGTCCATTAAAGTAACAGTTGGAAATGGCACCTTTTTCAGGCCTGGTAAGGGTTTTGGGTGTATTTCGACCCGAAAGTCAGGTTTAAAATACCTTGGATCATGCATGGTCGTAAAGGGAAAAAGGGGGTAAGTCAACATGAGTAGATTTTCATCTACATATAGCTTTCGTTTTAAACGAATTCTAATCCACAATAAAGTGATTAGAGCCATCAATCCTACCTTCAATTACATCATTGTTGAATATCCCTATCTTATTAGAATCAGTCATGCCTTAATTTTTTCATTCGAACCTCATAAAAGGTATAGAATAAGTGTAAAATAACCCTAATCATTAGGAATGATTTTGGGAACCCTTCTAAATTTTAGTCAATAAAACTTCATCTTTGAAATTGATTTAATATTGAGGCCATAGTATCTGAATTACTATTATTTTTGGTATAAGAAATATCTATTTCAATGGAGTTGGTCAAATTAGTAGTGGAAGGGATATACAGCGAGTTTCAAGCATCCGCTTTTCTGATGATTCTGGCAGAAGAAAGTGGAGACAAGCAAATGCCTGTTGTAATTGGAGGGTTTGAAGCTCAAGCTATTGCCCTGAGCTTAGAAGATAAGATTAAACCATCCCGCCCTCTCTCGCACGATCTTTTCAAAAATTTTTCTGAGACTTTTGAAATCAAGGTCAATAAAGTAGTCATCTCCGATCTCAGAGAAGGAGTTTTTTTCTCAAGTCTATATTGTCAGCAGGGAGAAAAAGAAAGAACAATTGATGCAAGAACTTCTGATGCTGTTGCCATAGCGCTTCGATTTAAAGCCCCTATATTTGCCTCAAAATCGGTCTTAAAAGCCGCTGGGACCAAGAACATCAAAATCAATTTGACCATTTCTGATCAACCTCCCAAAACAGACTGGAAAAAAATTCTCTCGACCGATTCTCCTGATTCCAAAGAAATAAAACTGGTACTCCAAACGATGACCTCAAAAGAGCTGAATCAAGCACTTAAACACCTAGTAGAGCTAGAAAAGTATGAAATGGCTGCTTTTGTGCGAGATGAAATCAACAGCCGAGGGCAGATAGAATCCTAAATTTGAAAACAGTTTTATTTTGATTTTTTTTGGCTTGAGATATTAGTGAAGCAATACCAAGATCTTTTAAGGCATATACTAGACAAAGGGGTTTCTAAACAGGACCGAACGCAAACTGGTACCACCAGTGTTTTCGGATATCAGATGAGGTTTGATTTGGAAAAATATTTTCCAATTGTAACCACCAAGAAAATTCATCTCAAATCAATCATACACGAATTATTATGGTTTTTGAAAGGTGATACCAACATTGAATATCTAAAGAAAAATGGAGTTCGAATCTGGGATGCTTGGGCAGACCAAAATGGTGATTTGGGACCAATTTATGGTTATCAATGGCGAAATTGGGATGGTCAAGGAATCGACCAGATCAAACAGACTCTTATTCTTCTAAAAAAAAATCCAGAAAGTCGTAGAATGATTGTTACTGCCTGGAATCCTAGTGTGCTTCCAGATACCGAGTTGAGCTTTGCTGAAAATGTCGCCAATCAAAAAGCAGCATTACCACCTTGCCATGCATTTTTCCAATTTTATGTAGCTGATGGAAAACTCTCATGTCAACTATATCAGCGGAGTGCTGATGTTTTTTTAGGTGTACCATTCAATATTTCTTCGTATGCTTTATTGACTCTCATGATGGCCCAGGTCAGTGGATATCTTCCCGGTGAGTTTATTCATACCTTCGGAGATGTCCACATCTATAACAATCACTTAGAGCAAATAAAGCTGCAATTGAGTAGAAGTCCCCGGACACTTCCCGTAATGAGATTGAATCCTGAAGTAAAAGACCTTTTTCAGTTTCAATTTGATGATTTTAAGATAATTGGTTATGATCCCTACCCTGCCATTAAAGCCCAGGTAGCTGTTTGAATTATAGGGAAAGTCAATCGGTGAGTCTGGCTGTTTGAATTTTTCCAATGAGTCTGTCAATATCCTTTCGAGTATTGTAAAAGTGTACTGACACTCGAATTCCGTTGCCTCTTTGTATTGTTTGTATCCTATTAGATTCTAATTTTTTTTGAAATATTCCATCCAACTTCAAATTAAAAATACTACTGTGAATAGTTCTTTTTTGGACGATTTCATCAGTTAATCCTAGTTCAGAAATTCTTGTTTTTAAATACTGGCTGACTGAATTTTTTTGCTCCACCAAATATTCGATGTTCCAATCAAGAATGTTCTCTGCCATAAATTTTAAACTAGATACTGCACTGAGGTTTAGATGTCCTCTATAAATTTTTTCTTCTAGTTCCTCTAAATCGGTGTGGGTTTTGTCTATAAAGTTCTTTGATAGACACAAAATACCATTGCCAAATCCACTCATGAGCCATTTATATGTACTAAAGGCTACAACATCAAAGGCAGATTGATTCATCCTAAAGGCTTCCGCACCGATAAACTGCGTGGCATCTCCGAGAATCAGCAGATTTGGATATTTTCTCTTGATATTCTTTAAAAAATCCAAATCAATTTGCAGGCCACTGATGTATTGAACCACACTCAAGACTAATACATCTATTTTTTGCTTTGAAAGACAGTTTGATATTTGATTCTCAATATCATAGGTGATAGGCAATTGGGTAATCTGAAAATCTCTTTCCTTAACGGCGTATAAAAGAGAAGGGTAGTCTTCTTCCAGAACCAATACTTTAGATTTTGGGTCAATACAGTCTAGAGCATAACGAATACCTGCAGAAAACCCTGAGGTAAAATGTGTTCTTTCAAAATCAGATCCTACCAACTCTGAAACGACAGTTCTGGTTGAGATCAAGAGTTTTTCGCTTTTAGTTTTGTACTTATCAACAGCATTTGAAAATTCAGAATCAAATCGGGCTCTATATTTGATTAAACTTTTGGGCATCAAACCCACATATGCCGTATTGAAATAAGCATTGGTTTTGGTAAAAGGAAATTCTCTTTTGAACATTGGTGAATTAGTAAATTGGCGGCAAAATTAGTTATTCATTAAAGCTTATTCTCATGAACCAATCACTCATTATCATATCGGCTCTCTCGGAAAATCATGCTATTGGGCAAAACAATACTCTTCCATGGAGTTTGCCAAATGACTTGAAAAGATTCAAAGCACTAACCTCAAGTTTTCCTATCATTATGGGAAGAAAGACCTTAGATTCAATGAGGGGTATTTTACCTGGAAGAAAACATATAGTCTTGTCCCGATCAAATTATCCCAGCAAACCTAATTTGGTATTTGTAAAAAATGTAAAGAGTGCATTGGAGGAAACCGATGGATATAAAAAGGCTTTCGTCATTGGAGGAAGTTTTATCTATGCCTTGTTTATGGACAAGGCAACTCATATGGAATTGACTCATGTTCATCATCAATTTGAAGATGCAGATGTTTTTTTTCCTTCTATAGACTATAGCCAATGGAAAGTCATCAATAAAATTGATAATCCGACAGATTCAAAACACGCATATCCCTACACTTACAAGACATATATAAGACTATGAAAACTGCCTATTTATTTCCTGGGCAAGGGTCTCAATATCCTGGTATGGGCAAAAAATTGTTTGACCAATATAATTTGGCAAGAGACCGATTCAAAAAAGCCAATGAGATTCTGGGTTTTGATATCACCAAAATAATGTTTGGTGATGACCAGGAAATCCTAAAACGGACGGATGTCACCCAACCTTCAATTTACCTTCATTCGGTAATTCTTTATGAAATCCTTAAAGACAAATTAACCCCTTCTATGGTAGCTGGGCATTCTCTTGGAGAATTCTCAGCCGTTGTAGCCTCGGGTGCGTTGAGTTATGAATCTGGATTAGAATTGGTCATCATTCGAGCTAATGCCATGCAAAAAGCTTGTTTAGACAATGAGGGAAAGATGGCAGCTGTTATTGGTTTAGATATAAAGGTTGTTGATGAAATCTGTCGAAATACATCAGGGATTGTCGCTGTAGCAAATTATAATTCTCCGGGGCAGGTAGTTATCACTGGTGAAATAAAAGCAGTGGAAACGGCATCTGAAAATTTAAAAACAAAAGGAGCAAAAAGGGTCATTCCTTTACCAGTAAATGGTGCTTTTCATTCTCCCTTAATGGAAATTGCTAAAAAAGAGCTAGCCATTGCTGTAGAGAATATAAAATTTTATGAACCCGAATTTCCAATTTACCAGAATGTATCTTCTAATCCCTCAAAATCAATAGATGAAATAAAATCGAATTTAGTACAGCAGCTAGTCTCACCTGTTTTATGGCAACATACGATAATGAATATGCATCAAGAAGGGGCATCTGAATTTTATGAGGTGGGACCAAAGAATGTATTGACCAACTTAAACAAACGAATTTTACCCAATGTTCAGGTAAAACAAGCCGAAAGTCTTCTATGAAATATTTCTCCGAAAGTTTGTCAGTATGATTAACCTGAGTGCCTCCATAGAAAAGAACTTCGTGTTTATTACCAAACCTAATTCAGTTTTTCAAGATGATAGGATTTTCCACTAGAAGTAATAACTATAAAACTCTTGTCTTCAAGTTGAAAAACTCTTTTGGCTATTGTGCCTATGGGTAAAGAAAAGTGTTCATAGGAACCAAAAGATTTTGTATCTGAATTATAATTTAATAATCTTCCGCCTGGATTGGCTAAAATTGGACCCAGTTCTTGTACAAAACTATTGGTGTTTCCAACATAGGTAATGTCTCCATTTTTCGTATCAATGATGATGTCCTCTATCGAACTTTTTTGGGCACTCTGTGGTAAAGACACTTCCAGAAAAGTATCTCCTTGATTGTAAAATATCATTGAGCGCAATTCCTTCAAATGCTTGATTTCCATTACCTGATCAGTATCTTTTCTCAGGATATTTTCGATGCTGCCAAATTTGGAAAAAGCAAGATACGAAGGATAATCTTTCTTGATTCTCGGCATATGACTACCCAATACATCCCGAGAATGAAAAGGAACACTAGATCCGAAAAAAGGCATCATGATAATAGGGTCTAACTGCTGATTTCCATCGAAATCATCCAAATAAAGAGAAACCATTTCTCGATCGGATGTCTTCCATTTAAAATTTTCGCCTACATTTCCAGCAATGATATCAAGTAACCCATTACCATCATAATCAAAGACTTCCACACAATTCCACAATCCATTTGAATTATTTAGTCCATATTCCTTGGTCTTGTCAATAAATACATTATCTCCCTCATTGATCAATATAGTTATCGGCATCCAATCCCCAACTAAAACCAAATCTTTCACGCCATCGCCATTTATATCTGCCCATCTACTATCAGTAATCATACCCCAATTTTCTTTAACTATAATTTCCATGGATCGGCTGTCCCTATTTTTTACGATATAACTCAGAGGTGATAAACCATAATTTCCAGTTATTGATCTGGTGCCAATAAAGAAATCTTCTACCCCATCACTATCAAAATCATTGATAGATATAGTACTTCCATTCGATTGAGGTAGTTCCGTTGCCCCTCGGCTAAAAACTCCATTTCCATCGTTAAAATAAATGCGATCACTAAATCCAACATCGGGAGGAGACCTATCATTACCCCCGCTAACTACGTAGAGATCTAAATCACCATCTTTATCTAAATCAATTGTTGCCGCATCGACATCCTCATAATGCTGATCCTTTAAAAAATCAGGGTTTTCCATCAACTCAAAATTTCTTCGTTGATCTTGAAGGTATACCCGGGAGGGCTGTCCCCTTGCTCCACCAATATAAAAATCTTTTACTCCATCTCCGTTTAAATCCTGATGAACCACAGCAGGACCTTCTCTAGAAAGCCGCTCAGGAACTAACGTTTCATAACTCTCATCATAATATGGATCTTCAATATGAATAAAAGGTAATTCAGAGATAGTATAGGAAATATCAACCGGTGAGCCGGCATCAACCCTGCCGAGTCCATCGGCCCTTTGGATTGAAACCATCCCATAAAGAGCTTGATCTATTTTCTGAATATAGTTGCCAGGCCAAACTATTCTAAGTGAATCCACTCGTTGATGATTTCCCAAACCAAAATGAACCCTTCGAGTTGAACTCGACTGAAATCCTCGAACTGTACGCATCTCTTGAGTATATGGTTTTCCTTTTAGATACACCGTCACTTTTGAACCCAAGACATTGGGGCGCAGAGCAGTCCCCTCCAGGTGTATTAGTAGTGAATTAGAATTTTCATTTAAATTTTCAAGAATTTGAGCCTCTTGATCAATATTATTTAAAACCAAATCCAAATCCCCATCTAAATCTAAATCCCCCACTGCTGCTCCAGTTGAATACCCCGATGTGCCAATTCTGGAATACTGATGCTCTGAAAAAGATAAATTGCCTTTGTTCTTGAATAAAAAGTTTGGAATTTTTACCTCAGGCATTTGGTCAATAATCGATTGCTCTGTTTCTCGCTCCTGGGTCTCTTGATAAACTGAAAAATCAATGTTGCTAATAAAATTGATGTAATCCAAATTATTAGGCCGTTTTGCTATCCCATTCGAAATAAATATGTCATTTAATTGATCATTATCAAAATCATACAATAAAACACCCCAACTCCAATCCGTTGCATATGTGTCAGTTAAAAGAGCCATTTCATCATACCAACCAAATTCGTTCTTTATCTGTAAGGTATTTCGAGCAAATTGTGGGGCAAAGCCATAGTTAGCTTTGATTCTCGATAAATTATCAGAATCTTCACCTGCTGATTTTAGAAATATCTCTGCATCATATGGCATCATATCAGTAGTGTAGATATCATCTTTGTTATCTCCATCTAAATCGGCTATGTCAATCCCCATTGTAAAACGAGAAGTGTGGGTAATCAAAGAATGAAGAGATTCAGTAAATGTCCCGTCTTGATTGTTTAGATAGATATAGTCGTTCTCATGAAAATCATTACCTACATAAATATCAGGCCATCCGTCATCATTGATATCGGCGATACCCAATGCTAGACCATATCCCAATGGACTTGAATATATCCCTGTGTCAAGAGTTTTGTCGACAAATTTCCCCGTTTCGTTCATTTGGTTTTCATAAAATCGGTCCCCCGCTAAAGAATCAACTTCATATCTCTTATCAATGGACCCATAACTGTTTATACTGTGAACATTGTGGTTTAATAGATACATATCCATATCTCCATCAAGATCATAATCTAAGAAAGCTGCCTGGGTTGAAAAACCCGAAAAATCTAAACCCAACCCCTTAGACATTTCTAAAAATGTCCCATTTCCTTGATTGATATACACCAAATTGTGAGCCCGCAAAGAATTGTAATTTCCAACTTTACAAACATAAATGTCCAATAGCCCGTCCCCATTGATATCCTCCATAGTTACCCCGGTAGACCAAGAAGTGCTTTGATCTAAATTCGCTTGTTCAGTAATATCAATAAAGTCTAATGAACCCTGATTTTTAAAGAGCCTATCACGACCCTGGTTGGAAGAAAAATAAAGGTCTTCTAAACCATCACCATCAATATCTCCAACAGCCACACCTCCCCCATTATAGTAGTAGAGATATTCAATAATATTTAAATCATCTTTATACTCAAGAGTATTGTTAAAATCAATACCCGTTTCAGCGCCTCCCAACACCTTAAAAGGAAAGTAAGGATTTTGAAGTTCACTTTGTTCTTTTTGGCAACTATGAAAGACCAAAACCAGAGACACCACAAAAAAAGGGACACAAATTAGCTTCATCACTCAAGAATATTAAAAATCAATGCTCCCAACATACACATAAATTGATTATGCAATCTATATTTTAATACTAATTCAATTATCTTATAGTAATTAAATAGAATTTGTACTATAGTAATGATACAAACCAAAAACAAGCAAGAATTTAGCGAACAAAAAACACCAGGGTTCTATCATCCTAAAATTTATGGAACATATGTAAATACTGCTACGGAGTCGTTTGATCTCATCACATAAATCTGATTATCTATCAATTCTATATCTCTTATTTCACCCTCGAGGTGAAAACCATCATTGTCTCGGCTATTCAGTAATTTTCCATTATCATACCGAAAATAAACCCCATAACTCGAATCATAAATACCCACTTCGGGCTTGGCTCCGTAAAGATTCCCGCCCAAGAGTAAATCCTGGTCGCCATCGGAATCCCAATCGTTAAAAGCAACAGCAAACATAGGACTCAATTGAGCTTCAACCGGTAGAGGTGTGGTATTAAATTCAAATCCATCTACGTGTTGAATTAAATAACTTTCTAATGTATTTATAGAATAAACGCTAGCCGCTTGAAGTTCTTCTGAAGTAAACAATTCTTCAATACTAGCTTCTTTAAATGATTCATAACTAGGAAAGCGGTTAGCGAGCATTTTTAATTGACTGATTAAATCATGACGAAGAGCAAAAGGTAAATCACGTCCATCATCAGCAGTGAAGGTCAAAATCCCCTCGGGACTTCCATTATGATCAAAATCATTTAAATACAACTTTAATGGCTTTTGTTTACTTGCTTTGAATCGAGAATTAAGACCATGATTTAACCCAACAACTTCCATCTTACCATCACCGTTTAAATCCATAATCTCCAGTCTATTCCACCAGCCCTTTAATTCAGATAGCGAATTATTTGAAAGATGAATAAACTGACCCAATTTGTTTTCAAACAGTTCAATACCCATATAATGACCAGTAACCATAAGATCCTGATCTCCATCAGCATCCCAGTCATGAAGTACAGCATCGGTTATCATTCCTAGATTCTTAAAACTAGGAGCAATTTGGTCTGTGTTGTCTTCAAAATTACCCTCTCCATCACCGATGAGTATGTATCCGTCTCCACCGGTAGGTAATTGGTTACCCAATACTATTCTTTCTCCAACAAATAGATCCAAATTTCCGTCGGAATTGACATCGGCTACCTCAACTGCACCGGTACTGATTCTTTCCTCTTCATTTGGAAATTTCTGGTTTCCTAAATAAAAAAATCCATTACCATCATTAAACAACAAATGGTCATACAAATCATCTGAAAATCGCGAAACTTCAACACCTCCCGAAGCCAAATACAAATCTAAATCACCATCTCTATCGGCATCAAAAAGTAGCGCTTGAATATGTTCAGATTCCTTTATCTGTTCGAAAACATCTGTCTGGGGAGATTTACTTAATCCCTTTTTACTACCAAAAAAAACCACAGTAGACTCACCTTTTGGACCCGGAATAATCAAATCTAAATGACCATCACCATTAAGGTCTCCAGTTACTCCATCAGGCCCTTCTGTACTGCTTTTATGAAATGCCAGCCTCTGTCTATGAAAATCAACAAAATTTCTCTCTTGATGAATGTATCCTGCCAAGACACCTTGGTATTTAAATTGAACTTCATCCTTTATATCACTCCCCTTTTCAGATATAAAATTACTGGAGAACTTCTCTTGATCGACTTGTGAGATGGTGATACGCTGATTTGTACTGATATTCTTTAGATGACTAATCTGACCCGAAGGCCACAATACCTTTAAATCAACCTCTGAAATATTTCCCAAACCAAAATGAATGACCGGATCAATGCTTGACTGAAATCCCCGAGCCAGCTGTTGTTCTTTAAAATGAGATCTCCCGGGTGTGATAACTTCAATTTTGGTTCCGATTGCTTGTGTATTTTTCCCTTTACCAATAAGCTGAACCTGCAAAAAATTATTGCTAAGTCGATCTGTTTTATTTTCAAAAACGAACGACTCCATATTGACATTGCTGACCACCAAATCTAAATCTCCATCATTGTCTAAATCGCCGTATGCAGAACCATTTGAAAAACTTGGCATTTCTAATCCTGATTCAGGCCAGGATTGGAACCTGAAATTCCCATTGTTCAAAAAAGCATGGTTGGGTACTTTGTTGGAAGGTATTAAATCAACTAATTCCTTAAAATTAACTTCTTCAAATGCCTTTATAGGATCGGATGCTTGTTCGTTTGATATATACTGCAAATAATCCTGGTTAGTCAAATCTCTATATATCCCATTAGCTATGAATAAATCATTAAATCCATCATTATTCATATCAAAAAATAATGCCCCCCAAGACCAATCTGTTGCTTCTACTCCGGAGAACCGACCCAGCTCACTAAAACTATTGGTGGAGTTGTTTCTGTAGAGCATATTTCGAGTAAACTGATGGTGATAGCCATTAGACACATTATATTGATATTTATTCCAGTCTTCGAAAGTGGTCACTGATTTTAGGCGTTCGTATTGGGCCGGTAGCATTTCAGTAACAAATAAATCCATATCCCCATCGTGATCCAAATCGGCAGCATCGGCTCCCATTGAAGCCCCTGTTATAGATTTCATTTGATCTGTCAGGACTTCTCTAAAAGTTCCATCTTGATTGTTTAGATATAAATAATCTCGTTCGAAAAAATCATTAGCAACAAAAATATCATCCCATTGATCGTTATTGAAATCAGATACCGTCACCCCTAATCCAAAACCGATGACACTTCCATATATTCCCGCTTGTTCACTAACGTCGATAAATTTTCCGCCGTTGTTTTGCAACAGCTTGTCTCCACCGAGAGAATCTCTTATTGGCCTTTGATTTCTCCTAAGATCAAAGCTACCTATGGCTTGATAAGAATTGTTGAGTAAATAGACATCCAAATCACCATCCTTGTCATAATCAAAAAAAGCTGCATGAGTGGAAAATCCTCGGTCATCTAGTCCGTATGCTTTTGCAGATTCAATAAAAGTCAAATCTCCCTGGTTGATAAAGAGCTCATTTTCTTTCTTTCCTCCATCAACCCTGCCGGAATTACAGACATAGATATCCAAAAAACCATCGTGGTTAATATCCACCATTGATACGCCTGTAGACCAAAATCGTTTTCCCTCTATACCGGCTGATTGAGTAATATCCTCAAATTTAAAATCTCCTAGATTTAGATAGAGCTTATTGTCTTGTTGATTGGAAGTAAAATAAATATCAGACAGACCATCATTGTTGATATCTCCAATGGCAACACCACCTCCGTTGTAATAATTACGATAAGTATAGATATTGAACGCTTCGGTATCAGTCAAACTATTAGTAAAATCAATTCCGGTACGATATGACGAGAGAAGTTCGAAATTATACTCATTCGATTTCTTATGGTTTGTACAATGAATAATTGATAAGAAAAAAAGTGACAAAGTGATTATCCAAAGCATATAGGTAAAGAATTTTACCACGCCTATAAAAATAGGATTTTCCATCGGCTACTTTAAATTTGTGTAGTCCAAATTTTATTTTGTTGAACTATACAATGAAGATAATTGACTACCATAAAAACACCTCATCAACAAATAACCAACTAGGTTGTCCTGCACTAACATGCCAAGAAGGTAATACTCCTTGGTTTTCAACCTCCACTCTCAATTGTTCAGAACTCTCGGGATTAAATTCTAAGTCAAACTGTTGGATTTGACTACCTGAAAATGCTTTGTTGGCTTCACCTATGGTTAATTGAGTCAGAAGATTTGAATTACCATTAGCAATACCATATATTTTTATGCTTTTGGGGAAAAGTATCCAACCTCCATAACTCCTGAGTGAACTCACAGTGAGACGTGTAAATTTAGGATTTTCGGGTAGATCAAAGAGAACCGACAAATCAGTTCCATTGTGTCCAATCCAGTGTCCATCAGAAAAATTGGTGGTTCCTAATTCAAGATCAAATAACTTAGATTCTCCCGCATAATTTCCTGCAGGAATTGACTCTAAGTCATACTCCTCAATTAAATTTGCCACCTTCCGAAAACTGATTTCCCTGGTTTCACTTGGCAACCATCCATCAACGAAACTTTTGACCTTTAAATTGCTGGTACTCCTAACCCATACACTATCGTTGATAATTTCAGATAAACTATCGGGTTCTTGCTCATTGAACGTATATCGAAATACCATGCTTTCAATAGGTTTATGAAATGCAACTGCCAGACTATCTACAAATAAGGTTTGCTGTCCAACCATCATGGGCAATTCTACTCGTTGCTTTCCAGCAAAGTCTAAACCAGTCCCAAAATCCAGTACAATACTGCTTTGTTCTTTTAGATTTTGTTGTTCGTCTAATGGTATTGAGGTGTTCCACAGAAACACTTTTTTTAGATGGTTATTTTCAAGAATCCCTTCAAGACCTCCCTGAGTAATCTGAGTGTTTGTGAGACTGAGCATTTCGATAGGTAAGTCATTTACATAAGACAATTCCTTGTCTGTTATGTTAGAATTGTCCAACCTCAGCCTATCCAAAGCCCTAAATCCTTTGAATTTTTCAAAGAAGTAAGGTTCGACAAATACAGATCGTAAATCCAAGTCAATGATATTTTTGCGTAATTTATACAATGCTTCGAACTCAACCTTTGTTAGGGTATCTCCCAAGTATTTTATTGAAATATAGTTATGATTAGCAGAAAAGATATCCACTCTGAAATTTTGTGCCAAAATCCTTTCTAAATCCTTAGAGTTTGGCGGAGCGACTTCTTTTAGTTTGGGCGGAAAAAATTGATTCAAAAGATCTTTCATCTGAGGGACTAATTGACTGTAAGCAGTCAAGACTTTGGTCGTTGCTCCCTCCAACACCCAATTCCTTATCAAGTCTAGCTCAACTTGTGTCAATTGAGTTCTACTTTTTGGTGGCATTCTCAATTCATGTTCAATGGGAAGTTCAAGGTGGTACAACAATCTACTTTCTGATAAATCAGAAAAGTCAAACAATGGACCATTTTCTCCCCCAGCGGAAATCCCCTCGGCAGAACTCAATAGCAATCCTCCTTTACGTTTATTCATCCCATGACAACTGATACATTTTTTATCCATAATTGGTGCAACCACCTGGCTATAGATATCAATGCTGTCAGATGTAAAAGTAGCTTCCAAATCAGGTGACGGAAATTTTAAGTATCCTTTGCCATGAGTCAGCTGGGCTCCGAAATGACTAGAAACAAACAGAGATGTAACCGAAATAGTGAACACTATTCTAAATAATCTATTGGAAACTCCTTGTCTAAATAAATAATACGACAAGCCCATGAATAGGGTTGTCACTATCGAAGTCCATAAATGCACTTGGGCATCTATTGAATAATCCCCTGAGAGGTATAATAGGTAACCTAGAATGGAGGCTATGACTGCTGAATAAAAACTAAACCCAAGACCTAGGTTGATTACCCTTGAATAACTCTTGGGCGATTTTAGGGACACGAGAACCAGGAGGAAAGTAAATAGAAACACCCCTATGGGCAAATGAAGGACCATAGGATGGAACTTCCCGAAAAACCCTAGCCAATGATCGAATCCCAACTATCTTGTTTTACTGAGGTTAATTCGTGAAACGAGCATCAAAACGACCCTTTAGTCTCATTAATAACACATTATCAATATATTGAGGAAAATCGTTATGCCAATATTTTTTGGTGTACATTACCATGCACATCAGTTAAACGGAATCTTCTTCCTTGATATTTGTAGGTCATCTGCTGATGATCAATCCCAAATAAATGAAGTATGGTAGCTTGTAAATCGTGAACATGCATTGGATTTTCGGCAATATTATATCCTAGATCATCTGTTTGTCCATAGGTGATTCCTGGTTTGATTCCCCCGCCTGCCATAAAAATGGTAAAGCATCTTGGATGATGATCTCGACCATAATCTATATCTGTGAGTATTCCTTGACTATAATTGGTACGACCAAATTCACCACCCCAGATAACTAGCGTATCCTCAAGAAGACCTCTTTGTTTCAGGTCTAATATAAGAGCTGCTGTTGGTTGGTCAACATCTTTTGCTTGACGCTTTACTTCGGCTGGTAAATTTTCGTGTTGATCCCATCCAACATGATACAGCTGCACAAAACGAACATCTTTTTCGATGAGTCTGCGAGCTAAGATACAATTTGAAGCGTAAGTACTTGGCTTTAAAGAATCTGGCCCGTACATCTGCAGTACTGAATCGGGCTCATTCTTAATATCCATCACCTCAGGTACTGAAGTTTGCATTCTAAATGCCATTTCGTATTGTGCTATTCGATCGAGAATCTGCTCATCGCCAAACTCATCGGCGTGTTGGTGATTGATTTTAGCTAAATAGTCAAGCATATGCCTTCTTTCCAATTTAGAAACGCCATCTGGATTTTTTAGATATAACACGGGGTCTTTTCCAGCCCTAAATTGGACACCTTGATGTAGCGAACTTAAAAATCCGTTGCCCCATAATCTGGAATATAGAGGTTGGGCAACTGCTCTTCCTGTTCCTTTAGAGAGCATCACAATAAAAGAAGGCAAATCATTATTTAAGCTCCCCAAACCATAACTCATCCATGAACCAAAGCTTGGTCTTCCTGGTAATTGGGATCCAGTTTGGAAAAAGGTAATGGCCGGATCGTGATTGATCGCATCGGTGTGCATCGATTTGACAAAACATAATTCATCCGAAATTTTGCCTATATAGGGCAAGAGTTCGCTAAGCCAAGCACGTGATTCACCATATTGAGCAAATTCATAAATACTTCCAGTGAGGGGAAAATTTTGTTGCCCGGAAGTCATTCCGGTCAATCTCTGTCCCATTCTTACAGATTCCGGCAAATCCATTCCTCTATTTTGGTTCAACATCGGTTTGTAATCAAATAAATCCAATTGAGAAGGACCTCCACTCTGGAAGAGATAGATTATCCGCTTGGCTTTTGGGGCAAAATGAGGTAAGGACAACGAACCTTTTTGAAGCATATCAACAACCGATGAGCGTTCTTTTCCGAAATCCAGTGGATCCAGCAGATACCCGAGTGCTAATCCACCAATACCGAATCCCATTTTTTTAAGAAATTCCCTACGGTTATTGTTTTGAAAATATGTTGACAGAGGGTCCACAGTTAACTCTTTTGGGTAGTTATGTCAAGATTGTAAATCAGTCGAGCAACTTCAATCAGTGCAGAACGATTGAGTTTAGAATTAATTTCCATTTTGGTTTCCAGAATCTCAGTTTCCAGACTATCCAATTTCAAAGTTGAGTTGTAAAACTCAATCAAATGTTGCAATTCTTCAAAATCGGGTTTTCTGCAGGTAATACTTCTGTATAACAAAGTCAATAGTTCATTCAAGGAACCGTTTTGAATGACATGGTCATAAGAGTCCACTAAATACTCGGCAGGTTGGGTAAACTGTGGATCATTCATCAGTACTAGTGACTGTAGTGGTGTGGAAGTTTTTTGTCTTTCAACAGTACAAAAATCTCTATACGCCGCATCGAAAATGAGCATATTTGGAGGAGGCACCGTCCTTTTCCAAAACGTGTACAGACTTCTTCGGTATTTTGCTTGGCCCCCATCGGGGATATATTCCACCAATCCATTACCTCCTTTTTCTTTCCACAAGCCCTCGGGCTGGGGTGGTTTAACACTGGGGCCACCAATTTTACTGACCAGCAACCCACTAGTAGCTAATGCATTATCCCTAATCATTTCTGCAGATAAGCGATACCTTGGGAAATAAGTCAGATAGGTATTTTGAGGGTCAATAATTTTATGTTCTTGAACAATACTGCTTGATTGTCTATAGGTAGCCGAAAGAACAATCCGTTTGATAAAATTTTTGGTATCCCACTGGTCTTCAAACTGAAAAGTGTATGCCAGATAATCCAAAAGATCGGGATGCGTTGGGTTAGCACCTTGATTTCCAAAGTCATCTGGAGTAGCTACGAGGCCTCTTCCAAAAAATTGTTGCCAAAGCCGGTTGACCGTTACACGAGCGGTCAAAGGATTTTCATCATTGAACAACCAATTTGCCAACCCTAATCTATTGTTTTGAAATTCATCGGTAAACGGCAATATCGCCTCAGGGGTTTTGGGAGCAACCACCTTTGTCGGAGCATCATACTGGCCACGATCCAAAATATGGGTTTGTCTGATTCCCGGAGAATCTTCCATGACCATCAGATAAAACTCTCCGATGGAATCCGGAAAATGAATGAAAGGAAAATCTTGAGTGGCAATTTCCTTATTGATAGGAATTCGGGGTTTTGGGAATTCCCCATAATCAATCAGCCCTTTTTCATCAACCTTATTAAAAAACCCAAAAAAACCATAAAATTCTTCTTGTGAAATTGCATCATATTTGTGGTCATGACATCGGGCACATTCCAGGGTAATACCTAATAGGGAGCGTGCTGTGGTATTGGCTCTATCGGCAACATATTCGACTCTATATTCTTCTGGTATCACACCTCCTTCTTGAGTGATACTATGGTTTCTATTAAATCCTGTAGCCAAAATCTGTTCTTTGGTAGGATTGGGTAATAAATCCCCTGCAAGCTGCCAAGTAATAAACTGGTCATAGGGAAGGTTCTCGTTATATGCATGAATTACCCAATCTCTCCATGGCCACATAAAACGTTCCAAATCATCTTGATACCCGTGGGTATCGGCATAGCGAGAGATATCCAACCATATAGATGCCATTCTTTCTCCATATTCTGGTGATTCCAATAGATTATCTACAACTTTTAAGTAAGCATCATCTGAATCATCTGCCAAAAAGGCATCTATGGCCTCAATAGTTGGTGGGAGTCCAGTCAAATCAAAATATACTCTCCTCAAAAGCGTTTCTTTATCTGCTAATCTTGAGGGAGACCACCGGCGTTGGTGAATCTTTCTTCCAATATACCAATCTATGGGATTTTCCTCCCAATGGGGAAAATGAGGCTTTCCAATTTTAGGCTTTACCGGAGAAATATAGGCCCAATGTTCACTAAAGGGAGCCCCTTGCTCAATCCATTGATAAATTATCTCTTTTTCTATTTGGGTCAAACTGAGGTTAGAATCCATTGGGGGCATTTGAATTTTAGGATCATCAGAAAATATTTTTTGAATGATCTCGCTTTTATCGGGTTCCGATGGAACTACTGCCTTTTTATCAGGAGATTGAATTAGGGTGTTAAACAAACCATCATGGGTATCCAAACGAAGATCAGCCTCTCTTGTATTGGCATCGGGCCCGTGACAAGCAAAACATTTATCGGATAAAATCGGTTTTACATCAAAATTGTAACTGACCTTTTGGGGTATTACTTGGGATATAGAAACCAAGGACTGCTCGCTGGGACTAGAATTAGCAGGTAGTATCTGAACTAAAAACTTGTATCCCAAGATAATTGAGAGGGGAACAACAAATGACCAGAAGTATAGAATATACTTTCCTTTGATTCTTATCTGTCTAATGGTTTAAAAAGTTTTCGAGTACAAAACAACTAAATTAACAAAAAAGTCATACGTATTTTTCTTTGAAATGAAAATTGACTCGGAATTATTACAATGCTGAAATCTTGGAGGTATTTTGCACTAACTAAATCAAGGGCTTAGATTTGTATGGTGGGTTGAAAAATTGGTTAGGTTTTGTTAATCCTTTATTCTCACGCCAATAAATTAATCTTTTTGGCTCTAATCACTTTGTTGTGGAATGAAACAAAAAGGTTTAACTATATATTTTAGAAAATAAATAAAAAAGTCATTTCTTTTAACTATTTTTGTATCAAGATTTTTAAAAGAGAGTAATAATATTTTTAAAAAGGCGTGTACTATAATGTCTGTTAGGACAATTGTTAATTTTAGATGTCGTTTAAGTGGTGATAAAAGAGATTATCGACTATTAAACGAAATGTCCGGTGCCAATAGATACCTCTATAATCAGGCACTAAATCATCTATTCAAACAATACCAAGAAAGTATCAACGATATCCGAAAAACCGGAAAATGCGATTATTCTTATCAAGATTTGGGGAAATGGTATACCCAGCATAAAAAGACTGAAGCCCCCTGGTTATCTCGTTATTCACCAGCTAAAACCAAATTGGTTTTAAAGGATTTATCTATTGCTTTTAAGGAATATGTAAAGGGACAAAGAGGCAAACCGAAATTCAAATCAAAAAGACAAAAGCAGAGTTTTCCGATCACTTTATACCAAAAAGAGATAAAGGAAAACGAAAATGGCAATGGCTATCTTTTATTAAAAAGAGGAATCTTTATTCAAATAAGAGGATATAAGAAACAGATTTGCCGTTATAGTAAGCCCAGGTTTTTACAGGGGCGTATCATCAAAGAAATTGCCGATAGAAGTAATCCGGAGAATAGAAGAGGACGAAATAAATATAAAGAGAATAAGTGGTATTTGTCTATTCAGTGTGAAGTAGATGCTGTTGAAAAACAAATAGAACATATAGGTATAGATAATATCGTAGGTATAGATAGGAATGTAGGTCAAGTAGCCGATAGTAATGGACAGATTCATTTTCTAGCTGACACCAAAAAGGAAGAAAAGAGGATGAAAGTTCTTCAAAGAAGAAGAGCGAAAAAACAACATGGCAGTAATAAAGCCTACAAAACGAATATCCTTATAGCCAAGAAACACAAAAAAATAAGAAACAAAAGAAATGATGCACTAAGAAAAATATGCAAAAAGATATCCAGTAATTCTGATTTAGCGGTATTGGAAGATTTGAAAACCAAGAATATGACCAGATCAGCTAAGGGAACGATGGAAAATCCGGGCAAAAACGTGAAGCAAAAATCGGGGTTGAATAGAGTGATTTTAAAAACGGCATGGCATAGATTTGAAATTTATCTAGGACAAAAAATGCTGGTCATTAAAATTCCTCCTCATTATACCTCACAAGAGTGTAGCCGATG
>Ga0209544_1002111_pt1 | contig 18842 bp, 13 predicted proteins | sample MesohylPK_FD_187297 | JGI IMG/M metagenome (GOLD analysis project Ga0209544, IMG submission 187297) | Host-associated microbial community of the marine sponge Aplysina aerophoba from Gulf of Piran - sponge mesohyl, lysed by proteinase K... | ecosystem: Host-associated > Porifera > Sponge >...
GTGCGCTCTCTCCTCTACTCTGTCGCAACAAGCGACCACGCGGTAACCGGCCTTCTTGTAGGCGGGCGCCTGCGAGTCGCAGACGGTGATGCCGCATCCAACAATGCCAATGCCGAAGCCCAGGCCTGAAGGCAGTTCGGGCTGATAGTCGGCAGCTTGCATGTCCACGAACATGGCAATGCTTCTCCATCGAGTTAGCGCAAGGAAAAAATGAATTACCTTGCCTCCCCGTACCGATAGTTGGAAGGAAAATGTAAGTCGGACTGTTGGGAAGACCTGTAGCTCTCGGCCAAATGCGAGACCTACTCGAGGGAACTACGCTCCTGCTATGTCAATGCATACATTTAGAGAGTCATCGAGTCAGCGAGCACCGCATTGCGCTCTCAATTGCTGGCAAAAGCAAATACGCTTAGCTGCGCCGCCACAACTCAAGCAGACCAGTATGGAGAATACTTGTCCATAAGGTGGCCACCAAGGCTGTGCAACGGAATCAGCCGGTACGCCGGCCACTCGTCAGGCGCCCAACCTCCCAACGCCTCCTCGTGACCCAGGCGCCGTATCATGCTCCACTCATCCAAAAAGGGGTAACGGCTGTTAGTATCCCAGAATGCCAGTCCGTCGGCACCTGTTTCATAGCAGTCTATTGCCCGCTGCCGGTACTCTTCCGTCGACATCCGCCGCGGCAGGATGTCGGGGTAAACCTGACACCCGGTTCCGCGCGCAACCTCGACGAAGGAGGCAACATCAACATCCCTTTCGCCATGCCAGGGGTTGGGAATGATGAAATCAACCAACCCTTCCTCGGCCCAGACTGCCACATCCAGACCATGCTGAAGATTGTGCGGCAAGTTATTCACAACGTATGCCGATACTTGGACATGCCTCCCCTGCCGCTCGCCCACCCGGTCCATCTCCTGGCGAAGCGCCCGCATGAATGAAGTCATCCAAGTCGCCTTGTAGGTTAACCAGCGAGGATCATCCTCCGGAAGCGCACGCGGGTCCTGTCCGTACTGTTCTTGAAAACCATCCACAATAGGCGGATCGTAGAGGACACAGGGCAGTCCGCGGATAAAGGCCATGTTGACCCCGTCCGCGCCTCGTTCTGCTACCTCTCGGAACAGCGAAATCACAAAATCCTGGACTCCCGCAAAGGCATAGCTCAGACGGGCGGTGGGCTGACCATTCCGGTCCAGACAGCGCCATTCAGGATGTTGGCGAAAGAATTCGTCCTCCATGTCATCCGGTGGCGGAAAGACCCAGCCGCCGACGCGGTAAGTGCCATGCAGTTCGATACCCAGTTCGTGTGCATGATCAATCACCGTCTTGAGGGGATCAATCCCCTTGAGTTTCAGAGCGCGGTAACTTTCCGCCGCTTGGCGATCACAATACCGCGAGAAATCACTCATGTCCTTCTTCTCAGCAAGTTCGCCGACGTCGGAAAGGTACTGTACCATGCTGCCCGAGCCGATACCCCACAGGAGTTTCTGAAAGTCCGTATCTCGAAAAGGTTCAACCTCCTCGATGATATCCTCCTCCGTGTACAGCGCTCGCTCACCGAAAACACTCCAGGCATCGTTGTAAGCGATCAGCCGCTTCGTATCGCTTCCCGACCGATCCTGCTCGATCGCAGCAACCTCCTCTGGAGTCAGAGGTTCCAGTTTTACATAGGCGATGCCGGCCGCCCAAGGTGTCCCGGCGCTCTGCTGCCCGATGTGCAGCTCCTGGCCTGTCAGATCAGCGCATCTCCAAAACACCTCGCCGATGCTTGCAAAAAAGTTGGTCTTCTTTATGTCCGGATACAGCGTCGTAGTCGTAGTGAAACAAGGATCATCTGTCAGCTTGACCCGCACCTGTCTGTCCACCCAGTTCGTCCAGACGCCCAGGTGGATGGCATACCATCCCTGCATGCCAAGAGGAAGGGTGATTGTAGGCGCGTTGCACTCGATGCCGGCCACAACCATCGTGCCGGACACGCCTTCCGCCTCGTATGGGATTGCCCGCCAGTGACCATGCCGAGCCTTGTCTGATATGGCTGTACCAGGCTGACAACGGTCCAGATCAGAGATGTAGATGGCCTTACGTTCTGCACACATGCGAACTCTCCTCCTTGCTCTCCTAACCCCCGGTGTAGATGACAAGAAGCTCTGGGGGCCATCCTGAGGGAACGTTTTTGTCTACCGTCTGTGAGAAATCCCGACCCCGAATTGTGATCAACTTGGTCCGTTCCATCTTTGGATACTGATCCGGTTTCGGCAGATCAATCAGTTCGTCGCGGTGACCCAACCGGCTTTCTATGGCCCACGTTTCAGGACGCGTTGTGTTGATGTCCCAAATAGCCATCCCGTCCATCCCGCCGGCATAAGCATGTTTCATTGTCAGCACGTTGTCTTCTTTTGTAGACGCCATGTATACCTGACATCCGTTTTCTTTAGCTAGCCTGACCAGCTCTGAAGGAGGATCCGTAATGATGAAGTCGACCAATTTTTCCTTCACCCAGGTGTAGGCATCGTAGGCGAAATAGCGCATGTCCTCCCTGCCGCCCTCAAAAATCGCCGACACCTGCATCTTCCGTCCTCTCTTTTCCCCGTGCCGGTCAGCAGTACTTCGAACAGTCCGCAGCAATTCCGTCAGATAGCTGGCTTTGACGGTATACAGCCGCTCATCATCATCAGTAACGTCGCGCGCGTCCTCCCCATATAGCCGTTTAAACTCGTCCAGCACCGGCTGCTCGTACCCGATATACTCCGGCCCACGCGTGAAGCAAAGGTGTACTCCGTCAATGTCGTACTCCATCGCCTCTTCCATAAGAGAGACCATAAAATCTCGCACCTTGGGGAAAGCATAACTTGCCTTCATCAGCGGCGAACCATCCTTGGCCACAATTCGGCATTCCGGGTTGTCTCGCAGAAAGGTCGTCTCTGTCGAGAAGAAAAAGTAGGGTTGGGCCTTATCAACAATGCTCAAACGGTAATAGGGGTGAAACTCCAGTCCCAGCGTATGGGCGTATTCCATCGCTGCCGCGAAAGGGACAATGTCCTGCTCCGCCAGCACCTTATGGCTCTGGAGCGCGTGCACATGACGCAACACAGGACTCACACCATCCTCGGTTCCAAAAAAACGTCCCACCTTGGAGTGATAGTAGGTCAGATCGCTTAAATTAACGCCCCACAGCACCTTACCCACATCCGAGTGACGAAATGGCTCTATCTGCTCCTGGAGCTCCTCTTTCGTCGCCGGACACATATGGTGAAATAGCCCTTCGCCATCATTCATACCAATCACCCTGCGCGTCTCTCTCTGTTCCCTGTCGCGCTTGATGGCCGCCACCTCCGCTTGCGTCAGCGGCACCAGCTTGACGTAGGCGACACACGCCAGCGTCGGAGGGTGAGCCGTATTCTGCTTACTGAAGATCAGGTCCTGTCCCGTCAGATCGGCATACCGGGGAAACGTCTCGACGAGTTCCGTCTTGTCCCAAAAGCACCCCGGCAGCGATGGGCTCTGTATGTAATGCTCAACCACGGTGTACACGTCCTCGCCGGACAGCCTGTACTTCACCAGGCTCGTGTGTTCCTGCTCCACCCCCGGCCAGAAGCCGACGCTGATCGCATGCCACCCCTCTACGTTCAGGGGCAACGTTATCGCCGGGGTTTCGTAGAGCGCGTGCGCGAAGGCCATGTTGCCGGCCAGGCCCTCCGCGGCCGTGTACTCCACCACCTGCCACTTGTGCCTTTCCGGCGTGGTTGAAAGCGCGCCCTCAGGCAGACATTTGGACATGTCGGTCAAGTAAATTGCCTCTGCCATTCTCCTCTCCGTGTCGCTATCCAACCATCCTCAACCCATCGCCGCATACAATGACCACTGATCACTGACCACTGCAGTTCTGGGCGGTCGGGCCTTCGGCCCTCCCTTGTGCAGGGGCAGCGCCCCCGCAACGCCCCCCTCCAAAACCATGCCTCAGCGACCTGACGCCTTCATTCCAGCAGTCCCACTCATCCAACATGCCCGCTGCCAACCCAATACGCAGTGTGCTAGCCTGAATGGCGGCGGCGATGAAGGTCAGCCCAAGACAGTCGCTACGTTTGGCTACGCAGTTGCCTCTCCATGTGGAACGCGCATCTTACACTATTTCAAATGTGGCAAGGAGGATGCATTTGTGAATGAGGTCCGGCTCCTCCCCATCTGAGCATAATCTCTTGGTTCGCTGTTCGCCCATACTCTGCGCCAGTTCAAAGCCATCCGGCTATCGGTTTCCAGGGGTGGCAGCAACCGTTTCACAAACTCTCAGTCCAGCATCGTGCGCGGGTCGAGAGCATCGCGCAAGCCGTCGCCAATGAAATTGATGGACAGCACCGTGATGGCGATCATCGCGCCCGGCGGCATCCATATCCACGGCCTTCTCTCAAGCGTGGTGAGTGACGTCGCCGCGCTCAACATCTGGCCCCAGCTGGGCCGCGGCGCCTGAACACCCAGACCCAGGAAGCTAAGCCCTGCCTCCGCCATGATCGCGCCGGCGATGCCGAATGTGGCCGCGACCACAAGAGGGCCCACAACGTTCGGCAGAATGTGGCGGAAGATGATACCGCGCTCGGTCGCGCCCAAACAGCGTGCCGCCATCACGAAATCACGCTCGCTGAGCGAAAGAAACTCTCCGCGCACCAGGCGCGCGATACTCGGCCACCCCAAAAAGCCAAGGATTATCATTATATTGAAGATGCTGGGGCCAATGACGGCAACGAGTGTCAGGATAATAAGTAAACTGGGGAAGCACATCACGATGTCGGTGACTCGCATGATGACAAAATCGGTCACCCCGCCTCGGTAACCACTCACTCCCCCCAGGATAGTGCCAATGGAAATATAAATAGAGGTCGCTATCAGTCCCACCGAAAGCGAAACGCGGCCCCCGTGGAGAATGCGGGCAAGCATGTCTCGACCGGAACGGTCCGTCCCCAGGAGATGCTCTCCGCTGGGTGCAGCCCGCAGGTTTTGTAAGTCTGCCGTGTAGGGATCATTGGGGCCGCTGAGCAGGGGAGCGAAAATGGCAGCAATTGCCAGTACAATCATGATGGCAATCGATACCAGTGCAAGTCGGTGCCGGCGAAAACGGCGCCATATGATTTCACGCAGACCGACGACAGCCTGTCCGCGCACCATCTGTTGCAGGTCTTCGCTGACAGTTGAAACTCGCCTTGCCGTCTCTTTCGCTTCGCCTTCCATTTCTTCCTCTATCCGGGAATGGGGATTGCCGCCGGTATCTCTACGCTCCAGGTACAGCCTGAACCGCACTACTCATAGCGGATTCTGGGGTCCACGACTGTATAGATGATGTCAGCGAATAGGTTGCTGAGCAGAACCATGGTCGCAGAAACAAGCCCGATTCCCATGATCACGGGGTAATCCCGGCCAAGCGTATGCTCGATCGCCATGCGGGCCATGCCGGGCCAGGAGAATAGAACTTCGATAAACAGTGCGCCGCCAATCAAGCTTGGCAGACTCAACCCGACAATCGTTACCAACGGCAGCAACGCATTGCGCAAAACATGCCCAATGCGGACAGCGCGTTCACGCAGCCCTTTGGCCCGCGCAGTTGTTACGTAATCCTGGCGCATCACCTCCAGAACGCTCGAGCGTGTGTAGCGCAAAAAACCTGCTACCCCTTCAATCCCCAAAACAGCAGCCGGTAGCACCAGGTGATGGAGACGGTCGATGATCGGTGGAAGAGTGCTCAGCGGTTCTTTTATACCTGAGGTCGGAAAGAGAGGTATCCTGAATGAGAACATGTAAATCGCCAGCAAGGCGAAGAAGAAAGCCGGCACCGATATGCCGATGAACACCATAAAGGTGAACACATTGTCCAACAATGAGTACTGGTTGAAAGCAGCATATATGCCCAGCGAAACGCCCAGAACGATACTGATACTCAGCGCCGTGAGCATCAGCTGCAGGGTCTGCGGCAACCGCTCAGCAATCATTGCGGCCACCGGCCTGTGGGTGACGTAGGAGTAGCCCAGGTTGCCGCGCGCGACCTCCTTCAGCCACAGGAAATAGCGCACCGGAATCGGCTCATTGATGCCCAGCGCCTCCTTGAGTTTTTCAACCTCGCCCGGTTCTATCCCACTCATGGGGTCAATCATGGCCGTAACCGGATCGCCTGGAGCCAGATTGGCGAAAGTGAATGTAACGACCGTGATGCCCAATAATACCGGGAACGAGATCAGGATACGCCGTACAATATAGCGTCCCAAGGTGTAACCCCCTCGGTTCAACCAGGGTTTGAAGCGTGGCAGGGAGGAGGTGGAGTCGGTTTGTGCCGACCCCGCCTCCTATGCTCCCCATCGGAGAGTTGGCCCGACATTGAAATCCTTACGCCAAAACGCCGGACGGCCCCGATATGCTTCAGATCGGTACTACAATGTAGCTACTCCTCAATGTACCACTTCTCAAGGTCTGTGACAGCGCCAATCGTGGCAGATCCTTCAGGCCCAATGAGGCTGTCGCGCCATCCCTTGACACTCTCGTGTATCAGCAACAGAGACTGCGGCGCATAGAGGGGTATCCACGGAAGTTCATCATTCCATATTGCGCTGGCACGCGTGTACAGTTCATTGCGTGCGTCGTCATCTACCGTAGCTAGGGCCTCATTGTACAGTGCATCCAGCTCCTCGTTACAGTAGCGGCTTGAGTTGTAACCTTCGGGGTAGACGCGGTCACACCCGACAACGGTCGTATCAGGATAATAGGAGCGGCCCCAGCCTCCTACCCAGCTAATCTCATAGTCGCCGGTCTCATAAAAGACCTCCAAACCCCTGGCCCCATCGGTCTGTACCAGCTTGGTTTTGATGCCAACGGCCTCTATGAACTGCTGGAGAATCGGCAGCTGATCCGGCATATCCGTGCCAAACCAAACAATTTCGACTTCCCGGTCGAAGTCCCAGCCCATTTCCTCCAGCAAGGCCGTCGACTTTTCGGGGTTGTAAGCGTACTCCTCAACTTCCAGTGTAACCCCTGGAGGAGGTGCCCACTGTACCGCCGGCTGTACCTTCGTCAGGTCCGCATTGCCCCAAAGTTGGGCCGCAATCTCCGCACGGTCGATCGAGTACAGGAACGCTTGGCGGAAGCGCTTGTCCGCTAGTGCCTCGTCCTGGAAAGTGATGGAAAAGAAGTATGCCGGAAACTTGTCCTGATATTCCCAGTCGACGCCGGGAAGGTTCGTGACTTTGTCGAACTCGTCAGCGCTCGGGTTCAGGAAACCGACCATGTTTATCTCACCCTTCTCCAGGGCGATTATCATCACGCTATTGTCACCATAGAATCGAATCACTACGTTCTTGAGCAGAGGCGCACCCTTGAAGTAGCTATCGTTGCGCTCGAAGATGGTGTGCTGATCCGGGATGTACTCCTTGAATACGAAGGGACCGGTGCCGAAAGGCAATGTCGTGGCATACTCGGTCTGCAGCCAGTCCTCCGGCTCAAGCCCTTCGAACACGTGGGCCGGGGCAATTCGCATAGCGAATTTCTCGATGATCGTCACCTGCGGTTTGACCAACTCAAATTGGATGGTGTAGTCGTCAAGGACCTTAATCCCCTCGGCAGTCTCCGTATTACCCTCCTGGAAGTCCAACGCACCCTTGATTACATCTATCAGCCCACCCGACGCTGTTGAGCCCCCTTCCGGCAGTAGTGCCGCATGGAAGGAGAAAGAAACGTCGTTGGCGGTAAACGGCATGCCGTCATGCCACGTCACGCCTTCACGCAAGTTGAAGGTGTAAGTCAGGCCGTCGGGGCTGATATCATAGCTCTCGGCCAGATCCGGAACCCACTTGAGCGTACTGTGCTCCTGCATCACCAGTGAGTTCATGAAGAGGTTCCAGTGGAATGACTGCGCACTGCTATGCGCTTTCCAGGGAAGGAAGGTGGGGATGGCGGCGCTGCCCTGCACGGAGCCAATCGTGAGGGTGCCGCCCTCATCAGTTTCGGCAGCTGCTGCCGCCATGGAGTCGTCGGCTGGCGCAGCCACTGGTACGCAAGCTGCGACAATCAGTGCCGCGATGCATATTGCAGCCAAAACAATCAGAGAACGGCGATAGCCAATTCGTACACGAAACGGGTTCATTTCCTGATCTCCTTTCTGTGGACAGATAGAGAGCGATAGGCACGACACACGTTCGGTACCGAGCACTTCTTGGTTCTGGCTTCTTATCACCTCCTTCTTGTAAATCGACCTCCTGAAAGACTCGCACGATACAGAGATACCAGACTGGCTTCTTTATCTGCTCTTGTCGAAATGAGACAACCTACCCTGTCCGGCTCTGCTGGACTTTGTCGGGAATACAGGTGCAACTAAGACCCTACCCGAACCGCCCGAATGCCAATCAAAAATCTGATATGAGCCCTGACCCTTTCCGGCAACACGAATTTGGCGGGTCATTTTCGAAAGCGCACATACCCAGCCGGGACACCTTGGAAGTCGTTGAGAGAGTAGCGAAATCAAAACTGGCTGCGCACATAGAATGCCGCAACACACGGGCGCAATTCCCTGTATACGCACTGCGCCGTTTCGCTATGACTCAACTTTGGTCAACGACTGGGAAAAATAAATATAACATTATGATAATGGAAATTCAGGAGGTTGGCAACCTCATTTTTTCCGGACAACTGAGGGGATCTACAGGGTTCGCAGAAGATTGAATGTTCTGCGTCTCCTTTGAGGTTGATATGGTCAGGCAAGAACCTGGCCGTGCTCGCCAAAGATTTCGCGCACGTATTCCAGGCTGTGTGCGTGCGCCTCGACCAGATTCATCGTGTGGGGAGTGCCTTCTTCGCGGGCCAGCTCGACCATAAGCCACCCGTCAAAGTTCAATTCGTTTAGCGTCTGCGCCAACGCCTGGCAATCGGGTTCACCATCACCCAAAGTTTCGTCCCAGATACCCCCGTGCGAACTTCGCAGTTCTACAATTTCAAGCCTCGATGCGTATTCTCTAATCCACGCACTCGCATCCTGGCCGCCTCGGAACATCCAATCGCCATCTACCGTCAACCCCACCTCTTCGGGGTCGGTATGGTCCAGGAGGTGGCGCAGTTCACGACCGTTTTCGGCCAGTTCGGGCAAGTGATGATGCACGACGAGACGCAAGCCCTCTCGCCTCAACGCCGCGGCCAGCAAAGCAAACCCCTGCGCCTGGGTTTCCAGCATCTCGTCGGTCTTGCGGGCGCCGATTGGTTGAGGATTGGCATTGACAAACTCAGCTCCCACTGGTAGTAACAACTGCGCTCTTGCGACAATTGTTTCAATCGACTGCGCTTGCACGCTTGCATCATGCAGCAGCGCATGCACGTATGCCCCCGCCAACTGCACCCCATGCCTTTCCAGAGCAGCCTGCCAGCGGCTTGCCCAATCCCCTTCTCCCTCTAAGGGATCGAGAAGTCCTTCAAAGTAGGCGTAACCCGCTTGGGCCAAGCCTGCCGCAACCTCGTCAATACGCTCTGTCAGGAAATCCCAACCGTAGTGCTGAGACCAACGATAGAAGCCACTGCATATCCGCATGGCTAGACGCTCCTGTCAGCCGCGGTCATGGCCGCGGTACCGGGCTGCCTACCGGCTCAATTCAACACTCTCACCCGAGTTGGAGCTTTCCACGGCCGCGACCGCCATTCGTATGCTATCCAGGTTGTCGCGACCTGAGCATTCCGGCTCACGCCCCTCTTCCAGGGCAAGTAACATCTCTCCCATCGAACCGGCGAAGCCTTCATATCCCCACGTGCCTGCGATCTCGAAAGTCTGTAACTGTTCAGGTGAATCCTTGAACGACAGGCTCAACTTGGCCGTTCCCATCGGATCGCTAAGCAGTGCGCTCCCGAGCGTGCCATCCAGAACCCACAGGTGATCATACAGAGCGGGACCGGAAACGATGTTGTTGAAGTGAAGGGTGGTCATGACCTGGCGCGAAGGCTCGTATTCAAGGAGGATCGTATAGATCATTGGCGAAACCGCATTCTGGCCGGGCACCGTCGTAGTGGTCGCTTTCACCCGCAGCGGTGTGTAACCCGTAAAGTAGCGGCTCAAATCAATATAGTGGATACCGTGATCAACGATGTTGAAATCCTCATGCTCAGCGTACCAGCCATAATCCTGATAGGCCCGATAGCAGTGGGTAACGGAGTAGACATGTCCCAACACACCTCGTTCCACCAGGAGCTTAAGAACCCGATGAGGGGGCGCCCAACGCGCCTGCTGATTGACCATCAGAGTTACCCCGGCGTCGCGGCATATCTCGACAATACGCTCTGCCTCTCGCAAGCTCGGAGCCAGGGGCTTCTGTGAGAAGATGTGCTTTCCTGCCGCGGCAATCTGCTCGACAAGAGGCAAACGCTGGTGAGCGTGTACTGCCAGGTCAACGACCTGCACCTCAGGATGCGCAAGCAGCTCTTCCACATTGGCTGTAACCAGTGGGTCGTCGAAATTGGCTGCTATGTCTCGAGCCTTCTCCACCGTCACGTCGCAACACGCGACGACGCGGTAGCCCGCTCTCTTGTAAGCAGGCATCTGCGATCTGAGAACGATATTGCCGCATCCGACGAAGCCAATGCCATAACGCAGTTTAGAGGGCAGGACGGGTTGATAGTCAGCAGGTTGCAGGTCCGGGAACATCGTTATGGTTCTCCTTCGAGGTAGCTGGAGACTGAGGTTGTACTACCTTGCCGATTCACACTGTTGTGGGGAAACAATGTCTAAGTCAGGCCATCGGGGGAATCTTACGACTCTTGACCCACACCGGAACGCACGCGAGCCTACCACGCCCCGCTCTAAATGTGAGTTCACTTGGAGAACCAATTTGGGTGGGCAATGCTGTTAGCGCTCCACTTGAGGAAAAGATGACTTTCGCGTGCCCGGCGCAGGCGGTGAAGGTTCCGCCCCTCAATGGTTCAGCAACCAGTTCCAATTTGGAGTGGAGCTGACGCCGCTACCTGCGTGCAAGTGACTGCTCTAAGGCAGTTGTCGTTATTCGTACCAGGGGCTGCGCCCTTACACGCTCAACCGCAAGACCCGCCCCCGATTATCAATCCCCCCAGCCCGGTCCGACCCACCCAGCACGTACGCCGTCCCTTCATAGCCAACCACAGGCATCCCATGAATACCCGCCGGCAGTTCCGCCAGCAACGTCCACGCGCCTGAATCCGGGTCATACACCTCCGCGCTGGCAAGTGCCTTCCACGGCAGCGCACCCAGAATCTCGCCCCCGGCGACGATAATGCCCCCGCCCACCGCGGCCGCGCCAAACCCACTGCGCGCCTCGATCATCTCGGGGCCGTCTCGCCACGCTCCACTGGCCGGACTGAATATCTCCACCGTCGCCAACGCGCCCGTCCCGCCCCAACGCCCGCCTATAACCCATAGCTCGTCATTGAAAGCCACCGCCGCCACATGCTCGCGCGGCTGCGCCGGGCCGGGCAATACGGACCATGCCTCCTCCACTGGATCATAGCGAAGCATCGCCGTAGTGCCGCCTGTTCCACCCACAAGATAGATGTAATCCCCGAGCGAAACAGCTTCCCCGCTCATGCGCCGTTCCGGCATTTCGCCTGCCGCCGTCCACGCGTCCGTCGCAAGATCATAGACTAAAATCGATGACGTAGCCTGCCAGCTCAAATCAGGCCCCCCGCCGAATACGAAGACTCTACCGTTGTGAGCGGTCACCATCATATGGTGGGCCGGCTCCGGCATCGGCGCCAGCTCCACCCAACTGTCGTCCGCCGGATCGTACGCCTCAAAACTGGTCAATCCCCCAAAACCGCCCGGCACATAGAAAATCCCGTCCACAACCGCTGCCCGCATCTCCGAGCGCGCCGTTGGCATCGCCGCGCCGCTCCCCCAAATGCCTTCCTGTTCAGGGCTGTCAGGCGAAACAGCGGTAGGTGCCTCCGCCGGAGAGGGCTGGGCTGGGAGCTGCCCCGCCGCGCAGGCCGCTACAAGCAGAACAGCCGCTACTGTCTTCAAAATAAACAACGCGCCTGCAGGAAATCTGATCACTGTCCTATCCCCGCACCATCGCTTCAATCGCCTCTCCCCACGCCAGCAGACGTTCATCCGCTCCAAACGGCCCGCAGAACTGCACCGCCAGCGGCAACCCGTCATCCGTCTTCCCCGACGGAATCGCCAGCGCCGGCACCCCTGCGTTCGTCCATGGCAGATTCATGATCGGGTTGCCGGTCGCGTGGATCCCGTGCGGCGCAGCGCCGGTCGCCGCCGGGGCAATCCACAGATCGGCGTCTGAAGAAAGCAGCGCCTCCTCCATCCTGTGCCGCAATCGCAACTGATCGGCGCGGATCTCGTCCCGTTCCTCGTCGGAAATGGTTGCCCCGGTCTTCATGATCTCGTGCATGTGCACGCTGTACCGGTCAGAATACTCTCTGTACCAGTCCTTATGCACCTGGGCCACCTCGACCGCAGTCAGGCGGCGGTGGCGCCGGTTAAGTTCGGCGTAGTCAGAGAAGAACGGGACGCGTTCGATGCGGAACCCCTCAGCGGCCAGCCTGCTAAGCGTTTCTTCAAAATGCTGCAAGCCGACTTCCTCCGCCTCTTCCAGATAAGGGCCGTCCGGAACCGCCAGGGCCGGCAGACCGTCAGGAGGCGCACACTCGCTGCTGTCCCAGCTGCCAAACAGCGCTGAGCATGCTAACTTCATCGTCGCTACATCCTGGCTGAAAACCCCTGCATGATCCACAGATTTCGAAAAGAAGAGCATTCCCGCGGTATTGATCTGGTCATAGCTGGGCTTGAATCCTATGATCCCGCAGAAGGCCGCCGGACGGATGACCGAACCGATCGTCTGCGTGCCCAGCGCCAGCGGATAGAAGCCAGCCGCAACACCCGCTGCCGAACCGCTGCTCGAGCCGCCCGGCGTATGTTCCGTGTTGTGCGGGTTGCGCGTCGGGCCCGGCTGAAAGTAGGCGAACTCGGTGGTAACCGTCTTGCCTGCTATCAGCGCGCCATTCTCTCTGAGGCGCGTCACCACATCCGATTCCGTTCCCTCGAACAGCGCCGCCGGCAGCTTGGATCCCGCCTTTGTGGGAAACCCGTCCACGCGAAAAAAGTCCTTCACACCAACAAGCAGCCCGAACAGAGGGGGCCGCTCCTCAGGATCAGGATAGCGGGCCAGCAGAGCCTCGGCCTCACGCGTCAGCCGCTGCCGCCGCCCAGGCTCCGGTAACAAAGCCTGGATCAGTGAATCCTCAACGTCAATGCGGTCGCAAACAGTCTGGACGTGCGCGACTAGTTCTACATCGCCGCTACGCAGCGCAGCAGCGTTAGGAAATCCTGTTCCGACCATCAGTTACTCTCTCCGTTGACAGACAATAAATCGCGGTCAGGCACGGCTGCGCCCTGCCCTACCATTCCGTCCCATTCAGCACGCTAGCGCAGAAACGCCTCCACCAGCCCGCCGTCCACGTTCAGAATCTGGCCCGTCGTCTTGGCGAGCGCGCCGCTGATCAACAGGTAAGCCGCCCCAGCCTGGTCCTCAGGCAGAATCGCCTGCTTCGTCAGCGTGCGTTGCGCGTAGAATGCCGCCAGGCGGTCCCGCAACGCGTCCGTCCCCTCCGCCTCGTCGAAGGGGAGGTCATACTTCTGCAGCCCTGAAATAACCCGCTCTCGCGGGAACATCGAACTGCCGGTCACAACCGTGGCCGGCGCTAGCCCGTTCACCCGCACATTCGGCGCCAGTTCGATCGCCAACTCGCGCACCAAATGATTGGCCGCCGCCTTGCTAGTATCGTAAGCCAGTGAACCCTTCTTGGCCACCGCGCCGTTGACGCTGGTTGCAATCACCACCGAGCCGGGCAGCCCCTGCGCCTCCCAGATCTTGCGCGCCACGTCCGCGACAATATACGCCCCCTTGACGTTCACGTTGAAAGTCGTGTCCCACATTCCGTCCGGTATATGGCCGCCGGCATCCGGCGGATAATAGAAGCCGGCCGTGATCACCAGATGATCGACCCCGCCATAGGCCAGCAGCGTTTGGCCGAACAGCGCCTCCACGCTCGCGCGATCGCCAACATCCACGCCCAGCCCAATCGCCGGCCCGCACGCCGAGATGCCCGTACCCGCCACCCCGATGCCAACTCCGTAGATACCGGTCAACTCGTCTGCAGTCGCCTGCGCCGCCTCCGCGTTCAAGTCCGCGCACACCACATGCGCGCCCTCCTCCGCCACGCGGTGCGCAACCGCCCTGCCGATGCCGCTGCCCGCGCCGACCACAACAACCACGTTGCGCGCCAGCTCCTGTTCCGGCGGCATCCGCCGCAGTTTCGCCTCCTCAAGCAGCCAGTACTCAATGTCGAAAGCCTCCTGTTTCGGAAGCGCCATGTACTGGCTCACCGTCTCCGCGCCTCGCATCACCTCCACCGCGCAGTTATAGAACTCCGCCGTCACTCGGCTCTCGCTCTTGTTCTTCCCCCACGCGATCATGCCCACGCCCGGAATGAGAATCACCGTTGGGTTCGGGTCCCTCATCGCCGGGGAATCGGCATGCTTGTGTGCGTCGTAGTAGTCGGCGTAGTCTTGCCGGTACTTGGCCAGACCGCTTTCCAGCTTCGCCAGCAGCCCCTCCACATCCTTCGTCTGCGGATCCCAGTCCACATAAAGTGGCTTGATCTTGGTGCGCAGGAAGTGATCAGGACATGATGTCCCCAGTTCGGCGAGGCGGTCCGCGTCATTGCTGTTGACGAAACGCAGAATCGCCTCGTCCGCCTGTACCGTGCCGACGAAAACATTCTGCTGGCAAATCATGCCCCGCAGCGCCGGTAGCAGTTCCACCAGCAGCGCCTCCCGTTCGTCCTCGCCAAGCGCCGCGTACTTCTGGCCGCCAAACGTGTCCGCGCCCTTGTCCCGGCTCTCGATGTAACGGGCCGCCTTCTCGATGATATCCAGGCTCAACTTGTAGCAGGACTTGTCGTCCTCAGCCCAGTTGATCAGCCCATGCCCTCCCATCATGATGCCTTCCATCGCCGGGTTCGCGTCCGCAATATCTCCCATCACCAGCCCCAGCTCAAAGCCGGGCCGCTGCCAGTCCACCCAGCCCAGCTGATCGCCGAAGATCTCGGCCGTCAGCGCCTCGCCATCCTCCGCCGCAGCAATCGCGATCACCGCATTGGGATGCGTATGGTCCACGATCGGGGCCGGGATAAACGCGTGCAGCGGCGTGTCGATCGAAGAAGCGCGCGGGTTGAGATCATAGACGCAGTGCAGATACTTGCCTACCATCTCGTCTTCGATCGGCGTCTTGACCCCCTTCTCGTCGGCCGCGTCGTAAATCGCCCGCAGCTGCCGGATCTTGTCCATATACAGCGACGAGAAGTTCTCCCGTTTCGAAGTCCGCAGGTCGCCGCCCGAGCCTTTGACCCACAGCACCTCGACCGACTCCCCGGTCAGCGGATCCGTTTCCATATATTTCGAGGAGGTGTTGCCGCCCCCCGTGTTCGTGATGTGCTGGTCCTGGCCGAGCAAGTTGGAGCGGTAAACGAGACGGCCGACCGGGTCGAGCGCGGCCCCGGTTTCGTCGTCCCACAGATAGGATACATGTCGATAGTCGCTGCGTGCAGTCATGTCGTTACTCCGGAGATGCGTAATTGGATCGGTGGCCAGTGACCAGACTCCAGTGCACAGCGGAAAAAGCGTCACCACTGACCGCAAGCCGCCAACGACTGGTCACTGCAGTTGGCAGTGTAGCAGAAAGCGCAGAGCCGCGCTAACAATTGGCCCCAAGGAAGAGGGCAGACCAGTCTGGACGGGCGCGTCTGGCTCTGTTACAATTCGCGTGCTGTTCTGCCAGTATTTTTCGTCGAAACAGGACAATGCCCAGGCTTCGACAACCGATCCTGTCAAGCCGCTGTTCCGCAATACTATGTCACTAGAATTCTGGCGAAATTTGTCCGTCGTCTGGATCTCAATCCATCTGTTTCTTCTTTGCCTGATACCTTTGGGCATTGCCTTTCTGGCTGTGCAGGCAATGAGATGGGTGCTGGGCGGAGCCCAATCCGGTCTCGAAAATTTGCAAGACGCCAGCAGCAAAGCCCGCGCCAAAACCGAAGAGACAGCCGCACAGGTGACATCAGCCGTAATCCAGGGACAAAGCAAGGCCGAAAGGTCCCAGGCAACGCTCAAACAACTGTTGCAGCGTACCGAACCAACGCCCCCCTCCTCCCCGGAAAAGTAAACGCTCTAACCTCCCAAGTTTGGCCGCTCACCTGCGCCTCCCTGCCGTTGACCTCTGTCCTCAGTCTCTTTGGCAAGCAGAGTCCAGCCCCCTCTGCCTCCTCACTTGGAAGATTCGCAATCGCCTCACGATAGCAACGCGCCGTATCCTCCCGCGCCTCCCGCCCCGGCTGAAAGGTAAACCCAAGCAATAGCCCAGCAACAAAACCCCCTGCATTGCCCGAAATCCGCCACCAAATTCCATGAAGTCCCTGCTTTGGGACCAAACTACCGTCCGGTGCCCCCGATTTTGGAAGGTTGACAAGACCTGCGCTTTCCCCCAAAATACCAGCCAGCCAAACAGTCCATAATAGATAGATGCACCCCAAACTAAAGACCTTGCCAAACGCCTGATAGTATCGCACTTCCGTGAAACTCCAGTGCAGTTCTCTCCCAACCTATTTCAGTAAGGAGGAAGCAAAGTCATGAAAAAGCTCTATCTTTTCGCAACTTTCGTCATGGTGATGGCAATCATGGTGTCGGCCTGCGCCGCGCCCGCGGCGCCGGCAGAGACCGGGGCAGTGGCAGAGGAAATGCCCGAGGAAGTCACCATCAGTATCATCACTGCCCAGGGCCCCCTGGCTGATGGCCTCGTCGCTCTGATCCCGCAGTTTGAAGAAGAAAACCCAGGCATCAAGGTCGAAGTCGCGCCCTTCCCCTGGACGACATTCTTCGAAAAAGTGATCTCGCTCGCGCGCACCGAGTCCGGTGAATTCGACGTCATATTCGCCGACGATCCTTGGATGCCCAACATCGTCGACGGCGGGCTTTCCGTCAACCTGACCGAAGCCTACGGCGCAACCCGCGACGACGACGTGCCCCAGGTCTCCTACGACGTCTTCTCCTGGCCTCCCCCCTATGGTCCCATCCCCTTGGACTTCCAGACCGGTGAGCGCCCCGACCTGCACGCCCTGCCCATCCAGGGCAACGTCATCATGTTCTACATCCGCCAGGACATCCTTGACGAACTCGGACTCGATGCACCCGTAACCTGGGATGACGTACTGGCGATCGCCGAGCAAGTCCACTGTCCCGATTGCGACCCGCCCTTCTACGGCTACAACGTGCGCGGCGCAGCCGGCAGTGACGCCTTGGCACTTCTTTGGTCGATGGGTGGTGGCATCTTCGACGACGAGTTCAATGTCATCCTCGATAACGAGGCCGGCTGCGATGCGCTCACGCTCTACGAGCAGCTGAGCAAGTACCTGCCGCCGGGCGGCAATACCTACGGCACCACCGAGATGGTGGCCGAGGTCATTTCCGGACGCGCCATGATGGGCATCGGCTGGCCGGGCGACGCCTACGCAGCCTTCGAGGACGAGACCGACTCCGATGTAGCCGGCAAGATGCTCTATCTGCCGCTGCCCGCCTCCGAAGTTGGCGCTCCCCATGTCTCCATGATGGGCCATTGGGGCCTGGTTATGAATGCCCATTCCGAGAATAAGGACGCCACCTGGGCCTATATGGAGTGGATGCACTACAACCAGGAGCACGCGTTGTCCTACGCCCACGCCGGCGGCATCCCCTTCCGCAAGTCCGTCTTCAACGACCCTGAACTGGTCCTGGAAAAACCATGGTTCCCGGCACAGTTCGAGGCCCTGATGGTCCCGCCGAAGTGGCGGCCCCGTAGCACCCAGGCTACCGGAATCAGCCTCGCCATCCTCGGACCGGCGTTCAGCGCCGTCGGTGCCGGTGACATGACCGGCCAGGAAGCCTGCGAGCAGGCTGGCGCCGAAATCCGTCTTGAGATGGAGGGTGTTACCAACTAGAATGACTTCTGAAGAGAGAGGAGCGAGATCCCCCTCACTCCTCTCTCCCTATACCCACCCTCAAGCATGGATGTCTAGAGTCGCCTTCAATAACTACCGGTCCAAGGAGGGCATCGTTGACCGTACAGCAGACCGTTAGTCCCTTGCCGGGCCAGGGCACAGATAGCGTAACCTCACAGCCGCCGCCCCCCGAGGGCATGTGGTCCGAACTATTCCGCTATCGCGACAACCGCCTTGGCGTACTTCTGATCGTGCCCAGTCTCCTGACTTTGGTTCTTATCCAGTTCTATCCCATCGTCTACAACATCTGGCTGATCCTCACCAGCGAGAAAGGCGAGTGGATCGGCTTGGACAACCTCTCCCGGCTCACCCGCGACACCATCTTCCACGGCGCCCTGATTTTCAGCCTCAAGATGGGCATTGTAGTCGTTCCCATGTGCCTGCTTGTCGGCCTGGGACTGGCCCTTCTTGTGCACAGCGAATACGCCGGCCGCAAGGCCATCTGGATCTCCATCCTTATTATTCCACTCATGGTCTCCGAAATCGTCGCCGGTATGATGTGGAAGATCATGTACCACCCCACCTTGGGACTGGTAAACGTGCCGCTCGTCGCCCTCGGCTTGGAACCGATCATCTGGCTCCAGAAGGCCGATACTGCCTTTATCGCCATCTGTGTCGTCGAAGTCTGGCGCATCAGTCCCCTGGCATTTCTGCTTCTCTACGCCGGCCTCAACCAGGTCCCCCGTGACATCTACGAGGCCGCCGCCGTCGATGGCGCAACCCGCTGGCGCGCCTTCTGGGACATGACCCTCCCTTATATCAGG